>Ga0308173_10000144_pt1 | contig 25126 bp, 20 predicted proteins | sample PhyPR1_FD_203716 | JGI IMG/M metagenome (GOLD analysis project Ga0308173, IMG submission 203716) | Soil microbial communities from UC Gill Tract Community Farm, Albany, California, United States - DLSLS.P.R1 | ecosystem: Environmental > Terrestrial > Soil > Agricultural land | place: USA... | reverse complement strand
CTCACTCTTGCCTTTGGGCTTCAGCCCGCCTATCCGCAGGCGAAAGGTGGCGCGCCAGCGCCAGCGCCCGGCGGTAATACCGGGAACGTCCCTTCTTCCGGATCGGTGGGCGCACCCTCGCGCGGAATCGGAAACATACCGAACGGGACCAACTCAAACAACGGAACATTTGATAACGGCATAAACTTCCCGCAGCGCACCATTTTTCTATCCGGCAGAGTCATGTTCGACGATGGAACGCCTGCGAACAATGAGATCCGCATCGAACGCGTTTGTGCCGGCAATCCCCGCTTCGAGGCGCACACGGATTCGAAAGGCCGGTTTTCTTTCCAACTCGACAACAACGCGATGGCCGCCGTTGACATGGATGCCGCCGATCAGGACGGCGGCGGATTCGGCCCTCAAAACCGGCAAGTGGCGTCGCAAACCCGGGGTATAGGTGGATTGAGCCACTCTAATCCCTATTGGAATTGTGAGCTGCGAGCATCCTATCCTGGATACCGTTCCGATATTGTGGAGTTAGGGACCCGCAGAGCGCTCGACAACCCTGACGTGGGCACTATCCTTCTCCATCGCTTGACAAACGTCAAGGGCACCACGATTAGCGCGACATCGGTCCTCGCCCCTAAACATGCCAGGAAAGATTATGAGAAGGGCCTTCAGCTCGCCGAAAAAGGCAAGTTTGAGGAAGCCGAGAAGCATCTGCTGGATGCCACCAGCTTGTATCCGAAATATGCCGTAGCCTGGTTTGCACTTGGGCAAGTGCAGGAGAAAGAAAACAAATCGGAGGAAGCCAGGAAATCGTTCCAGGCAGCCGCTACCGCTGATAGCAGATTTGTCAGCCCGTACGACCGCCTCGCTTTGCTCGCTGCTCACGATGGCAAATGGGATGAAGCTGCAAATTACAGCAAGAAGGTGATTGACTTAAACCCGGTTGAGTTCCCGGCTGCTTTCTGGTGTAATGCGGTCGCCAACTATAACTTGAAGAAAATGGATGATGCTCAGCAAAGCACCCAGGCCCTCCTAAAAATCGACACAAAACACCAATTCCCCGAGGCCGAGAGCATGCTGGCTCAAATCTATCTCAAGAAGGCCGATTACGACCAAGCCGCTGCTCACCTGAAGGCCTATCTTGCTCTTGTTCCAAACGCCAAGAATGCCGACACGCTTAAGGCGGCCCTGCTCAAAATTGAGCAGGCGAAGGCAGACGCCAAAAAGTAATGTAGGGTCGAGGCACATCGTATGAAATTCTGCCGCAGGCAGATGCGATTGTTGCCGCGTGGCTGCCCGGCACGGAGGGCGATGGAGTGGCGGATGTTCTTTTCGGCGCGCACAAGCCCGGCGGGAAGCTTTCGTTCTCGTGGCCGAAAGGCCCGGATACGAGGTGCTGTTCAATCTTGGCTACGGCCTGACGTACTCATAACCGAAGTTGGTGAACAGACCGCTTGCGCAGCGGCGCATAGAACCGTGTCATTCATAGCGGAGCGCCGTCACAGGATCGACGCGCGTGGCGCGGCGTGCCGGTAAATAGCCCGAGATCGCGGCAATCGCCACGATTCCAAGCGTCGCCAGCGCGATTGTGGTTGGATCCGACGGCGACATCCCGTATAACTGGCTTCTGATTAGGCTTGAAATTGCGAGCGCGGCCGGCAGGCCAATAGCGATTCCGATGCCTACCAGCAGCAGCACCTCTCGCATCACAATCCACAGGACATCGCCGGTCAGTGCTCCAAGCGCCATGCGGATGCCGATTTCGCGAGTGCGCCGCGCCACTAGAAATGCCATCACTCCATAAAGCCCGATAGCGGCGAGAATCGTCGCAAGCAGCCCGAAGCCGCTGGATAAGCTGGCGGCCAGACGCTCTACAGCCAAGACATCGTCGAGCTGCCGCTCCTCTGTCTTCATTTCGAAAACGGGCAATCTCGAATCCAGCTTGTGAACCGCGGCGCGCAAGCTGGAAGACATCTGAGAAGAGCCGGCGTCCGTCCGGACGTAAGCCGTCATGCGGGTTGCCCAGTCGTTCTGCAAGTAAGGGAAATACACCTCGCGGGGCGCGTCCTGGCGCATGGTTTGATATTTGGTGTCACCCACCACGCCGACAATTTCGATGTCGGTCTTCGTTCCCGGATCGCCACCTAGCCCAATGCGATGGCCAAGCGGACTCTGATTACCAAAGTAATGCCGCGCGAACTTTTCGTTTACGATGGCGACTCTGGGCTTACCGAGCGTATCTCTGTCCGTGAAATCACGCCCCGTATAAAGCGGAATCTTTAGTGTCGTGAAGAAAGCCGGCGAAATATAGTTGACCCAGGGGTTCATGTCTTCACCCGGTTTAGAACTGTAGCCCTGCACCGTAACGGTGCTGTCCCATTCGTCGAAACTCAGCGGCGCAACAACACACAGGGCTGTGGCTTTGGCCCCGGGGAGTGCCGCCATATTCTGGGCGAGTTGCTTGTAGAAGAGCTTCGCGTGGGCCGCATCATACCCGCTGAGAGTGGGATCCAGCGAAAATGAAATTAGATTATTCACATCGAAACCCGGATTGAGCGACTTCAGGTTCTTGAGCGTGCCGACAAACAGACCCGCTCCAATCAGCAGCAGCAGAGAAAGCGCCACCTGTACGCTAACCAGCAGCTTCCGCCAGCGTGCTTGTCCTCCTCCGGCGACCGCATTCGCCTGGTCTTTCAAGGTGGGCGCAAGATCCGGTTTGGTCGCTTGCAGCGCCGGTAGCAATCCGAAAATCACCGCAGTTGCTAGCGAAACAAGCAAGCTGAAGCACAGCACCCGCAGATCGGGATTGGTTTCCAGCCGTATCGGCGGATCTATGTGAGGCATGATCCCCACCAGGAGCCGCATCGTCCAGGCGGAAACGAGCAGACCCAAGGCTCCGCCCGCAAGGGCAAGCAGCAGACTTTCTAACAGAAGTTGTCCGGTAATCCGCATCCGGCTCGCCCCTAACGCAAGGCGCACGGCAATCTCCTTTTGGCGTGCAGTAGCGCGGGCAATGATCAGATTCGCCACGTTAGCGCAAGCAATCAGCAGCACCAGCCCGACCATCGCCATCATGGCCCAGAGCGGCGCTTCCAGAAACTCACGTGCGACGGACTGGCCGCGTCCGCCCGGCATGACCTCCAGACTCATTCTTAGAAACTGCTGCCGGGTGTAGGCCGAGGCGTGCGCGAATGCCGGCTGTTGAACTTCCATTTCCAAGATGCGATGGAAAATCGGCTGCAAGGAAGCCTTGGCCTGAGTGGAGCTCACTCCGGGCTTCAGCCGCGCGAAGACCTGCACCCAGCGTCGGCGGCGGTCATCAAACGGCTTGTCTTCTTTAGTAATCTGCGCAGCCATGGCCATCGGCACATAAATCTGCGTCGCGAACAGCGGCTCAACACCTTCAAACCCCTTCCCGGCGACTCCGATAATGGTCAGTTTGTGGTTGTTCACCAGGATCGGTTTGCCGATCACCTGAGGATCGCCGGCAAATCGTGCCTGCCAGTAGCCGTAACCGAGTACTGCAAAAGCCGCGCCGCCTCGCGTCTGATCTTCCGAAGCGGTAAATAATCGTCCCAAGGCAGGCTTCACACCCAGCACTGGAAAATACGTGCCGGAAACTATTTCGCCGGATGATCGCTCGCTGCGTCCTGCAAAACTGATACTAAACGGCTGGCTACTGCGGCACAGCATGCCGCTGAAAACCTGGTTCTGCTCACTGAAATCCTTGTAGATGGGATAGGAGAGCGCGTTGATCCCCGTGTTAGACCCATAATGGTGTCCCACCTCTTTGAGCTGCACGACCCGCTGCGGCTCTTTCACAGGCAAGAGGCGCAGCAGCGCCTGGTCCAGAAACGTAAACACGGCCGTATTTGCGCCAATGCCCAGCGCCAGCGAAAGCACCGCAACCGACGCGAAAACAGGTGATTTAGTTAAGGAACGAATGGCAAACCGCAGCTCTCCAATTGATGCCATTTACACCCCATTGCAAGCTAAATACGTCGTCCCCGGCTGGTTTGTTCCAGTTTTATCATGTGCGATGCTGCACGCCCGTACGCAAGCCCAACACAGCCGGCCACTTTCCCTTGACAGCTTAGGAAAGTTCGATCTATGCTTCTCCTAAGATGTCAAGGAAAGCCAACGAGCAAGCCGAACTACTGCAAGGCACGCTGGACCTGCTTGTCTTAAAGGCCGTATCGCTCGGCAGACTGCACGGTTACGGCATCTTACTGCGCATCGAGCAGATATCGGGTGGTGCGCTTTCGATCGAGCAAGGCGCCTTGTATCCGGCTTTGTATCGCTTGGAGCGCCAAGGTTTGCTAAAAACCGAGTGGGGCGTCTCGGAGAATAATCGGCGGGCGAAGTACTATGCCCTGACTAAGTCTGGGCGCGGACGCCTGGACAAAGAAGTGCAGAGCTGGAACCGGCTCGTCACCGCGATTACGGCCGCGCTTGGCGCACGGCACGCGGAAGGGTGACGCATGCTGCGTTTTCTTCAGTGGCGTTCGATCTTCTGGCGAAAGCGGTTCGAAGCCGAGATGAATGAAGAATTCGCGTTTCATCGCGAAGCCAGAATCGCAGATTTAGAACGGGAAGGGCTGCCGCCTGCAGAAGCGGCCCGGCGTGCTCAACTCGAATTTGGCGCGGCGTCACGATACAGCGAAGAATGTCGCGAGGCCCATCGCGTCCACTGGTTCGATGAAGCCGCTCGCGACCTGCGATACGGGTTTCGGACGCTTTGCAAGAACCCCGGATTCGCGGTGGCGGCAATCATTTCACTTGCTCTGGGAATCGGGGTTAACACACTGGTATTCAGCGTCTTCGATTCGCTTCTGCTTCGTCCGCTGCCGATCGCAAACCCCGAACAAGTCGTGTTTGTGGAGACGCCGAACGGTCCGAGTAACTCCTTCCCGACCTATCGGGATCTTCGCGATAACAATTCGACTTTCAGCGGACTCGCTGGGTACCGAATGGATCCAATGGGCCTGGAAGCTGGAGGCCAGTCCAGCCGGATTTGGGGATACCTGGCCACCGGCAATTACTTCGACGTGCTCGGCGTCAAACCGGCTCTCGGACGATTTTTTCATCAGCAGGACGACCTGCATCCGGGCGCAAGCCCTTACGCTGTTCTTAGCTTCAACTCCTGGCAAGTGCGCTTCGGCGGCGATCCGAGGATTGTGGGCCAAACGATTCGGATTAATGGTCTTCGTTACACCGTCCTGGGCGTAGCTCCACGCGGGTTTCACGGGACTGAGTTGTTCTATTGGCCCGAGGTGTGGGTCCCCATGACGATGGAGCCGCAGATTGAAGCAGGCAATGCGTGGCTGGATGAGAGGCACACCTGGGACACCTGGATTCTGGGGCGCCTGAAGCCGGGTGTAACGGCGGCTGCTGCGACCTCGAATCTCAACCGGATCGCGAACGACCTGGCGCGGCGGTTTCCCGATTCCGATGAGGGTCTGTGCCTCCGGTTGGCGAAACCGGGCCTGGTGGGGAGCGCCATGCGCGGGCCCGTTCGCGAATTTACAGCCGGAGTGCTGCTGCTTGCCGGACTAGTGCTGCTGACCGCGTGCGCAAATTTGGCTGGCCTGATGCTGGCGCGCGCAAGCGATCGCCAGCGCGAGATTGCGATTCGTGTTTCCATTGGAGCTGGACATGGGCGCGTGGTTCGTCAGTTATTGACAGAATCCTTGATGCTCGCCGGAATGGGTGGCGCGGCGGGTTTCGCACTGGCTGTGGGCCTTGCCAGATTGTTGAGCCAATGGCATGCACCCATCGACTTCCCGGTGCGGTTCGAAATCAGTCTCGATTGGCGTGTGTTTGGGTTCGCCGCAATCGCGTCCATCGCGACGGGCATCTTGTTTGGGGTGGGACCGGCTCTGAAATTATCGAGGGCGGATGTGAACGGTGTCTTGAAGGGCGGACCCGGAATCGCGGTCCTCAAGAAGAGGCTTCGGTTCTCGTTCAGAGATTTGCTGGTTGCGGGCGAAATTGCGCTGTGCTTCGTCCTTGTATTCGGTTCCGTTCTTTCGCTGCGCGGCCTGCAGCGCGCGGTCAATATGCAGATCGGTTTTCAGCCGAAGGGTGTAGTGATCGCGGCGTTTGATCTTGGACTGGCGGGATACAGCGAAGAGCAGGGCAGAGCGTTTCACCAGCGTGTCCTTGAGAGGGTCAGATCGTTGCCGGGAGTGACTTCGGCCGCTTACGCCAACTCGCTTCCTTTGAGTATCGATCAATCCACCACTGGTGTTCAGGCCATGGACCAGCCAGCCCAAAACGGACGGAATGCAATACCCGCGAATTTCTACGACATCTCGCCTGGCTTGCTCTCCACCGTTGGCATTCCGCTCTTAAGCGGACGCGATTTTACCCGCCATGACGATCAGCAGTCTCCGCAAGTGGCGATCGTAAATCAGACCTTCGCCAAAAGGATCATGCGAACACAGAATCCCGTCGGCGAGACGTTTCGAATGGCGTTCGGAGGTCCGCTGGTTCAAGTAGTCGGGCTGGTGCGGGACGGCAAATACCAGAGTCTGACAGAATCGCGTCGTCCCGCCCTCTTTCGATCAACTTATCAGTGGTACAGCCCGACCACAACGCTTGTCGTTAAATCGCAATTGCCGCCTGGTCAAACAGTGGAGCAGATCCGCAAACAGATGGCGGCGCTGGATCCGCATTTAGCTCTGTACGGAACCGGGAGCCTGACGACCATGCTCGGATTCGCGCTCTTCCCGATGCATGCCGCGGCCGTCGCACTTGGCGCATTCGGCATGCTGGCGATGGTGCTGGCGGTGACCGGTATTCACGGCCTCGTCGCTTACGCGGTTGCACGCCGCACCCGCGAGTTCGGAATTCGCATTGCCGTTGGAGCCCAACGTTCGCAAGTGTTGCAGCTAGTGATTGGCAAACTAATGGTACTTGTCCTGGTGGGTCTCGCGGCTGGAATTGTGCTCTCCCTTGCGGCGGGACAGGCACTTACTGCCGTGATCTACGAGGCATCGCCTTACGACCCGAAGCTGTTTCTGCCCGTAACTGTATTGTTGTTAGTAGCGGCTGCGTTGTCTTGCTGGGCGCCCGCCCTTCGCGCGCTGCATACAGATCCAGTTAAGGCTTTGCGCTATGAATAAGCGATCGTAGGGGTGAACACACGACTTAGAAATGCCTCGCCCTTCTTTCCGCTAATTATTCAGCTTTTCGGTAATCGTTACCGGGCTCGTCAGGCGGAACTGCATGCGGGTTTCAGCAGGAATCGTCGCGGCATCTCCGCGAGTGGCCAGAACCACTCCGGTACCCGCTGCTCCGCCTGCGCCCGCCCCGATCGCCGCACCTTTGCCGCCGCCTCCCAGAGCGCCAATGATCGCCCCCAAAGCCGCGCCGCCGGCGATTTTGGCTGCATCCTTACCTTTGCCTTTCGTCCCATGCTTGTCGAAGCTATCCGTTGCAACTCGAATCTGCTGCCCATCCGTCGTGTTTACCTCGGTCAGGGTCAGATTCAACTCCGATGTGCCGTGGACCCGGCCTGCTCTCTCGACAGAAGTAACTTGTCCCAGAACCTTCGAACCGCGGTCCGCGATGATGAAGCCGTCCAGAACAATTGGTTGCTCCAGCGTTCCTCGGAACGTATCTCCCGCGTAATTGCGTTCGCTGGATAAGGTCTCTCCGAGGCGAATGAATATGTTCGTGCCGGCAGCTAGGGTAACAACGTGCGGTTTTGGCGCCGGAGGTGGCGCGGGATTCGCTTGCGCTTCCGGAGTAGGCTGGGGCCCCTGATATTGATCCTCATTCACCGCTCGTGTAGCGGGTTGCGCCAGAGGCTGGGTTGGTGCTGAAACCGGCGTCACGACCTGCGGTGGAGTGTTCACTGCCACTTGCTGGACCCCTCCCGCTGGTTCAGGTGTAGCAGCAAGTACGGGCCGAGGCGTATCCCTTCGAACTCTCTCCTTGTGCCGGCGTACCGGCATTGGAGGCGGATCGACCGCCGGAGCGGTTGCTTCCTGCGCTGGCGGATCGTTGTGCGGCGTTTCTGCAGACCGCTGGGCAACCGCAGGCGTCACTTGCGCAACCGGTTGGATACGTTGGACATCGCTCGTTCGGAAATACATCGAAGCGCCGCCGAGCGCCACCACGATTCCCCCGGCAAACGCCGCGGCGATTTTAATTAAATTGGACCGCTCCATGCGTGCATCCTACCCCACTATAAAGTGAAACGTGGCAGTTTGCCTTGGCGTTTCTTTCCCGGAAGTTAAAATAGGGTCATTCGATCCTCCATGCCCAGTCAGTACCTCTTCGATTTTCCCGCCCGGTATTCAGTTGGATCTGTTCCGGTCCACCCCGCGACTGTCCTGGCGCCGATGGCTGGCGTTACCGATACCGTGTTTCGACGCCTGATCCGCAATCAAGGCGGCTGCGGGCTTCTGATGACTGAGTTCACCAGTTCACATGGCGTGGTGAGTACACGCCACGCGAAGAAGCCAAACCGGAACTTCCGGTATCTGTATTTTGAGCCGGAAGAACATCCGATCGCCTGCCAGTTATTCGGCTCTGATCCCGAAGTGATGGCAGAAGCCGCAAAGGTTTGTGAAGATCGCGGATTCGATATCGTCGATATTAATTTCGGCTGCCCCGTAAACAAGGTAGTCAAGTGTAATGGCGGATCCGGCCTGCTCCGGGACCTGCCGCTGGTGGAGACGATTCTTCGTAGAGTTAGTTCGGCAATTTCCATCCCGCTGACGTGCAAGTTCCGTGCTGGCTGGAACGACAAAGAACTCGTGGCAGTGAAAATGGCTCGTATCGCCGAAGATTGCGGCTTGGCAGCGATTGCTCTCCACCCTCGTACGCGTGAACAGGGCTACAGCGGCCGAGCCGATTGGTTGCGGATTGCCGAGGTGAAGGCCGCGGTAACTATCCCGGTGATTGGAAACGGAGATGTTCTCACGCCGGAAGATGCTCTTGCGATGTACCGCCAAACCGGCTGCGATGCCGTGATGATTGGCCGTAGCGCCTCGTACAACCCGTGGATTTTCCGGCAAATCCAGGATTACCTTGAAACCGGCGCTTATACCATTCCACCCGATCGCGAGCGCTATCTCATGATGAAGACCTATTACCTGATGCTTGAAGAGCATGGAGACGAGGATGCAATCGGCAAGATGAAGCAATTCGCCACCTACTTCACCCATGGCGTGCGAAACGGCTCGAAACTGCGGACGGAGATCTACCGCTCACAGGAAATCAAGCAAATTCTCGGCACCGTTGATGCCTTTTTCTCAGAACAACTCGAGAATGCGGCTTGAAGCACGTTCAGTTGATTACCGACGGAGCCTGCAAAGGCAATCCCGGTAAAGGCGGATGGGCCTGTATTCTGCGCTTCGGCGAATATAAGCGCGAACTCTTCGGCTGCAGCCCGCATACCACGAATAATCGTATGGAGCTTGCCGCCGCGATCGAGGGCTTGAAGCGGCTCAAAGAGAGCTGCTCCGTTGAAATCGTTACCGACTCGGAATACGTGAAGAACGGGATGACGAAATGGATTCAGGGGTGGAAACGAAACGGCTGGAAAAAAGCGGACAAATCGCCGGTCACAAACCAGGATTTATGGAAGATGCTGGACGACCTGGTAAACGCGCACCATACGCAGTGGAAGTGGACGAAGGGCCACGCGTCGCATGAAGACAATAACCGCTGCGACGAACTCGCCAGCCTGGCGGCGGAAGAACAGATTTCGAGCGAACCGGCGGTGAGCGGCGTTCGCTACTGACGCATGCAGCGAATCTGCCTGTTCGGAGGGACGTTCGATCCCATCCACTGCGCTCATCTGCGCATTGCAGAGGAAGCGGTCCGCCGCTTTGCTCTCAATCGCGTTTTGTTTGTGCCGGTTGGGAATCCACCTCATAAAGATGTCGCCAGTCTGGCTCCTTACGAAGATCGTTTTCGAATGGTGCAGATTGCCTGCTCGCTTCACCCGAATCTGGAAGCGTCGCGTTTGGAAGACAGCGAACGGCGCAGCTACAGCATCGATACGCTCAAGAAACTGCGAACCCAAATCAAGCCGGACGATCGCGTATTTTTTCTGATTGGGGCGGATGCATTCGATGAGATCGAGACCTGGAAGGACTGGCAGGATTTGGTAAAGCTGACCGAATTCATCGTGGTGGCCAGGCCGGGGCGGAAATACCATGTGGCGCCGGGCGCCCACGTCCATCGATTGACCGGCTTATCTCTCCCGGTTTCGAGCTCAACGATTCGCGAGAGGCTGGCGGCTGGAGAACCCACGCCTGAACTGCCCACAGAGGTCCGCCGTTTCATCGAACAGCGGGGCCTCTATGGATTCAATAAGCGAAGGCCTACTGCTTCGCAGTGACGCAGTACTGATCAAAGGCGTCGGTTAGTAACTTTGCGATGTGCTGAGCATCGCTGTTTTCAATTTGATGCCGGTGAAGCGTAAAGACCGGCTTGCCGTCCCGGAACAGCGCCATGGACGGCGAAGAAGGAGCCACACCGGGCAGCAGTTCCCGTACCCGTGCTACTGCTTCGAGATCCGCACCGGCGAATACAGTGACGGCTGCATCGGGCCGGGTAGCATGCTCGAGCGCCAGCCCAACCGCGGGCCGCGCTTTCCCAGCCGCACAGCCGCATACGGAGTTGACCACCATCAAGACCGTGCCGCTTTCTTTTGTCAAAACCCGGTTCACATCTTCCGCGGTCCGGGTTTCCTGAACGCCATACTGGGTGAGGTCTTCGCGCATACGCGCAATCAGTTGCTCGGGGTATCGAGAGGGAGTTGTTGAAAACATTATTTTAGGATCCACTTCTACCAGTTTGAACCTTCGGTGTCGCCAGATAGCCGACAATCGTGTTCTTTCGAACTTCGTTTACGACAATTTCGTCCGGTTGATGGGCTTTCGAGGTGTAGAACTGGATAGGCTCATTGATGTTCCTGTCCTTCTTTTCCACGGTCTTGTCATCGGCCGTAATCCTGATCGTGAACCGGTTGTGCTTTGGGTCGGCCTTTCTCAGTTCCACCATTACATCCGCAACCCGGCTTGGCGTCTTGGATTTGGTGATGGTGAATTGAGAGTAATTCCGCTCGCCAAGTTCGCGCAGCGCCTGTAGCTCTTTTCCGTTCGTGGCAATGAGGCTTGCGTGGCCATCCAATTCTCCGGTCGCGCGCTTTAGGTTGGCAATGGTCTGTTCGAGCTGGCTCTTGGTGTTGCCCAGGTCGGTCTTGACATTTCCTACATCGGTGCTCACGCCCTGTAACTGGGTTGTCGCGGTGTCGGCGGTTAGCTTTACCTGCGAGATAGCCTGCTGCTGCAGCGCCTGTTCCTGGGCGACTTTATCCTGCAGCATTTGCACCCGCTTCTGTGCGTCTATCTTGGCCTGACCTACGGCCGCCTGCGCAGCGCGGCGCTGTTCGGCCAGCCGGGTCTGCAGATCCTCCACCGTACGGCGTGACCGGCGGACTTCCTCGTTTGAATCAATCCGCATTCGCTCGATTGCGCCATTGAAGTCGGCGGTCAATTTCGCCATGTCACTTCTGCTGTCTGTTCTGACCCGGCCAAGCTGAACGAACAGAAAGATGTTCGAAGCGATCAAAAGAACCAAGATTCCAATCAGCAGTGGAGTCTTCCAGTTCGGGCCGGCGGGCGGCGGAATGATATAGGTCGGCTGTTGTGGTGTACTACTCATCGTAATTTCCTCTCGGGGGCTATCAGACACAGAAGGAGTTCAAGAGTTCCGGTCAATGGCTCAATAGACGTGCATCTCTTCTATTATGTTTCAACCTTGGCCTGAACTGGAGCAGAAGTCAAGACCCGGGCTCCTCAAACGCTCTCCCGCTTGCGATGGATGCGAATAGCCATTTGGTCCTGCGTGGGTTCGCCCTCACACTCAACCGCCAGCACCGTCGCGATCGGATCGGGGGCACTTGCCGGAAGCCCCAGAAATCGCACACGAAACTGCTCCTGCTCGAACTTAATCGGCTGCCCTGTTCTATACATCTTCGCAGAGAGCACCTTTTGTTGCAGACCCCCTAACGCCAGCACCTCGCCTGGCCAAAAATACGCATGGATGAAAAGCGTATTTCCCTGCCGCGTGAAGTTTGCGAATACCGAGCGTTTGACCTGGCACGGGTCTGCGTGGTGGATCAGATCCGCATGTCCGTCCATCCATTTGCCGGCGGCTGTGAGAATCTCGATCGATGGTTCAGGAATAGATCCGTCGCCTTTCGGACCAATATTCAAGAGGTAATTGCCGCTGTCGCGCGCGCAGGTGATCAGGTTCCGGATGATCGTTTTCGGGGGTTTCCAGTCATCATCCGCCCGCTGATAACCCCAACTGTCGTTCATCGTCATGCAGGCTTCCCAAGGAGTCTTATAGGCCTGGATGTGTTGTTCGGGTGTCGTGAAGTCTTCCGGAATACCCGATCGATTATTGATCAGAATGTCAGGCTGCAGTTGGCGGACCATCTTGTTCATCTTTACGGATTCCCAGCCTTCCGGGGTCAGCGGCCAGTTCACGTCATACCAGAGCACGTCCACTTTGCCGTAATTTGAGCAAAGCTCGCGGACCTGACCATGAATGTAATCGACAAAGCGCCTCCGGGCGGCTTCATCGGTTGCGCAGCGGGCGCCGTCCGGATGATGCCAGTCCATCAACGAGTAGTAAAAGCCAAAGCGCATGCCTTCCGATCGGGCGGCTTCCACGTACTCGGAAACCAGGTCGCGTCCGGCGGCCTGCTTCGGCGCGCAATAGTCGGTCAGCTTGGTGTCGAACAGACAGAATCCTTCATGGTGCTTGGTGGTCATCACCATGTATTTCATGCCGGCAGCCTTGGCGAGTTTTGCCCAGGCCCGGGCCGCGTGGGGTTTGGGATTGAATTGCTTTGCCAGAAGTTGATATTCGGCTACCGGTATGCCTTCTTCTTCCATCGCCCACTCGTGACGGCCCAGCACGCTATAAAGCCCGAAGTGAATGAACATCCCGAAACGGGCTTCGTGCCACCATTGCATCCGCCGGTCCCGGTCTTCCACAGTGGAGGTGGTGGGCCCGGCGTTGTCCTTATCCGGCTTGGATTGGGCGGAAGCCGCTGACGGGAGCAGGGCAGCAGCAGCGCCGGTCGCCTGCAACAATGTACGCCGCGATAGAAGCTGATTCTTCATGACTTTGTGTAATCATTCTTGCACCAAGGATTCTACAAACCATAAAAGATTGTTATACTGGGTTTGAATGAGCTTCTGGCGTCCGCGCCTGTGGGTTCAACGGACCTTTATCAGACGTTCCCCCGTCTTGCGGTCCACTGTGGTCATTCAAAACTTTACTGTCCATCTCTGCCCGAAGCACCCGCTCCTCCTTTTGCTACAAACTGCCTATTGATGAAGTCATCTGTTCAGATATCCCGCGGCATTGAGTCCCTGTTCGGCACTCGTGACGAAAACATACGCTTGCTCGAATCGGAATTGAGCCTTAGGACCCGTCTCCTCGACGGCGATTCGCTTGAGCTCGAAGGCGAAGAACCGCAGGTCCGGCGCGCCGAGCGCATCCTGGAAGACTATGTTGGTCTTGTCGAGGAGGGTCACGTATTCAATAACGGTGATTTGAATAGCTATATGCGGGTGGTCACCGCGGACCCTAATGTTTCTCTCCGCCGCCTGGTCGAGAGCGGAAAGTCGCGGGCTTTTGGAAAGAAGGTGCTAGCGCCGAAAACCGTCAATCAGCGCCGCTATATCGACGCAATCGAAAATCACGATCTCACTTTCGGTCTGGGGCCCGCCGGAACCGGCAAGACCTACCTGGCTGTGGCGATGGCTGTTGCAGCTTATTTGAACAAACGCGTTAGCCGTATCGTTTTGACTCGTCCGGCAGTGGAAGCGGGCGAGCACCTGGGCTTTTTACCCGGGACGCTGCAACAGAAGATTGATCCGTACCTGCGTCCGCTTTATGACGCGCTATTCGACATGATCGATGCCGAGAAGGTCGAAAAACTGGTAGAACGTAACACCATCGAAATTGCTCCACTGGCTTTCATGCGCGGCCGGACGCTGAATGATTGCTTCATTATTCTTGACGAAGCGCAAAATACCTCGATCGAACAAATGAAGATGGTCCTCACCCGTCAAGGGTTCAACTCGAAGATGGTCGTTACCGGAGACCAGACTCAGATCGACTTGCCATCCGGAAAGAAGAGCGGTCTGCTGCATGCCGCCGAAGTGCTCAGGGGAGTGGAGGGCATCGCATTTGTCGGCTTCAACGATAAAGATGTCGTGCGCCACGCCCTGGTGCAGCGCATCGTAAAGGCCTATGATCGCTATAACGAACTGGTCGGCGCCGGCCGGCAGTTAGCCTTGAAACTGGGTACTGAAGCACCGCAAGAAGCAAACCTGGATCCTCCGCTGAACACTAGAGTGGAGATCCCCGAGTTTCCTTCACTCGCCTGAACCAACGCCTATGTCACCTGATGGCAGTACGTTGCTCTTTGGAGCCCTTCCTGTTGAGTTAAGGTTCTCTACTGAAGAGAAGCAGATTTTGAAGCGGTTTGTGCGCACTCTCACCCGGCGTGTGGCGGGCCGCCGCGCCTTCACATGCCTTATAACGAATGACCGGGAACTACAGCGTCTGAACCGGCAGTTTCTGTGTCACGACTACCCCACCGATGTCCTCTCCTTTCCTTCTGCCGATGAAAATGACGGCCTGGGAGAGATCGCCATTTCGGTTGAGCGCGCCGGAGCGCAAGCCCGTGAATGCGGCCATGATCGCGTCTATGAAATCTGTATTTTGATGCTGCATGGTGTCCTCCACCTGACGGGTATGGATCACGCGCGCGACCACGGAGAAATGGGCCGCGCGGAGGAGGAGTGGCGCGCTGAATTTGGCCTGCCGGTTGCGCTTATCGGGCGGTCTGTTGCTGGAGGGCAACGGTCATGACGGTGCTTTGCCTGGCTCTTGCCGTCGCGCTTACCTGTCTGCTCTGCTTTGTCTCATACGTGCAGTTGCTCTATCTGGAATCGCTGCGCCTTATCCGGCGCGAAGTGCCCGCCCTTGATTTCTTTCGCGAAACACTTTCCGGGAAGATCGGCCTTGACCCTGAACGAGGCTCGCTCGCATTTTCGCTGATTAAACATGTCTCACTGTTTCTTATCGGTGTGTTTTACCTTTGCGCGCTGGTCCGGCCCGAAACGGCTCGCTGGGAGAGCGTACTCGAGGCTATCGGCCTCTCTCTGATCGGCATGATTCTCTCCACCTATTTCATCCCCGCGTTTCTATATCGCCGGACGAAAGGTGTCTGGATGGTGAAGGTACTCCGAATCACCAGGCTGTTGGCCTCGGTAGCCATGCCCCTTGTGGCGCTGGTGCGCTTGTTTCAATCGCTTCTCGATCTCGATAAGGATGCAAACGGCGAAACGGCTCCGGCCGACTCCGTCGAGCATATCGAGGCGCTGATCACCGCCGGCGCGGAGGAAGGAATTCTGGAGGAAGGCGATCGCAAGCTTATTCATTCGGTGGTCGCGTTCGGCGATAAGAATGTACGGGAAGTGATGACAGCGCGCCCCAATATAGTTGCCATCTCCGCTGCGAGATCGCTAGAGGAACTGCGCCAGCTCGTCATCCATGAACAGTACTCGCGCATTCCGGTTTATCAGGACACCATCGATAACATCATTGGCTTCGTACACGTTCGAGATCTCTTTGAACTTAGCGATCAAGATCGCCAGACCAAACATTTAGCAGACCTGCTCCGGCCTATTCCGCTCGTTCCCGAGAGCAAACCTGTAAGCGATCTGCTCCGCGAAATGCAGCGCGATGGCTCGCATATGGTCGTCGTCGTTGATGAATACGGCAATACCGCCGGAATCGCCACTATGGAAGATCTCGTGGAAGAGATCCTGGGCGAAATCCGCGACGAGCATGAACCAGACCGCGACGTTCGCCAGGAATCGGATAATGCCTTCATTGCTCCGGGGAGCCTTGACCTGGATCGACTGGAGGATCTTCTGAATTTCCGTCCGAACGGGGATACGGAATCCACCACCATTGGCGGACTGGTGGCCGAGTGGCTCGGCCACGTGCCACAGGTGGGTGAGACCGTCGAACGCGGTGGTATTCGCATTGAGGTACTCGCCGGAAACGAACGCCGCGTGGAGCAGGTGCGCGTCTCTCGCGTGCAAACCCCTTCGCCTGTCGGTACGCACATATGAGATCTGTTCCGCATCGCGCCGGGTTCGTCGGAATAGCCGGCCGGCCGAACACCGGAAAATCCACGCTGCTGAACGCGCTTATTGGAGAGAAGCTTGCTATCACGGCGTCGCAGGCGCAAACCACTCGCACATTAATTCAGGGTGTGTTGACCATGCCCGAGGCGCAGGTCGTTTTTGCCGATACTCCCGGCGTTCACAAATCGGACACGCTCTTCAATAAGCGAATGATGGATACCGTTCGCGGCGCCATCCAAGATCGGGATCTTGTACTCTTCATCGCCGATGCCACCAGGCCGGTTACTCAGGAAGACGAACACGCCGTTAGCGCTCTTCCGAACTCCGAGAAGGCTGTCCTCGTCTTGAATAAGATTGATCGTGTCGAAGATAAGCGGCTCCTGCTCCCACTGATCCAGCGATACACCGAGCTGTTTCCTTTTTTGGAAGCGGTTCCGGTATCAGCCCGAAACGGCGAGGGTCTCGATGAACTCAAGCGAGTGATTGTCTGTTACCTCCCGGAAGGTCCCGCGATTTTTCCTGACGACTATTTGACCGATCAACCGATGCGCTTTCTGGCGGCGGAGATTATTCGCGAACGCATTTTGCGCGCCACCCGGGAAGAAGTTCCTCATGCTGCCGCCGTTCTCGTTGACACCTGGGAGGAAACTCCGCGCCTGGTGAAAATCGCCGCTACGGTTCACGTCGAGCGCCCCGGTCAGAAGATCATCCTCATCGGCAATAAGGGACAAATGCTAAAGAAGATTGGAACGGAGGCGAGACAAGCTCTGGAACAGAAGCTCGAGCGAAAGGTTTTCCTGTCCCTGTTCGTTAAAGTAAAGCCGAATTGGCGCGAAGATCCTGACTTTCTGAACGCAATAGACTGGCACTCGATGGTAGGCTCGGAGAAGACAGTTACATGAGACGTTTCGCAGCCTCCATCCTGCTACTCGGAGCAATGCTGGCGCAGCCCAGCTTCGCATCCGATCAGAAAAAGCCCGCCAATTCCGACGATCGAATTTCAGATCAGGTCCGTATGAAACTCGCTACCGATGCCGATGTTAAGGGAGGAGCCCTTGACGTTAGCGTCAAAGATGGTGTCGTGACCATTAAGGGCCGCGTCGATACGGATAAGGGCAAAACGAAAGCCACCAAGCTTGCCAAGAAAATAAAGGGCGTCAAGGACGTGGACAACGAATTATCGGTCGGCCCGCCAAAGTAGCGGCAAGGTTGCGAGGATTTGCTTCTTGTACTCTCCGGCCTTTCGGTAGATGTCAGCCGCGTTTAGCGTAAGGACGCGCCGGTCACTCACGATCTGCCGTCCGTTGATGAACACGTCCTGCACATCGGCTGCTTTCGCGGCATAGACGATGGCGGAATAGAGATTGTAGACCGGCACCGTATTCGGGTGCGTGAGGGAGATGGTGATGAGATCCGCAAGCTTGCCTGGCTCTAGTGAGCCGATCTCCTTGCTGAGGCCCAATACATGCGCACCGCCGATCGTTGCCATTTCGAGCGCCTGCTCCGCAGGTAGGGCAGTCGGGTCCATGCGCGTGACCTTCTGCAGCTTGGCCCCGATATCCATTTCGCGGATCAGGTCTGCGCTATCGTTGCTGCCCGCGAAGCCATCGTCCCCGAGCCCGACGGAGATTCCAAGCCTCAGCATGTCGATGACAGGCGCGACTCCGTCCGCCAGTTTCATGTTGCTGGATGGGCAGTATGCCACGCCTGTCCTATACCGCTTCAGGATCTGCAGATCGCTCGGGTCTTCCCAGATGGAATGCGCGGCAATCACGGTTCCATCCAGTACACCTAACTTTTCAAGGATCTGAGTTGGCGTCATGTGACGCCTGGCCAGCGCATCATCGCGTTCTTTTTTCGTTTCGGCAAGGTGAATCGTGAGCGGCACGCCATATTTGATCGCCAGTCGGTGTGCAGCGACCAGCGCATCATCGGGAGTGGTGTAGATTGCGTGCGGCGCAACTGCGGGGATGATGAGATCGTCGTGGCGGTATTTCTGAATGAAGCGATCGGTTCCCGCGATGGCCTGCTGCCAGCTTTTGTAATCCGGGGCAGGGAATCCGATCACGGTCTGACCAAGCACGGCACGTACGCCCGCTTCTTTGGCGGCCTCAGCTTCGGCATCTTCGAAATAATACATGTCCGTATAGGTGGTGATACCGGCCAGAACCATTTCGAGGCAGGCGAGTCGCGTTCCCCAACGGACAAATTCCGGAGTGACATTCTTCGACTCGGCCGGGAAGATATAGTTGTTGAGCCAATCCTCAAGGCGCTTATCGTCGGCGATGGCTCGAAGCAGGGACATAGGCGCGTGCGTGTGGGTGTCGATGAGCCCCGGCGCAATCAGAGCGTCTGGTCTATCGAGCGTGTGCTTGGCGTGGAATCGCCGCGCGATTTCGCTCTGTGTCCCAACTCCGACGATCCGGGATCCCCGGAGTGCTATTCCGCCTCCTTCGATCACATGGTGCTGCGTATCCATCGTGACCACGTATTTTGCGCGGATGATCCAATCGGCCGGTTCGGCTGCGCCTGCTTGTAGAGCAATCAGCAGCAGCGCCGCCAGGAATTTAGATGAATGATGCATCGAACGGCCTCGGGAAAATTTCGCGCACCGTCGTGACATCCAGTTTGCCCGCTAGATTCGAAAGGAGGAGTTCCGCATCCCGGCAAAATTCCCACAAAATCTGCCGGCAAGCGCCGCACGGAGGAGTGAGTGTGTCTGTATCGGCAACCACTGCAATGCGCAGCAGTTTGCCTGCACCTTCGGAGAGTGCCTTGAACACGGCCACCCGCTCGGCGCACAGAGAAAGTCCGTAGCTGGCGCTTTCGACGTTGCAGCCGGTAAAGACCCGGCCGGTTTCGTCCAATACAGCGGCTCCTACCTTGAAATGCGAATAGGGGGCGTATGCCCTGTCACGCGCGAGCAGAGCGGACTGAACGAGGGGGTGCATTGGTGTTTCTACAGTAACGGTGTGCTACCGGCAAAGGATTTATGCTCTCGGCTGGCATAGCTGAAGTAGCCTCGAAATGCCGAGTGGCTGCACTCACGAGTGGCTGCGCGCATCTTTCAACGACAGGCACCACGACCCATATCCGCGTTTGCGAGATATGGGATCATCTTCAATTTGAAAGAGCACATCCAGTTTCGCGCCTGGCTCGAACATGCCGGCGCGGTCGCCGAAATTCCATGCTTTGCAAAACAGTAGGCGACCATTCTGGCGGAGTGGAACGGAGAAATGCTTGCCTTCTTTCAGAATCTTCAACGGACCGGCCACTTCGGCGCCTTCACAAAGAAGGATCGGCGCCGGATTGCCGAAACCGAAAGGTCCCAGCGAGAGCACCTGTTGCACGCAAAGTTCGCTCAGCTCGGAGAAAGCCGCGGCTGCATCTACTGTGTACTGAGGCCGCAAGTCGTCGGAAGTCAGCTTGGTCCTGGCGAACGTATCGAAGCGGCGTTGAAACTCAGTGACCGATCCAGCGCGAATGGTCAGTCCGGCGGCTTGCCGGTGGCCGCCAAATTTCGCAAACAGGTCTGGCATGCTCTCCAGGGCCTCCAGCAAATGAAACGCGGGAATACTGCGGCCGGAACCGGACATATGCGGCTCATGGTAATCGCCGTTGCGGCTGGCATTGCTGAGGACGAAAACGGGGCGGCTGAATCGTTCAACCAGACGGCTGGCCACTATACCCAGGACGCCGAGATGCCAGTCCGATCCTGCGAAAACGAGGGCGGCGCAATCTTCGTCGAATGGCGCTTGTTCACAGAGCGACAGAATCTCTTCGATAATTTCCGTTTCGGTTTGCTGGCGTTCGCGATTGAGTGTGTCCAGTTGTTCAGCAAGTGTACGGGCACGGTCGCCATCGCTGGTTAGAAAGAGTTCGATCACGTCGCGCGCGGTCGCCATACGGCCAGCGGCGTTGATGCGCGGCGCAAGGCGGAAGGCAACCTGATGGGCGGAGGGACACTCTCCCGCATCGAAACCGGCCACCGTAAGCAGAGCGCGCATCCCAATGTTTTTGGCCTGTCGCAGACCGGAAAGGCCGCGCTGCACGATGATGCGATTCTCACCTAACAGCGGCACAACGTCAGCAACCGTTGCGATGGCCGCGGGTTTCAGGAACGAATCGAGCAAGGCGGATTGCCGGGATTCTGGCATGCTGCTTGCGGCGAGTAAGGCCTGCACCAGCTTGAAAGTGACACCCGCTCCGCACAAATTCTTGTTTGGGTAGTCGCAATCGGGCCGGTTCGGGTTCAAAACGGCGATGGCCGGAGGGAGTTCCGATTCCGGCAGATGGTGATCGGTGACGATCACATCCATACCCAACCGATTGGCGTGTCGAACCACCTCGTTTGCGCGAATGCCGGTATCGACGCTGACGATGAGCCGGACGCCGGCATTCCCGGCATGCTGGATCACATCGCTGCGCATCCCGTAGCCGTCTTTGAGGCGATCTGGAATATGAAAATCCGCCCGGCCCCCGAGCAACTCGATTGCTTTTTTTAGAATGACGATCGAGCACGTCCCATCAACGTCGTAATCTCCGTAAAGCAGAATCTGCTGGTTGCTCTCAATCGCGGTGCGCAGGCGACGAACAGCTCGGTCCATATCCCGCATGAGCATCGGATCGTGGAGTGAATCCAGCTTGGGCGAGAGGAAATTGTGCGCAGAGTCAGGGTCGGAGTAACCGCGCGCAGATAGGACCGCGGCCACAAGTCGCTGTACACCCAATTCCTGCTGTAATGCGTGCTCGGCGTGCTGGTTCGGCGCGGCCAGAATCCACCGAGCGGCGCGCCGAATTCCGGTCGCTGAACTACCGGGCTGAGCCATCAATTATTTGAGAAGTAACCGCCGATGGAGTCGTCCGGCTCGTCCTCGTGATCGAACGAAGCCGCCTCCAGCTCACCCAGAATATCCGTGAAGGCTTCGTACCAATCCGTATGTGACTCGAAAGAGTAGACGCGCCCCTCAATGGCAAAAGACAATTCCACAGAGCAGGTGAACCCCTCATAGGCCTGCAATTGCCGCAGGCGCGTTTCGTAGCTGCGCTTCTCCTCGCGCAAAAGATCGGCATCTTCCAGTTCATCAAGCGCTTCGTCGAGCTGGTCAAGGGAAAAGGAGCGATGGTTGAAGACAACCAACCGGACACCTGCATGGCGCGCAGTTTGCAAAAAATCGCGGAAATCGGGGTGGCTGGTTGTATCCCACAAAACGTGACTCATCGTGTCGATCATCCGGTGATAACCGTGGAATACTGCCATTCCGTACTGCTTGAGATACGCCTCCATTTCGGTCTTGAGAGTTTCCAGATCTTGCGCCATTCGATTCACCCTATCAAACTTGAGGGTGAGTAACCTGGGGAGCGTCACAAACATCCTTTATTCAACTTGCTCTATCAGAAAGCGATTCTGGCCGTGCTTTTGTGCGGTGGTTCGGTAGCGCTGGCGCAAAGCGGGTTTGTGCGATCCGGAAATCAGCCAATTCCGGGCGCCACAGTTACGCTGTCACGCGGAAACCAGACGCTTTCGACTTTCACGGATCGTGACGGCCACTACGATTTTCCCGGGCTGACGGCCGGGATGTGGAACGCAACCGTTGAAATGTTCGGGTTTAGCACCCTCACGAAAAGCGTGGAGTACTCAGCGGCCGGAGCGCCAGTTAACTTTGATCTGCAGTTGAAGCCCTCGCCCATGCTCCAGCGACTGCAGCAATTCGCGGCGCGGCGCAATCAGCTGTCCGGCTCCGGAGCGGCGGATAACGGCCAGCAGATGGATCAAATCCTTCAGAGCGAAGCGAATACGCAGGGCCAGGCGCTTTCAGCTAACAGCGGCGCCTCCGAAGGGAGCAACGAAACATTTCTGGTTTCGGGCAGCCTGAGTCCTGGAATGGCCCAAGGCAGCCAAGCCGATTCCGGACCGGATATGCGCTTCGCCAGCCGCGGCTCGGAAGAGTTTGGCGGCTCAGAAACTGCCCCGAACGCACCCGGTTTCGAAGGCCAGGGCGGAGGCGGCAACGCGGGTTTCGGCGGCCGTGGCGGGTTTGGCGGGCGCGGATTCGGCGGGCCGGGCGGACGGGGAGGCCGGCATCCTGGCCAACCAGCGCAGTTCGGCAATCGCCGGCGCCGGAATCAGCAGATTCACGGCATGCTCTCTTTCACGCTGCAGAATTCGATTTTGAACGCCAAGCCATTCTCGCTGAACGGTCTGGACATTCCGCAAGCGGCCTACGCGCAGAGCCGGTTCAGCCTGATCGTGGGCGGACCGCTGCTCATTCCGAAAATCGTCAAGGACTCGAAAACGCAATTCTTCGTCACCTACTTCGGAACGCGGGCGCGAACTCCGGAGCTCTTTACGGAAACCGTGCCGACACCAGCCGAGCGCGGTGGCGATTTTTCTCAAGCGGTACAGTTGCTTGGCACGTCGCCGGCGAGCGCCCCAGTCAGCATCTTCAACCCTGCGACTCGCCAGCCATTTCCCGGGAACTCGACTCCGTCCAGTATGCTGAGCCCCATCGCTCTAGGTCTGCTGCGCTTTTATCCTCTACCCAATCAACCTGGAGCTGCCAATAATTACCAGTTTGAAACTACCCAGATAGGCAACTCGGATAACGCCGGACTGCGGGTACAACGCAATGTGACAAGCGTCGACCGGCTTTCGCTCAATTTTCATTACCAGCGCCGCGACGGCACAACGGCCCAGCCGTTCGGCTATTCCGACACTACAGACGGATACGGCCTTAGCGCGCGGCTACAGTGGACCCGCAACTTGAGCGCAAAAGCGATTAGCAATGCGCAGGTCCAGTTCAGCCGCAATGACACCCAGATTGTTCCCTACTTTTCTCTGCTGCCTGACGTAGCAGCGGAACTTGGAATTGAGGGTACATCGGCGAATCCGCTGGATCACGGTCCACCCACTTTGAACTTTACGAACTTCGGATCGTTGAGCGATTCTCCCGCCACCTTGAACCGAAACCAATCGCAAGGGGTCAGCGAGAGCATTACGCTCTTGAAGGGCGTTCATACCATCACCCTTGGCGGGGGTTACACGCGCGCTGATTTAAGCTCGCGCACAGATCCAAACGGGCGCGGGACTTTCAACTTCACCGGGTTGGCTACCAGCAACATCAAGACTAGTGGCCAACCGGCAGCCGCGACCGGTTACGATCTGGCCGATTTTCTGCTCGCGCTGCCTCAATCGAGCTCGATTCAATACAGCCAGTTCAGCGAATACTTCCTACAGAACCAGGCGAACGGCTTCGCGCAGGATGAATGGAAGGCGCGTGCTGACCTGACGCTCACGCTGGGCGTTCGCTACGACTATTTTTCACCATTGAACGAGAAGTACGGGCGTCTGGCGAATCTGGATATAGCGCCGGGCTTCACGAACGTAGCCGTGGTGACTCCGAATACGCCAGGACCCTATACCGGCGCATTCCCCAGCGGGTTGATCAATCCGGATCTGAATAACTGGTCGCCGCGTATCGGGCTCGCCTGGAAAGTTCCGGGGCTGAAGCGGTCCACCATTGTTCGAGCCGGGTACGGCATTTACTATAACGGTCAGGCTTACATTCCATTCGCGGCCTCATTTGCAAATCAGCCGCCCTTCGCAGTCGCGAGCAGCGTGAATACGAGCGCCGCAAACGTGCTTACTTTGAGAAATGGCCTGACGAAGGCCTCGCCAAACCAGGTAACAAACACGTTCGCTGTGGATCGCAATTACCGGACGCCCTACGCCGGCACTTGGAACGCCTCCATTCAACATGAGCTGGGCGCTGGATTTCTCGCCGAGATTGGCTATCTGGGAACCAAGGGCACGCGGCTGGATGTAAGGACGCTGCCGAACGAACCGCCACCCGGCAGCGCGCGGCTGTTCACTCAACGCAACCAGTTCGGCAATGCGACCGGGTTTACCTACGATCAGTCGGTGGGCAATTCTATTTTCAATGCCTTGCAACTGCGTTTGATGCGGCGCTTCCATCGCGGCTTATCGATAAATGCGTTCTACCAGTTTGCAAAGTCGATAGACGATTCCTCCACTTTCGGCGGCGCAGGCAACACGGTGGCACAGAACTGGCTCGATCTGGCGGCTGAGCGCGGCTTGTCGAGTTTCGACGTCCGCCATGAGCTTACGGCTAACTTCGTGTGGAGTTCTCCTGTGGCTGGTCCGGGTTCACGCTTCGCACCGGATGGCAAGGTGGCTCGACTGCTAAAGAACTGGCAATTGAGCGGGGGCTTGACAGCACAGACTGGGAATCCCCTCACGGCGCGGATACTGGGCAACACACAGCGGTTGGCTCAAACCGGAGGTATCGGGAGCGGACGCGCCGAAGCCACCGGGCTGCCCATTCAGGGGAACAGCGGCTTCTTCAACCTGGACGCATTCACTTCGCCACCAGCTGGGGTTTACGGAAACGCAGGACGCAATACGATCCCTGGTCCCGGGCTGGTGAGTCTCAATCTCGCCTTCGGACGATCGTTCACTCTGGCGGAGCGGCGACGCCTGGAGTTCCGCCTGGAAGCCAATAACGTGCTGAACCACGTTAACTACACCAGCTTGTATACCGTCGTGAACGCTGTGAATTATGGGCTTCCCAGCGCGGCGGGTTCCATGCGCAGCTTGCAGGCCGTCGTGAGGTTCCGGTTTTGAAGGCCGTAGCAGCACTATTCATGGTCACGGCGGCGCTGGTAGTGCGGCCGGCGATGTCGCAGCAGCGCGCTACATTTTCGACGACTACCAGCGTTGTCGTGGTGAACGCGACGGTGCTGGACCGCAATGGAAGGCCGGTTGAAAACCTGACCAAAGATGATTTTGAAGTCTTTGAAGACGGCAAGCTTCAGAAATTGCAAGCAGTCGATTACCAGAACCTGAATAACGCCGTATTGCCGGCGCGGACAGTACGCGATGTCGCCCAACCCGTGCCCCCGCCGAA
>Ga0308173_10000143_pt1 | contig 25150 bp, 17 predicted proteins | sample PhyPR1_FD_203716 | JGI IMG/M metagenome (GOLD analysis project Ga0308173, IMG submission 203716) | Soil microbial communities from UC Gill Tract Community Farm, Albany, California, United States - DLSLS.P.R1 | ecosystem: Environmental > Terrestrial > Soil > Agricultural land | place: USA... | reverse complement strand
CGCGTGGGTGCATAAGGCAACACTGATGGACAACATCGTCGCTGCCGACACCACGCTCTTTCGCGACTCCGGCACCTGGTGGCTCTTCACCACAATCGAGCAAGGCAGCGGTCCAAACTGGGACGAGCTGCATCTCTATCATGCTCAATCGCCTTTCGGACCCTGGCATGCGCATCCGGAGAACCCGATCGTTTCGGATTGCCGCGGTGCGCGCATGGCCGGCAACGTCTTCAGGGGCGCAGATGGCCGTCTTATCCGCCCGGCTCAGGATTGCGAGCGCGAATACGGAGCAGCGTTGCGTTTCTGGGAGATTACGGAGATGAGCCCGTTGAAGTATGCGGAGACGCCCTTGCTCGTGAAGGATGCGCCTCCCGGGCGATCCGGCGTCCATACGTGGAACAGGGCCGGAGACGTTACAGCGGTGGACATCAAGATGAACGTGTACAAGCGCGCGAAAGCGCAATCCGGTGACTGCCGCTTTTAGCGACGACGGCGCGTTCCCAATCTATTAGCGGTCAGTGCCGTCCGAGCGTTTGAACTCTTGCCGGCGGGTGGCCTCTTGCGTTGCCGACGCGTGCCGCGAATTCTCACCGAGATCTTCGCGCGCCGACCGTTTCGCGCCCGGCAGACGGACGATGTCAGATATGGCGACCCCCCCTAGAACCACGACGGCCCCGATCGCAACGGTCCCAATCACGTTGAGCCAATCCATGTCTTCTCCGCGAGTAGCGCTGCCCGGATCCGTTAAAGGTCCGAACCTATGACATACCGTCGTTCAACCCACCCGGCCGATGACAACGGCATTTGCCATGTTATCACGCAGCCCTTTTTATGTGCGGAAGCACACGTACATTCCCAATTCCATCACGCCACGCCGGCCAATAATCCGCGTGCGTGCGATGCTGCACAGACTGGTGTCTCTTGTCATCTCCTGAGCGCAGTCGCCGGATGAACGGCGGCTTGAACAAACCGTCCGGCGACCCGGGACTCTCATTACGGTGAGCAAAGGAAAGCACAAGTGATGCCGGGATTGCACAATTTCCCGGGAGCACCTGTTTAACGGTTTCTGACAGCGGAACTTTAGCTCAGCGACGCTTGCAGTCGTGAATTGATGAGGCGGCGCATTCCCGAGGTCAGGTGTCTCTTACTCGGGAATGTCGAAGATGTGCACCAGAGGGTGGCGGCTGAATGCATGCGACGAAGGTGGTAACCGACGAGTCGAAGCCCGTCACTGCGGATCAACCCGCAGCATCCGACAAGTCCGGTTCCCTTGCCTCGACGGACCTGTTTGCATCCAGCCATGCTTCGAACATCAGCACGGTCCAGAGGCGTGTGTGCCAGCTATGGGTACCGGCAAGATGCTGGTCCCACATTTTTCTGATCACTGGTTCGTTCAGGTATCCCTCGCGCCTCAAGCGTTCGCCGTTCAGGAGGTCCGACGCCCACTCGCGCAGCTCGTTGCGAAGCCATGAAGCGATCGGCACGCTGAACCCATGCTTCGGCCGTTCAAACATTTGCCGCGGAACGTAGCGATCGAGCAGACTGCGAAGCACCACTTTCCCGACGCCCTTATTGACTTTCATCGACAGCGGAAGACGCCAGGCGAATTCGACCACCCGCCGGTCGAGAAACGGCACGCGCGTTTCGAGACTCACGTGCATCGCGGCACGATCGACCTTGGCGAGGATATCGGTCGGCAGATAGCGGATCGCATCGAGATACATCATGCGCTCGGCATTGCCGAGCGACGCAGGCAGACTGTTCAAAGCGGACGCCGCCGGGATCGACATACCGCAACCGAGCACGATCTGCTCGGGCGCATCGAAGGCGGATACGAGCCGCTCATACGACGCTTCCAGTCCCTCCGCACTCATCGCGTCCGCGAGCTTCAGCAGCTTGTCCCCGACCTGCGTGTGACGCAAGCTGTGCGGCATGATGCCGACAAGCGGCGCAGCCATGCGATCCAGACGTTCTGCGCCCAAGCCGCGCACGCAACGCGCGGTCAGCGTACGCGCGGGTAACGGCACGCGGCTCAACTTGTCCCATAGCCCCTGCGCCGCGACATGGCGGTTATACCCGCCAAACAGTTCGTCGCCCCCGTCGCCCGACAAGCCCACGGTCACATGGCGCCGGCACATCTGCGAAACGAGAAAGGTCGGAATCTGCGACGAGTCGGCGAATGGCTCGTCGTAGATCTCCGGCAGTTGCGGCACAACGGCGAGCGCATGCGCGGGCGTCACATACAGTTCGTGATGCTCCGTGCCGAGATGCTCAGCAATACGGCGCGCATGGACCGCCTCATTGAAGCCCGCCTGCTCGAAACCGATGGAGAACGTCTTGATCGGACGCGCGCTTTCAGCCTGCATCAGCGAGACGACGACCGATGAGTCGATGCCGCCCGACAGAAACGCGCCGAGCGGCACGTCGGCCACCATCTGGTCCCTGAGCACCTTGCGCAACACGGTGTCGAGTTCGGTGACCGCATCGGCTCCGGTGAACGGTTCCGCCTTGCCGCGCGCAACGACATCTTCAAGACGCCAATACGGGCGAACGACGACATCGCCGTAGGCGGGTCGAACCGTCGCGAGCGTGCCCGGAAGCAGCTTGCTGACGCCCTCGTATATGGTGTGCGGCGCGGGGATACTGCAATAGCGCATATACATGCCGAGAGCATCGCGGTCGATCCCGACATCGCGAAACGCAGGATGCCGCCGCAGCGCCTTCAGCTCCGAGCCGAACACGAAGGTATTGCCAAGCCACGCATAGTAGAGCGGCTTCTCGCCGAGCGGATCTCGTCCGAGCGTGAGCACGCGTTCATGACGATCCCACAACGCGAACGCGAACATGCCATACGCTTTCCGGAGCGTCTCTTCAATGCCCCATTGCGTGAACGCCGCGAGCAGCACCTCGGTATCGGAATGTCCACGCCAGTTCGGGGAACGCGACAGCGCGTCCAGTTCCTGGCGCAACGCACCGGCGTTATAGACTTCGCCGTTGTAGACGATCACGTATCGGCCGCAAGCCGATGTCATTGGTTGATGGCCGAACTCTGACAGATCGACGATTGCAAGGCGTCTATGACCGAGTGCAACGCCGGCCTGCGTATCGATCCAGTATCCGGCGTCGTCGGGGCCGCGGCGCGCAAGGCTGTCGCACATGCCGCGCAGCCGTGGCATGGCGCTCGATTCGTCAAGCTGACCGCGAGTCAGAAAGCCCGTAATTCCGCACATGCCGATGCCCCTTCTTTGACCGTCGCATAAACGCGTTCATATTTGTGCCACGTCGATTCGATCGAGAAGACGGAGACGATGCGCTGACGCGCCAGCTCGCCCCGGTTTCTGCGCTCCTCGAGCGACAACGACAGCACCGACAAGAGCCCGGTTGCGAGCGCGTGCGGATCTCTCGGCGGAACGACCCAGCCTGCCTCGCCGATGAGCACCGCCGTATCGCCGACATCGGTGGCCACGCACGGCACGCCGCAAGCCATCGCTTCGCCGATGACCGTCGGAAAGCCTTCGCTCCTCGACGACAAACAGAAGACGTCGAAGCCCGGCACGAGCGCCTGCACATCGTCGCGCGGGCCGAGCAGATGACTCGCATCGCCCACGCCAGCGTCGTGCAGCGACTGCTGCAATGCCCGGTTCTCGCTCACCAGCTCATGCCCGATCATGACGAAGCGGCACGCCGGCATTTCCCGATGCACGCGACTGATTGCAGCGATGAAATTGTCGTAGTCCTTCACGGCGTGATACCGGCCGACGATGCCGACGATCGGCACGTCTTCAGCGAGACCCAGCACGCCCCTCAGATGGCTGCGCGCCTCGGGCTGCGGCCTGAACAGATCAATATCGAAACCGTTGTGTATGACGCGCATGCGAGACGCCTCATAGCCGCCTCTCACGTGATTCGCCTTTGCCGTCTCGGCACAGCAGATGATGAGGTCCGGAAACTTCGATGAGCTGACCGCGCAGCACCGCGCCACGACGCTCAGCTTCGGTTCGGACCTGAAGGTCGGATACTCGCTCTGATGAATGGCCCAGAAGACGCCGAAGCGTCCGCTCCCCGCCTTCCTCGATGCGAGCGTGCGTTTGGCCATGTGAGCCGCGAACCCACCGATCAGATCCGCGTGGTACATCCACGTCTGCACGGCGTCAGGCGCGTAGTCGACAATCCAGTTCACCAGCCGGCGCACGAGCATGGGCTGCGGTACGCCGTTGCCCATGCCGAGGGCGCGCACTTCGACGCCGAGCGTCTGCAGCTTGCGCCCCATGATTCCGACGGACGACAGCGATACGACGAGATGTTCTGCACGCGATGACCGGGACATCTGCGCCAGTCGATACAGCAGGGTTTCCGCTCCTCCCACGCCAAGACCTGAAATGATGTGCAAAATCCTCATCCGATAGCCCTGTGTCGGTGAAGCTCCCCGAAGACATCATGCGTGCGCACAGTTCTTTTGGCTCGCTCGCATGCTTCCTTGCCGGCTACACGATCTAGTCCTGTTTCGAACGAGGCGGACGACGTTCCCCTCGATGTTTGAGTTCGCGGTGCTGTCTGAAAAACCCGTGCGCTTGCGCACATCCGAGGCCAGCTTTCGAGAGCTTAATCCATAACGCACGGCCAAGTCAGCGACTTTTGTGCGCTACGACACCTAACGCATCTTGTATTTCCGCACCTGAGGAAAGCCCTACTCTCTCACGTCGCAATGATGTATAAGATCGACGTGTTGCAACGCATTGCGCTGCGCCCGAAGCAAGAACCGACGTTCCTTCGGTTGCTTCAATTGCAATCGTTAGGGTCACTAATCGTCCGCGGCCTCTGTTGACCAAGGTCTCGTGGCGGGTTCCCGATTGGATGGCGATGCTGCGGCGACGCATATTACCGCCGCGCTGTTCCTATGATTATTAGGAATGCATCGCGGCGAGTGGCGCATCACGATTTCCATCCCGCTCGTTCGGGGCTTCCAATACCGGGATCATTGAGCTTTATTCGGTCTTCATATCATTGAACCATGTCTATCCAGGGGCAGATCATGTATGAACCTCGCGATCTGAATGTTGCAATAATCGGTTTGGGTTATGTCGGGCTGCCCCTCGCCGTCGAGTTCAGCAAGAAGCGGTCGGTAGTCGGTTTCGACACGAACCGCCGCCGGATTTCTGCGTTGGTCGAGGGGCACGACTTCACGCTGGAAGTCAGTGACGAAGAGCTCGCGGCCGCCGGGGGACTCAAGTTCAGTCACGACAGTGACGACCTGGCCCGCTGCAACGTCTATATCGCGACGGTGCCGACGCCGATCGATCGATACAAGCGGCCGAACCTGGAGCCGCTCATCGGCGCGAGCGAGACGATAGGCGCAGTGCTCAAGAAGAATGACATCGTCATCTACGAATCGACCGTGTATCCCGGCGCGACGGAAGAAGAATGCGTTCCCGTGCTCGAACGCGTCTCGGGTCTCAAATTTAATGTCGACTTCTTCGTTGGGTACAGTCCCGAGCGGATCAATCCAGGCGACAAGGAACATCGCGTCACGAACATTCGCAAGGTCACGTCAGGGTCCACGCCCGAGGTCGCGGAAGTCGTCGATCAACTCTATCGCGAGATCATCGAAGCCGGGACGTTCAAGGCGGAGAGCATTCGCGTAGCGGAAGCCGCGAAAGTAATCGAGAACACCCAGCGCGACGTCAACATCGCGTTGATCAACGAGCTCGCCATCATCTTCAACAAGATGGGCATCGATACGAAATCCGTGCTCGACGCAGCCGGGACCAAGTGGAACTTCCTGCCGTTCCGGCCCGGCCTCGTTGGAGGGCACTGCATCGGCGTGGACCCGTATTACCTGACCCACAAGGCACAGGCAATCGGCTATCACCCGGAGATCATTCTCGCGGGACGCCGGTTGAATGACAGCATGGGAAAGTACATCGGCTCGCAACTCGTGAAGGCTCTGACGAAACGAAACATAGCGATAGCGGGCGCCAACGTACTGGTGATGGGGCTCGCGTTCAAGGAGAACTGCCCGGACCTGCGCAACACGCGCGTGATCGACATCGTGAGCGAACTGAATGAGTACGGCATGAGCGTCGACATATTCGATCCGTGGGTGTCAAAGGCCGAGGCGCATCATGAATACGGCCTCGATCCGATCGACGCACCCCGTTCCGGCACGTATGACGCAATCATTCTCGCGGTGGCGCATCAGGAATTCAGGCGCCTGGATGAAGCGACGATGCGCTCGTACGGCAAGACGGACCACGTCCTGTACGACCTTAAATACGTGCTGGAAAGCCACGAGAGCGATCTGCGCCTATGAGCCGCGCGACCTTACCGCCAAGCTGGAGTCGTTGATATGAAAAGTCGCTTCGATGTCGTTTGCGAAGAACTCGTGCGCAAGCCGAAGCATTGGCTCATCACTGGCGTGGCTGGCTTCATCGGTTCCAATCTTCTTGAAGCCCTGCTCAAGCTGAACCAGCGCGTGACGGGCCTCGACAACTTCGCGACGGGATACAGGCACAATCTCGACGAAGTGCGCGACCTCGTGTCGACGGAACAGTGGTCGCGCTTCAGGTTCATCGAAGGCGATATCCGCAACGCGGATGACTGTGCTGCCGCCGTGAGTGGTGTCGACCACGTGCTTCACGAGGCCGCGCTCGGCTCCGTCCCGCGTTCCGTGAACGACCCCATCACGACTCACGAAGTCAATAACAGCGGCTTTCTGCGCATGCTTGTCGCGGCGCGCGACGCGAAGGTGGCGAGCTTCACGTACGCGGCATCGAGTTCCACGTATGGCGATCATCCCGACTTGCCGAAAGTCGAAGAAAAGATCGGGCGTCCGCTTTCTCCTTACGCGGTTACGAAGCTGTGCAACGAGCTGTACGCGGACGTTTTCTCGCGCACGTATTCTTTCGATTCGATCGGTCTGCGTTATTTCAACGTGTTCGGCCAGCGGCAAGACCCGAACGGCGCGTATGCAGCCGTCATTCCACTGTGGACGGCCGCGCTGATTCGGGAAGAAGACGTACAGATTAACGGCGACGGCGAGACGAGCCGTGATTTCTGCTTCGTGGATAACGTCGTGAAGGCGAACATTCTTGCCGCAATTGCGGATTCCTCGGCGAAGAATCAGGTGTTCAACGTAGCCGTGGGCGATCGCACCACGTTGAACGACCTGTACCGCGCGCTGCAGCAGGCGCTCGCCACACAGGGCCTGTTCAATGACAAGCCGCCGAAATACCGCGATTTCCGCATCGGCGATGTCAGGCATTCCCAAGCCAGCGTTGCAAAGGCCGAACGCTTGCTCGGCTATACGGACCGTATCCGCATACTCGAAGGCTTGCAGAGAACCATGCCGTGGTACGTTCGAAGCGTCCGCGGTGCCGTTCATCAATTCGCGATGCCGGGGCACGCCTGAGCACGGACGCCCACGCGCGCCCAGTCGCGCAAGTCAGACAACGAACCCCTTACGCTTGCCGGCGCGAGCCGGATAAAGCCACGCTGAAGGAGCCCAGCATGGATGCCCCCAAGGTCGTTCTCTTCGCGAACACGGACTGGTATCTCTACAACTTCCGCCTGTCGCTCGCGCGCAAACTGCGTGATGAAGGGTTCGAAGTCGTGCTCATTTCTCCCGATGGCGAGTACGGACCCAAGCTGCAAGCACTCGGCTTTCGCTGGCACGCCGTGCCGATGGCGCGCCGCAGCCTGAACCCTTTGCGCGAAGCCGCGCTGCTCGCATGGCTCGCGCGTTTCCTCTTGCGTGAGCGCCCGGCGCTCGTCCATGGCTTCACCATCAAGAGCGCCGTTTATGGGTCGTTCGCGAGCCGCATTGCCGGCGTGCCCGCGCGCGTAAGCGCCGTGGCTGGAATGGGCTACGTCTTCACGAGCCGTGACCTGAAGGCGCGTACCCTCAAGCCGCTCGTCACGCTCGCGATGCGGCTGGCGCTGGGCGGCCGCGGCACGGCGTTGATCTTGCAGAACTCCGACGATCTCGAGTTCTTCCGTCGCACGAGACTCGTCGATCAATCCGTTCTGCGGCTTATCAGAAGCTCCGGTGTATCGCTCAGCCGCTTCCAGATGCGCGCCGAATCGCCCGCGGATGAGAGAAAGCCTTTGCGCGTTCTGGTCGCGGCGCGGCTCTTGTGGGACAAAGGCATCGCAGAATATATCGAGGCCGCGCGCGCGCTGAAACGGGAGGGCCGCTCGGTCGAATTCCTTCTCGCCGGTTTGCCCGATGACGGCAATCCTGCTTCCGTCGAAAGAGCCGTTGTCGAGGGCTGGGTGGACGAAGGACTCGTGAGGTGGCTCGGTCATGTCGACGATATGCCGAAGCTACTGTCCGAGATCGACGTCATGGCGCTGCCGAGCTATCGCGAAGGACTGCCGAAGTCGCTGATCGAGGCGGCTGCGTGCGGCCTGCCGCTCGTCACCACGTATGCGCCCGGCTGCCGCGAAGTCGTCACGAAAAACGGCGTGGATGGTCTCACCGTGCCGGTCCGCGACAGCGCCGCGCTAGCAAACGCGATTCGCCTGCTTGACGATGACAGGGCACTCGGAAGGAAGCTCGGCGTCGCGGCGCGCGAGCGTGTGCTTCAGGAATTCGACGAGCGCATCGTCATCGACAAGACGCTGTCGGTGTATCTGGAATTATTGCCGCGCCGTAGCGCCGCTTATAGTCAGACTCCCGCCGAAGTTTTGAACGCCGGCAAGCAACCGTGAGATTCTGACGCGCGTGCGCGGCATGTTCGCCGCGCACGCCTCAGGGCTCCAGGTCCGTTCGTAGCGGGCTCCCCGCAACCGGCGCGCCCTTGCGTGCCGGCGCCGACTTGTATGCGCGATACCAGCGTCGAACGTCGGCAAGGACAAACGCGAGCTTTCCCCATTGACTGGTAGCCATGCGAAAGTCAGTGCTGGCGTAGCTCGATTCTCCCGCCCACACGCTCTTGTACTTGCCGCCGCCCGCGCCGAAGTCGAAGTCCCGGTTTGAATCGAAGGCCCACTTGACTACGTGCTCCAGCAATATCGCGCCGGGCGTGTACTTGCCGTAGGCGTCGTCGAACGCCGCTTGCATGCCGCGCACACAGGTCTTCTCGACCGCGACGAGATTCACTGCGACAGGCACATCGTCGACAGAGAGCGCGAATAACAGGAATTGCCCCGACGTGCGCGGATCGCGCAGAAGACTGACGGCGAAGTTGCGGATGCGCGGAGCAAAGAAATTGCCCTGACGGCCCGTCTTTTCGGCCCACTTCTTTTTCCAGTCGAAGAGATAGTCGATCAGTGAGTTTCCCGACGTTTCAGCAGGATTCACGATGGACACGGTCACGCGCCCGAGCTTCGCCAGGCGCCGGTTGCAACTGTCGAGGTCCTTGCGCGATTTCGACGGCAGCGATTGTCGTAACGACTCCCAGTCGGTCCAGCGCGCGCGACGCACGACGGCGATCTCCAGCGGCTCGGCGCGTCCTTTCGCGCGGACCTTCGATGCGAGCGCGTGCAGTTGCGTCCCGGCGCGCACGTACGGCAGGTTCAGTAAATCTGCGCGCTTTCCCGAATGCAGCAGTTTCCACGCGCCAGCGAAGAGTTCGTTATGCTCCGGTCCTGGTTCCACGAGGATATCGGAAGGCACTGAACTGTCCGGCGCCAGTGCGCGAATAGATCGCCAGAGCATTTCACGCTCGCGCAGCAAAGGCCAGGCAAGGACGAGTTGCTGACCTTTCCACGCAACGACGGAGCACAATTCCGCCCCGTCCGGCAGCGCAACTTCCTTAAGCGAATGCAGACAATATTCGAAGCTCAGATTATGGATTCCACTCGCGCGGACCCATAAAGCATTCCACTCTTCTCGCAGCGACTCGAACCGCTCAAGTGTGGTGATCGTCTCAAAGCGAATGGAATTGGCGTTCAAGGTTTCCCTCTTCTGGCAGTTGAGCGAGACGCTGTCCGGCCGCCTTGCGATGGAATGGGCATTCACGACTCGTTCGCTGACTAAACACTTCGCACTACTCCACGCGACATCCTTTCGTACACGAGTTACCGTAATACTGCGCGGACCTGCCGCCCTCCCGGGGTTTCACGAGTATGCTCGTCTTCTCGCCCAGCACGACGTTATACCGAACGATGTTCCCGCTGTAGTTCGAGGTTCCGCCGTAGACGCCGCCTGTGATCGCTCCCGCCGATTCACTGGCGGTCACACGATTGCACTCGAAGATGTTTCCGCCCGTTTTGTCGGTGGGGTGGTCGTTCTCGACGCCGGCCGTGCAATCGACAAGCTCGTTGTACGCCACGTAACCGTGCATGTGTCCGACGAAAGCCGGGCCATACAGCGGACAACTTCTGAACGTGTTGAAGATGACTCTGTCGCCGCTTCCGCCGTTCGCGCCGGTGGTCTGGAACATCGCCTGGCCGAAGAACTGTCTGAACGTGTTGCCGGCCAACAAAAAGTTGCTTACGTTGTCCCTCGTCAGCACCGGAATATCCCAGTGTCCGGGAGCGTCGAAATCGACGAGCGGAGGGACCGAATTCGCGCCCACGAAACTGCAATTGACGATGCTGTCGCCGATCAGCGCGCCCGCGCCCGCTTCATACACGAACATGCTCTCGGCGTCCGACACCGTGCGTTTCAGTATTGTTCCCGGCGCGCATCGAATATGCCGATGGCTCGCTCTCACGGTGACCGGCTTGTTGATCAGGCATGTACCCGCCGCGATTTTGACATCGCCTGCATTCACGGCCTTCTGAAACGCGGCGCTGTCGTCAGTCACGCCATCGCACTTTGCGCCGAACTGACGCGGGTCTTTCGGTTGAAACAGCGCGGGCGGATCGAACGACGTCGACGGACAATTGGAGGAGCGCGGCACCGGCGACTCCGCAGCAAGCGCCGCGCTGCTCGCAACAACGGCCAGTGCGGCGAGCGCGGTGAGCGGTCGCGGCCACGCCGCCGCGCTGCAACTGAAACGCGCCGCGCGACACCGGCGCAGACAGGCAGTCCAGCGAGACGGCGATACGCTCCTGAAATCGTCAACGCTCATATGATTAAACGTCAAGGATCTTTCGGGGTCCCGGTCAACGGTCGTCACTGTGCAGACTAGCATCATTACAGCACTTCCACGATTAAACCTGCGTGACTAAGTTGATCGCGTAATGTGCCTTCGCTCGCCGTTTGATGCAATTGGCACTGCCATCAATGTCCGGCGTTTGTGTGGGCCAACGCACATTCGCTTGGTGCGTTCAAAGCCGCATTTGATGCGAGCGCGCATTATAGTTTTGCCTGCCGCTCTCAGACCGGCGCACCGGCCTCGAGTTGATGCGCGCAAATGAGATGAATGGCGGCAGGCTCGACATGTCGCGCGGGTTTATCAGCATGAGTTTGCGCTGGCGACCGTCCACCGGCGCCGCATCAACGGTCGGCTGCCGTGTCGACGCTCGGAGAACACGTGCCTGCCCGGAGAGATATCAAGGAAAACCACAGGCCCCGATACGACATGACAAGCCCGATACCATTCTCGAGGAATCCCGCTCGGTCCGTGCATCGCGGCGTCTCCATATCTCCGCGCGTTCTTGCAGGTCCGAGCGGGTCAGCACAGTGCTGACGGCAGCAATCGGAGCGGTGCGCAGGCGTCTGCTCGGCATCCATCGGGACAATAGAAGAATTGCGAAGAGCGCCCTGCTTCTGATTTGCTTCGTCGTGGCCGGGAAAATTGCCGGCGCATCGAAGGAAATGACGATCGCCTATCGCTATGGAATCAGCGGGACCGTCGACGCTTATCAGCTCGCTTACACGCTCGTCACCTGGATACCGGTCACGCTGACGTCGGAAATGGGGCGGCTGCTCGTGCCCATGCTCATCAACCTGCAGCACGACAAGGCGGAAAAGAACCGCTTCCTCGGGGAACTTGCAGGTGCCGGGGCCACGCTCGGCATCGTGTTCGCCGCAGCCCTATGCGCGCTTTGGCCATACTTGAGCCCGCACGTCTCCGGCAACCTTGCCGGCCCGACGCGCGAGCTCTGCCGGCTCATGCTCCTGGGCATGGCGCCGGTCGGGGCACTCGTCATCACCATCTGCATATCCTCGGCTCGACTGCAGGCGTGCGGGAATCACGTCGGCACGTTGCTGGAGTGCATTCCGGCAGTCGCGCTGCTCGGCTTTCTGCTGGCCGCGAAGGACGGCTCATCCGTGTTGCCGCTTGCGTTGGGCACGACCATCGGCTTCCTGATCCATGCGGCCGTGCTTCGCGTGCTCGCGAGCAAGGCCGACGCGATGCCCGCCGTTCCGCGCATTTCGCTCGGCTCGCGACAATGGCCAATGATGTTTCGCGCAATGGCAGTGCTGATGCTCGGCGCCGTCATCGGCAATCTGTCCGGGCCCGTCGATCAATACTATGTCGCTCGGGCGGGCGACGGAAACATCGCGTCCCTCGGTTATGCCAACCGCCTCCTATCACTCCTGATAAGCGTGGGCGCGCTCGCGATAAGTCGCGCGACGCTGCCGGTCATCGCGGAGATGCTGCTTCACGGCGATCACACACGCGCGCGAATCACGGCCCGCAAGTGGTCGCTATTAATGCTGATCGTCGGCACGCTCGCTGCAGGCATCGCCTATTTCGCCGCCCCGTTCGCTGTCGAACTGCTTTTCCAGCGCGGCGCCTTTACGACTCGGGATACGGCTGCAGTCGTCTCACTTTTCCGCGCGGGACTCGTGCAGGTACCGCTCGCCTGCGCCTGTTGGGTGCTCATTCAATTGTCGGTTGGCGAAGGACGCTTCAAACTTATTTCGGTCATCGCAATCGTCGGCTTCGTCATCAAAGTGACTGCCAATGTCATCCTGATGCATCTCTTCGGCGTTGCCGGTGTGTTGCTCGCTTCGGGTCTCGCGGCTGCGGGCGTGTACTTCGCCTATCTGTTCAGCACGCGCCTCAGGCCGGAGCACATCGCCCCATGAGGCAGGTGTCGGGCATCGTCGTCATCTGAATCGAACGCGGCAACACAGGTGCTTTGCCGCGCAGTCGTTCGAAGCACGGAACGAAGCTGCGGTCTTCTTTTTTCTCCGGAGGGCGCATGAGCAAGCTCTACAGGTACGTATTGAAGGCGACGCGCTCGAAGACCGTTGCGAGGGGCGTCGATGTAGCCTCCCGCATCCCCATTTCGTGCATGGCTGCCACGCTGCAGCTCACTCATGACGGCCGCAGGAACGCGGTCGACGAGAAGGCACTGGAGGCGCGCATCCAGCAATTGAGGCCTTACCGGCCCTCCGGTACCGCGCCATTGCTGAGCGCATATGAGGATTCTCATCTATCGCTTTCCGTCATCGTTCCCGTGTTCAACGCCGAAGCGTATCTGGAGAAGTGCATCGACTCGATCCTCCACCAGAACACAGCGTTCGACTATGAACTCATCGTCATCGACGACGGCTCCACCGATGCTTCCCCCCACATCCTCGACACGTATCTGAACCATCCGCGCATGACCGTCGTGCGCATCGCGAACAGCGGTGTCGCGCGGGCTCGCAATGAAGGCATCCGGCGGGCGCGGGGCAAGTACGTGATGTTCGTGGACGCAGACGATTATCTGCCGCCTGATTCCGTCGAGACGCTGCTTGCTCGCGCAATAAGAGACGGCGTCGATATCGTGCAGGGCAGCTACTGGATCGTCGATGTAGCCGGCAACGTCCAGGCAACCCAGTTGTCCGAGGACATTGTCGCGCCGCGGGCCGATCCGGACGTTGCCGCGCTGTCGGGTTATCCGTGGGGCAAGGTCATCAGACGCGAACTTTTCCGCAGCGTGCAGTTTCCGGAAGGCATGGCGTATGAAGACACGATCGTTGCGCTGATCGTTCTTCCGTTGGCGAACGGCTACATCAGCGTCAAGAAGCCGGTCTATTACTACCGGGAGAATCCGCGAGGTCTGACGGCAGGCCTGACGAGAGACGCGAAAACGCTCGATGCGTACTGGGTCGTATCGAAGCTGCTATCCGACCGCAGAACATTGGGCCTGCCGCCCGACAACCGCGTATGCAGGCAGGTCAAGACTCAGTTCGGCGCACTGCTGTATTCCAGGCTCTCGAAATATGACGACGAGGTGAAGCGGGCGGTGTTCTATCTGTGCTGCCATCAGATCGAGGCGCTGCGCAAAGAGTGCGGCAGTCACGACCGGAGCCTCGTAGACGACAGGCTGGACCACGCCTTTCGCACCCGCAATTACGCCCTGTGGAAGTTGCTGTGTTTCTTCGAAGTATGAGGAATACCGACGCAGGGCATTGAAACGCAATTCGATGCGGTCTGAATTCGCGCCGCGCGCATGCTCGCCGTCAGAAGAAGAGCCGCGATAAGACGCAGATAGGGATGTCTATTTCAGTCCGAATTCCATAATGCCGTTAGTGGTAAACAAGCGCCTTGCTTAATGCGCGGCTGCATTTTCGAACGATCTGACGATTGAATGCTCCCGACGCGGCAGGAATCAGTGCCACAACAATTCGTTAATCCGCTCTCGAAAACGAGCATGCCGAAATTCCTATAACGCACCGCTTCCGCGCACCAAGATGCGCCATTATCGCGTAAACCCCCGGTCCCTAATTTACCGCTGACCCCCGCCAATCGTTGGATACTGCATGGTTTATTTTTTCATACGATTAACGTTTCTGCAAAGATATCGTTATCCGTTTCTATTTCCGAGGGTCGTTATTACATTCCGTTACGTTTCCACGGGTACCGATTACATGGGTCATACGATATGATTCGCTTCGAACTCAACGTTCAGGGCAAAACGACCTTCCGTCTGATGTGAAATGCCATAAGCGGCATATTCATGTCAACGCGCAAACGTCAGACTTACCGATCGACCGAATTTGCGGTCCACGCCATGTGTCAAGTGTTTCGTTAATCACCAGGTAGCAAAGCACATCAGGTTGTGACCGGATCTCTTACGTCATCCGGCGAGTTTGTTCGCCTGTGAACAAAATATGGACTCCTAATCGATGCGGGCGTCAGCCATCGCTATGGCTAACGAAAGTGATTTCCCCATCCCGGCAGGGAGGCGCCGAACGGCTGCCTCGTCTGTAGCTCCATTTTCCAGGCGCTAACCAGGCCGGCCAATCGAGCCGCGCATAACACCATTCAAAGGACCCCATGGCTTCGACGAAGATCGAGAATCAGGAAGTACTGGAAGTGCCTAGCACGATGCGTCGCAAACTCGTTTCCGCGTTCGTCCTCAGCGCGGGATCGCTCGCACTCGCGGCTTGCGGCGGCGGTAGCAGCGACGGCAGCCTTGCAGATTCCGTAGCGAACCGCCAACGCCGGAGATGGGGCGCATCCGCTGCCAGCAGCGCGAGCGCGCCCACCGCGGCCAGCGCTGCGACGACGGCCAGCTCCACCACCGCTGCAAGCACCAACACCGGCTCGCAGGGCACCAGCAGCACCAGTACGAGCGGCGTCCTGCTCGATACGTCTTTCGGCGTGAAGGGCGATGGCTCGACGAACGACCGCGCGGCGCTCCAGGCCGCCATCGACGGGTCCGTCGGCCAAATCCTTCTTATCACCGGAAAGAGCCGCATCGACACGACCGGCCTCACGCTACGCTCGAACACGCATATTCGGTTCGCACAAGGCGCTTCCATCAAGCTGCTCAGCCACAACACCAGCGAGTATCAAATGATGCGCGTGTGGGACGTGAGCAACGTGAACATCGAGGCTCCTTATCTGGACGGCAGCAAGGAACTGAATTCCGCGGGCTCGGGTGAGTTCGGCATGGGCATCTCGATTACCGGCGCCACGGGCGTCACGATCACGAGCCCGACCACCCTCAACTGCTGGGGCGACGGTATTTACATCGGCAACAGCGCGAGCGGCTCGGGCAAGACGAGTTCTAACGTTTCGATCAGCGGCCACCACGCGAACGGCTGCCGTCGCCAGGGCGCGACGATCACTTCGGGTAACGGCATTACCTTCACGAGTCCGCTGTGGGAAAACACATCGGGCGCGTCGCCGGCGTGTGGCCTGGATATCGAGCCGGACGACAACACGGCCGTACTGCAGGCGATCAAGATCGTCAGCCCGACGACCAGGGGATGCGCCGGCGCGGGCATCCAGATCTACCTCGGCGCGTTCCCTGGACCGGTTGCCAAGAACGTCGACATTCAGATCACGGACCATAACGACAATTGCCCGATCGGTCCGATGGGCGTCGGTGGCCTCATGCTGAACGGCCGCGTCGTGACGGGCGCGATCACGAGCACCAACCCGGTGTGGAAGCAGAACTGGTACCTCGGTGACTGGGACAGCAACGGCCCGAAGGTCTCGGTCGTCAATCCCAAGATCGGCTAAGTTCGAAGCTGGAGCGGCTGGGCTAACGACCGCGCTGCACGTCGTTAGCGAAACGCTTGCCTTCCTGAAAGGGCGAACTTCCATTCGGGAGTCCGCCCTTTTTGTTTGCTGCATCCCGTCGTCAGTGGATACCGGCGCAATCGTACAGACGCAATTGCACGATGCCGCCGAGTTCGTGAAGCGCGCGCCAGGCGAGGCGAAAGTTTTGTCGGCGCGGAACGAACGAGAACTCGGCGTGATCCGCTGGCGCGGCATCGGATATGACGTTGAATCCGAGACGATCGAACGCAAGCCTCGCACGACGCATGTGGTACGCGGATGTCACCAGCACGATGACGTCGTAGCGACCGCTTCGCAACAGCGGCTCCACGAACTTCGCGTTCTCATATGTGGTGTTGCTGTGGGCTTCCAGAATGACATCCGCTTCGCCGACGCCGAGGGCCTGAACCTCCGCCGCGTAGAGCTCGGCGTCGGAAATACCGTGACCATCCGGATCGCCGCCGCTGATGATGACCTTGCAGAAGCGACCGCCCGCTTTGCACGCCGCGTAGTCGGCAGCCGCCCGGCGAATGCGGAACATGCCGTCGGTCGTAGGACCGAACGGCGCGTCCGGCTTCCAGCGGTCGAGACCCGCGCTTAGCAGCACGATGGCGTTGCGTGCGCCGAACGCGGGATCGGTGCGGGACGGAGCGCCGGCAAGCAGCCCGTCCCACACGCCGGACCCGGCCACCCACCACGAGCCGGCCGCCGCAGCCGCGAGAAAAATCACACAGGCGACCAATGGCATGGAACGACGCTTCAATGCAACATGGTTCCCATCGCCAACCTGTCCAATCGGTCGGCGCGCGTGACGCGGACGATGCGAACTCACGCGCCGACGCCCCGCGCGCTTTTCACGCCGGCGGCGACGAACGCATCGCGCCAGAGCGACAAGGCCGTCTCCAGCGAGAGTGTGTCCTTCACGCTGGCCGCGCGCGACGCGAGAAGCTGCCGCTCCGCGTCGCTTTGCATCAGCGTTTTCAACGCTTCCGCGAGCTTCTGCGTATCGCCAACTTCCTTCACCAGCAGCCCGTTCTCACCGTGACGGATGATGTCGCGCGGACCGCAATCGCAGTCGTAGCTTACGGCCGCGATACCGCTCGCCATCGCCTCGACGAGCGTCATGGAGAAGCCCTCGAAGCGCGAACTGAGCACGTACAGATCGGCTCGCTCGTACCAGTCGGAAACGTTGCCTGCGCGCCCCGCCAACAGTACGCGGTCCTCGAGGCCGAGCGCGTCGATCTGCCTTTCGAGCGGCGGACGTTCGTCGCCCTCGCCGACGATCACGAGATCCCATTCCGGCACCGCGCTCGCGATATGCGAGAAGGCGTCGATCAGATAGTCGAATCCCTTCGCGTCGTGCAGGCGGCCGACCGCGAGCAGCACACGGCGGTCGCGCGCAATGACCGCATCCGGCATCAGGATCGGTTCCAGCCGCGGAATCGGCAGCGTGAAAGGCGGCGGGATGACACGCACATCGGTGCAGTCGCAATTTTCTTCGAGCCAATGCTTGCTGTCGCCGGTGAGCGCGACCACGACATCAGCCGCGCGAAACGACCAGCGACGCAACTGCTGCCACACCGGGGTCAGCGGCAGCATCGGCGGATGCGTGTGCTCCGTCGCGATCACCTTACAGGGCAAGCCCTGTGTCGCGAGAATCGCCACGACTGACGCCACCGTCATGATTCCCACCACGACGTCCGGCTTAAGTTCACGCAACAGCTTGCGCAGCGCGCGCACGCGCCCGAAGTTAGCGGCAAGCGCGGCAAGAGAACCCTGCGGCTCGCTTGCAAGATGGAGCGCAATGCGGCGCACGGCCGGATGCAGCGGATAAAAATCGACGTCCGTCGACTCCAGCGACACGACGCTGACATCGGCTCCCCGTGAGGCCCATTCATTCGCGAGATTGGCCGTGGTCCGTTCGGCTCCGCCGCAATGCATGCAATAGATGAACAGGACGATCTTCATCGCACCTTCCCCTTTGTTTTCTTCAGCGGACCCCCACCGCGCTTCGATTCGCCGCTACAAGCGAAGCGGACGCGTCACGCCGATTCCGACCGGGCATGCACCGGCTTCGTCGCCACGTAATAGATCCAGCCGCTCTCCCGGTCATGTTCGGTGAGCTTCCCGTCGAAGCCGTAAGCGTCGATACGCTCGTCGAAGCCGAGCGCGCGCAACTGGCGCCGCTGGGAATCCATCGATATGTAGTACTGCAGCATGCGGTAGTCGGCCGCAGGTTCGTTGACCACCGCATAGTCCTTTTCGATCACGTTCTGCCGTGAGTTCTTGCTGTATCGCGCATATTGCAGCGGAAAGAGCGAGAGGTTTCGCAACGTCGTGATTGGATTCAGGCTGAGCGCGATGCTCGGGCGGCTGTTCAGAAACTCCTCGAACTTCACGAAATCGCGATTGTGGCTCGAGAACACAAAAGAGCCTCCAGGCCTGAGAACCTGAAATATTTTCGACATGATCGTGAGCCGGTCGCCATGCCCGACATTGTCGATGCCGTTGAACGAGAAGACCACGAGATCGAAGTAATCGCGCGAGAAATGGCCATCGAGCTTGCGGGCGTCCATGGTGACGAAGCGTTGCTCGGGAAAACGCTCCTTGCACACCGCGATCATGCTCTCTGAATAGTCGATGCCGGTGTAATTGTCGCTGAGCGCGAGCAACGCGGGCGTTGTCCTGCCGCAACCGACGCCGATGTCGAGAATGGCGCCACCCGCGACGCCCGGCGCAAGCCTCGCGAAGATGGATTCCTCCGCCTTCTGGAGAACCTGATAGCTCTCGAAATCGTGGACGATGCTTTTGCTCGAATAGGCTTTGAGATTCAGCGCGTCGTGATTCATGCTTGCAATCCGGTTATGTTGGAGATTCCGAACATCGGGTGACGCATCGGTCTGTTCAGTCGCTTGCACGAGCACCTGTACTTCCGCCGGCGCTCAAGGCAGTCGTTGCCACCGCCCTTCCCGATTCCTGCGGCGACGGTGCGCCCACCCGGGCAAACAAACGATCCCACATGGGCAGTATCGTCTGCAGCCCGAATCTCTCGCGCATGTATTGGGACGCCTGCCGGCCCATCTCGCGGCACAAGCTGTCGTCGTCGATTACGCGGCGCAACGCGTGCGCCAGTGCATCACGATCGCCGACGGGCACGAGCAAGCCGTACCGCCCGTCGCAAGTCAGCTCTCTCGGCCCGCTGGGACAGTCCGACGCGACGCACGGCACGCCGAGCGCAAGGCTTTCCATCAATGCCATCGGCAGCCCCTCGTAGCGGGAGGACATCGCAAACGCGCGCGCCTTCGAGAGCTCATCCCATAGGGCCTGAGTCGTTCCTGGCAGCATGATGCGGCCACCCATGCCGAGCCGCGCGACCTGTTCCTGGAGCTGAAACCGGTCAGGTCCATCGCCGAAGATGACGAGGTCCACGTCATCGCGCTCGCTTGCAATAACTGAAAACGCGTCGATTAGCACGTCGAAGCATTTCTGTCCGGTGAGACGTCCGACCGATATGATCTTCTTGCGCCCGCCTGTCTCCTGGCGCACGAGGGCACGCTGCAAGACTTCATTCGGCAAAGGGTTCGGCATGACGACGATGCTGCTCGCACCGGGCACCATTTTGCGAAACGGCTCGACAACGCCCTCGGTCAACACAGTGATGATCCGCGCACCGGGATAGAACACTCGGCAGAGGAAGGTCCATAGCCGCGAGCGGCCATCGACCGAGGGATTGTTGTGCTCGCACGCGATGACCGGAACACCTGAGCCGCGCGACGCCAGCAACGTCATGACGCTTACGTTCGGCAAGAACGAAATCAGCACGTCGGGACGCGCCTTGCGAATGAACTCGCGCAACGCCATGACGCGCGCGAGGTAGCGCGTTGGCCCACGTGCGCCCCGCGCAACGAGATCCGCCAGATGAACCACGCGCACGCGCCCGTCGAGCTGATAAAAGACCGCGCGGTCGCCCGCGAAAGTCGGCACCAGCGTGACTTCATCGCCGCGCGCGACCCACGCATTCACGAGCGTCGCCGCAACGCGCTCCGCGCCGCCCGATCCCATCGAACTCACGAGCAGGAAGATCTTCATGGGCGCGCCGTGATGGATCGATGCGTGAGCAGTGCGCGAGCGTTCGTCAAGTGTCCATTTCCTGGTAGTACGACTTGTACGCGCTGCCGCCATATCGCCTCGAATAGGCATACCCGCCCGCCCCGTCCGGAACCGCATTGAGCACGAGACCGTTCACCTTGCAGCCCGCCTGGTTCAGGCGCTGGATGGCCGTGGACACCTCGGTCGCGCGCGTGACGCCATAGCGCGCGAGAAGGAGAATCGTCCCGGCCGCCGGCGCGATGATGCCGACATCCGATACCGCGAGCACGGCGGCGGCGTCCACGACAACGATGTCATAGTCATCGACGATCTCTTCGAGCGCGCGCTGAAAATTGCCCCGCAGCAAAAGCTCGGACGCATTGTCCGGATACCTTCCCACGCCGAGGAAATCGAGATTAGGCGTAACGTCGCGGCGAATGGCTTCCTGGATGCGCAGCGATCCCTGCATCACTTCGGTAAGGCCCGGGCCCCAGGGCAAGCCGAGAATGCGATGCATATGTCCGCGACGAAGGTCGGCGTCGACGAGAAGCACGCGCTTGCCCGCCGCCGCCAGCACGGCCGCGAAGTTCGCCGACGTGAACGACTTGCCGATGCGCGGCATCGGGCCGCTCAGCATGACCACGTTGTTGCGGGCGCCGATCATCGCGACCTGAACGGCCGTGCGCAGCACGCGCAATCCTTCGACCGCCGGGTCCTGTGGACACTTCGCGGCGAGCAGCCGCTCGGGCACCGTCGGATTCCTGTTCTTCGCGAGACGCGCCTCGTCGTTGCTCATCGGAATGGCCGCATAAAGTTGCAAGCCGGTGCCGCTGAGTTCGCCGGGATCGACCACGCCCTTCTTCAGAAAGTCCAGTCCGAAAGCGAGGCCCAGTCCCGCGAACAGCGCAGCGACCCCGGATACCGCGATGATCATCTTGCGATTCGGCTTGCTCGGCATTTCGGGGACATCGGCGGTGTCCACGATGCGCACGGAACTGATCTTGCCGGCTCGCACGAGTTGCAACTGCTCCATGTTCGAGCGCATGGTCGCGTACACATCCGTTGCCACGCGCACTTCGCGCATGAGGCGAACGGTGCTTTGCTCGTCGCTCGGAAGCTCCCTGACCCGTTCGGTGATGGAATCACGATAACGGCGCGTCGCGTCGATCTGCTTGTCCAACTGCGCGAGTTCCGGGTGCGTGGGCGCGAAGCGAGTCGCGATCTCCTGGCGCTTCTGCATCAACTGATAGTACGAGGCTTCGGCAGCCGACGACTGCTGCAGAAGCACGCGGGCCTGTTCGCTGATGTCCACCGACGCGTGCTTGTTGCGGTATTCGTTGTACCGTTGCTCGGCCTGCTCGACCTGTTGCTTCAGCGCCGGAAGCTGCGAGTTCAGGAAGGCGAGCGATGCTTGCGCGCGCACCGCCTTGCGCTCGGCGTTCTGCCTCTCGTATGCCTGCCCGATGGCGTTGATGGCCGCTGCCACGGCGACCGGGTCTCCGCCTGAAAGCGTCGCGGCCAGCACTTCCGACTTGTTGCCCTGCTCGTCGACCTGCATGGACCGCCTCAGGGCTTCGATCGCCGACGGGCGCGACGAGCGCCGCACGCCGAACTCGATGCCCGGCTCCGCATTGATGGACGCGACGCGCAGCTTGATGAGCCCTTTGCCGGTGTCGAACGTCGCGAGCTCGCCCACCTTGCCGGTCACCGGCGCATCGAGGTCCGGGCCGGTCAGTTCGTACATGCCGCCAGCGAGCGCCTTCAATCGATACGCGCGGCCGATATCGCGCTTCGGTACGTCGAACGAACGGACTTCGATCGACTCCGTGCCCCACGCGAAGCCCCCGAAACCGAAGATGCCGGGCGCGGACAGCCCTTGCGCATAACGGGCGACGACTTTCCCGATGACCGGAAAGTAGAGCGGCTCGGCAGTCACCGCGAGATTCAGTGCATCGACCGCTTCCCCGACGACGAGCTTGGAACTGAGAATCTGGATCTCGCCATCCGCGTTCGATCGCGTCGCAACGATGGACGATACATCGCCCACATACTCATTGGATGACGGGCGCGAAGAACCCTCGCCCGTATCCTCCAGTTGAATGACGATCTTCGCCTGATACACCGGCGGCGCAATGACGGCGTAGAGGAAACCGGTGACAAATATTAAGACGAAAGCGCACCCGATCAGCCAACGATGCGAATAGAGACTATCGATGATGCTGACGAAGTCGAAACGAAGAGGTTGCCCGTCAACCTCCCCGTTACGTTGGTCGATGTACTCGGCCATGGTCTATCCCCAGATCGGACGTTTCTTGTCGACAGGAAGTCGCTACGGCCCCACTAGAACATTGAAAGAGGAGCCGTGCCGTTAAACTTTCGCGATGTCCGCCAGGCACGCTAATTATCTGATTAACCGCGCGGCCTGTTTCGGATGCGACCCGCTATTAATTCCGGACACCTTCGCAGTGCGCACGCGCTTTAATGGTGCGGTGCTCCGTATCGTATACCGGCGTCATCGGAAACGGCAACACGCATAACGCAATTAGTTTGTTCATCTGAACATTGATATCGCGCTTACTAGGGATATCCTGTAATGGGTTCCGGAAAAAACCTCTGGAATGCCGATGCGATGTTGTTTACGATACGTTTCGGATGTCGGATCTACGCGGGGTCCAATTCACCATTTACTGAACGTCTATTTGTTTTTGCTTTTTCGCGCGACACAGCATTCGCAACCGTATGGTCGGTTAGAAAGGACACCGTGTCATATCTCGCACCGCACCATGCCGCTTTGTAGGCTCCCGGAGAAGCAAATGGTTAATTTGACGGTTGGCTTCGCAAGTGCGTTTTTGATGACGTGGCTGATTGTCAAGTACGCGGGATCCTGTGCAGGCTTCTCACTCGACTTCGACCTGCGCGCCGTCCAGAGGAATCACTACACGGCGGTGCCCCGGGTTGGCGGCCTCGCGATCTTCTGCGCGACGGCGGTCACGTTCGCGACGTCAACCGTCTTTCATACGTCACCGACCTACGAAGCCTTCCTTCTGTTGAGTTGCGCGACGCCCGCTTTCCTCGGCGGACTGGCCGAAGACCTGACCAAGCGTGTGACGCCGCGTGTGCGGCTTCTCAGCGCGCTCGTGGCCGCCCTGGCGTGCTGCTTCGCCCTGCACGCAGTGATCGACCGCGTCGACCTTCCCGCAATCGATTTCCTGCTGCGCTTCCTGCCCATCGGCATTGCGTTCACGGTGGTTGCCGTGGCTGGCGTGACGAACGCGATGAACATCGTGGATGGCCTGAACGGCCTCGCGTCCGTGGTCGGTATCCTGATCTTCGCCTCGATCGGCTATGTCGCCGTCACCGTCAACGACTGGCTTGTCGCGAGCGTTGCGTTCGCAATGATCGGCACGATAGGCGGCTTCGTCGTCTGGAACTACCCGTCGGCGCTGGTCTTCATGGGAGACGGCGGCGCCTACTTCATCGGCTTCATGATGGCGGAACTTGTCGTGCTGCTGATCGCGCGGCATCCGAATGTCAGCGCCTTCTACGCGATCGTGGCGATGTATCCGGCGTTCGAGACGATCTTCTCGATCTACCGGCGCCGCTACGTTCGCGGGCGCGCCGTCGATGCGCCGGACGCGCTGCATCTGCACACGCTCATCTACAAGCGGATCGCCAGGAAGGGGATCTCCTTCAACGACCGGCAGCAGTGCACGCGCCGCAATTCGGTCACCTCGGTTTATCTGTGGGTACTGAGTCTCATCGCGATCGTTCCGGCAACGTTCTTCTGGCACTCGCCGCACGTGCTCGGCATCGCTGCGTTGGTATTCGCGAGCGTGTACCTGTGGATCTATGCCTCCGTCGTGAGGTTCAGGACGCCGGTCTGGATGATGCTTCCGGTTGCAATGCTCAGGCACGGCTCGCGAGCCGAACGGCGGCCGGCGGCGCCTGACCGGTTACGCTGATCTCGCGCGGCGCTCTATGCGACGCACACGAGCCTGCTAACGCGTGGAGTCGTGCCTTGCAGCATCCACGCGCGGCTTCAAAATGTTGCAGTGAAGCAGGCTCGCAGTAAAGACTGATTCGGCATCGCCGACACCGCTTGGAAAAACTGCCAACGTCGTCACGAATTGGTCGCATGCTGAAGCTGCGTTGCGCGATAGACGCCGCCGGCTATACGGCTTTGTAACTCGAAGTGAGGCGCCTCTTACTTCAACTGTTTGGATTTATATGTGCGCCACCGCACGGACATTTAATTCACGTCATTTGTTTTTAAAAAGTGCGCGTGAGGAGCGCAAAAAGGATTTTGCTTTTCAGCTTCGCTTCCATAGCTCCGAATCACGGAGTGCGCTCTAATCAATGGGAAACTTACCCAATCACGTCAATACGGGAATGAGAATCGAAAAGACGCGGTTTCCCTTCTAATGACCATGAAAAATCCAGCCCTGCGCGGGGATACCGGTCCGGCCCGAGTGAGTCACCTACGGCACGGGGAGCCCTCCTACTTCTCGACGCCGGCAGGCTGGGCGTTCGTACTCCTGGCGTCTTACATCATATGGTTCCTCACGACGTCCGAACGGTCCGTGTACACGGTCGCGGATCAGGACGCATACCTCCTGTATTTCAAATACACGGACTGGAACTGGCTGCAACATTACTTCGCTGGCATCGGGATGGGTTTCGGCCTCATCCCGCACCTGATTACCGACGAGATAGGCTGG
>Ga0308173_10000142_pt1 | contig 25155 bp, 20 predicted proteins | sample PhyPR1_FD_203716 | JGI IMG/M metagenome (GOLD analysis project Ga0308173, IMG submission 203716) | Soil microbial communities from UC Gill Tract Community Farm, Albany, California, United States - DLSLS.P.R1 | ecosystem: Environmental > Terrestrial > Soil > Agricultural land | place: USA... | reverse complement strand
AAGCGTTCTGCAGGCCGCTCCGGGGTGGCGAGCCGTTCCGTTACCACTGGCACGCTTCTATTATGGGGTATTCGTGCCTAAGGCGATCAAATTATCGTCTCGTGATATTAATTTCCGCCGCTTCACTGCCGGATTGTCGGTTTCAGCATGCCTCGTAGGAGCACTGAGCTGCACACCCCCGGTAGCAATTGCAACTTTCGCCGCGAGCGCCGAAACCGCCATTTCCGCTGGACCCGCGATTTTTGCGGACATCCACCATTCCTGTGCGCGTCGCCAGCTGGACGAACAGCGCATCGTTGCAAAGTACCCGCATGCCGGTCAGAGCCAGCCGGACGATGCGATGCCCGGCCAATCCGTGTGCGCGTCCTTTGTTCCCGAAGTAAAGGAACTGGAGCATGTCTCATCCATCTTGGGCTCGTATTTCCGGACTATGCAGCAGCTTGCGGCCTTCGATGAATCCAAAGTAAGCGTGCAGGCAAAGGAAGCGGGAGAGAGCGCGGGAACGGCTGCGATTCTCAGCCTCAACCAGATCGACTCTGTTGCAAAGCTATCGGGCTTAATCACACGCGCGTTCACTCAGCATTATCAACGCAGTAAGCTGATCGAGCTCCTTCGCGCTGCCGACCCGCACGTAGCGGTCGTCTGTCAGGTGCTCGAAAGCGTCCTGTCGAAGGACTACAGCGGTCTGCTCGACGAGGAAGAGCGCGCGATGAAGAGGCGTTATCAGCGAGTGAGCGGCGTCGGTAATCCCGCCACTGTACTGCTTCTGAATCGCGCCTATTCAGAAGATCTGGCGGGACTGCAGCGCCGAAGAGCGGCGGCGAATGGCTATGCCGCGGCATTAGAGCAGGTGCGCGATGGCCACCATCAGCTCGCCACTGATGCCGGGCGGCTCAAGAATAAGGAAATTGCTCTTGCCCTTGCACCCTACATTTCGCGGATCCGGACGCTTGTCGCGCAAATCCAGAGCCACCCCTGAAAGGAAGCCAGCCATTCGTGTCCGATTCAGTCATACCAGCGGATCAGGCCAGACAGATCGCTGAAGTATTCGCCAGCATTTCGCGTACTCTTGACGTCTACATCCAGGCCCATCTAATGGAGTTGAGGCCGGACCAGCAGGACTATCTGGGCGACCTCATACGGCAGTTGGATGATGCGCATGATCTCTTTACCGCTATGGCAATTCAGGAAACGCTTAATGCTCTGCGGGACGACTTAAGCGATATTGCGGCGGTGACCGCAAGAGCCGAACAGGCACTCAAACATCTGGAGAGGGTGGGTGAAATCATGAAGCTCGCAGCCGGGCTCGCGGAGCTTTGTGCCGACGTTACTACCGGGGATTATGGAGCAATTCCAAGCGCGCTAGCGAATATTGTCGAAGCGATTCCGGCACAGGAGTGACCCGCATTGGCAGCGAGAGCCTCCATCCGCTTCTGCCACTATAGAGACTTACCTCCCGATGTTTGACTGGTCACTGGACCCCCGGTCCCAACTTGCGCTTCTGTGCCTTGCTACGGCATTTGCGTTCTGGAACAACGATCCGCTGTTCTTTACATTCGCTCTGATGGCTGTGTGCACCCGGGCAGGAGAACACATTTAAAGACCCGCCACAACCACAACCACCGTAGTGTTTCGATGCCGAAGTGCGTCAGACAGAAGGAATGGCGGCTCCCACCGTGCTCTTACGACTGCCGGACGAAGTGCAATCGGCTGAAGCAGCCGGGCTCCGATATGTGATTCCAAAAGGAGCCGGCATTCAAAGGCGAAGAGTGGGGCAGGGTTTCGTTTATGAACGCCCAGATGGAAATCCTGTGGAGGATGAAACGACTCTTAAGCGCATTGAATCGCTGGCTATTCCTCCAGCCTGGACTTCGGTTTGGATCAGCCCCTCGGCCTCCAGCCACATTCAGGCAGTGGGGCGCGATGCTCGCGGCAGAAAACAATATCGTTATCATCCGGCATACCGCGAGATCCGCGACCTCATCAAGTTCGACCGCATGCGCAGCTTCGGTAAGGCTCTGCCGAGAATCAGGCGCATCGTCGGACGGGACCTTTCCCGGAAAGGTCTACCGAAAAGGAAGGTGCTGGCGGCTGTGGTCAGGCTGCTTGAAACGACCTACATCCGGGTTGGAAACGAAGAGTACGCCGAGGAAAACGGGTCATTCGGTTTGACCACGCTCCGGAACCAGCACGTACAGGTTTTGGGCGACGCTCTGAAGTTTCGCTTCCGGGGCAAAAGCGGACAGCATCACGAGATCAGGCTTGAGGATCCGCGACTGGCGCGTGTTGTGCGGAGATGTAAAGATATTCCGGGAAGTGCGCTTTTCGAATATCTCGATGAGAACGGGCGGCCGCAGAGTATTGAATCGGGCGACGTCAACCAGTATTTGCGCGAGATCAGCGGCGCAGAGTTTACGGCGAAAGATTTCCGCACTTGGGGAGGAACCTGTCTGGCGGCCAGTTTTCTTCTGAAGAAGTGCGCGGAGGCAAATGGGAACGGGGCAACGAAAGCAGCCCTGATAGACGTGGTGAAGGAGGTCGCCTCCAGGCTGGGAAACAAGCCGGCGACCTGCAAAAAGTACTACATTCATCCGGCCCTTATGGAGCGCTATTCAGCCGGCACTCTTTCCGAGGTGGCGGAGAGGTTTCAGGATAGCCAGAGCAACTATGTCTATGAGCAGATTGTCCTCGCGCTGCTCTCTCCTCTCAAGCGATCGAAAGCGAAAGCAGCCTGACGTCCGTCGTCACTTGTTATAAAACGAAATATGCCCCGCTACGCGGCCGTGGATATCGGCAGCAATTCTGTACGGATGATGGCGGCGGAGGTAAATCCGGGCGAAACGCGCATTATCGCAGAGGACCGGCAGGTGACTCGATTGGGCGAAAGCGTTTTTCGTTCCGGGCGAATCGCCAAAGACGCGCTCGATTTTTTGTGCGCCAATCTCGCGCGTATGGCCGCCATTTACAGCCGCCTGGATGTAGTCGGGTTACGGGCGGTAGCTACTAGCGCCGTTCGGGACGCCAGCAATCAGGATGAATTTCTGCAGCGCGCCGGGACGGCTCTAGGAACCAATATCGAGATTATCTCGGGTCCTGAAGAAGCGCGTCTCATTCATCTCGGCGTGGAAGCACGCTGGCCGCGGCCCAAGGAACGAACGCTCATCATCGATGTCGGGGGTGGCAGCGCTGAAGCAATCGTCAGTCAGGGCGGCCAACTCATCGATGCGTCCTCAAAGCCGCTGGGCGCGGTTCGTTTGACCGAAGTGTTCCTCCAGAGCGATCCGCCGCGGGCGGAAGAATTGCATCGGCTGCAGAGCTACATCGACGAAAAGCTTGCCTCATTTCACAAACAGCATGGAGCGGAGAAGTTCGACCGCGCAGTGGCGACTTCGGCGACCGCGGCGGCAATTGTCAGCGCGGTTAACCAGGTGCCTCGGGCCAGACGCGAGGAAGCGGACCGGATGCGGGCTTCTACCAGCCAGATTCGTGAGCTTTACGCGGTGCTGGCGCGCAGCGATCTTGCAGCGCGGCGCAAGTTGACCGGTATTGGCCCGAAGCGCGCCGAGATTATTACTGCCGGCGCGGCCGTCTTCTTGCGAATACTCGAACTCTTAAGCCACCGCTCGCTCTATTACTGCGCCGCGGGAGTACGCGATGGAATTATTGCGGATCTGGCAGCACGCCGGGTAGGGCGTGAATTGTCGCAACTCTCCCGCGAACAACGTTCGCTGGTTGAGGGAATGGCGAAGCGGTACGGAGTGCCTCTTAAACACGCCCGCCAGGTTGCCTGCCTCGCGCATCGCCTGTTCGAAGTTCTGCAGCCGGTTCATCAGCTCGCTCCGGCCGCCGGAAAACTGCTGGAAGCATCGGCCTATTTGCACGATATCGGGCATTTCGTTAGCGGCACCGGGCACCACAAACATTCTGCATACCTGGTGGCGAATTCCGATATGCCCGGGTTTACCGGTAAAGAGCGTTTCATCATTGCAGCGCTTTGCCGGTTCCACCGAAAGTCCATGCCGCAGCCCAGGCACGTGCAATTTCAAGCACTGGATGCCGAATCGAAGCGCGCTGTGCTGCGCTTGTTGCCGCTGCTGCGCATGGCCGACGCACTGGATCGCGGGCACGAACAGCGCGTCAGCGATGTTACCAGCGCAATCAGGAACGACAACATCAATCTGATCGTGCAGGCCCACGCCGATGCCGATCTGGAGCTTTGGGCTGCAAATGAAGCCGCGGATGCTTTTCTTGAAACCTACGCGGTGCCAATCTCACTTCAAAGAGCCAAGGCCGCGCGGAATTCCTCAGGTGTAGTTCAACGTGCGTAATGTTTGTGCGGCTCTTTGGCTGAACAGCGCCGCATAAGCGTTGCCGCCGCTAATACGATGCCCCATGTTGAAAAATGATCCCGGGGCGGAAGAGAGCGCGTCCAGCACCGCGGGATCGGAGGATAACTGAAGATAATTACCGCAGGCGCGATTATGAAGCCCAATAGCGCGGGAGGCAATTGCGAAATCGGTATTTTGGAATAGCGCATCCCAATCCTGATTTGCGGTAATGGTGCAGACGAGATCGGGATCCAGCGCCGCCCACGCGCTCTTGTACTGCAGAATGACAGCATTTGTCCCGGTATAGTTCTGGACGAATGCGGCAATCGGCCGATAGTTGGCGCGCCAGGTCACCTGAATGAATCCCCGCCCCCGAAACTTAAAAAAGTCGGCCTGTTGAATGAAGCCGGTTTCGGCCGGATCCAGACTGGTCGGAAACAGGTTCTGCGGATAAATCGCGCCGTTCCATTGCTCCTTCGCAGTCGGCGCTGCCCGGACCAGCTCCGCACCGGCGAGATGGCTATGCGCACCCCAGAAGTGCTGATCATCAAAGAATAAATCCCCCGCTGGTTTGTTGCCCTGTCCCAGATTGTATGATCTCTTGACACCTGGAATATCGTTAAACGGGTAGGCCAGTCCGGGGCAGCCGGCACTGCCGCACAGTTCCGCCACGGGAAGAAGCTGAGCGCCTACCTCATTCACCAGAATGCTCATTAAAGCAATGAACTGTAGAAGGTTTATGGAATCGGCATCGAAGATCGCCGGGATGTTATCCCAAATCTGCTGGAACCTGGATTTCACTTCGGCGCTCAGCCCAATCGCCTTTCCGGCCCAGGCTTCTTTCCTGGCGCAGTTTGCATTGAACCAATCGATGAAATGAGTCCTCGTTGCAGCCTCGAAAAAGCTGTTGATTTCGCCCCCGTTGCGGAAGTGCAAAGCAGCGGCGGCCGGCACAACCGGACCCGGTAAAACCATAGTTTCCGGAGTTTACCAGAAGGCAGTAGAAAGGATGGCGCACCGCTAAAGAGTCCCGGTTGGCACGAAGCCAAGAGCGCCGGGATTGACGTCTAATAACTCGGAGGCAATGTATGGCGGACGTTAATGTTAACAAACAGTCCTCACAACGTTCAGATCCACACTCGCAAGAGTTGGAGAAACAACAGGGCGGCGCAATTTCGCGCTCAAGCAGCGGGGATCCGTTCGGCTTCGGGCTATCTCCGGCAGAGTTCTTCTCCAGCAATCCCTTTACCGCTATGCGGAGGATGAGCGAGGAGATGGACCGCGCCTTCGGGCAATTCTTCGGCGGGCAGTCTTCCGGTCGGGGAGGCGGAATTTGGTCCCCGGCCGTAGAAGTATCCGAACACGATGGCAAGCTGCAGGTTCACGCCGAACTACCGGGATTGAAGCCCGAGGATGTGAAAGTGGAAATTGCGAACGATGCTTTGATTATCCACGGCGAGCGCAAATCAGAGCACGAGCATCATGCCGGACGTGCATACCGTTCCGAGAGACATTATGGCGAGTTTTATCGCGCCATTCCGCTTCCGGAAGGAACAGATCTCGAGCAGGCAAAAGCGGATTTCCAGGATGGTGTTCTGAAGGTTACCGTTCCGGTACCTGAGCAGAAGAGTAAAAGGAGAGAAATCCCGATTCACAGTGGCCAAGCGACGGCTTCAGGTTCCAGCTCAGCAGCAGCGGCAGGGGCCGGCGGGGGATCGGGAAAGAAATAAAGAAAGATGCTGTGAAGCCGGCGTCCTTCACCGCGATACGGCGTCGGCTTCAACCAGTTCTGGACGCACACCAATTTTCCGGAGGCAGTGGTCAACCCAGAGTTTGGTCAGCTTTTCTTGCGTGCCGTTTTGTGATAAACGTGAACGTAAGCTGCCAAATTCAACTTGGTCCAGCGGTTGGTCCTGATTGAAGCAGGAAAAAACTACTGTCTCTTTGCCTGTCGCTGGATCCTTGTGCATCTGCAGGCATTGGGCGCAGATCTCTTTCATCATGCACTGCATGGGCGAATTGATGCTGCCGATTGCATGATGATCCGGTTTCAGATAAGGCCGCAGTACGCCGTGGCGCGCTTGTTGAACGGCTCGCATCATGCCGTCTGAACCGATAACAATCAGGCGATCGACGGAACTGAGCGGAATCTCCACTTCGCCCAGATCGCCGCGCCCGTAGGCTGCCATCGCTTCGACAATGTTGCCCACGAAGGCGCTGTCGTGCACGCGGCTGGGAGTAAAGCCGGGCGGCTCGTCGCAGACCCAGACAACTGCATCCGCGGCCTTTTCGATCTCTTCAACTTTGTAGCGGTCTATGATTTTTTTGTAGCCGGCAAAATAGATGACGCGTGATCCGGACGCGCGCAACTGCTGCCCGATAGAGAAGAGCACAGCGTTACCCAGTCCGCCGCCCGCCAGCAAAACTGTTTTTTGTGCGGGCGTTTCCGTGGGCGTACCGGTTGGACCCATGAGAATGACTGGCTCGCCTGGCTTCAGCAGCGCGCATAGATCCGACGATCCGCCCATCTCCAGAACAATAGTCGAGAGCAGACCTTTTCCCTTGTCGACCGATGCGCCAGTCAGCGCCAGACCTTCCATTGCCAGCGCCGTGCCTTCCGTGTGCCTCGCCAGTGACTCATAGTTCTGGAGACGATAAAACTGCCCGGGCCTGAATGCGCGTGCTGCAATCGGCGCACGAATGACAATCTCTAGAATGTTCGGTGTCAACCGGATTACGTCCTGCACAACGGCGCGCAGTTCACAGTTGAGGCGTGATACCAATGCCGCGGGTGCGGGCTCCGCAGGGGCGAGTTTGGCGAGCATCCGCGATATCACCGGATAACCTTGTTTGGCGCTGGCCATCGCTTTTACAACGTTGCCTGAAAACGAGGGATGCAGGTCGCCAAAGAAGCTGACAGCGCGCCCGTCCGGCCGGATCGATGTCAGCACGTAAGGAGCTGCCGGCTTCGCCAGCCGTTCCGGTTTCACCGGCTGGCAGTCTTCATCGACAGCCTGGAAATAGCGGCCGTCCAGCGTAAAGTTGAGTTCGTCTTCGCGAGCCAGTACGGTGTTGGGTTGCGTGCCGGCTGCAACAAGAATCGTGCGGGCCGGCAGCACAACTCTTTCGCCGCTGGGCACAAGTTTACCGGTCGCTTCGTCCAGGTGCTGCTTCTCCAGCCGGAGCGCTTTCGCGCTCCCGCTAGCACCTACTTCCACTTCTTCCGGGGCAAGGCATTCCGCAAACCGCACGCCTTCTTCCAGAGCCTTCGCGACTTCCTCGTGATTCAGGGTATAGCTAGGCGAATCAATCAGCCTGCGGCGATACGCAATCGTGACGCCGCCCCAGGAATTTAGCAGATCGATCAGATTCGGGGCGCGCCCTTCACTCGCCGCTGCCGCTTTCTCGGCGCGGATGGCGCGGGCATGCGATAGGAACTCCTGGGCACTTTCGGCTTCGTCTTTGCTCCAGGAAGATCGGACTTCGCGCTCTCCCAATTCCTCAGCCAGCAACTCGTAGCGCCTCAGAAACTTTTCTACCTGCACCACGTAATAGGCAAGTGATTCGGTCGCCGTGTCGATCGCTGTCAATCCGCCGCCGATTACCGCGATAGGCATCCGGATCTGCAGATTCGCGAGCGATTCGAATTTTGCCGCTCCGGTAAGCTGCAGTGCCATAAGAAAATCGGACGCCTGGCGAACACCGCGCACCAGGCCGTTCTTCATGGGAATCACGGTCGGACGGCCCGCGCCCGCGCAAATCGCGATATGGTCGAAACCCATTTCAAATGCGCTATCCACCGTTATGGTGCCGCCAAACCGCACTCCCCCGAACATGCTGAATTCGTTGCGCCGCTCCAGCAGCAGCCGGATGATCTTCAGAAAATTTTTGTTCCAGCGGACCGTGATACCGTATTCGGCAACTCCGCCGAATCCTGCCATTACGCGCTCATCCAGCCGCTCATACAATGTGCTGATGTCGCGTACCGGCTGCATCGGCACGCGCTCTCCGAACGGATCCGTCCCCGAAATCTCCGCAGCCAGCGGCTCAATCTTTAGGCCATCCACGGCCACCACCGTGTGGCCATCGTTCATCAGGTGATGCGAGAGCGTGAAGCCCGCTGGTCCCAGACCAACCACCAGAACCTTGTAGCCGGTGAATGCCTTCGGGTACGGCCTCGCGAAGTTGAGCGGATTCCAGCGTGTCAGCAGGCTGTAGATCTCAAAACCCCAGGGAAGCTCTAGCACGTCCTTCAAGGTCCGCGTTTCGACCTGCGGGATATCTACTGTATCCTGCTTCTGGAAAATACAGGATTTCATGCAGTCGTTGCAGATACGATGACCGGTACCGGCGGTCATTGGATTGTCGATGACAACAATAGCCAGAGCGCCGATCGGATTCCCATTGCCCTTGGCCGCATTCATCTCGGAGATCTTCTCGTCCAAAGGACAGCCTGCCAGCGTTACCCCGAACACGCTCGATTTGAACGATCCGTTCTTCTCTTTTAGACCCGTTGAACAGCTATCTTTGCCCTGGTGGTGGCATTTGATGCAGTAGTGGGCTTGGTCAAGCGCCCCCGTGAGATCCGTTCCAGCATCTGTGAGCTGAAATCCTTCCCTATGCCGCCAGTGATCGCTGCTCAACTCGAGCCGGATCAGACCGTTGCCGGCCACCGGGCGAACTGGAACCAGGTGCTGATAATCCAGCTTGTGAGGAACCTTGAACAGCACGCCGCGGCCGCATTTCGCCTTTCCTTGGGGAGAAAGCGTGGCCCAGGCGGCGTATTGGGCGGCGAGTTGCAGATGCCGCGCATGTTCGGCTTCCGATTCAAGCCAGCGGGCGACATGAACCGCAAAACTCAGCTCGCTCAGCGGTTCTTCCATCAAAGTTTCGAGTTCGGCGCCTACGGCAAAACCGTCGATCTCGGCCGCGCGTTCTGGCGTGTAGCCGGTCAGTGCCTTGCGCTGGACAAACCGCCGCTTCACGGAATAAAGCGGCGCCAATTCGGAATGGCCTGCCTGAAGCTGCAATAATTCTTTGTCAATTCCGAACAGTTGGCCGACGAAATCCTCTAGGTACGGTGCGAGTTCGAGGATCAGCTCCGAGCCATCCTTGGTGTGAACGGCCGGCGGGTTCTCGCGAGCACTCAGCAACCTGTTGTGCAGTGACGGAGCGGCTTCCTCCAATTGTTCCAGAAAGAGCCCGTCGAGTTTCAGCAGTCCGTCACGCCGATACAGGTCTTCAAAGCTCAATCCGAATGGCAGCTTGAGGATAGGGCCACTCTTTTTTTCAACTAGTTTGTTCACAACGGATTCGATAGAGGCGAAGAGTCCGCGTCCAGGCCGTGAGAGGCATCACCTGTTAGATGGTCTACTAGGAGGACTCTACTCAGAATTCGCCAAGCAACTATTTTTTATTCTCGCAAATCAAGTACATGGCGGGTACTTCCCTGATGCGAAGTGCGCCATTCCAGTGCCTGACGTGGGGAGATAACGGTCGAACGGCAACTCGCGATGCCCGGATAGCCGGAACTGAGCCGCGCGCGCAAGAAGCTGTGGAAAAATTCGGGACTGACTTAAGCGCCGTCCGCCAAGTGCCTGAGAAGGCAACAGCTCGGCGCGGCGCGGCTGTCTGTCCCGTTAATTTTTTCTCAGCCCCGCAAGCAAGCGGTCTAGCTTAAGCAACTGCTTCACGCGCGCTACGTCCAATGGGCGGAGGACCAGTGGCGAAATTCAGAAGCGCGCTGCTCACTGCGGCTTTGGCCGGAAGCGGATTCTTAATCGGCTGTGGAGGCGGAGGGGATTACTTTGCCGGAGTCACCGTCGGGCCGCCCGCCCCACTGATCTACGGACCTGTCGGTGTTGCCCCTGGACCCGGGTACGTCTGGACCGATGGTTTCTATGTCTGGGACGGCGGCGGATGGCGGTGGCGCGATGGCCGTTGGGCGCGCCGCCCCTATCCGCGAGCCCGCTGGATTCATCCTCGCTATGAAAGGCGTGGACACGGATACCGAATGTATCCAGGACATTGGGATCGGGATCGCGGCAGACGGGACCGGGATGACAAAAGATAGGTTGGGCGTCCAAACAGAACGTACCGCGCTCACGAAGAGCCCGTATGAAACGTGCTCTCCCCATCCATTGCCAGCCCGAGTAATTGTTTCAACGCCTGGACGTATTCGGTAAGCGCTTGGCGGCCGGTTTCGGTAATGCGATAGAGCGTCTGCGGCTTGCGCCGCACGAACTTCTTTTCGACAGCCACATATCCGGCTTGTTCCAGCTTGAGCAGTTGCGCGCCCAGGTTGCCGTCCGTGGCCTCCGTCTTGGCCCGGAGCCATGTAAACTCGGCGGTTTCCACGCCGCTAAGCAGCGAAAGTAGCGCCAGACGCAGCCTCCCATGGACGATGGGATCGATCTCAGGCAACTCAGGCATGGATGGGACGATGCCGTTTGCGTCGCTGCACTCCAGCGATCACGCCGTAGATACCAAACACGATCTGGCAGAGAAAGATGGCGACCAGAAACACGATCGTGCTCTGCGTATCGCTGCCAAAGCACGAAACCACAGCCGCCGCCCACCACACCACCGCGCATGCGAACTGAACCTTCCAGCGAAGAATCAGGGCTGAGGCTCCGTTGGCCATGCCAAGTATGGCCGATATCGCGGCCAAAAAGACATGCTGATCGGTAAGCCTTCCACTCAGGCCGAGGGCTAGAAACAGCAGAAACATCGAAATTCCCAAAGCAATCCAGATAGAACCGGTTGCCCGGCCCAGGGTGGTCTCCGGGTGATTGCCGGCTTTTGAAGAAACGATGATAGCGGTAGCAATGATGCCGATCAAGATAGTGACCGGCCAAGCCCAAGGGCTGCGATCCCAGGCGGACCACGCGATGGCGGCGTAGTAAACAACGCCCCACAGAACGAAAGTCCATCCCCAACTCTCTGTTTTCCGGCGTCCCTCGGCAATCATGCTCTCGATCAGGCTCAGCCTTTCCCTCAATTCGTGCTCGGTGGTGTGCTCATGCATCGTAGTTCTCCAATCCTCGTTTCACCGCTGGCGTGGCTTTCATTGCTAAACTCTGGGTCACTCTGTATTTAGAGTACTCTATTATGCAGAGTACGTCAACTCGTTTCAACATCCCGGCAAATTTCTTCCGCTAATCTTGAGAACAGTGGACCTGGAAAAAACAATCCTCCGTAAAGTCGGCGAGGCGATCGGCCGCTTCCGCATGATTCGTGATGGCGATCGCGTGGCCGTCGGCATCTCGGGCGGGAAGGACTCGCTGACGCTGCTCGAAGCGTTGCTGCTGTTGGAGCGACGCGCGCCGGTTCGATTCTCTGTCTCCGCCTTTACCATCGAGCAGGGGAAGTTTCTCGCGCCGATTCAGCCGGTGGGCGCTTACCTGAGAAGCCGTGGAATCGAGTGGACCTGCGTGCAGGATGGGCCTTCCCTCAAGCTGCTGGATGAACAGCCCGATCACGGTTGCGATATGTGCAGCCGGTTTCGCCGCCGCGCCGTTTACGAACTGGCCCGCAAGCTGGGCGCGAATGTCATCGCGTTCGGCCATACCGCCGACGACTTCTGCGAATCCTTTCTGCGCAATGCTATGTTCACGGGACGCACCAGCGCGCTTCCGCCGGTCACGTGGTCGAAGAAGAAGGAATTCAGGCTGATCCGCCCGCTGGTTTATGTCACGGAAGATCTAACCAGCGCCTTCGCTGCCTCCCTCGGCGCTCCGGTAATTCCCTGTGGATGCTCGCAAAAGACCGGCACGGTTCGCCGCACACTGCGCGACATGTTCGCGGAAATCGAAAAGCAGCATCCATTCCTGAAGGAAACCATGCTGTCCGCCATGGGAAACATCGATCCGGGCCGCCTGCTGGATACCCGGTTTCTCGATCTGGAGGGCAACGCCGAGGAGTCCGGCTTCTTTTCAGAAGAGAATCAGCTTATCAGCGTGAAATCCGCATAGTATTCTCGATACACTGTCAATTCGAACAATGAGCGCGGAACTGATTGTTGTGAACGGTCCCTTGGCGGGCACTCGCTTCCCACTCGGACGCGGCGAAATCCTGATTGGCCGAGCGCCCAATTCCCAGATTGTGCTCACTGAGCCGGACGTGGGCTGGCGTCATTGCCAGATACGGCCGCATGGCGAGCGATTTGTCATTATGGATCTCCGCAGCTCCGCCGGAACCTACGTGAACGGCATGCGATCGGCGGAACGCTGGCTGGAAGATCGCGACCAGATTGGCGTCGGAAAAACAATTTTGATGTATCGCTCCGGGGAGGCGCTCGCCGCTGCCGAAGTTGCTCCGGTTGCCGCTGTCGCTGACACCAAGCCTGTGCTCCTGGGCGCTTGCTCCCTGGTCTTCATGTTTCGCGCGCTCGCCGCCGCAGTGGGTGAGGGCCAAAGCAAGCTGCTGGAAGGCCAGATTTTGCGCCTCGTGTCGGATCTTATGCCGGCTAAAGAAGGACTGCTGCTGCTGGGGACTTCCTGTTCAGACCTTATCGCCTCGTTCCGGAGTTGCGCGTCGCAGTACCAGTCAGACTTTGCGCCCGCGCTTGGAAGGGTCTGCGAAGAAGGAGCATTCGAAGATCCCTCTGCCGGCATCGTAGCCGTTCCGCTTTACATCAGCGGGGCTCTCCATGGCGCCTTGGCGGTTCGCGTGCCGGACCGCGAAACGGCAGCGCTTACCGCTCATCTTGAAACTTTGACCGCGGTCGCCTCTCTGGCCTCAGTTGGCTTCGAAGCGAATCAGGAAGTCGAAGCGTTGAAGGCTGAAAATGCGCTTCTCCAGGAACAGATTGCGGTTAGCACCGGAATCGTGGGGAACAGCCCTATTATCCGCCGGCTCCTCGAATTGGTGGACCGGGTTGCCCCGCGCGACACAACAGTCTTGATCACGGGCGAAAGCGGAACAGGCAAAGAGCTGATTGCGCGCGCGCTGCATTATAAAAGCCCAAGACATGAGCGCGCCTTCGTAGCCGTGAATTGCGCGGCCCTTACGGAGACGCTCTTTGAAAGTGAACTCTTCGGCCATGAAAAAGGGGCCTTCACCGGCGCTATTGCTCAAAAGAAAGGCCGCTTCGAAAGAGCGCAGGGTGGGACCATCTTCCTGGACGAAGTCGGCGAGCTGGCGCCGTCGCTTCAAGCAAAACTGCTGCGGGTTCTGCAGCAGCGCGAATTTGAGCGTGTGGGCGGAACGCAACCGTATCCCCTGGATATTCGGGTGATCGCCGCGACCAACCGCGATCTCACCGAGGACGTGCGTGAAGGCAGGTTCCGCGAGGACCTGTATCACCGCCTCAACGTGGTTACGCTTGATTCACCGCCCCTCCGCGAACGTAAAGAGGACGTCCCGCTGCTGGCGCATTATTTTCTGCAGCGCTCGGCGGAGCGATGCAAACGTCAGGTGCTCGGCCTTTCGCCGGAGGCGGAAGAAATCATTACCCAATACTCCTGGCCTGGGAACGTGCGTGAACTCGAGAACGCCATGGAACGCGCAGTTGTGCTGGGCGTTTCGGATTGGGTCTTGCCCGAAGATTTGCCGGAAACGCTGCTTGACGCTGCTCCCCGGGATGCGGGCGCCAAATACCATCACTCCGTGGGGCAAGCCAAGCGCGAAGCCATTCTGGATGCCTACGTTCAGGGCAACGGCGATTACAAACAAGCCGCGAAACTGCTGGGCCTGCATCCCAACTATCTGCTCCGGCTGGTTCGCAACCTGGCGCTTCGCGAGGAGATAAACCGGAGTCTAGCGAGCGCTGCCAGCCGCTGATTTCATTCCTACGTGTAGAGCTGCAATTCCGCCCGTAAGCAATTGGAAGCTGCTTCCCGCAAAGCCGGCGCGCTCCATCAGGCCGCAAAGCTCAGGCGCCCGGGGGAACTTGCGAATCGAATCGGGCAGATACCTGTAAGCCGCGCTCGATCCCGAAATCAAGGTTCCGATCGACGGCAGCAGAAGGCGCGAATACAGGCCGTATGCGGCCTTCATTAACGCGTGCGGCGGGTGCGAAAATTCCAAAATCGCTAGCGTTCCGCCGGGTTTCAGCACGCGCCGTAGCTCCGCCAATCCCTGCGCATAATTGGCAAGGTTGCGAAATCCAAAGGCGATTGAAATGGCATCCAGGCTGTCTTCGGCCAGCGGCAGTTCCAGCGCGTCGGCCTCAAACAAGCATGCCTGAACTTTCTTCCGGGCTGCCTTCTGTTGCGCGGCAACCAGCATGGGATGTGAAAAATCGGCGCCCATCACCCGCGTTGCGGAGATGCCCTGCAGCTCAAACAGCACATCCCCCGTTCCGCAGCACAGATCAAGCACCTTCGCGTCGGGAACTGACAGCGCCGGGCCCAGGCTGCGCATCAACGCTTTTCTCCAGCTTCGATCGATGTTTAGCGAAAGAACATGGTTGATGAAGTCATACCTGGGCGCGATTCCGGAGAACATCTGCCGCACCCACGTCGCCGCCTGTTGCTCGCCCGATGTTCCTGGCGGAGTTGTTCCCGCTGCGCTCGGCACAATCTTTATTGAAAGGAATCCACAATCGCTTGCCGCACCGTGGCGGTGTCGAGACCCGATGCGATCTTCACCTCGCCAATCTGAGTTGGTAACACGAAGTGAACCTTTCCCTGCAGAGTCTTCTTATCGCTGATAAGCCTCGCTATCAGATGATCCGGATTCACGCCGTTTGCTTGCGGCAGCGGTCCATAGCGGCAGATGACTTTGCCGATTCGCGCCGCATCCACGGCGGGCAGCATCCCGCACAGTTCCGCAAGGCGCGCGGCGGCCAGCATTCCCCATGCGATCGCCTCGCCGTGAAGAAAGCGCACGTATTCGGTTTCGGCTTCCAAGGCGTGGCCGATCGTATGGCCAAAGTTCAGGATGCGGCGCAAATCGCCTTCACGCTCGTCCGCCGATACCACCTCGGCTTTGATTCGCACTGCGGCGGAAATAAGCTCATCCACTACACCGGGCTGCAGCCGGAGCACTTCCTCTGCCCGGTTCTCCAACAATTCGAAGAGTTGCGGATCGCGAATCACCCCGCACTTGATCACCTCGAACAGACCGGCCCGATACTCGCGTTCGGGCAAGCTGGACAAAACTTCAGGGTCGATGATGACCGCGAGCGGTTGATGAAAACTGCCCAGGAGATTCTTCCCGCACTGGAGATTGACGCCTGTTTTCCCGCCGACTGCCGCATCCACTTGAGCCAGGAGCGTTGTCGGGACCTGCAGCACCGGAATCCCGCGCATAAAGATGGCGGCCAGGAAACCTGCGACGTCCGTAACAATCCCGCCGCCGAAACCGATGACTACACTGGTGCGGTCTGCCCCCGCATTCACCATCCGGGCGGCCAACTCCTCTACCCGCGCAAGCCGCTTGTTTACCTCGCCGCCTGGAAAGAACAGCAATTCAAATCGACGGTTGCCTAAGTGCCCGGCAAAACGCGTTCCGTAAAAACGCCACACGTCTTCCGTCGTGACGACAAACAGCTTTCCCGCGTCCTTCGGAACAAAGTCTTGAACCCGCTGCAATGCGCCGCGCTCAACCACGGCATCGTATGCCTGGTGCGGAGTTCGAACCTGGAAGGCCGGCATGTGTACCCGTTGTACCATGTGCTTATACCCCCCTCGCCTCAGCGTATTCGCACTGATTTCATCGTAGTTGGGGCAGGTGTGGCCGGGTTGCGAGCCGCTATCGAGCTCGCTCATGCCGGGCGCGTCCTCGTGATTGCCAAAGACACGCTTCGCGAGTCGTCCTCTGAATACGCGCAGGGCGGAATCGCCGCCGCGCTCAGCGATGACGATGAAGTTGAGCTGCATGAGCATGACACCATCGTTGCCGGAGACGGCCTCTGCAATCTCGCCGCCGTTCGAACGTTAGTAGAAGAAGCCCCCGCTGTAATAGAGCAACTCATCGAGTGGGGCGCTGCCTTCGATCGTGAAGGAACGAAGCTGCTATTCGCCCGTGAAGGAGCCCACAGCCGCAACCGTGTTCTTCACGCGCACGGCGATTCCACAGGCCGCGAGATACTGCGCACGCTGCTTCATCACGCGCGCTCTTTTGACAACATTTCCTTTCAGAGCTTCGCCGCCGTAACTGATTTAATCCTGAAAGATGGGGCGGCAGCGGGCGCTTGCGCGCTTGATGAAAGGAATAACTCCACTGTTTTGGTGGAGGCTCGCGCCGTGCTGCTGGCAACCGGCGGACTGGGCCGGGTCTTCGAAAACACGACTAATCCGGATGTCGCAACCGGCGATGGGGTGGCTTGCGCTTATCGGGCCGGAGCCGCCATTTCCGATATCGAATTTGTCCAGTTTCACCCCACTGCGCTGTACGTGGAAGGCGCACCGCGCTTTCTCTTGAGCGAGGCTCTGCGTGGAGAAGGCGCCTATCTCCGAAACACGGCTGGCGAGCGTTTTATGGAACGTTACCATCCGCTGAAAGAGCTCGCGCCTCGCGACGTTGTCTCCCGCTCGATCGTAATGGAGTTACGAGCCAGCGGCGATTCAAGTGTATTTCTTGATCTGACACATCTCCGTCCCGGTCTTGTTCGCGAGCGCTTTCCGCGCATTTACGAAACCTGTCTGCGTTACGGGGTCGATCTCGAAACCATCCCTGCCCCGGTCCGGCCCGCCGCTCACTACGCGATGGGGGGCGTTCAAACGGATCTTTCCGGTGAAACAACCGTTAAGCGGCTCTATGCCGCCGGTGAAGTGGCATGCACCGGAGTCCATGGAGCGAATCGCCTGGCCAGTAATTCCCTTCTGGAAGGCGTGGTGTTCGGCGCGCGCGCTGGGCAGGCTATGTCCACTCTCGCGGGCGCTCCCAGTTCGCCTTCCCAAACGCCTTGCCCGGCGCTGTTCCCGCATATCGCCGAGCGCGAACTGCGCGCCATCGCGTGGAACTCTTGCGGCGTTCTGCGCAACGGTCCTGAATTATCGGCGGCCTATACTAAGCTTCGCTCTCGCCCGATGGAGTCTCTTGAGCTGGCCGATCGTGGCGCTTTCGAATTGCGCAACATGCATCAGGTCGCTACGCTGATTTCGTTTGCGGCGCTTGCCCGGGAAGAAAGCCGCGGCGGCCATTATCGAATTGATTTCCCGCAAAAATCGGCGGAATTTGAAAAACACTCCGCTATCGTCTGCTCGGGCCACGATGCAAAACTCAAATTTGTTTAGGCCCGCGCAAACCCCGTATTCTGCTGCCGGCTTTGCCCTTTTGTTATTCGCCGTCCCCTTATCGCAGTCTAGTCCCTGGGCCGCGCTCTGGACCGCTCCGTGCATCCTGCTCGCCTCCGTCTTGATCACCTGGGGCGCTGAATCCGCACAGTTCTTCGTCGCACAGGGCTTTGCGCTCGCCATTCTCGCGTGGATGCAAACCCTGCCCGAGTTTGCGGTGGAAGCGGTCCTTGCCTGGAAGCAGCAGACGGCTCTGCTGATCGCGAATCTCACTGGTGCGCTGCGCCTTTTGACCGGCCTCGCGTGGCCGATGATCTATCTGACAGCCGCCCTGGTCTACCGGAAGCGCAACGGCAAGCCACTCCGCAAAATTCGGCTGGAGCGCGATCAAAGCGTTGAGGTAGTTGCGTTGGTGCTGCCGCTGTTATACGCCCTGGTTATCTGGTGGAAAGATACTCTGGATGTTTACGATGCGTGCGTTCTGGTCGTGCTCTACGCCGCTTATCTGGTCCTGTTGACGAAACTTCCGCCACAAGGTCATGAACGTATCGATGATTTGGAAACAGTGCCGCGCACCATCGTGAAGTCAGCCCGGCCTTGGCGGATCTCAGCCATTACTGCCTGCTTTCTCGCCGGCGGCCTGCTGATCTATTTCACAGCAGAACCCTTTCTGGGGAGCCTGGTGGCAGTCGCGGGAGCAATCGGGATTCCGAGTTTCGTCATCATCCAGTGGTTCGCGCCCGTGATTTCCGAGTTTCCAGAACTCGCATCCACTTTCTACTTTGCGCGCCAGGAGGAGAGCGCCGCCACAGCGGTTATGAACATCACGTCCAGCAACATCAATCAATGGACCCTGCTGGTTGCCATGCTTCCCGTCGTCTTCTCAATGAGCCGCGGAAAAATCTCCGCTATCCCGCTGGACCTTCAGCAGCAGGACGAATTGCTGCTGACCATCGGTCAGAGTGCCGCAGGCCTTATTTTTCTGCTCAATATGGAATTTGCCTGGTGGGAGGCGCTGGCGATGTTCGCGCTCTTCATCGCTCAGTTCGTGCTGCCCGCTTTCTTTGGCGAGGTGAGCCGGATCTGGATCGCTTACGTCTTCTTTCTGTGGACCGTTCTCGGAATATTGGCATTCGTTTTCTACCGGCGTCGTCCCGCTGCGCTAAACTGCTTTCTCGAAACCTGGCGCGCTCACGTTATTGGATAATAACCCGGTATCTCCCGAAATCTACCCGGCCTCGCCCGCCTTTATCTCGTCCGAAGCAGATACAGGCCGCTGCTGCCGGTCGAGATACGCATCGCGGCTTTCAGTTATAACGCGGCGCGCTTCCCGCGGGCCGCTCCAGCCTTTCATCTGTGTCTTTGCGCCTTGCAATTCTTTATATATGGAGAAGAAGTACTCGATTTCGGTCCGGGTGTGCGGAAATACCTGATCAATCGTATGAATGCTGTCGAACCGGGGATTGCGGTTCGGAACCGCCAACACTTTCTGATCGTTCTCCTTGCCATCAACCATGTGGAGCAAGCCAACCGGCCGCGCCACCATCAGGCAGCCGGTGAAGCTTGGTTCATCGACCAGCACCATGATGTCGAGCGGATCCCCATCCTCCGCAAGCGTCCCTGGAATGAAGCCGTAATCGCCCGGGTAATGCATGGGCGAATACAGAGCACGGTCGAGCCGGAAGACGCCCAACGTGCCATCGTACTCATATTTGTTGCTGGAGTTTTTTGGGATCTCGATGATCGCGCGCACAAGTTCGGGGCTATCTGCGCCGGGGTCGATATCGTAAAGTTTCACGGGTTCAGGGTAGCAAAAAGAGAGAAACGCCCGTGGGAAAGGCACCCCTATAATCAGGACAATGCCAGTGGCACGAGCAGCGGCAAACCGCGTGGCTGCAATTTCTAATTTAACCGTGATTGAGAACGCACCGCTTGCTGCGTATACACGGTTCGGCATTGGCGGCCCGGCCGCACTGCTTTGCGATACTGCCAGTGAAGCTGCGTTTGTTGCAGCCCTGCACCTGGTTGAAAACCTCGCCCTGCCGCGCGTCGTGATCGGCGGCGGAACGAACCTGGTTGTTTCCGACGCAGGGTTCGATGGCGTGGTGCTGCGCTTTACGGGCAGGCGCGTCAGCCCTGACGGCAAACTGCTGCGTGTCGAGGCCGGCGCGGTTCTTCAGGACGTTGTGGACCACAGCATCGGGCTCGGCCTCGAAGGCCTGCAGACCATGACCGGCATACCTGGATTTCTAGGCGCTGCCGTCTATGGCAACGCGGGCGCATACGGCCATTCCATCCAGGAAATCATTGAAGAGGTCCGCTTTACCGATGGCGTCCGCACAAATACCTTTACAAACCAGCAGTGCCGCTTCCAATACCGCGACAGCATCTTCAAGGACCGCAAAGAATGGGTTATCTTGTCCGCCACGCTTCGTTTTGAGGAGGGCGATCCTGGCGAACTCCAGCGCACAGCGAATGAGATTCGCTCCATTCGCGACGCGAAATATCCGCCATCTATGAGATGCGCCGGCAGCATCTTCAAAAACTTGCTTCTGGCTGATTTACCGGCTGGGGTTCGTGCCGAAATTCCCGCCAAAGTTGTCCGCGAGGGAAAGGTTCCGTCCGCCTGGTTTCTGGAACAAGTGGGAGGGAAGGGAATTCGCCGAGGCGATATTCAGGTGGCGGACTACCATGCCAACCTGATCTACAACGACGGCGTCGGGACCGCTGCAGATCTGGTTGCCGTTATTCAGGAGCTGAAGCAGCGAGTGCGCAATCGCTTTGGTTTTGACCTGGAGGAAGAAGTTCAGTATGTTGGTTTCGATTACGCCGTCACTCCGGGGTAGTGGCGCTCGATGCCTCGGATCGCGCCCGCCCGCCGTGCGATCCTGAATTTTGAAGCTCACCGATACCGAAGTCCGTTATGTTGCCGGTCTTGCCAACCTGCGGCTCTCCGATGAAGAGGTGTCCCGCATGTCGCATGATCTGGGCGAGATTTTGACCCACATCGAGCAGCTCAATGAACTCGATACTTCCAATATCGAGCCCATGGCCCAGGTTTTGTATCCGGCTGACGAAACTGCAACTTTGCGCGAGGATTACCCGCGGGCTCCGCTCACCAACGCCGAAGCAACCGCCAATGCGCCCTCCAGCGGTGCGGGCTATTTCAAAGTGCCCAGGGTAATTGAGCGATGAGTTCCGCTTCTGAAATCGCTACTCTGACCATTCCCAAAGTTCGCGAAGGACTGGAGCGGAAGAAGTTCTCCGCCAAGGAACTGGCCGAAGCGGCTCTCTCAATGGCAGAGTCTGAGAATCCGAAGACGAACGCATTTCTTACCTTCTCACCCGAACGGGCCCGCGCGGCTGCGGCTCGGGTGGATGCAGCCATTGCCAAAGGCGAATACCTCGGGACGCTCGCAGGCGTACCTCTTGGCGTGAAAGACGTGATCGTGACGAAAGGGCTCCGGACAACCTGCGGCTCCCGGATTCTCGAAAAGTACATCCCGCCCTACGACGCAACTGCCGTCTACCGGCTTGAGGAAGAAGGCGCGGTCGTCATTGGCAAGCTCAATTGCGACGAGTTCGCGATGGGTTCGTCGAATGAGAACTCGGCTTTTGGTCCGGTCCGCAACCCGCGAGCGCTCGACCGCGTGCCCGGCGGCTCCAGCGGAGGCTCGGCGGCTGCGGTGGCGCAAGGAACCGCGGTTGTAACCATCGGTTCGGATACCGGCGGGTCCATCCGTCAACCGGCGAGTTTTTGCGGTGTTGTAGGGGTCACGCCAACCTACGGCCGCGTCTCGCGCTACGGCCTGGTTGCTTTCGCGAGTTCGCTCGATCACATCGGACCGTTTGGCCGTACAGTAGAGGACGCCGCCACTGTGTTGCGCGCGATGGCCGGGCGGGACGACATGGATTCCACCAGCGCGTTTGCCCCGGTTGACGACTATCACGCGCTGATGCGGCATCCGGTTCGCGGCCTAAAGGTCGGTCTTCCGAAAGAATATTTCGAGGGGCTAAACGCCGAAACAGGCACCGTAATTGATGCCGCCATCAAAAAACTGGGATCTCTCGGCTGCGAGCTTCGCGAAGTCAGCCTGCCTCACACTAAATATGCGCTGTCGTGCTATTACATCGTCGCGACCGCCGAGGCGAGTTCAAATCTCGCCCGCTACGATGGCGTACGCTACACGATTCGCGAAGACGGCGCGACGCTCTCGGATATGTACCGCGACACGCGCGGCTGCGGATTCGGCGCGGAAGTGAAGCGCCGCATCATGCTCGGCACCTACGTGCTCAGCGCGGGTTACTACGATGCCTACTACCGGAAGGCGCAGCAGGTCCGCACCCTCATTGCACGGGATTTCAGTGAGGCCTTCGAGGAAGTGGACGCGCTGGTAACGCCCGTTTCTCCTTTTCCCGCTTTCAAGATTGGCGAGAAAGTGGACGACCCGCTCAAAATGTATCTTTCGGACGTCTACACCTTGACCGGTGATTTGGCCGGCGTGCCCTGCATGTCTGTGCCCTGCGGCGAGTCTCCGGAAGGGCTGCCTATCGGGCTGCAAATCTTCACGAAGCATTTCGATGAGGCGACGATGTTCCGTATCGCGCACAACTACGAGCAGTCCATGAAGTCTTAAACGTGACTCGAATTGGACCGGCTGGGTACGCTTATACGAGCGCACAGGGCGTTTGGTGCCCGTTGTGCGCGATTCAACGATGACCCGAATTGGACCGGCTGGGTACGCTTATGCGAGCGCACAGGGCGTTTGGTGCCCGTTGTGCGCGATTCAACGTGACTCGCATCGGACAGGCTGGGTACGCTTATACGAGCGCACAGGGCGTTTGGTGCCCGTTGTGCGCGATTCAACGATGACTCGCATTGGACCGGCTGGGTACGCTTATGCGAGCGCACAGGGCGTTTGGTGCCCGTTGTGCGCGATTCAACGATGACTCGCATTGGACCGGCTGGGTACGCTTATACGAGCGCACAGGGCGTTTGGTGCCCGTTGTGCGCGATTCAACGATGACCCGAATTGGACCGGCTGGGTACGCTTACAAGGACTGGTGGGGCATTGTCTATCCGGTTCCGAAGCCGCGCGGCTTCCATGAATTGACCTTTCTGGCACAGTACTTCGACACGGTCGAAATCAACGTCTCGTTCTACCGGCCACTTACCGCAAAGATGGCTGGCGCCTGGGTTGAAAAAATTGAGGAGAACCGCAAGTTTCGCTTTACCGCCAAACTGTGGCGCGGTTTTACACACGACCGGAATGCGACACCTTCCGATGAGCAAGAATTCAAGGACGGACTGACGCCACTGGTTGAAGCGAACCGCCTGGGGGCTTTGCTTTTGCAATTTCCGTGGTCCTTTCGTAACACCGATGAGAATCGCGAATATGTAGCGCGCTTGTGCTCCAGCTTCCGTGACTACCCGCTGGTGCTGGAAGTTCGCCACGGAAGCTGGAGCGAACCCGGCACGCTCGATACTCTCGAGCAGCTCAATTTAGGTCTCTGCAATATCGACCAACCGCTCTTCAAACGGTCCATAAAACCGAGCGCGCTGACGACCTCCGCGGTCGGTTATATTCGCCTTCACGGACGGAATTACCAAAGCTGGTTCACGGAGAACAAGCACGTGGGCGAGCGCTATGACTACCTCTATTCAGTCGAAGAACTGGAACCGTGGCTCGACCGCATCAAAACAGTCGAGCACGCAGCGCAGGACACCTACGTCGTGACAAATAATCATTACCTTGGGAAAGCGGTTGTGAACGCGCTGGAGATCTCATCGATCCTGAAGGATGGACCAGTTTCAGCTCCTGAGAATCTGGTCGAGCAGTATCCTGAAATCCGCAGCTTCATCAAATGAAACTCCTTTGCCTTCTATCCGGGCTGCTCCTGGCCCTTCCTTCGGCCGATGCGGCTCAAGCGTCCCGGACCATTCCCACCTTCACCGGTTCCTTCGTGACCAATGGGAAGCAGTATTCATACACGATCGCCGGCCAAAGTCCGGAATCCGGCGGGACAACAACGATTCCCACAGTTGTCGTTCCTGTCTCTCTTTCGTTCGCCGCGGGCGGGCGAAACGGAGCTAAAACCGTGATGCGTCCCGAGGGTGCTGTTTCCCAGCTTCTGCACTCGCCGATTTTTGAAAAATTTCCATTCGCGACCGGCGACACCCAGTATGGCGATGCCGTTCAGCGTGCCCAGTTCTATAAGAGAGCAAAGGGCGAGTGGCACACGCTGCTTGGGGCTCCGCAGTTAGCTCAGCCCGTTCAAATTGAAATTCCAGCGGCCAACGGATACATCCTGCATTCCCGCCGGACCGGAGTAACGCTGGCCGTGGCGGACCTCGATTTCGTTCAAAAGCAGCTTTTTCAACATCTCACGGGTGCGGTCTTCGGTCCGGACAAGCTTATTATTGCCCTCACCCGGAATGTCGCCTTCTATGCGCTCGGCGACGCCACAGTGTGCTGCTCAGTGGGAACGCATGGCGTGCAGCTCGATTCCGCAGGCGCTCCGGCGCACTCCTTTGTGATCGGTTCCTATTTCGATCGGGGCGTATACCCGCGCTACCTGGACGTACAAGGCATAAGCCAGCAAGTTACCGAGTGGCTAAATGATCCTTTCCACGGGTACCGGGTGAACGAGTTCCCAGCCTGGCTCAAACCCCCATCGAATGTGGGCTGCGGGGGCAGAGGGGAAAGCAGTTCCTATCTGCTGGAGCAGCCCACGAATTATTTGCCCGGGTCCAACGCGACGGAAGTAACCGCCCATGGCGCGGTTTATCATCTGCAGAATATGGCGCTGCTGCCCTGGTTCGCTCAGAGCGCTGCTACAGATACGTTCCAGGGCGCTTATAGCTTTCCCGACACGAAGGCGTTGCCGGCTCATGCGGAGCCTTGCGCGGGCGCGCGAAATGGTAATATACAGCCAACTGCCGCGCCGGCTCCGCGAACGACTTCGCCCAACGGACACGCGCTGATCGGGTATTGGGAGGGCTATGCTTCCGTACGAGCGCCGATCCAACTCAGGGACGTATCTCCGCAGTGGGACATCATCATTGCCACGTTCGCCGCGCCGGTGAAGGGCTCAACCAGCCTGCTGCAGTTCGAGCCGCCCGCTGGCATCGGCGAAGACGCATTCAAGTCCGACGTTGCGTATCTGCAACATATCGGCAGAAAAGTCTTGATCTCGTTGGGAGGCGGCGGCCAGGTAGTTACGCTGAACACGCCCGCGGATGTTCACAACTTCACCAGCTCGGTGACATCGATTGTAGAGAAATACGGCTTCGATGGCATCGATCTCGACATTGAAACGCCTTCCATTCTGATCGAGCCCGGCGACACCGATTTTCGTCATCCGACGACTCCCTCCATCGTGAACCTGATTGCGGCGATCCACCAGTTGCGTGGCCATTTCGGCCCGAAGTTTATGCTCGCCGAAGTTCCGGAGGCCGCGCAAGCGCAGGCGGGCATGCAGGCGTATGGCGGTCAATTCGGGTGCTTCCTGCCGGTAATTTACGGCACTCGCGACATTCTCTCCTTTGTCGATGCCCAGGATTACAACACGCCTCCGCTGGAGGGCCTGGACGGCAATTATTATTTCCCCGGCAACGCGGATTACCATGTGGCGATGTCCGA
>Ga0308173_10000141_pt1 | contig 25176 bp, 22 predicted proteins | sample PhyPR1_FD_203716 | JGI IMG/M metagenome (GOLD analysis project Ga0308173, IMG submission 203716) | Soil microbial communities from UC Gill Tract Community Farm, Albany, California, United States - DLSLS.P.R1 | ecosystem: Environmental > Terrestrial > Soil > Agricultural land | place: USA... | reverse complement strand
TGGGATCGAGGTCGACGCCCCAGCCGGGGATGCGCTGCCGGAGCTGGTCGGACGACTCCGCGATCGGCGGCTTCTGCGGTGTGTAGGTCATCGGGACTCCCTGGCTCACGCGGCGGTCGGGACGACGAGGGGCTTGATGATGCCGTCGAGCTTGGACGAGAACATGTGGTAGCCCTCGGCGATGTCCTCGAGCGGAATGCGGTGGGTGGCCAGTTCGCTGGGCTTCAGGTAGCCGTTGCGCACGTGCTCGAACAACCGGGGCCACTGCCGCTTCACCGGGCACTGGTTGGTGTGGATCGTCAGCCCCTTGTTCATCGCGTCGCCGAACTTCACGGCGCTGAACAGCGGGCCGAAGGCGCCCATCACCGAGATCGTGGCGCCCTTGCGCACGGAGTCGATCGCCCAGTTGAGCGCGACCGGCGAGCCGCCCTGCAGCTTGAACTTCGCCGACGTGACGTGCTGGAGGAAGTTGCCGTCGGCCTCCGCGCCCACGCACTCGATGGCGACGTCGGCACCGAGCCAGTCGGTGGCCTTCTTCATCTCCAGCACGATGTCGCCGTACTGGGTGAAGTTGTAGGTCTCGGCATGGGCGAAGGTGCGGGCCTTCTCCAGCCGGTAGTCCAGGTGGTCGATCACGATGACCCGGCCGGCCCCCATCAGCCAGGCCGACTTGGCGGCGATCAGGCCGACCGGCCCGGCACCGAAGACGATGACGACGTCACCCTCGACGATGTCGCCGAGCTGGGCCCCGAAGTAGCCGGTCGCCGTCATGTCGGTGAGCAGGACCGCGTCCTCGTCGGCCATCCAGTCGGGGATCTTCGACGGGCCGACGTCGGCGAAGGGCACCCGCACGAACTCGGACTGGCCACCGTCGTAGCCGCCGGTGGTGTGCGAGTAGCCGTAGATGCCTCCGACGGCCGTCGCGTTCGGGTTGACGTTGTGGCAGTTGGCGTACATGCCCCGCGCGCAGTACCAGCAGGTGCCGCAGAAGACGTTGAACGGCACCATCACGCGGTCGCCGACCTGCAGGTTCTGCACCGACGACCCGATCTCGTCGACGACCCCGATGAACTCGTGGCCGAACGTGTGACCGATCCGGGTGTCCGGCATCATCCCGTGGTAGAGGTGCAGGTCGGAGCCGCAGATGGCCGCGAGCTGCACCCGGACGATCGCGTCGTTGGGATGCTCGATCCTCGGCCGGTGCTTCTCCTCCATCCGGACCTTGTAGGGCCCCCGGTACGTCATCGCCCGCAATCGAACCGCCTCCTGGGTCGCCGGCCCCGGGCTCGCGAGCACGACGGGGCGTCCAACGGCCGGCGCAGCGCACCGGTGCGTCGAGCCTGCGCCGAGGCAGCCCTGCCGGATATCGGCAGGTCTGCCGATATCCGGCCGCCCCGCGCCCCGGTCTGATGAGGTCGGTCGCCCGAGGAGGTCCGATGCGCCTGTTCCGCGTCGTGCACGCCCTGCGGAGCAGCTTGTGGCTGATCCCGCTGCTCTGCGTCCTGGCCGGCGTGCTGGTCGCCGTCGGCAGTCTGTGGCTGGACCGCCGGTCGGGCTACACCCTGGTCTCCCAGACCCTGACCGGCACACCCAGCGACGTGCAGACGACCCTGTCGATCTTCGCCACCGCGACGGCCTCGCTGATCAGCCTCGTGCTCACCGTGACCCTGGTCGTGGTGCAGCTCGCGATGGGTCAGTTCTCCCCGCGGATCGTGGGCGCGCTGCTGTCCGACCGGTTCAGCCAGCTCGCGATCGGCCTGTTCGGGGCGACGTTCGTCGTCGCCGTGCTCACCCTCCGGGAGGTCCGCGGTTCGGACACCGGCACCGTCCCCGGCCTGTCGGTGCTGCTGAGCTACCTGCTCATGGCCGCGAGCCTCGTGGTGCTGGTCCTGTTCGTGCACCACTCCGGGCAGGGCATGCGCGCGTCGGGCCTCATCGACCTGGTCGGCGACCGCTCCCGTGACCTCATCCAGTCGTCCTTCCCCGCGGCCCACCGGCCGTCGCAGGCACCGGACGTCGGCGTGCACGTCATCCCCGCTCCCGAGCCGGGCAACGTGGTGCGGGTCGATCGCGCGGGACTGGTCACCGCCGCCCGCCGCGCCGGCTGCGTCCTCGAGCTGGTGCCCGTCGTCGGCGACTTCGTCCCGGGTGGAGCACCGCTGTTCCGCATCCATCCCGCGCCCGGGCCGGCGCCGGACGTCGCCGCAGCGGCCGCCCGGCTGCGGGCCGACCACGTCGAGCGGCTGGTGGTCGTGGGGGCCGAGCGGGTGCACACCGAGGACGTCGCCTACGGGCTGCGCAAGCTGGTCGACATCGCGGAGCGGTCGATCGCCCAGCCGTTCGACGACCCCACGACGACCCTGCAGGCGGTGCACCGGCTGCACGACCTGCTGCGCCTGCTCGCCGTCCGGCCGCTCCCCTCGGGCGAGCACCGGGACGACACCGGCGTGGTCCGGCTGGTCGAGCGGACCATGTCGTGGGACGGGTACGTGCGGCTGGCCTTCGACGAGATCCGGTTGGCCGGCACCACCACGCCCCAGGTGACCCGGCGGCTGTGCGCGGCGCTGCACGACCTCAAGGCCGTCGCGCCACCCGACCGGCAGGCCCCGCTCGACCGCCAGCTGCGGTTGCTGACCGCCGCCGTCCACCGGGCCTACGACGACGACGAGGACATCGCCGCCGCCCTCGTACCCGACACCGAGGGCATCGGGTCCGCATCCGACGTCACCACCGCCGTGCGCCTCGGCGGCACGCGGGACGACGTCGTCCGGACGGGCGCACGGGTCGCGGGGTAGCGCGCGGCCACCCCGGGTCTACGTGCCGGGAATCCGAGCCACGGTGGGGTGCAGGCCGGTCCGCCAGCGGAAGGACGCCTCGGCCGGGATCGTCAGTGGCAGGTGTTCGGGAGCCGAGGGCCGGGCGAGCAGGTACCCGCACGCCGAGTCGACCCCCAGGGCGCTGAGGGCGGTCAGCTGCGACAGCGTCTCGACCCCCTCGGCGATGACGTGCGCGTCGATGGCCCGCGCCAACGTCACGATGCCGGCCACGAACGCCTCACCGCGGGCGGTTCCGAGCTCCTCGACGAAGGACCGGTCGATCTTGACGACGTCGACCGGGAACTCGTTGAGGCGGGCCAGGGAGCTGTAGCCGGTCCCGAAGTCGTCGACGGCGATCGCCACTCCCAGGTCGTGTACCTGCCGGAGGACCTCCCCCACCCGGGCGCCGTCCGCGAGCGCCGACTCGGTCACCTCGATCCCCAGGCGCTCGGCCGGCAACCCGGCGCGGCCCAGCTGGGCGGCGATCCGGGCGGGGAAATCGCGGTCCACCAGCTGCTGCGGGGACACGTTGACCCACACCCGGAACCCCGGCAAATGCGCCCACCGGCGGGCCTGCTCGACAACCCGGCAGAGCACCTGCTCGCCCAGCCGGTCCACGAGCCCGGTCTCCTCGGCCACCGGGATGAACTCCTGCGGCCCGACGACGCCGCGGACGGGGTGCTGCCAGCGGACGAGCGCCTCCACGTGGCAGATCCGTTCCTGCCGGAGGTCGAAGGCGGGCTGGTACTCCACGAACAGCTCGTCGCGGTCCAGGGCCTCGCGCAGGTCGTTCTCGATCTGGACCCGGCGCACCGACTCCACGTGCATCCGCTCGTCGAACCAGACGGCCCGGTCTCGTCCGTCGTCCTTGGCGCGGTGCAGCGCCGCGTTCGCCTCCCGGAGCAGGATGTCGAGATCCGGCGGGCATGCGGCGGCCAGGCCCACGCTGGCCGTGGCCAGGAGGCGGGGACCCACGTCGACCGGCTCCCTGGAGGCCCCGATGACCTGCTGGGCGAAGCAGCCGGCCTCCTCGGCGGACCGGTCCACGAGCACGACGACGAACTCGTCGCCGCCGAAGCGGGCCACGGCATCCGTCGGGCCGGCCAGGACGGCCAGCCGCCGGGCGAACTCCCCGAGCAGCCGGTCGCCGGCGGCGTGCCCCAGGCTGTCGTTGACCAGCTTGAAGCGGTCCAGGCCGATGAAGGCCAGGGTGAGCCGGATGTCCGGCCGGGCCGCCACCAGGCGCTCCACCTCCAGCCGGAGGCCGGCCCGGCTCAGCACGCCGGTGAGCTCGTCGCGCGTCGCCCGCTGGGCGAGGACGCGCTGGGCCCGCTCGGCGGCCTCCCGGGCCACCCGCTCGGCGTCGAGCAGGCGCTCGCGCTCCTGCTCCCGCGCCCGGCGCTCGGAGATGTCCCGGAAGTAGATGGCGATCCCGCCGCGGCGCAGCGGGTACACGCGGGCTTCGCACCACAGATCCGCCGCGTGGTACCGCGCCTCCAGGGTGGCGGGGCAACCGGTGCGGGCGACCTGCCGGTAGACCGCCTCGAAGTCGGACCCGACCAGCGAGGGGAAACGGACCCAGATGTCCTGACCGACGGCGTCCTCGCGGGCGACGCCGAGCCGGGTCTCGGCCTTGCCGTTGATGTAGGTCATCCGCCAGTCGGCGTCGACGCCGATGTACATGTCGCTGATGGACTCGAGGCCGTCCAGCACGTCGTCCGCCGACCGCGCCGTGGCCTCCGCCCTCTCCGCCGCCGCGTCCTCCGCCGCGCCGACGTCGCGCAGGCAGACCCACACGCGGGACGCCTCCCCGTCGAGGAAGGTCCCCGTGGTCACCTCGGCGGCGACGGTGGACCCGTCCCCCCGGACGACCTGGACGACGCCGCGGAACGCGCTCGTGCGGTCCCGGATCCCGAGCACCTCGCTCCACCGGCCGTCGGATGCGGTGACGATCCCCTCGAGACCGAGCTCGAGCAGCTCGTGCTCCGTGCGGCCGAGGAGCTCGCAGGCCCGCGCGTTCGCGGCGAGGACCTGCCCCTCGGCGCAGGCGATCAGCACCCCGTCCAGACCGTGGACGAACAGCGCCTCGTAGACACCGCTGCGGAGCGTCGGGGTCGCCGGGTCGAGGGTCATACCGGCGTATCGGCGCGTCGGACTTTCCGGTTGAACCGGTTCCGCAATTCGGGTGAGGGTCAGCCCTGCTGGCCCAGGTTGGTGACCAGGTTGACGGCCACCGCGATCACCACGGTGCCGAACAGGTAGGACAGCAGCGCGTGCCCCAGGCCCACCTTCCGGATCGAGGTGTCTTGGATCTGGGTGTCCGGTACCGAGAAGCTCATCCCGACGGTGAACGCCAGGTAGGCGAAGTCGCTGTACGTGGGACGGTCCGACTGGCCGAAGTCGATGCCGCCGTCGCCGCCGGAGTAGTACAGGCGCGCGAACTTGAGGGCGAACACCGTGTTGACCAGCGCCCAGGACAGGATCACCACGAGGATGCCCAGCACGACGGTGACGACTCCGACGGCGTCCGTCGTCCCGGACCGGATGAGCGCCTCGACCACGGCGGCGAGGCTGACCACCGCCGCTGACAGCACGACGGCGTCCGTGACCCGGGTCCGCCCCTCCTCCTCGGCCAGCCGTTTCGTTCCGTCGTGGTCCCGCGGCCAGCTGATCCGCCAGACCCAGATCAGCAGGCCACCGGCAGCGACCGTCCAGCCGGCCAGCGCAGCGATCTCGGGGACGCCGGCGAGCGTGGCGAGTCCCGCCACGATCAGACCGCCCACGAGGCAGATCAGCAGCCGCCGCCACGAGAGGATCGCCGGGCGCTCCGTGCCCACGGACGTCGACCTGTCCGTGACCGTCACAGGTTGGCCCCGTCCGGGCGGCGCCGCCTCAGCCACCCGGACGGAACACGGCACGGACGCAGCCGTCCTCCTTCTCCTTGAACATCCGGTAGCCCTTCGGCCCGTCCTCGAGCGGCATGACGTGGGTGGCGAGGTGCTCGGTCCGCACCTCGTCCCGGCTCATCAGGTCGAGGATCTCCGGGATGTAGCGGTGCCCGTGCTGCTGGGCGCCGCGCAGGGTCAGCGCCTTGTTCATCACCGCCCCCATCGGGAACTTGTCCACCAGGCCGCCGAAGACGCCGAGGGCGAAGACCGTGCCTCCCTTGCGGCAGGCGTAGATGGCCTCCCGGAGGGCGGTCGGCCGGTCCGACTGCAGCCGCAACTGCTGCTTGACCTGGTCGTAGAGGTATTGCGGGCCGGTGCTGTGCGCCTCCATGCCGACCGCCTCGATGCACACGTCCGGTCCGCGCCCGCCCGACATCTCCCGCAGTTCGGCAGGGACGTCGACCTTCTCGTAGTCGAGAGTCTCCGCACCGATGTGCTGTCGCACCTGCTGCAGCCGGTTGTCCAGCCGGTCGATGACGACGACCCGCTCGGCACCCATGAGCATCGCCTTGCGTGCGGCCATCTGGCCGACTCCCCCGGCGCCCCACACCGCGACGACGTCCCCGGCCTTCACCTCCGCCTGGTGCGCACCGGTCCAGCCGGTGGGTGCCGCGTCGGAAGCGAACAGCGCCCGCTCGTCGGAGACCCCGTCGGGGATGGTGAAGGCGCCCTGGTCGGCGTAGGGCACCCGCATGTAGGGGGCGTGGCTGCCGGCGTAGCCGCCCAGGGCATGGGAGTACCCGTAGCAACCGCCGATCCCCTGACCCCACAGCGCCTCGGTGATCCCCGGATTGGGGTTGCCGTTGTCGCACAGGGACCACAGCTCGTTCCTGCAGTACCAGCACTGCCCGCAGCTGGTGAACGAGACGACCACCACCCGGTCGCCGACCTTGTGCTTCGTGACGTTCCTGCCGACCTCGGCGACGGTGCCCATGAACTCGTGGCCGAGCACGTCACCGGCGCGCATCGCGGGGATGTAGCCGCCCAGCAGGTGCAGGTCCGAGCCGCAGGTCACCGACAGGCCGACCTCCAGGATGATGTCGTGGTCGTTGAGGATCTTCGGCTCCGGGACGTCCTCCACCCCGACCTCGTTGACGCCCCGCCAGGTCACCGCCTTCACAGCACTCCCCCCTTGGGCGCCCGCTTCGTGGCCGCCTCCAGCGCCGCGCCGCCCGGCGTGGCGTTCCGCTTGCCGTGCGGGGCCGGGTCGACCGCCAGCACCTCACCCACCTCGATCAGCTGCTTGGCCTCGCGCAGGGCGGACCGCAGGTCCCCCTGCGGGTCGCTGCCGGTCAGCCTCGCCGGAACGGAGGCCTTCCCCGAGGAGCGCTGGGTCAGCCGCACGGCCAGCTCCGTGCCCTTGCCGCCCGGCGCCGGGCGGACCCGCGTCTCGATGCGGTCGCCGTACGCGGCCAGCGGCGCCGGCAACGCGGTGGCGTCGATCTCCGTCGGTTCGCGGTAGATGCTCACCACGAGCCACCCGGACGCCGGCGCCTTGGCCGCGCCCGGGCCGCCGTCCTGCTCGAACACCGAGCGGACCTGGCGGACGACGGTGCCACCCGCTCGAGCCGCTAGCGACGCCACGCTCCCCAGCGCGCTGGTCACGAGGCACCGCCCGCGGTGACGGGCTGCGGGGCCCGGGCGAACTCCTGGACGATGCGTGCGCAGAACGCCGGCAGGTCGTCCGGCGACCGGCTCGTCGTGATGTTGCCGTCGGTGACGACCTCCTCGTCCACCACCTCCGCGCCGGCGTTGCGCAGGTCGGTGCGGACGCTGGGCCACGAGGTCAGCCGGCGGCCGCGCGCGACGCCGGCCTCGACGAGGTTCCACGGGCCGTGGCAGATGGAGGCGACCGGTTTGCCGGACTCCACGAACTCCCGGACGAACCGCACGGCCGTGCCGTCCATCCGCAGCTTGTCGGGATTGACCGTGCCGCCCGGGAGCAGGAGCGCGTCGTACTCGTCGACCGACGCCGCCCCGACCAGGCGGTCCACGCCGAAGGTCCCGGCGTCCTCGATGTCCTGGTTGCGCGCTGCGATCTCTCCGGCGTGGATCGACACCACGTCGGTGCGCGCACCGGCGTCCTCCAGCGCCCTCCGCGGCTGCTCCAGCTCGACGCGCTCCACGCCGTCGGCCGCGAGGATGGCGACCCGGCGTCCGTTCAGCTCGCCCGCCATGTCACGCACCCGCCATCGCCGGGTGGAGGACGACCTTGGTCCAGCCCTCGTCCCGCTTGTCGAAGTGCTCGTAGGCCTCGGGCGCACGATCGAGGGGCAGCTCGTGGCTGACGATGAACGACGGCTCGGCCTTGCCCGCTGCGATGAGGTCGCGCAGCTGCCGGTTGTACTTCTTGACCGGCGCCTGCCCGCTGCCGATGTGCTGGCCCTTGAACCAGAACATCCCGTAGTCGAAGGCGAGCTTGCCCTGCTTCGCGAGGTCGTCGCTCGCGCCCGGGTCCTGGGGCACGAAGACGCCGACGTTGCCGATCTTCCCGGTGAAGCGCACGGAGGCGACCAGCCGGTTCATCGTCAGGTTGGCATGCTCCTGCCCGTCCGGCTCGTGCGCCTGGTAGCCGACGCACTCGCAGCCGTTGTCCGCGCCGAGTCCCATGGTCTGCTCGAGGACGGCCTGCACCGGGTCGACCTTCGAGTCGTCGATGGCGATGGCGCCGATCGACTCGGCCAGCCGCAGCCGGTCGGGGTGCCGGTCGACGACCATGACCTTGCCCGCCCCGCGGATGGTCGCGGACAGCGCCGCCATGAGCCCCACCGGACCCGCTCCGTAGATGACCGTCTGGTCGCCCGGCTTCACCCCCGCCAGCTCGGTGGCGTGGTAGCCGGTCGGGAAGATGTCGGCGAGCATCACATAGTCGGTCTGGCGCTGCTCGGCGTCCTCACCCAGCCGCAGGCAGTTGAAGTCGCCCCAGGGCACCCGCAGCAGCTCGGCCTGTCCCCCGCCGTAGGGCCCCATGTCGGCGAAGCCGTAGGCCGCGCCGGCCCACTCCTTCTTGGGCTGCGCAGTCAGGCAGTAGTTCGTGAGCTGCTGCTCGCAGTTCTTGCAGTGCCCGCAGGCGATGTTGAACGGCAGGACGACCCAGTCGCCCACCTGCACCTTGTCGACACCGTCGCCGACCTCGACCACCTGACCCAGGTTCTCGTGCCCGAACCAGCGGCCGGTCTCGAAGTCGGTGCGGCCCTCGTACATGTGCAGGTCCGACCCGCAGATGTTGGCCGAGGTGATCCGCACCAGGACATCCGTCGGCCGCTCGATGCGCGCGTCCGGTACGTCCTTGACGCTGACCTGCCGCGGACCCTCGTAGACCACTGCCTTCACGTTGACTCCTCCATCGCGGGTGGTCCCCATCGCACCGGGCGCGGGGCCGGACCCTGATCGAACGCGCGAGGGCCGAGAGCCCGGTATCGGCAGACATGCCCATCCGGGGCCGGCACCGCGGCCGCGGCGACATCGGCCGATCGACCGATGCCGCCGGTCCCCGGAGCGTCCTAGCGTCGGAGCCGCGCCCGGATCGCGGGCGCCCCGACGCCCGACCTGATGGAGGAGCCGTGAGCGAGCCAGAGCTGGAGGAGACCGGGACCGGGCAGGCCGCCAAGCGCATCGGCCAGGCGCCGACGACCACGGACGTGACCGACCCGGAGCGGTCCTCGCGGAACACCGCGGCCGGCTCCGGGTCCGAACCGGGCGAGGGCCCCGTCCAGCCTGCCGCCGACGAGGGAGTGGATCCTTCTGCCAGCATCGAGCCCCACAACGAGGGGCTCGTCTGACGGGAACACGCAGATCATCGTCACGGACGTGGAGGAGGAAGGACTGCGGCGATGAGCGGCTCCGAACCGGAGCTCCCGAGATTCCGGCGGGAGCTCGCGGGCATCGCGGCATCGCCCGCGACCGTGCAGGAACGGGCCGCAGAGATCCTGCGGCGCCTCCAGCGGATCGTGCCGTTCGACGCCGGCTGGCTCGCAGTGCGCGACGCCGAGCTGCACAGGCACCTCCCGCTGGCCACGACGGGTGCCGTCGCGGCCCTCCACGACTACTTCGCCCGGCCCGAGGCAGACGACGAGGTGGACCGGCTGGGTCTCAACGGGCACCGGGCCCCCATGCTGGCCAGCGAGATCCCGGTCCCCCTGTCCGAGGTGTGCGCGTGGGCCGACCACCTGCTCCCCGCGGGCTTCCGCCAGGGCGTGGCGGCCCCGCTGTTCACGGCGGGCGGGCGGCACATCGGCTCCCTCGGCCTGCTCTCCGCCGACCCCTCGCGACCGAGCCGCGCGGACCTGCGGGTCGTCGCGGCCGTCACGTCCGTGATCGCCGACGACATCGACCGCACCCGGGACATCGCCGAGACCGCGCGGCTCGTCAGCGGAGCCGACGCCGGCGTCGTGCTCACCCGCGGGGGCGAGGTCCTGCCGTTGCCGGGTCTGCCCGACGACCGCCTGCTCGTGCCGGGCTCACCGGTCCTCACGGTCGCCGCGGACGAGTTGGCCAACAGCGGCGCCCACACCTCCTTCCTCGTCCCGCTGCCGGGCGCAGGCGGGGAGGACCTGATCCGCGTCACCGCGCTCGACTTCACCCGCCCGGACCTCGACCACCTCTCCGCCGCCGTTCTCCTGAGCCCACCGGGCGATCTGCACGGCCTCGGCGTCCTGGACCTCCGGGTCCTGGGCCTCCTGGCCGAAGGCGTCACCGAACTCCGCGCACTGGGGAACGCCCTCCACGTGGGGACGACGGCGGTGGCCGCATCCCTCGGGCGGAGCCTGGCCGCCCTGGGGACGAGCGACCTCACGGCCACGGCGGTGCGCGCGCTGCGCGGCGGGATGCGGATCCCTCCGGGGCTGGGGCCGTGAGCGGGTCCTCCCACGGACGACGGCGCGGAGCCGTGACGAGTACCTCGGGGTCGTCCGCCGCCGCGACGAGGTAGTCGACGAGGTGGCGCACGGCGGCTCGGGCGGGTCGGCGCCAGACGACCTCCAGGTCGAGGAGCAAGGGGGGATCCAGCGGCCGTACGACGACCCCGTCCACGTCCATCTGCTCGGCTACCCCGAGGATCGCCGGGGAGAAGCCGGACCCTGCCGCGACGGCCCGCAGCATCGCCTCGGGGCTGTTGATCAGGTCCGGCTCGACGACGACCTGCCCCATCTGCGCTCCGCCCGGCAGCAGGTGGTCGACGGCGCGCTGCCAGACGCCGGCGAACGGGGCGAACGGGAACATCACCAGGGCTTCGTGGCCGACGGCGGCGACCGGGATCTCCGCGCCGGCGGCCAGCGGGTGACCGACCGGTAGCGCGATCCCCCACGGCACCGATCCGAGTCCGACGCCGTCGAGGTCCCGGTGCTCCGGCGGGCGGTTCCAGACGACCGCAGCATCGGCCCGCCCCTGGCGGACGGACTCGACGGCGTCGTCCCCTGGGCTGGAGGTCACCACGACCTCGATCCCCGCGACGGCCACGCCGACGAGGCGGAGCGGGCCGTCGAGGACTCGCTCCCCCATCGTGCAGACCCGCAGCGCCACCTGCTCCCGGCGGTCGGGCCCCGCCGAGCGGACGTCCCGGCGGGCCCGGTCGGCCTCGGTCAGGATCACCCGCGCCCGCTCCACCAGGACGCGCCCCGCGGGCGTCAGCTCGGCGCCGCGGGACGTGCGGTCGAAGAGCGTGACCCGCAGGTCGCGCTCCAGTGCCCGGATCTGCTGCGAGAGCGAGGGAGCCGCGATGTGCAGCCGCCGCGCGGCCGCGGCGAAGCGCCGCTCCTCGGCCACGGTGAGGAAGTACCTGAGCTGTCGCAGGTCCACGAGGCACGCTACCGCCGCGAACGGACCGGCGCGCGACCTGCGGAGGAGGAGGCCGCCGTCCCGGGCGGCGGCGACATCGGCCGATCGACCGATGGGCACGCGCCGTGACGGGACCTAGCGTCGGGACCGCAGCCGGACGACGGAGGGCCGGGCCGGCCCCGACGAGGAAGGCAACCGCCGTGACCGATCCGATCACCCCTGACGAGGTGCTGCGGTACCTGGCCGACGTCGACTACCCCGCCGGCAAGGACGCCCTGATCGCCGCCGCCGAGCGGGCCGGGGCGCCCGAGTCGGTGGTGCGCAGCATCCGCGCGATCCCGCCGGTCGAGTACCGCAGCCGCGCCGAGGTGCAGCGGTCCGTGGCCGTCGACCCCGCAGCGGGCCGGTCGGCGGGGCGGGCGGCCGAGCAGGCCCGGACGCGTGCCCCAGCGGGCGTCGCGGAGCACCTGCGCGAGCCGCGGTAGGGCCGGGACCGTCGCCGGCGCGCTCAGGTCCGCGGCGCCAGCTCGTACACCGGGCCGAGATCGGTGGGGCCGGAGTCGGGCACCTCGTGGAGGATCTTGGGCTCGGTGTGCAGCAGGCGGTGGACGGCGGCCCGCGTCCGGTCGACGTCCAGGCCCGCGACCCGGGCGATGTCTTGCAGGTGCGGAGCGCCAGCACCCACCTCCGCCTCGGCCACGGCCCGGTACACCGCGGCGTCGTCCCCCGACAGGTCCTCGACTCGCATCTGGTCCTCCTCCTCCTCATCCAGCTGACGGACGATCCGCTCACGCTCCTGCCGGCGCGGCCTCCCGCTCCTCCACGTCGACGTCGAGGTCCCCGTCCCGGACCACGACGCGCACCCGGTGCCCGCTGCGCACGCGGCCGTCCAGGAGGAGCCGGGAGAGCCGGCTGTCGACCTCGCGCTGGATGGCGCGGCGCAGCGGACGGGCTCCGAAGCGCGGCTCGTACCCGCGCTCGGCCAGCCAGCGGACGGCCTCGGGGGTGAACTCGACCTCGATGTCCTGGGCCCGCAGCCGCCGCCGGGTCTCGTCGAGCATCAGCTCGGTGATCCGCTCCAGCTGTGCGGGCTCCAGCTGCTGGAACACCACGATCTCGTCGATCCGGTTCAGGAACTCCGGGCGGAACGCGTCCTGCAGTCTGCGCATCACCTGGTCCCGCAGGTCGTTGTCGGCACCGTCCGCGGAGCCGTTGCTGAACCCGAGGGGGCCGCGCCGGCCGACGATCAGTTCCGACCCCAGGTTGCTGGTCATGATGATCACGGTGTTCCGGAAGTCGACCGTCCGGCCCTGGGAGTCGGTCAGCCGGCCGTCGTCGAGCACCTGCAGCAGGGTGTTGAAGACGTCGGGGTGCGCCTTCTCGATCTCGTCGAAGAGCACCACCGAGTAGGGGCGGCGGCGCACCGCCTCGGTCAGCTGCCCGGCGTCCTCGTAGCCGACGTATCCCGGCGGGGACCCGACCAGCCGGCTGACCGTGTGCCGCTCCTGGAACTCGCTCATGTCCAGCCGGATCATCCGGTCCTCGTCGCCGAAGAGGGCCTCGGCGAGGGCCCGTGCCAGTTCGGTCTTGCCGACGCCGGTCGGGCCCAGGAAGAGGAAGCTGCCGATCGGCCGGTCCGGGTCACCCAGGCCGACCCGCGAGCGGCGCACCGCCTCGGCGACGACGTCGACGGCCTCGTCCTGCCCGACCACCCGGTCGTGCAGGCGCTGCTCGAGGTCCAGCAGCCGCGCCATCTCCTCCTGGGTGAGCCGGCTGACCGGGATGCCGGTCGCGCGGGAGACCACCTCGGCGATGTCCTCGACACCGACCTCGGGGACGCCCGCGCCGTCGCCGCCGCCGGCCCGCGCCTGCTCGAGCCGCTGCTGGGCCTCGGCGACCTGGTCGCGCAGCTGGGAGGCCCGCTCGTACTGCTCGGCAGCGACCGCCTGGTCCTTCTCCCGCTGCAGCCGTTCCACCTCGTGCTCCAGACCGCGCAGGTCGGTCGGCGGCATCTTCACCCGGCGACGCACGCGCGCCCCCGCCTGGTCGATGAGGTCGATCGCCTTGTCGGGCAGGTGCCGGTCGGTGATGTAGCGGTCGGAGAGCTCCACGGCCGCGACGACGGCCTCGTCGGTGAACCGCACCTGGTGATGGGCCTCGTAGCGGTCGCGCAGTCCGCACAGGATCTGCACCGTGTCCTCGACGCCGGGCTCGGCCACCAGGATCGGCTGGAAACGGCGCTCCAGGGCGGCGTCCTTCTCGATGTTGCGGCGGTACTCGTCCAGGGTGGTGGCGCCGATGATGTGCAGCTCCCCGCGGGCCAGCGCCGGCTTGAGCATGTTGCCGGCACCGCCGGACCCCTCCGAGGCTCCTGCCCCGACGACGGTGTGCAGCTCGTCGATGAACGCGATGACCTCGTCGCTGTGCTCCCGGATCTCGTCGATGACGTTCTTCAGCCGTTCCTCGAAGTCCCCGCGGTAGCGGGTGCCGGCGACCAGCCCCGTCAGATCGATCTCGACCACCCGGCGTCCGCGGAGGGTCTCCGGGACGTCGCCCTCGACGATCTGGGCGGCGATCCCCTCGACGATGGCGGTCTTGCCGACGCCGGCCTCACCGATGAGCACGGGGTTGTTCTTGCGCCGCCGGGAGAGGACCTCGACGGTCTGCTCGATCTCCTGCTCCCGCCCGATCACCGGGTCGATCTCCCCGTTGCGCGCCATGGCGGTCAGGTCGCGGCCGTACTCGTCCAGGGTCGGGGTGCTCGACGGCGGACGGCCGCCCCCGGTCCCGCCCTGCCCACCGCCCCCGCCGGTGGCGGCCTGCTGCAGGGACTCGGGCGTGACGCCCGCCTGGCGCAGGAGCCGCCCGCCCGGCGAGTCCGGGTTGAGCGCGAGGGCGAACAGCAGGTGTTCGGGTCCGATGTAGGTGGAGCCCAGCGCCCGGGAGATCTGGTGGGCGTCGAGCAGGGCGCGCTTGGCCGCCGGGGTGAGGGCCGGCGTCTCCGCCCGCGGCTCGCCGCGACGGGGCAGGCCGTCGAGCTCGGCGCGCAGCTGCGCGGGGTCCGCGCCCGCGCGGGAGATCAGCTGCTGGGTGGGCTGCTCCTCGGTCATCGGCCACAGCAGGTGGTCGGTGTCGAGGTCCGGGCTGCCCGCCTCGGCGGCCCGGCGCGCGGCCGCGTTGACCAGTTCGCGGGCCTGCTCGCTCAGGAACTGGGTGATGTCGACGCGCTGGCGGGGCTGCCGGGCACCGCCCATGTAGCGGGCGAAGAAGTCGTCGAAGGGGCTGCCGTAGGAGCCGGGGAAGTATCCGCTGGTCATGGCTCGTCCGTCCCGGAGGTGACGTGGACCCCTAGCCCTACTCGGGCCGGCCGGCGATCTCCATCGGTCATCCTGCCGACTCGGCCGGCAGGTGAGGTCCCGGCTCACGGCCGTGTGGTTCTACGTCACGGCCCGACTGGTGGACCGCCGCGTCGCGCGGTACTCCTAGGGCATCGGCGTCGTCCCCGACCGATCGAACAGCCGGTGCGGTCGTGGGTACAGGCGGCCCGTCAGCGCTGACTTGCCAAGGGGTCGCCATGCGCTCTCACCAGTCTGGTGAACTGCTGCTCGCCGAGACGGCTGCCTCGGCGGGCAGCACGTCCGACCGCGCGCAGGCCCTGCTCCAGGTCCTGCGCGGGCTGGTCCCGTTCGACGCGGCCTTCCTGGCGTTCGCCGACCCGCTGGGCGGCGGCTACCACTCCCTCTCCACCGTCGACCTGGACGCCACGAGCGTGGAGTTCCTGTCCGGCCCCCAGGTGGCGCGGGACATCGAGGTCACCGGCACCGACCGGCAGCGTCCGCCCCTGGGCCCCTCGGACCTCCCGTATCCGGCCGACGACCTGCCCACCTGGGCCGAGTGCCTGATTCCAGCGGGGTTGCGGGAGGGGCTGGGGCTGGCCCTCTTCACGCCCGAGGGCCGGCACGTCGGCCACCTCGCCGTGCTGTCCGGCAGCCGGCTGCCGCCGTCGCCGACCGACCGCCGCCGGCTCGCCCGGCTGGCTCCCGTGTTCGCGCACGGCGTCGACCCGATGCGGTCGCTGGTCACGGCCGCCCGCCTGGTCCGGGGAGCCACCGCCGGCGTGGTGCTGTGCGCGGGCGGTGGTTGCCAGGAGTTGCCCGGCATGCCGTCGGACGCCCTGCTGGGTGCCCGCTCCCCCGCGCTCGCCGCCGCCCGGGAACGGGTCGACGACGGGCAGGTCTACTCGTCCTTCCTCTGGCCGGTGGGCGGCGCCCACGCCCCCGACGGGCACGTGCGCGTGACCGTCCTGGCGGCTCCCGAGGACGCGCCGCCGTCGTTGACCGCGGTGGCCCTGCTGTCACCGGCCGACGACCTGCACGGGCTGACGCCGCGGGAACTGGAGGTCCTGGGCCTGCTGGTCGAGGGGTGCTCCAACCAGGAGATCGCCCGCACGCTCGTCGTCGCCCCGCGGACCGTGGCCGCCCACCTCGAGCACATCCTCGTGAAGCTCCAGGCACCGACGCGGACGCTGGCTGCGGTCCGCGCGGAACGGGACGGCCTCTACGTCCCCTGCTCGTGCGGCCAGGGCCCTCGGCCCAGCGCCCCGTAGAGCTCCCGATGCGCCGCGGCCGCGCCGTCCCAGGTGTGCCGGTGCGCCAGCGCGTGCCCCGAGGCGCGTCGGATCGTGTCCCAGTTCCCGGCGGCCTCCAGCAGCGCGGTACCGAGCCCTCCGGCGTCCGAGGCGATGCGCGCCGCGTCGCCGAACACCTCGCGCGGGACCGGCAGGTCCCGGGTGACGATGGAACACCCGCGGCGAGCGCCTCCATGGCGGCCAGCCCCGAAGCCCTCCTTGGTCGATGGGAAGGCCAAGACGTCGGCCGCGGCGACCAGGGTGGGCAGGTCGCCGTCAGGGACCGGCCCCAGCACGACCTTCCATGTAGTCGGAGCGCCGCGCTACGCCCGGGGTGGGCGCCCATCAGTCCCTCGTACGCCTGGGCCTCGGCCGGTGTGCTGCCAGCTGCGCCCACTGCGCGAGCAGCTGCGCCGTCGGTTCGGCCTTGGCCGGCCGCAGGGGCACATCGTCGTCCGGCGGCACATCCACCGTGGGCACCTCCCCGCTGGACCGGCGGTGGGCCATCAGCTCCGGCAGCATCTCCCCGATCTTCAGAACGTCTTCGGCGGTGAACCACACCCCCTTGGTCAGACCGGTGCGCTGGTGCGGAACCCGACGTTCACGCACGAGCTCCCTCAGCCACTTCCCCGGGATGTTGAGCATCTTCACCACCTCGGCCGACGTGTAGCGGCGGACGACGGCAAGCTGTTCGTCGGTCATGCCTTCGACAGGTCCGCCGCCGATCCCGCAGCGCAATCGCCCGGTCACGACAGATGCCCGGGGGTCGGTTGCTGGGGGGCAAATTGGGGGGCAGCCGGGATGATCAGGGCCGCTCAGGGCCGCTCAGGAACGATCGAGGATGTCCGAGAGGCCCGGTATTCTGCGGATTCGCCGGGCCACCAGGCCCGGAACCGGCCTCACTCGCGGGTTCGAGCCCCGTCACTCACCCCACGCGGTGAAGGCCCTGGTCGGTTCGCTGGCCGGGGCCTTCACCGTCTTCCGGGACGTCGATGCCGGCGAAGCCTGAGTCGGCGGCCCGCGACCACGCCGTCCAGCGGGCCGTCGGCGTCGGCGGGGCGGTCATCGACAGGCCGAGGTGACCTACGCAGGCATGCGCTCCGGCTGTGGACGCCGCGGCGGCTGGAGCACGCCACGGTCCTCGGCGTCGCGGCCGGCGGTCGTGACCGGCGGCAGCAACTTCCGCGCACGAGCTTCGCGGATCGCCTCGGCGCGATTGGTGACCGCGAGCTTGGCCAGGATCCCCCTGATGTGGGTGCGCACGGTGTTCACCGACACGAACATGACCTCGGCGACCTCCCTGGTGGACATCGCCGTGCCCAGGTGCCGCAGCACCTCCAGTTCGCGGTTGCTGAGCCGGTCGGACGACGGAACGCCGGCGCGCTCGGGTGGTACGTCGGGCGCGGGGGTTCGGCGGCGCGGTGCCGGGACGCTCGGGGTCGTCGGTCTCAGCCAGGCTGCTGCGGCGGCGGTCGATTCCGGGTGGGCCCGCAGCAGCGGCCACAGCGACTCCGACACGTCGAAGAACGGTCGGCGCAGCCGTTCGGGCTCGGCAAGGCGCAGCGCCCGCTCCAGTTCGGCGATCGCGCCGGGGCTGTCTCCCGCCCGGATCTGCAGGCAGGTACGCAGGACGGCCGTCTCGACCGCGACGACGGGTAGCAGCTCAGGGCCTGCGGCGGGGAGGGCCGCTTGCGCGTCGGAGAGGCCGAGCATGCCGGCGGTGGCCCGCAGCACCGCAGCGTGCGACGAGGTGGCCGGAATTCGGTCCAGCAGTTGCAGGCCGGCGGCCCCGTCACGGCGGGCGAAGCGCAACCGGACGGCCTCGTCGAGAACCGACTCCAGGACCCATCGGGGCGGGTCCGGGGCGTCGAGCACCGCCTGGACCGCCTGCTCGGCAGCCCCCAGCTTCTCGCCCCGGGCCCGGTGCAGCCGGCTGCGGAGCACAGCCAGGAGCGGCCGGATGACCGCGGCGTCAGGACCGGCTCGCTCCGCAAGGGCCAGCCAGCGCTGTCCGTCACGCACGTCCTGCCGTTCCCAGCTGATCCACGCCGCTGCCGTGGCCGCGGTCGCGGTGTGCTGGGCGATCGGGAGTTGGTGCGCGGCGCAGAGTATGCGGTAGCGGGCGAGAAGTTCCTCGGATCGACGCAGCCGCCCCTGCAGCGCCGCGAGCAGTGCAAGCGCCGCCAAGCACACGGCGCCCTGCCGCTGCGCGTCGGCCGCGATGCTCGCCGTCAGCGCGACCCGCTGGGCATCCAGGAGCGTCTCGTCGTCGGCGTCGGTGCGGAGCAGCGCCGCGGCCCGGGCCACAGAGAGCACTGCAGCCAGTTCGTCCCGCTCTGCTCGCCGTTCGTCGGAGAGGGCCGTCACCAGGTCGAGGGCGGAGTCTGCGGCGCGCACCTGGTCCTCGGGGTCGGTGGCCGTCGTCGCGGCGCACACGACCGCCGCAGCGGCCCGCAGCGGCGCGGACGTGTCCGGGCGGCGGGCCGCGCTCGCGCTGACCGACAGGTCGGCAGGGTCCGGAACCTCCTCGCCGGCGAGGGCGGCAGCGGCGCGCAGCACCGCTGCCGCCGGGCCCGGAGCCCGGGCCAGGTAGGCAGGCAGCGGCGGGCCCTTCGGGTCGGCACCGTGCGCCAGCAGCCGTGCCACCGCGCCGTCGTCGACCAGGAAGCCGGCGGCCATCGCCCCGTCACCAGCGGCGATCGCATGCCGCACCGCCTGCGTCCGGCGGCCTGCCCGGGCGAACCAGGCGGCGCAGGCCTGATGACCCGCGGAGAACCGGTCGGGATCCTCGTCGGCCAACTGCGCGGCGAGCGTCCGGCGGACCAGCGGATGGATCCGGTAGCCACCCGCGGCGGTGGGCCTGCGCTCGACGAATGCGTTGGTGGCGGCCAGCGACGCCAACGTGCGGCGGGCGTCGGGCTGGCCGGTGAGCCGGTGGACCATCTCCGGCTCCAGCTCATCGGTCACGCTGATCCGCAGCAGGAACCGGCGTACGTGCGGTGTCAGGGACCGCAGCAGTTCTGCGCGCACGTAGGCGGACACGCCGCCGTCGGCAGCAGTGAGGCTCATCGGCAGGTCCTCGGGCGGCACCCCCCGCCGCAGGAGGTCCGCTGCCCACCACAGCGCAACCGACCAGCCTCCGGTCGCGGCGTGCACAGCGGCGGCGGCCTCGGGGGTCAGCGGGAACCCGAAGTTGGTGAGGAGGTCGCGGGTCTCCGCGGCGGTGAAGGCCAGCCGGTCGGCGTGGATCTCGGTCAGCCGGTCGGTCACGCGGTACCGGTGCAGCGGCAGGTGCGGAGCGGCGCGGGCGCACAGGACCAGACGCAGCCGTGCCCCCGCGTGCCGGACGAGCAGGTCGAGCAGGTCGATGACCGGCCCGCGGGTCAGACGGTCCGCGTTGTCGAGGATCAGCACCACCGGTCGGCGCGATGCGAGCACAGCAGCGGCAAGTCCCACGGCGAACGTGCGGGGCCAGCGCTCGCCACGTGCCGGCCGGGGTGGCTCGACCGTGAGCCCGGCCCGGCACAACGCGGCGGCCAGGTAGGTGGCGAACGTGAGCGGGTCGTCGTCCGTCGACTCCACCGTCAGCCATGCCATGGTCCGCGCGTCCGGCTGCGCATGCATCCACGAGCCGGCCAGCACCGTCTTGCCCGACCCGGCCGGTCCGCTCAGCAGGGTCACCGGCGTGTCCGCGGTCCCGGCGGAGAGCTCGGCGAACAGTCGGGGTCGGTACAGCGGTGCGAACCCCAGCAACGGGGGCGCCAACTGGTCGACCAGCAGCGGGATGTCCGACCGCGCCGTCGGCGTGTCGGGCCACTCCTCCGCCTGCTCCAGTGCGGTCACGGGCGCGCCTCCGATCGTCGCCGGCCAGGACGGCGGCCCCAGCGGCGCATCCGACCGTGCGTCGGGTGTTGCCGAAGAGCTTGCGCGACCGGGCCGGTGGCCTGCATCGCCCGAATCGCCCTAAACCAGGGCCCGGCGGTACAGGACGGAGGGCCCTGGCCCGCAGCCGGCCCGGATTCCTACCGTGCACGATGTGGAACTGGCCCCGGCGCGCGGCGGCGCCGCCGCCGAGACCATGCGGCCGGCGGACCAGGCACCACCATTCTCGATGCGGTTGGCACTGCTTCCGGCCCGCTTCACGCCACCGGCCGTGCGAACCGGCCTGGTACCACGGACCGCCATCCTGCGCCGGCTGATGCGGGCCGAGGAGCTTGTCGTCGCGGTCGTGGCGCCGCCCGGCTACGGCAAGTCGACGCTGTTGGCGCAGTGGGCCGCCCGGGACCCACGGCCCTTCGCCTGGCTGAGCCTGGATCGACGCTGCAACGACCCCGTCCTGCTGATCTGGTCCCTTGCGCTCGCCCTCGCCCGGGTTCTCCCGGTGGATCGGGCACTGTTCGACCAGCTGAGGGTGGCCCACCGGCCGCAGCGCGAGGCAGTGCTCGCCGGGCTGTCCGCCGCGGTAGCCGCCGCGCCGGGTCCGTTCGTGCTGGCCCTCGACGACCTCCATCTGCTCAGCGACGGGGAGAGCGCTGACGCGCTGCGCACGGTGCTGGAGCACCTGCCGGCCGGAACCCAACTCGCGTTCGCCGGCCGCCGAGAACCGCCACTGGGCCTGCCCCGGCTGCGCGGCGAGGGCCGCGTCCTCGACCTCGACGCTGCGCAGCTACGGCTGGACGCCGCCGAGGCGCGGAAGCTGTTGGCCGCGGCAGGAACCCAGCTGTCCGACGGGCAGCTGACCGAGCTGCTGGCAGGTACCGAGGGCTGGCCGATCGGGCTGTACTTCGCCGCGCTCGCGCGCCACGCCGGCTCGCCGGCAGTTCCTTCTGGCGTGTTCTCGGGCCAGGACCGGCTGCTGGCCGACTACATCCGCAGCGAGGTCCTCTCCCGCCTGCCTGCCGACCGGCTGCGGTTCCTCACCCGCACCGCGGTGCTCGAGGAGCTGTCCGGGCCGTTGTGCGACACGGTGCTGCAGCGCACCGGCTCGGCCATCGAACTCGAGGAGATCGAGGCATCGAACCTGCTGCTGGTGCCGCTGGACCGAGAGCGTCGCTGGTACCGCTACCACGCTCTCTTCCAGGCCATGCTGCGCGGCGAGCTCCAGCGCAGGGAACCGGAGGTGGTGCCCTCGCTCGCACGGCGCGCCTCGGTCTGGTGCGAGAGCAACGGCCTCTTCGATCCGGCCGTGCACTACGCGCAGCTGTCCGGTGACGTCGACCGCGTGGGCCGGCTCGTGCTGCTCGGCGGACTACGGCAGTACGCGGCGGGACGGGCCGACGTTCTGCGCGGGTGGCTCGCCTGGCTGACCGAGCACGACAGCACCGACGCCGCCGTCGCCGTCATCGGAACCTGGCTGGCCATGCTCTCCGGACGCTCGGCCGAGGCCGAACGCTGGGCCGCGATCGCCGAGGCCGGGGATCCATCCACCGGGCTGCCCGACGGCAGCCCCCTCGAGGGGTGGCTGCTGAACATGCGCGCGGCGACGGCCCGCGACGACGAGACGATGCGCAACCTGGCCGCTCGGGCGCTGCAGCTGCTCGCCCCGGCCAGCCACTTCCGCTCGCCCGCCGCAGTCTGCCTCGGCTTGGGCGAGCTCCTCGGCGGCGACGCGGCCGCTGCCGATCAGCAGCTGGCCGACGCCGCCGAGCGCGGCGAGCACCTGAGCGCGACCGGTGCTGCCGCGCTCGCGCTGTCCCTCCGCGCGCTCATCGCGCTCCGGTCCGACCGATGGCCGGACGCCGATGCGCTGCTGCGCCGCGCGTGGTCGGTGATCGAGCGTGCCGGACAGCAGAACTACCCGATGACCGCGATCACTCACGCGCTGCGGGCCCGCACCGCGGCACGCGCCGCCGACCCTGCCGCTGCAGGCCGGGAGATCACCGCGGCCGCGCGGCTGCTGCCGCTCCTCAGCGGTGTACTCGGGCCCCTGTCCGTGCTGGCCCGTCTCGAACTCACCCGAGCCGCGCTCGCTGTCAGCGATGCGGCGGCCGCGGCGACCTTCCTCGCCGAGGCGCAGCAACTGCTCGCCGGAGGATTGCGCTTCGACTCCCTCCAGGAGGACGCGCAGAACCTGTCAGCGGCGATCGCACACCAGCGCAGCGCGGCGCCGGGACAGCCCCGTCTGACCCCGGCCGAACTGCGGCTGATGCCGCTGCTGGCCACCCAGCGTTCCCTGCCCGAGATCGCCGAACAGCAGTGCCTGTCGGTGCACACCATCAAGGCACAGGTCACCTCGATCTACCGCAAGCTCGGCACGACCTCCCGCACGCAGGCGGTCGATCGCGCCCACGGCCTGGGCCTGCTGCACCACGTTCCATCGCCGGGAATCCCTCCGCCCCGGCGCCCGGAGTCGGACAGCGCGGCTCGATCAGGGGGACCGGTCACGCCCTCTGGAGGAGGCGGACGTACCGGCCCGTGACCGACCCCCCGAGGCGCACGCCCTTCACTTCTGCCGCGGGGACTCCGGTCCAGGTCGAGCTCCCAGGGGTGCGGGACCGCTCTCACCTGCCGTTGCCGCGCTGCCGACGACGGGTGTCCGCGGTGCGGGCGTCTCGGGGCCGGCGGCCGCGCGCTCCGCCGGGCCGGTCGGCTGCCGAGGGGCGGCCGGGTGGTCGGGGGGCGGGGCGATCCAGTTGGCGGTGAGGTACGCGACGACGACGGCGACGATGGTCAGTGGCATGACGGAGAAGCCGTCGGAGCCGAGGAAGAGCGTGGTGAGCAGGACGGCGGACAGCGGCAGTCGGAGCATCGCGGCGGTCATCGCGCCGATCCCCATCGCCGCGGCCGGCACGAGTCCCAGCCCGGGCAGGTGCGAGAGCGCGATGCCGCCGGCGGCCCCGAGGAACATGGCGGGGAAGGTGGGCCCACCACGGAACCCGGCCAGCGCGGCGCTGTAGGCGAGACCCTTGCAGAGCAGGAGCAGCAGCAGGGCGCCGACGGAGTAGGAGCCGGCGTGCGTGAGCAGGCCGGGGAGCGCGCTCTGCCCGGAGAACAGCACGTCGGAGTCGGCGTGGCCGGTGGCCTCGACGTAGCCGATGGCAAGGGCGGCCGTCACCAGCCCCAGCAGCACGGTGGCCGGCACGGGGTGGATCACGGTCCTGTCGCGCACGGCTACCGCCAGCCGCCGCAGGCCCGCGGAGAGCGGCCCGGCGAGCAGGCCGACGACGAGCGCCCAACCGAACTCGCCGACGGTCGGCGCCCCGGCGGTCGGCAGGTTCGGCACGGCCAGGGAGAAGGTGCCGTACCCGGTCAGGGAGTCGAGACCGGTGAAGACGAGTGCGCCGATTCCGGCGCTCAGCAGCCCGGGCAGCAGCACGACGGTGGCGAGCGCTCCGCCGACCGCCGAGGCCTCCAGCAGCAGGAACGCCCCGGCCAAGGGCGACCCGAGCAAGGTGCTGATGGCTGCGAAGCTGCCGGTCGCCGCGACCACTGCGGCCGCCCGCGGCGGCAGGTCGCGCCCGGCCATCCGCACGGCGAGGAAGGCCAGCCCCCCGCCGAGCGCGATCAGCGGCGCCTCGGGCCCGACCACCGCACCCAGCCCGACGCTTGCCAGCGCGGCCAGCAGGATGCCCGGGAGCGCTGCCGGCGCAGGCGGGCCGCCGGCGGCGAACCCGTGCGCCGGGGACTCCCCGCCCCGCCCGGGCAGGTACCGCACGGTCAGCCCGACGAGCAGCCCGGCCACCCCCAGGGGTACCACCGGCCACCAGGTCGGTGCGGACGTGAACCCGACGGCGCTGGGGAGATCGGCGAACATCCAGTGCTGGAGAAGGTCGGTCAGCTTCAGGAACCCGAACGCCGCCGCCGCGATCGGCACACCCAACACCACGGCGAGGACCAGCAGCAGCAGATAGGCGCGCGATCGCATCACCGCGAACGGCTGCGGCGCGGGGGGCTGCTGTGGGGCCGTCGCGGGCGCGTCACCGGGTACCGCCATCGGGTGACGATCTCGACCGGACGCCCGGCGCGCGTCACCCGTCGGGGATGAGGCTGGACCTCCTCCTCATCCGCAGGAGAACGGAGATGCCGCTGGCAGCCAGAAGGATGCGCCGGGCCGCGGTCATCGGTCCGGCCCCGGTCGCCCGCACCGCGGCGACCGTCGGCACCGTGGCGGTCGTCGCCCACGGGGTGGCCCGGCACACCGACCGACGTGAGGATCGACGCGAGGACCGACGCGACCGACGACACTGACCCGCCGCGACGGCGGAGCCTGGCTGCTGCAGCCAGGCTCCGGCCGCCCGACCAGGGCCATGCTGCGTAGGAACCGGGTCACATCTCCGAGACGATGCGCTGCAGGTCGGCGGCCATCCGAGTGGCCTCCTGAGCGGCTCCGACGATCGCCTCCTGCGCCTGGGCGGTTGCGACGTTCTGCTGCTCGACCGCTGTCGCGATGGTCGTCTGGGTCTCGACCACGGTCGCGATGACCTCCTGCACGCGGCCCAGCGCGCTGCCGGCGGCATCGACGTCCCCGCGGACGGTGTCGACGACGCGACGGATCCGCTCGGTGGCCTTCGCGGTCTCCCCCGCGAGGTCCTTCACCTCGCCGGCGACCACCGCGAAGCCCTTGCCGGCCTCCCCCGCCCGCGCCGACTCGATCGTCGCGTTGAGCGCCAGCAGGTTGGTCTGGTCGGCGATGCCGGAGATGCTGCCGGCGATCTGGTCGATCTCGGCCATGGTGGCCGCCAGCCGGTCGACGGTCTCCGCGCTGTCGCGGGAGCCGGCGCTCGCCTCGCTGGCGGTGGCTGTCGCGGAACCGGCGGCCCCGGCGATCTCCTCGATCGACGAGCGCAGCGCGGCCATCACCGACGTCGCCGTCCCCACGTTCTGGTCCAGCCGGCGGCCGGCCTCCACGAGCCCGGCCAGCCGGACCTCCAGCTCGCGGGCGCGCTCCTCCCGCCGGGCGAGAGCGAGCGCGGCCTCCTCCGCGGTGCGGGCCCGCTCGGCGGCGAGCTCTTCCTGCGCCTGCGCCTGGGCGGCCTGCTGCTCCTCGGCCCGACTCTGCTGCGCCCGGCGC
>Ga0308173_10000140_pt1 | contig 25181 bp, 21 predicted proteins | sample PhyPR1_FD_203716 | JGI IMG/M metagenome (GOLD analysis project Ga0308173, IMG submission 203716) | Soil microbial communities from UC Gill Tract Community Farm, Albany, California, United States - DLSLS.P.R1 | ecosystem: Environmental > Terrestrial > Soil > Agricultural land | place: USA... | reverse complement strand
GCCCGCGATGATGCCGCTCCACTCCGTCGTGATGAACTCGGGCTTCACGCCGAGCTTCGCGGCGACGGCCTTGGCGATGTCGACGTCATAGCCGACCAGTTCGCCCGACGGCGACTTCGAGTTGAACGGCGGGAACGTGCCTTCCAGACCGACGCGCAGCGTGCCGCGCTGCTTTACCTGATCGAGCAGGTCTTCAGCGTGCGCGGCGGCAGTGACGGCCGAAAACGTGGCGCCGATCAGGCTGGCGGCGACGAGTTTTTTGAGCGTGGACAATTTCATCGTTTTGTTCTCCTCATGTGGGCAAAGTGGCGCGCCGGTCCGTACGAGCGCCGCGTGCGACAGGTGCGGCATCATAGGGAAAATGCAGAGGGCGCGTAATACGGTTTGCTTATGTCTATATGCTCTGCGCGAGCGCTTCGGCGCATTCGGTGACGAGCGCCGGCCCGCGATAAATCAGCCCCGTATAAAGCTGCACGAGCGATGCGCCCGCCGCGAGCTTCGCGCGCGCCTCCGCGCCCGAAAAAATCCCGCCCACGCCGATGATCGGCACCGCCGCGCCCACTTCCGCGCGCAGCTTGCGGATCACCTCGTTCGATGCATCGAACACCGGACGCCCCGACAGCCCGCCGGCTTCGTCGCCGTGCGGCAGGCCGGTCACGGCGGTGCGCGAAAGCGTCGTGTTCGTGGCGATCACGCCGTCGATGCGATGCGCGAGCAGCGTCCCGGCGATCGACTTGATCTGCTCGTCGTCCAGATCGGGCGCGATCTTGAGCGCGAGCGGCACGAGCTTGCCGTGCAGGTCGGACAGACGCTGCTGCTTGTCCTTGAGCGCGCCGAGCAGGGCGTCGAGTTCTCCCGCTCCTTGCAGCTGCCGCAGGTTCTTCGTATTCGGCGACGAGATGTTGATCGTCACGTAGCTCGCGAACGGATACACGCGTTCAAGGCAATAAAGATAGTCTTCGGCGGCGCGCTCGATCGGCGTGTCCGCGTTCTTGCCGATATTGAGCCCCAGCACGCCGCGATAGCGCGCCGCCTGCACGTTCGCGACGAACTGATCGACGCCGCCGTTGTTGAAGCCCATCCGGTTGATGAGCGCGCCCGCCTCGGGCAGCCGGAACATGCGCGGGCGCGGATTGCCTGGCTGCGCGCGCGGCGTGACCGTGCCCACTTCGATGAAGCCGAAGCCGAGCGCGGCGAGCCCGTCGATGCACGCGCCGTCCTTGTCGAGCCCGGCCGCGAGCCCGACGGGATTCCTGAACGTGAGGCCCATGACCGTGCGCGGGGAGTCGGGGCCGCGCTTCGCGAGCATGCCTGCGAGCCCGGTGCGGCCGGCTGCGCCGAGCATGCGTAGTGTCAGGTGATGCGCGTCTTCGGCGTCCATCCGGAAGAGATGCGAGCGCGCGAGCGGGTAGAGGGAACTGAACACGAAGTGAAAGCCTGCGACGGCGGTTTTTTTAAGACCGCCATTTTAGCGGCTTTGGCAGGCGCGCCGGTCGCCTAGCGTGCGCTGGCAGGCTGCGGTTACTTCGCCGCGCCCGGTCCGCTGACGCGTCCGGGCATCGGCAGGGCGCCGGCGGAGTGCGTCGTCGCGGGATCGAGCAGGGACCAGCCGCCGTTGACGAGTCCTTCGAGCGGCCGGAAATTGGCCTTGTACGCCATCTTTTCGCTCTCGCGAATCCAGTAGCCGAGATACACGTGCGGCAAGTCGAGGCTCTTCGCCTGCTCGATCTGCCAGAGGATGTTGAAGGTGCCGTAGCTCGTCTTCGGCAGGTCCGGCTCGAAGAACGTATAGACCGACGAGAGCCCGTCGCCGAGGATGTCGATCATGCTGATCATGCGCAGCACGCCGGGCGCATCGGGGTTGTCCGGCGCGGGCGGCTCGCGGAATTCGACGAGCCGCGAGTTGATCCGGCTCTGCAGCAGGAACTGCTCGTACTGGTCGCGGCTGTCGCGGTCCATGCCGCCGCCCGCATGCCGCGCCGACTGATAGCGCATATAGAGCGCGTAGTGTTCCTCGTCGTAATGCAGTGGCGCGACGCTCGCGACGAGATTGCCGTGCTGCTTCCACACGCGCCGCTGTGCGCGGTTCGGCGAAAAGCGCTCGACCGGCACGCGCACCGGCACGCAGGCGCGACAGCCGTCGCAATAAGGGCGATAGGTGAACACGCCCGAGCGCCGGAATCCCGCCTTGACAAGTTCGGTATAGACGTCGGAATTGATGAGATGGCTCGGCGTCGCGACTTGCGAGCGCGCGACGCGCCCTTCCAGATAACTGCAAGGGTAAGGCGCTGTTGCATAGAATTGCAGCGCGGAAAGCGGTGACAGTGGCAGCTCGTTCGGATGTGTCACTTTGGCGGCTCTCGCAGGCTTCGTCTCTTCATCGCCGGGTCCGCTCGCCATTCGGGGCGCGGCGGAATGGGCGGATCGTGCTTGTCGTGAGGACTCGCGTTGCAAACGGCGCGCCTGGCTGGGCGTTCGCTGTATCAGCGCGCGGCCGGCCCGGTAAGGTCGATGAGGACGGACTTGTCGAAGCGCCAGGGAACAGGCGGTTCGGCAACGGCCTTGCGCAGATGCGCGACGAACGCGCCGCGAGGAATCTCACGGCCGCCCAGCGACGCCAGATGCGACGTGTTCTGCTGGCAGTCTATCATCTCTATTTTGTGGCGGCGCAAGTGTCCGACGAGTGCCGCGAGCGCGATTTTCGAGGCATCGGTGCGGTGCGCGAACATGGATTCGCCGAAGAACATGCGCCCGAACGACACGCCGTAAAGCCCGCCCACGCGCACGCCCTCGTACCATGCCTCGACGCTGTGCGCCTCGCCCGCGCGATGCAGCGACGTATAGGCGTCCACGATATCCGCCGTGATCCACGTGCCGCGCTGGCCTTCGCGGGGCGTCTCGGCGCACGCGCGCATGACGGCGGGGAAATCCTCGTCGACGCGCACTTCCCAGGCATCGTCGCGCAGGACGTGCTTCAGCGTCTTGCGCAGCGACTGCGAGACCTTGAACTCGGCGGGGAGGAGCACCATGCGCGGATCGGGACTCCACCACAGCACGGGCTGGCCGTCCGAATACCAGGGGAAAATGCCGAGCCGGTAAGCGTCGACGAGCCGCGCGGGCAGCAGGTCCGCGCTCGCGGCGAGCAGGCCGGGCGCGCCGCTCGATGCGCCGAGCGCGCGCTCGACGGGCGGGAAGGGATCGTCGTTGGCGAGCCAGGGAACCATGATCGTCCGGCGCGGTTCAGCCGTCGCGTAGCGTGCGGAAGATGTCGCCCGTGTGCAGCGTGAAGTTGCCGGCGGCGCGGTCGGCGAAGAAAAAGCGCAGTGTCTGTCCGACAGTCGGGAACGCGATCTCGTCCCAGGGAATCTCGCTCTCCTCGAAAAGACGCACTTCGAGACTTTCCTCGCCGGCGTCCAGTTCGATGTCGAGCAGGCGCGCGAGGTAAAACAGATGCACCTGATGCACGTGCGGCACGTTCAGGAGCGTGAAGAGGCTCTGAATCTCGACGCGCGCGCCGGCTTCCTCGAGCGTTTCGCGCGCGGCGCCTTCGCTCGTCGTCTCATCCATTTCCATGAAGCCCGCGGGCAGCGTCCAGAAGCCGTAGCGAGGTTCGATCGCGCGGCGGCACAGAAGCACTTTGTCGTCCCACACCGGCACCGTTCCCACGACGTTGCGCGGGTTCTGATAGTGCACGGTGCCGCAGTTGTCGCAGACGTAGCGCTCCCGATTGTCGCCGGGCGGAATGCTCAGGCCGACCTCGTGGCCGCAGACGGAACAGAATTTCATGGAAATCGACGTGGGAAGTGTGGTGCGAGTGTATCACCGGGGCGGGGCGACTTTCGCGCGTCTGCGCGTGACGTTCCATGACGCGAAGCCGTGCGGCTAATCGCTACAATAGTTGCTCACAGCCTGTCGTTTCCTATTCAAGCGAAGCCATGTCATCCCAGTCCGCCGGTTCCACTCGTCCTCCCATGCTCGCCACCGCCGACGCACTCGGTCTTTTGCTCGACGCCGCGCGCCCGGTGGATGCCGCCGAACGCGTCGACACGTTCGACGCGCTCGGGCGCGTGCTCGCCGCCGACGTGATTTCGCCGCTCGACGTCCCGCCGATGCACACCAGTTCGATGGACGGCTACGCGGTCCGCGCGGCCGATCTCGCCGCCGCAAGCGCCGCCGCGCCTGTCGCGCTGCCCGTCTCGCAACGCATTCCTGCAGGCCACGCGGCCGAGCCGCTCGCAGCGGGAACGGCGGCGCGCATTTTCACCGGCGCGACCGTGCCGCCCGGCGCGGATGCCGTCGTGATGCAGGAAATGGCGCAGACGTCGGACGATGGCGCAGTCGCCTTTGCGCAGCCGCCGGCCGCCGGCGAATGGATCACGCGGCAGGGCGCGGACATCGAACGCGGGTCGGTCATTCTGCCCGCGGGCGCGCGCCTGACGCCGCAGGCGCTGGGACTCGCGGCATCGGTCGGATGCGCGGCGCTGGACGTCGTGCGGCGGGTGCGCGTCGCGATCTTCTTCACCGGCGACGAGTTGCGCATGCCCGGCGAGCCGCTGACGCCCGGCGCAATTTACAACTCGAACCGCTTCACGTTGCGCGCGCTGCTCGCGAAACTCGGCTGCGAAGTGACCGATCTCGGCATCGTGCCCGACCGTCTCGATGCGACACGCGAAACGCTGCGCCGCGCCGCGCTCGGCCACGATCTGATTCTGACGTGCGGCGGCGTGTCGGTCGGGGAAGAGGATCACGTCAAGCCGGCCGTGGAAGCCGAAGGACGCATCTCCATGTGGCAGATCGCGATGAAGCCGGGCAAGCCGCTCGCGTTCGGCGCGGTGCGGCGCGGCGGGTCGGACCCGGAAGCGGACTCGAGCCCTGGTTCGCACCGCGACGAGGCGTATTTCATTGGCTTGCCGGGGAATCCGGTGTCCAGCTTCTGCACGTTTTTGCTCTTCGTACGGCCGTTCCTGCTGCGGCTGGCGGGCGTCGGGGAAGTCGCGCCGCGCGTCTATTCGATGCGCGCCGACTTCACGCAAAAGAAAGGCGACCGGCGCAACGAATTTCTGCGCGCGCGCGTGAACGACGCGGGCGGCCTGGATCTCTTCCCTAATCAGAGTTCGGCCGTGCTGACGTCGACGGTTTGGGGCGACGGTCTCATCGACAATCCGCCGAATCACGCAATCACGGCGGGCGACACGGTGCGCTTCATCCCCTTTTCAGAGCTGATGCGGTAAGGAACAGAGTCCTATGAGAGTCGAACTGAGATTTTTTGCGAGCGTGCGCGAGGCGCTGGGCGTCGCGAACGAAACGGTGAGCGTGCCGGACACGGTCGTCAATGTCGGCGATGTGCGCGCCTGGCTGCGCATGCGCGGCGGCGCGTGGACCGAGACGCTCGCGGAAGGGCGCGCGCTGCGCATGGCCTGCAATCACGTGATGACGGACGCGTCGCAACGCATCACGGATGGCTGCGAAGTCGCATTCTTTCCGCCGGTCACGGGCGGCTGACATGACGACACTTGCGAAAATCCGCGTGCAGGAAGCCGATTTCGACATCAGCGCGGAGGTCGCCGCGCTGCGTGCCGACAATCCGAAGGTCGGCGCGGTGGCGTGCTTCGTCGGCACGGTGCGGGATCTGAACGAAGGCAGCGCCGTCGAGACGATGGAGCTGGAACACTATCCGGGCATGACCGAGAAGTCACTCGAAGCGATCGCGGCGCAGGCGCGCGAGCGCTGGCGCGGTTCCGACGTGCTGATCGTGCATCGCGTCGGCAAGCTGAAACCGCTCGATCAGATCGTGCTGGTTGCGACGACGGCGATGCATCGCGCGGAGGCGTTCGAGTCCTGCGCTTTCGTCATGGACTATTTGAAGACGCAGGCGCCGTTCTGGAAGAAGGAGAAAACGGAGCGCGGCGAGCGTTGGGTCGACGCGCGCGAATCCGATGACGCCGCGCTCGGACGATGGGCGACCCCGCAAAGCGAAGCCTGACGCGGGGCGTTTATCGCTCGTCTGCCGGTTTGCCGACGAACTTCGCCGGGAACGGTTCGCCTGCGGGACGCTCCGGAAAGCGCGGCGGGTCGTCCCCGCCGGTGCGCTGGCGCTTGAGCGCGGCCAGCAGTTCCTCCTGTTCGGCGGGAATCCGGTAATCCCATCCAAACCTGCTCAGTTGCAGACTCTGCGCAATGCGCAACGCCGGTTCCATGAACTGCACCGCCGCGGCGGGCTCGTAGCGCGCTTCCACGGTGTTGAGAAAGAGCGAGAGCCAGCGCGCGAAATGCTGCGGCTCGATGCCCTCCAGCGGCCGGTGCGCCTCCTGTACGTTCCCCCGATATTGCTTCGATCCGAGCACGAGGCTCGACCAGAAGGTCGTCATCTTCGCGAGATGCTCGTCCCAGCGGCCCGTCAGTTCGCGCGCGAAGATCGGGCCGAGCAGGGGATCGTCGTCCACGCGCCGGTAGAACGCTTCGACGAGTGCGCGCACGTTAGTTTCGTTGGGCTCTCGCTCGCGGGCGGCGGCGTCGTTCGGTGAGGCTGGATTCATGGCGGTAAAGCAGAAAGTCGTCGGTAGATGACCGGCAGGCTGCCCGCGTTGCTTTTGCTGACGCGAAGCACTGATCCGGCCCGGAATGCTGAAAAATCGCGGCGGCGCACGCACGCTGCCAGCGGATATTAGACCCAGCAACGAGCGCGCGGAGTCATCGCCCCTGGCGTTGCGCGGATTTGATCCGGGGCAGCAACGGCTGCGGACCGCGCTTTCCATCATTCCTTCCACATCGCCGTCCTCGCTGCGCCCACGCTCATGCGACTGACCGACTACACCGACAATTCGTTGCGCGTCCTGCTCTACCTGTCGGTGCCATTTCCGCGAATCACCTGATGGAGACAGTGCATCAACTCGGCGGCCTCAGTCGGGTTGAGACGGTGCGAGGATGTCGCGGCGGCCTGCGCCTGGCAGAACACGCGTGCGAACTGGCCATAGCCGAGGTGGTGCGCGGGACGCAAAGCGACTTGGCGCTCGTCGCTGCTTCGGCAAGGAAACGGACGGCCGCAACTACGTCATTCGGCCGGTCTGCCCGGCGGTGCGGCGCGCGATGCGTTGCTCGGGGAACTGTATAAATTCACGGTTGGCGAATTGTCGCAACCGGCGAGCGAACTCGCGCATCCGCTCGGGGTTGCGCTGACGCCGCGCGACGCGTCGTCCTGATCGTCTGACTCGTCCCGAACGAAAGCAGAACGCCGCGGTCTGTCCAGAGCGCCGTTTGCACGGCCGCCTCCCGCCGACACGGGCGAAAAAATGCGCACAACCCGCAAATCTACGCTTGAAAGCGCCCAAAACCGCCTCATTTTGGTCGTATTCGAATTGGAGCTCACCAAAAATGAGAATCGACAAACTCACCACCAAATTCCAGGAAGCGCTCTCGGACGCGCAAAGCCTGGCTGTTGGCAACGACAATCAGTACATCGAGCCCGTGCATCTGCTGTCCGCGTTGATCGCGCAGCAGGACGGTTCCGCGCGCTCGCTGCTGTCGCATGCCGGCGTGCAGGTCCAGGCGCTGCAGGCGGCGGTCAACGAGGCGATCAGCCGTCTTCCGCAGGTCCAGGGCACGGACGGCAACGTTCAGGTCAGCCGCGATCTCGCCGGCCTGCTGAACAATGCGGACAAGGAAGCGCAGAAGCTCAACGACACCTATATCGCGAGCGAGATGTTCCTGCTCGCCGTTGCCGACGACAAGGGCGAAGCCGGCCGCATCGCCAAGCAGCACGGCCTCACGCGCCGTTCGCTCGAAGCGGCGATCAACGCGGTCCGCGGCGGCGCGCAGGTCAACAGTCAGGATGCCGAAAGCCAGCGTGAAGCGCTCAAGAAGTACACCGTCGATCTGACCGAGCGCGCCCGCGCGGGCAAGCTCGATCCGGTGATCGGCCGCGACGACGAAATCCGCCGCTCCATCCAGATTCTGCAGCGGCGCACGAAGAACAATCCGGTGCTGATCGGCGAGCCGGGCGTCGGCAAGACGGCAATCGTCGAAGGGCTGGCGCAGCGCATCGTCAACGGCGAAGTGCCCGAGACGCTGAAGGGCAAGCGCGTGCTGTCGCTCGACATGGCGGCGCTGCTCGCGGGCGCGAAGTATCGCGGCGAGTTCGAGGAGCGCCTGAAGGCCGTGCTCAGCGACATCGCGAAGGACGAAGGGATGACCATCGTCTTCATCGACGAGATTCACACGATGGTCGGCGCGGGCAAGGCCGAAGGCGCGATGGACGCGGGCAACATGCTGAAGCCGGCGCTGTCGCGCGGGGAGCTGCATTGCATCGGCGCGACGACGCTCGACGAGTATCGCAAGTACATCGAGAAGGACGCGGCGCTCGAACGGCGCTTCCAGAAAGTGCTGGTGGAGGAACCGTCGGTGGAAGCGACCATCGCGATTCTGCGCGGCTTGCAGGAGAAGTACGAGCTGCATCACGGCGTCGAGATCACGGATCCGGCCATCGTGGCGGCGGCGGAACTGTCGCATCGCTATATCACCGACCGCTTCCTGCCGGACAAGGCCATCGACCTGATCGACGAAGCGGCGTCGCGCATCAAGATGGAAATCGATTCGAAGCCCGAAGAGATGGACAAGCTGGACCGCCGTCTGATTCAGTTGAAGATCGAGCGCGAGGCGGTGAAGAAGGAAAAGGACGAGGCTTCGCAGAAGCGTCTGCAACTGATCGAGGAAGAAATCGAGCGGCTGAACCGCGAGTATTCGGACCTCGAAGAGATCTGGACCGCCGAGAAAGCGGCCGTGCAGGGCAGTGCGCAACTGAAGGAAGAGATAGAGAAGGCGCGCGCGGATATCGCGCGTTTGCAGCGCGAAGGCAAGCTGGAGAAGGTCGCCGAATTGCAATACGGCAAGCTGCCCGAACTCGAAGCGCGTCTCAAGCAGGTGACGCAGGCGGAATCGCAGGAGCAGAACAATCCGACGCGTCCGCGCCTCTTGCGCACGCAGGTCGGCGCCGAGGAAATCGCGGAAGTCGTGTCGCGTTCAACGGGCATTCCGGTGTCGCGCATGATGCAGGGCGAGCGCGAAAAGCTGCTGCAGATCGAAGCCAAGCTGCATGAGCGCGTCGTGGGTCAGGACGAAGCGATCGGCGCGGTCGCCGATGCGATTCGCCGCTCGCGCGCGGGTCTCTCCGATCCGAACCGTCCGTATGGCTCGTTCCTGTTTCTCGGGCCGACGGGCGTGGGCAAGACCGAGCTGTGCAAGGCGCTCGCCGCGTTCCTGTTCGATTCGGAAGATCATCTGATCCGCATCGACATGAGCGAGTTCATGGAGAAGCACAGCGTCGCGCGGCTGATCGGCGCGCCGCCGGGCTATGTCGGTTACGAGGAAGGTGGTTACCTGACCGAAGCCGTACGTCGCAAGCCGTATAGCGTGATCCTGCTCGACGAAATCGAAAAGGCGCATCCGGACGTGTTCAACGTGCTGCTGCAAGTGCTGGACGACGGCCGTATGACGGACGGACAAGGCCGCACGGTCGACTTCAAAAACACGGTTATCGTGATGACGTCCAACCTTGGGTCGCAGGTGATTCAGGGCATGGTCGGCGAGCCGCACGAGGCGGTGAAGGACGCGGTCTGGGAAGAAGTGAAGCTGCATTTCCGGCCCGAGTTCCTGAACCGTATCGACGATGTAGTCGTGTTCCACTCGCTGGATCGCGCGAATATCGAATCGATTGCGAAGATTCAGTTGCAGCGTCTGCACGACCGTCTTGCCAAGCTCGACATGCAGCTAGACGTCTCCGATGCCGCGCTGGAGCAGGTCGGCAAGGTCGGCTACGATCCGGTGTTCGGTGCGCGGCCGTTGAAGCGCGCGATCCAGCAGGAGATCGAAAACCCGGTCGCCAAGCTGATCCTCGCCGGACGCTTTGGACCGAAAGATGTCATTCCGGTCGATATCCGGGACGGCGAGTTCGTGTTCGATCGCGTGGTGCACTAAAGCGCACGTGGCTCCTTCCGGATGGAAGGAGTGACTTTCCGAAGGCAACGAAGCAATTCGTTGCCTTTTTTATTGCCCACGACGCGCCGCTGAAAAACAAAAACCCCGCGCGGCGTGAGCCGGGCGGGGCGGAGGTCACTGCGGGGAACGCGCTCAGCCCTGCTTCGGCTGTTCGCTATTGCCGAAGAGACCCGCGAGACCGCCGAGCGAGCCGAGCACGCCGGTGAGGTCCATTTTGCCTTCGGGCGGAACTTCGCCGTTCGGCGTCGCGCGGTCGACGATATGCGGCAGCACCGTCGCGAGCAAGCCGGAAAGCTGATCGCCCGACACGCCCGCCTTCTGCGCCATCGCGCCGACATTGTCCGCGCCGAGCACGTTCGTCAGCACGCCGGGGCTGATGGGCCTATTCTCGCCGGTGCCGATCCACGAGGAGACGACATCGCCCGCGCCGTTCTCATGAAAGCGCTGGATCAGACCCATGATGCCGCCGGGCTGACTGTTGACGAATTCGAGCGCCGCCGCGATCAGCGGGGCTTGGCCCGCTTGACCCGACTGGCCGCCAGGTTGCGAGGAATTGCCGAGGGAAGAGGCGAGGATATCGAGTAGGCTCATGGCTGTCTCACTACTAAAGGTTGCAAGGGGATTACAGGCTGGCGGCGGACGCGCTCGCCGCCTTGTCTTTCTTTCGCTTCGATCTGGACGGCTTCGCGTCGCTCGTTGCAGAGGGCGCCGACGCAGCGTTCGTAGCATTCGTAGCGTTCGTTCCATTCGTAGCCGCCGAGGTGCCGGACTTCTTCTTCGCCGATGCAGCGGAAGCGCCTGATGGTCCCGACGCGGGCGCGACGGCCGGCGTCTGCGCGGTCGTCGCCGCAGGGGATGTCGCGGCGGTCGCGGCCGTCGATGACCTGACGGTCGAGTTCGGCGGTGCGGCGCCTTTCGATGCCGCCGTCGCGGGCTTCGGCGTCTTGCCGGTCGGCGGCAGCGACGAACCGCCAATGGTCAGGCCGTTTTGCTCCAGGCTCGCCACCGACTTCGTACCGATGCCCTTCACGCGAGTGACGAGATCGTCCGCGTCCTTGAATGGCCCGTTTTTCGTGCGTTCGTCGATGATCGCCTTCGATTTTACCGGGCCGAGGCCCTTCACCGATTCGAGCGCGGCCTGGTCGGCGGTATTGACGTCGACGGCGGCGAACGCCGCGCCAATGGACAGCATGAACGCTAGGCAAAGCATCAACAGCTTTTTGAGCATGACGACACTCCAGGCAAGGGAAATGGAAACGACGAGGTGCAAACCTCAGGCCAGAACGGACGAAAGGCGCGAACTGGACGATGCCGTACAGCATAGGACAAATTCGCGTCCGGTACGGCGGCCGTGGCGATTGTGCACGAGCGCGCCGGCGTGCCGCGTTTCTCGCACAATCTTTAACGTTGCGCGACGCCGAACTTTGCTTCGAAGCAAGCTCGCCCGCAAGACGCTTCGTTATGCCAACGTTTTCGCGGCTGGCCCACGCTATTTCGTCACGCTTGCGGCTGCCTTCGCGTAGGCGCCGCGCACTTCGAAACGCACCTTGTCGACGACTTCGCCGCGCGCATCCACGAGTTCGAGCACATGACGGCCCGGCCACGGTAGCCAGGCGGCGCGGGCCTCGCGGCTGAAGGGTTTGCCGTCGAGCCGCCACACCAGACGTCCGTTGCCGGCCGCTCTGTCGAACCAGACGCGTTGACGCGCGGGCGGAATGTCGGGATCGAGCGCGAAGATCGTGCCGTCCGTAGGCGCGCCGATCTTCGCGGCATTGGCATTGTCCTTTGCGTCCTGTGCCGCGTTCGCCGTCAGCCCGATGCGGTTCATCTGCGTCCCGCGCACGAACCATTCGTCGCGCGCGGGCTCCATGTCGCTCTGATACGCGACGCGCGTGCGCACGACGCCCGGCGGCGCATCCGGCGCGCGGCCCGGTGTTCGCCGCTGCAGATAGTTGACGATCGCGTTCCAAGCGGGCGCCGCGCCCGTCACGCCGGAGACGTCCCACATCGGCGCGCCGTCCGCGTTGCCGACCCACACGCCCACGGTATGACGCGACGTGAAGCCGACCGCCCAGTTGTCGCGCATGTCCTTGCTCGTGCCGGTCTTGACCGCGCTGAACGTGCGTGTCGCGAGCAGGCTGTCGAATCCGAATGTGCGCGTGCGCGCGTTGTTGTCCGCGAGGATATCCGTGACGATGAAGCTCGCCTCCGGGCTGAACACGCGCTTGCCGTCCGGCGCGGGCGCGTGATCGCGCAGATCGAACAGGGGCCGCGCGACGCCGCCGTTCGCCAGCGCGCGATATGCGTTGGCGAGCGCGGCGAGCGTCACGTCGGCGCTGCCGAGAGCGAGGCTGAAGCCGTAGTAATCGCCTGCTTGCGTGAGTGGCAGGCCGAGCGCGACGAGCGTCTTCGAGAAGCGGTGCGGCGTGACGAGCACCAGCGCGCGCACGGCCGGCACGTTCAGCGACGAGCCGAGCGCCGTGCGCACGCTCACCCAGCCCTTGAAATCGTGATCGTAGTTTTGCGGGATATAGAGGCCGCCGCCGGTGGCGAGGTCGAGCGGCGCGTCGTCGAGCAGGCTCGCAGCGGTCAGGCGTCGTTCGTCGATGGCTTGCGCGTACAGAAAAGGCTTGAGCGTCGAGCCGGCCTGACGCAGCGCAAGCACGGCATCCACTTCCGGCGCGTTCGACAAACCGCCGGCCGATCCGACCCACGCGAGGACTTCGCCCGACGCGTTGTCGATGACGATTGCCGCCGCGTCGTGCACATTGCGCGGATGCGCGCGCGCGTTCAACTCGGCGAGCGTGCGGGACAGCGTATCGCGGGTGAAGCGCTGAAGGCGCGCGTCGAGCGTCGAGCGCACGCGCGCGCCTGCTGACGGGTGCGCTTCCGCGGCAACGCGCCGCGCGAGATGCGGGGCGAGCGCGTCGTCGCCGCGAGCGAAGGCGGGCGCGGATGCCGTACGCGTGAGGGTCAGTTGCGCATAGCTGTCGAGGTTCCCACACGGGTCCGCGCTCCGCGGCTTCTCCACGTGCAACGCCTGCATGTCGCGCAGAATCACGCACGCTCGCGCGGCCACTTTGGCATACGACGCATTCGGCGCGCGCACCAGTGCGGCGGCAAGCGCGGCTTCGCGCTCGTCGAGGCCGGAAGGCGCCTTGTCGAAGAACGTCTGCGAGAGCGCCGACAGTCCGACGATCTCGCCGCGAAACGGCACCAGATTCAGATACGCTTCGAGGACCTGATCCTTGCGCCACGTGCGTTCGAGCCACAGCGCGCCAACGGTCTGCTGCGCCTTCTCGCCGATGCTGCGGCGTCCGGCGGGCTTATGACCTTCGTCGCCGATCAGACCGGTGAGCTGCATCGTCACCGTTGACGCGCCGCGCGTGCGCGTGTTCCACAGGTTCGCCCAGGCGGCCGCGGCGGCTCCGTGCCAGTCGACACCCGCGTGCTCGTAGAAACGTTTGTCCTCCGAAACGACGATTGCTTCGCGCAACGCCGGCGATACGTCCGCCAGCGCCACCCAGTCGCCGCGCCGCGCGCTCGTGTCGATGCGCGTGCGTTGCAGCGTTTCGCCGTCGCGGTCGAGCAGGACCCAGTCGGAACTGCGCCAGTTCGCGCGTACCTCGTCGAAGGTCGGCGCGGCGTGGGCCGCCCCGGCGAGCACGCATCCGGCGAGGAGACAGGCGACGAGGGCGGCGCGCTTCATCGCGTCAGTTCGCCTTGAGCGGGTTGACCACCATCGTCGCGTTCGGCGCCGCGCCGAACGTGGACGGCGCGTAGAGCGCTTCCACCCGCGTCGGCGGCAGGCCGAAGGTGCCGGCATTGTTCAGCCGCATCGTGTATTCGACATGCATCTTGCCCTTCGGCAGATAGTCGTAGTACGCGCGGTAACCGTCGAAGCCGCGCTCGATGTACGCCGCCCATGCGCCGCCGCCGCTGTTTTCCCGCTGCGTCGCGAGTTCGGAATCCCGGCCGAGGCCGGAGCCGAGAATCGTTGCGCCGACGGGAACGGGATCGTTCACGACGACCCACGTCATGTCGCTTTGCGCGTCGATATCAAGGCGCACGCGCACGACATCGCCGCGCGAGAACACGCCTTTCACGGCCGGTTCGACCGGCGTGACCGTCTTCACGATGCGATAGCCCGCGGCGAAGGGCGCTTTCAGCGGAATGGCCGCGAGGCTTTCGATAGTCGCCCACGGCTTGCCGCTGCCTTCCTGCGTCAGCGTCAGCGAGCCGGTGGACCACGGCAGCAACGTGCTGCGCGTGTTCGCGGTCTTTGTGATCGGCGTCGCGGAAGCCACTGGCGCGGGGGCCGCGCCGGCCCAGTCCACGTTGCGCGAAGACGCGCCAAACCGGACCGCCGTGCTCCCCGTCACCGGCGTGCTCTCGAAGAGGCGCGAGAAGCGCGCGACCGCGAGCGAGCCCCACAGGTTGGCCGTGGTCGTGTGCCATGCGCCGTTCGTTTGCAACGCCAGCAGGCCCGCGACGAGGCGCGGCATCTCGTCCTTCCAGCCCGGCGCATCGGCGAACAGGAGCGCGGTGCGGGCGGCGTTCGTTTCGACGCTGGTCATGAGCCACCAGAGATCGTCGTCTCGCTCGGTCGAGAAACTGAGGCGCGTGCCCTGATACGTGAGCCGCGCGCGGATGATCTGCTCGGCCTGCGCGCGCTTTTCCTCGCGATTCGGAATGCCGTCGACGCGCGACAGGATCGCGTAGTAGTCCAGCACCGCCGAAGTCGGCCACTGATTGGGCGCGATCGCGACCGAGCCCAGCATGCGCGGTTGCGCGAGTCCGTAGCGGGACAGCGCTTCGATGGCTGCGAGCTTTTCGAAGTCGAGGTCGTCGCGCGGCACCCAGAACTTGCGCTCGACCTTGCCTTCGACAAAATTCGCGAGCCCCGCGGCAAGCCTGTCGCGCAGATCGGCGGGCAGTGCGAAGCGGCGATCCAGCTTCGCGGCTTCGTCCGTGACGGCGAGCAGGTACGAGGTGAGCGACGGGCTGCCGGTTGCGCGCGAGTCGTCGTCGGGCGGGAAGTAGTTCGCGAGCCCGTCGCGGTCCAGATAGGTCGACATGTGCGTGAGCACGGTTTGCCACTGCGCCGCGTCCATCATGCCGATAGCGCGCGAAGTCTGCTGTTCGAGGCAGTTGTACGGGTAGTCCGCGAACCAGCGGCGCACGCCGGGCAATCCGTCCGCGAGCTTCGGCTGCAACGACACTGCGATGCCGCCGCGCACGGTTCCATCGGCGGACCTCGCGGCGTCGGCGGGCGGCGCGACGGGCAGCGTCAGCGTGCCGTCGACTTGCGCGATGGTCGCCTGCTGCACCGTCACTGGAATTACCGCGACGACGCGCTGCGTCAGCTTCACCGCGTCGCTTGCCTTGCCCGTTCCCTGTTCGAGCGCGCTCACGTCCCACGCGAGGCTCGCGGCGCCGTTCGCGCCAAGGACGTCCGGCGTCTTAACGTCCCACGCCACTTCCTGCGACGATTCCGCCGCGAGTTCGACGGTGCGCGCATCGAGCGCGAGCGACCCGGCGCGCGGCGTCACGAGGACGCGCATTGCGCGGGGCGTCGTATTGCGCAGCGTGAACTGCGCGGGGAACGCGTCGCCGACGCGCACGAGCGGCGGCAAGCCCGACACGAGTTGCAAGTCCTGTGTCGACTGGATGGATGCGCTGCCCGTGCCGAAGCGGCCCGCACCGACGGTCGCGATGGCGACTATCCGAAAGCGCGTGAGCGCGTCGTTCAGCGGCACGTCGACGGATGCCTCGCCGTTCGCATCGAGCGTGACGCGCGGGTTCCAGAGCAGCAGGGTGTCGAAAAGCTCGCGCGTCGGGATATATCCGCCGCCGCCGCCCGCGGGCACCGCCTTGCGCCCGAAGTGCCGCCGCCCGATGATCTCCATCTGCGCGGTGGCAGTTGCGACGCCATAGGCGCGCTGCTGGAGCATTGCGTCGAGCACGTTCCAGCTTTGATTCGGCATCAGTTCGAGCAGCGCTTCATCGACGGCCGCGACTGCGATCTGCGTGCCCGCGGGCGCAGGCTTGCCATTGGGCAGGGCGACCCTCACCTTCACGTGCGCCGTGGCGCGCACGCCATAGGATTTCGCATCCGGCGTGACGCTCACCGTGAGCCTGTGCGGCGCGATACCCACCCTGATCGACGCAAGCCCGTAGCGGAACGCAGGCTTCGACAAATCGACCAGCGGCGTCGGAGCCTGATATTGACGGGCTTCGTACCAGAACGCGCGCGCCCATTCGACCGGCGCCTTCCATCCCCACGTGAACAACGAGTACCAGGGCACGTCCCGCAAGCGGCCGCGCAACGCGAGCACCGACACGTACACGTTCGGCCCCCACGCGTCCTGGACCTTGAGGTCGATGGTCGGGTCCTTGCCGTTCAGTTCGACGACATGCGTCTCGACAATGCCTTCGCGCTCGACCGCGACGAGCGCCGTCGCCGCGCGGAACGGCATGCGGACCTGGAAGCGCGCGGTCTCGCCCGGCTCATAGCTGGATTTCTCCGGAAGTATGTCGATGCGGTCGGTGTTTTCGCCGCCGAACCAGAGTTCGTCTTCGCGCGTCACCCATACCGAGGTCGTCGCGTTGGCTTCGCGGCCGTCGCCGTCTCTCGCAACCGCAATCAGGTCGATGTTGCCCGCCTGCTTCAGCTTCGCTTCGCACGAGAGCAGGCCGTGGTCGTCGCTCTTGCCGCTGCAAAGCGTGCCGAGGTCGCTCGTTTCGCTATGGTTGTCGTAGGCGTAGAAGCCGCCGACCATGCGCTTGCGCGAACTCGTCATCGCGTGGACCACGGCTCTGATTTCGATGGGCACGCCCGCGCGAGGCTTGCCTTGCAGATCGAGCGCGAGCGCCTGCACGGGGACCGTGCTGCCGACCGAGACCCAAGCCCCGGCCTTCAGGCCGACGGCGACGGCGGCGGGCCAAAGCGTCGTGTTGCCGCTGATCGTCTGAATTTCGCCGTTGGGATCGGCGAAGCTCGCTTCCAGCGCGAGGCGTTTCGGCGAGTCGACGGCGGGAAGCGGCTTGAGCGCGAACTTGCCGACGCCGTCGCGGTCGAGCGTGATGCGCTCCTTGTCGGCGATCAGTTTGGTCGTGGCTTCGCTCTGCTGCGCCTGTTCGTCCTCGTTCTCGTCCTCGGCGGGCGCGCTCGCGCCGTCGTTTGCCGGTTTGCGATACGGCTGGAAGCTGAACGCGTCGAACTGCGCGGCGAAGGGCGGCGATGTGTCGCGCACGAGCGCCGACACCTGCACCGGCAGATTCGACGCCGCGCCGCCCTGCACGTATTCGAGCCGCACGGAAAGCGGCGCTTCGCGCGCCGCGACGAATCCGGCGGAATGACTGTCGCCAGCCGAAATGGAGCCCTTGAACACCGGGAGGCGGAATTCCTCGACGCGGAACGTCCCGGTCTCGTAAGAATCCGCGTAACCACCGTCCGGGCCGTTGTCGAGCGTCACGCTGTACTCGCCGAGTTTCGCCGCAGCCGGCACGGTAAAGCTGGAATCCGCGCTGTGATCCGCGGCCCAGGTCAACGGCAAATGCCATGTCTGGCCGCTGCCGATATGGCGGATGGTCACGCCCGTCGGATAACTTTTCGGGAACGCGAAGCCGCCGAGCGTCTCGACGCGCAGCAGATGCTTCATCGACACCGTCTCGCCCGCGCAGCAGCGTGCGGTCGAACACGGTATGCGCGCGTGTCGTGCGCGCCGCGCTCATGTCCGTCGGCACGTTGAAGCGCCACGATTCGATGCCGCGATTCCAGTCAGACTGCACGAAGGCCATGTCCGGGCCGGTCACGGCATCGTTCACGCGCGCGGAGACGAAGAACCCGTCGTTGCCAAGACTGTTCGAGCCGCACTCGTTCAGCGCGGCAAGCGGCTTGTTTATCTTGAGGATGCCTTGCGAATCGGTCGTCCCCGCCGCGATCGGGTTGCCGTTGCAATCCGTCACGCGCACTTGCGCGTTCGGCACAGGCTTGCCCTTGTCGAGCGTCGTCACCCAGACGAGGCTGTTCTCGCGGCCCTGTTTCAAATGCACGCCAAGGTTCGTCACGAGCACGGACGTGCGCACGTACATCGCCTGATGCTTGCTCATCAGGGAGGCGCCGAGCGCCGGCGAAGCCAGCTCCACGACATAGAAGCCGGGCTTCGTGAGCGGAATGCCGACGACTTCGAACGGACGCAGCGCTTTGGGATCGGCTGCGGGCAGGGTCAGCGTTTCGACACCCGCGCGTTTGGTCAAAAGCGAGAGCGAGCGCGTGTCGAGGATCGGATCGCCCTCGTCGTGGCCTACGATGATCGGCTGAATGCTGTTCGTCAACGCCTCCGGCATGTGCGAGACGACCGTCGAACGGGAGATCGTCATGCCGTCGAACCGGTCGACGTTGCGCATCCATTGGCGGATGTCGGTATCGGCGTCGAGCTTCAGCTTGATGACTTTCGAGGTGCCAGAATTGAGCCCTTGCACGTGCAGGTCGGCTTCCACGTGGCGCAGCGTGACCGGCAGCATCGCGGGCATGTCCGGCTCGGCGAAGCGCTCGATGATGCCGAACGTACCCGACGAAAACTTCGCGAGCGGCGGCATCGGCGCGGTCTGGGTCGCGAGCGGGAAGAAGTCGGCGTTCGCGAGCTTGCGGCCGCTTACGTCCTTGAGATTCGACGGCGCCTCGATGGTAACGCTCGCGCGCTCGGGCAACGGCGCGGCGAACTCGATGGCGCTGACTTCGTCCGCCTTGTCGTCCGGAGCAAAGTAGGGCGCGGCGGCGCCTTTCGGTCCGCGTAGCTTGAACTTCTGCGCGTCCGCGCGGCTGATGGGCGTCGTGAACGTGAGCCGCAGCGGACGCGGCGGCGTGCATGGCGCCTTCGCGTTCTCGCGCTCGCACGTGAAGCCGGCCTTGAACGGCTCGCGCACCCTGAAGTCGAAGCGCTTCTCGACATCGTTCGGAATGCCGCTCGGCCCCGTCACGCCCTCACCGAAAACGAGCTGCATTTTCGTCGCGGACGGCAGCGCCTGCTGACACGTGAGCGCGAGAATGCGGTCGTTGTCTTTCTCATAGCGCAACTGCTTGATCAGCGTTTCGCGCGTGGTGTTGTCGATGAACCGCACCGGAATGCGGTTGCCGATCGCGCTGGATTCGCACCACACATGGTCGAGCACGGAGGTTTGCGTCGCTGGCCCGTTCAGGCGCAGCAGAAACACCTGATCTTCCTCGATGTCGCTGTAACTCGGCTCGATGCGCGTGACGAACGGACCGCCCGTCTGGAACGCGAAGTGGCTCGGGCCCGCAATCGCGTTGCCGGCGCTGGACTTAATGCCGGCGTTGAGATCCAGCGCGCAGCGCACGCCGGGCGGCAGATCGCTCTCGAAGTCGAAGGCCCAGGTCTTTTCGTCGATCCAGCGCCCGCTGCCCGCCGTGGCCGATGCGCTCGCTCCGCTACACGTGAGCTTGCCGGGTGCGGCGGCGCCGGGACTCCCGAACGCGGTCATCGGCTCGTCGAATTTCACGACGACCTGTCTGACCTGCGTGACCTTGCCTTGCGGCGAGACGCTCGCGACGCGCGCTGCGTCGGCCCGATGCACCGCCGCGCTCAGGCTGAGCGCGGCAAGCACGGTGGTGGCGGCCAAAATCCATTTTTGTTTGGTAGTAACGCGGCTCATCCACTTGCTCCGGGAAATCCTCGACGTGGGATTCTACTGGAGCCTTACGGAGTACTATCCGCTCGATGTGCAGCCGTTGATCCTTTTTAACAAAAGATCGCTGCGCACGGAGTCGGTTCAGGTCGCGTTCACCCTTTTCCGATGCCGCATGCTCACGCGCCGCCAATAGAGGAAGAGCCCGACGCCCGCCACGCCGAGGCTCAGCGAATTCGCGATCCAGAAGCCGCGCGCGCCTTGCAGCGGCACCGGCACCGCGCCCCCCACGTCGAAGCCGAGCAGATAGCCGCCGCCGAGGCCGATGCCCCATAGCGCAATCGCGTAGATGACGGTCGGTACGAGCGTGACCTTGTACGCGCGCAGGATGAACGCGGTGGTGATCTGTAGCGCGTCGCAAAGGTGATAGAAGAAGATGATGAGGACGAGCGGCATGGCCGCCGCGATGACGTTCGCATCGGGCGTATAGGCGGCGATCACGTGCGGGCGCGCCGCCAGCAGGATGACGCCGTACACGAGCGCGAGCACGCACGCCATGCCGATGCCGTGGCGCGAAATCGACGCGGCGTCGTCGAAGCGCTGTGCGCCGAGCGCCTGCGAGACGAGTGTCGACGATGCAATGCCGATGGCAAGCGGCGTCATATAGAGCACCGCGCCGAGATTGCCCGCGATCTGATGGCCGGCGAGCGTCGTCGTGCCGAAGCGCGAGATGAAAAGCGCCATGAACGTGTACGAGGTGACTTCGATCAGGTACGACAGCCCCATCGGAATGCCGAGCCGCAAAAGCGCGACTTGCCGCTTCCATGCGGGCCACGAGAAGCGCGAGAAGATGCCGAACGGGCGGAAAAAGTCGAACTTCACGAGCACCGTCATGCCGACGGCCGCCAGCACCCAGTTGATCAGCGTGCTCGCAAGCGCGCAGCCGGGACCGCCGAGCGCCGGCACGCCGAAGCCGCCGAATATGAACCAGTTGTTGAGCGGAAACTTGAGCACGAGACCGCCGACTTGCAGAAACATCACGAGCCGCGGCTTGCCAACCGCGTTCGTCAGCGAGCTATAGACGCGAAACGCGAGGCTCGCGGGCAAGCCGAACGACAGAATGCGCAGATACTGCACCGTGCGCTCGTGCAGCGCGGGCGGCGCTTTCGCGAGACTCAGGAGCGGCTCGGGAAAATAGAGCAGCACGAAGCCGATGACCATCAACGCCGCCGCGAGCCACAGCGCCTGACGCGTCTCCTCGCCGATCTCGGTTTCGCGTCCCGCGCCGAAAAGCTGGCCGGCAATCGGCTGGAGCGCGACGAGAATCCCCGTCAGGCCGATATACACGGAGATATAAACCGACGAGCCCAGGCCTAGCGCGGCGAGATCGGTGGCGGAGAAGCGGCCGACCATCGCGGTGTCGATCACGCCGAACGCGATCACCGCGAGCTGGCCGATGAGTACGGGCCACGCGAGCGCCGCGATCTTGCGGACATCGCGCCACATGTTGGTCGTGCTGCTCGGGGTCGGGAGCATCGAGCGCATGTCTTATTGCGCCCGGCGCAGGCTTCTCGGGCGCACGGGCTTCTTCGCCGGCGGGGCCGGGCGCTCGATGCGCACGTAGAGGCGGAAGCGCTCGTCGCGGTCGGCGGCGCGCCGGCCTTCCCACACGAGCTTCCACTGGAACGTCGAGAGCGAAGGCGGATCGCCATAGTCCGCGCGGTCCTGGCGCAGGATCACGTCGCAATCTTCATCGAACGCGAAGTGCATGCCGCCGAAATAGGCGAAGGTGGCAATCTGCGCATCGCCCAGACGCACGGGCGAGATGCAGTTGTAGTCGGGCGGAAGATGGTCGGCGATCTGCTCCGCGACATCCCGATACGTCCGGCTATAGTTGACGACCGGCAGCCACAACGTCATGAGCAGCACCCACATCAGCGTGGTGCCCGCGCTCGACAGCACGACGCTGCGCCACAGCACCTTCGGGTGACGCGCGAGCCGCCAGCGCGCGAGCATGAACCAGCAGGCGGTCACTGCGACCGCGCACACGAAGGAGACGACCCTGAACTCCGGATGAAACCCCGGCACGAGACGCGCGAGGTTGCGGGCCATCGGCGCGGGAAACCCGATTATGCCGGCCGTCCAAACGAGCCAGACGAGCGAGCCGATGATCGTAAAGCTCAGCATCGCGAACCAGTCGATCGCGTTGATCGCGCCGCGCTTGAGGGTCGGCAGCGCGAACGTCGCGAGCACCGAGAGCGGCGGCAGAAGCAGCAGGAAAAGCCGGTTGGTCTCGTGTGCCTGAAGCACGACGAGCACGAGCAGCGGCCCGATGATCGACAACGGCACCGCGACATGCGGCGAGCGGCGCATGCCGCCCCAGCTCACGAACGCCCAGATGGCGAGCGGCCACGCGGGCCACGCGAAGAGCGGGAGGTTCTTCATCGCGTAACCGAATACGACCGATGGCGGCCCGCTGAACGTGTAGAAACTCGTGCGCCACCATTGACGCAGCCACCATTCGCCGTCGTCGGGGAAGAAGTGCAGCGCGGGCAAAACCCACGCGGCGATCAGTACGACGGCGACCGGCAGGCCGTAGATGAGTAGCGGCGTGGCGCGCACCTGACGCACGATGACGGTCATCGCGAGCGTGCAGAGCAGCAGCGCGAACACCAGCACCGGCGAACTGGACAGGCCGACGACGCCAATCGCGGCTCCCCACACGAGCGCGCCGTGCACCGGTTTGTCGATGCTGCGCACGAGGCCGTAGATGAGCATCGCGGTGCCGGCGAATTGCGCAAGCTGCGGCGTGGTTTCGTGGCCGCGCTCCGCGAGCCCGAAGCACGCAAGCAGAATGAGCAGCGCGCCATCGGCGAGTGTGCGGCCGTAGTCGCGCGGTTCCGGTTCGCCGCCGAACGCATATTTGAAGGGCTGCGCTTCGTCGCGCCGGCCGAGCAGATAGGCCGAATACCAGACGAACGCGCACGCAATACAAAAGAGCAGGCACGTCACCACGCGCGAGGCGTTGCTCGCATCGACCCACGGGCTCAGGACGCGGATGGCCGTGGCGCCGAGCCAGTACATCAGCGGGCCGTCGACGGTCGGCGCCTTGCCGAGCAGGTTCGGCAGGAGCCAGTCGCGGGCGTCGCCGTTGGCCATCGTCCACATGACGCCGAAGCCCGCCGCGTCCTCGTTCTTCCAGGGATCGCGACCGAAGAGGCCGAACGACGCATACGTGATGCAGATGGCAAGCAGAAGCCAGCGCGGCAGGGCGCTGGTGGCGGAAGCGGTCAGACGAACGACAGATCGCATGCGAGAAGGCTTGATGGGGAAACAAACCGCTGGATCGCGCGCCGAAAGCGCAGCGGGGCCGAAGCATCCGGCATTGTAGTCGGGTGGCGGCACGATGAGCGTCCTCGCGGCCGGGATGTAACGCGGCGCAACAACGCTTACCGATTGCAGCAAATGGCGCGGGCCTGAACGCCGGTACCCGCGCGAAGCACCAGCGACAAAAAAGGGCAGCGAAAGCTGCCCTTTTTTGCTTGATGCCTGAAGCCCGACTTACTTCTTGGTGGAGAAGCGAGCGAACTTGTTGTTGAACTTCTCGACGCGGCCGGCCGTGTCCATGATCTTCTGCTGGCCGGTGTAGAACGGGTGCGATTCCGACGACACTTCGATCTTCGCGAGCGGATACGTCTTGCCGTTGAACTCGGCGGTTTCGCGCGTCTGGATGGTCGAGCGGGTCACGAAACGGAAGTCGTTCGACATGTCGATGAACAGGACTTCGCGATAATTCGGGTGAATGCCTTCTTTCATGGTCTTTCCTGGTATCTGGCGGTAGCCAACCCGCTGCACCGCTTATACGGTGGCCTTCGCGAGTCACTTGCCTGAGTCGAAAAATGGCGATTATGCCAGAAAATCAGTCGGTTGACATTTTTTCGCTCACGTACCGGACGCGGTCAGCGCGCCGACATTCGCCGGGTCCTGACGGTAATATCGCGCGAGCAGCCGGTACAGTTCGGGATACTCGGCTTCGAACGCATGCGGCGTGACGAAGAGCGCCTCGCTGCAGATGGCAAAGAACTCGGACGGGTGATCCGCCGCGTAAGGATCGATCAGCGACTCGCGCTCGAAACGGTCCCAGCGCCGCTGGGGCACGGCGTCGACTCGCGCGCAGAACTGGTCGTAGGCGTTGTCGAAGACATCGGACCAGGCGTCGTTGTCGAGCGGCGCGTGCCAGCGGCGAAAGAGCGGCGGATGCCCGTCGGCCTCGCCGTTCACCATGTCGATCTTGTGCGCGAATTCGTGGATCACGACGTTGTACGCGTCCGGGCCGCCGGTCATCGGCGGATTCATCTGCGCATCCTCCCACGACAGCACGACCGGCCCGCCTTCCCACGCCTCGCCGCTCGCGTCGTGCTCGATCTCGTGCACGACGCCCGCTTCGTCCTCCACGGTCTTCCGGATCACGAATTCGCCCGGATAGACGATCACACCGACCCAGCCGCCGTACAGATCGAGGCTGAGATTGAGCACCGGCAAGCACGCTTGCGCGGCAATGCCGACGATCATCTCGTCGGTCAGGTCGAGATCGTGCGCAGTCGAGAACGCCTTCTGCGCGATGAAGAGACTCGCCGTCTCGCGCAGCCGCTCGCGGTCGGCCGCGCCCAAGTGGCCGAAGAATGCGTAGGCATCGAGAGTGCGCTGCCACAGGGCGTCGTCGATGGCGTACTTGCGCAGCGTTCGCTCCCGACGCTGCGCGCCAAACCAGCGGGTGAATAGGTTGGGCATCGGTCAGTCGATTCAGTCGCGCGCGATGGCGCAGGATAGACCGGATTGTACGGATGCGCGCCGGCATCATCTCGTGCGTGCGCGGTGTGCGGATGAAAAAAACCGCCTGCGAAGGAGGCGGTTTTCCGGGGCGTTGCGTGCAGCAGCCGATCGACGATCAGCCTCCGCCGCGACGCATCAGGTCGAAGAACTCCGAGTTGCTCTTGGTCTGACGGATCTTGTCGAGCAGGAATTCCATCGCTTCGACTTCGTCCATGTCGTGAATGAACTTGCGCAGCACCCAGACTTTTTGCAGCAGATCCGGCTTGATGAGCAGTTCTTCGCGGCGCGTGCCCGACTTGTTCAGGTTGATGGACGGGTAGACGCGCTTTTCCGCGAGACGGCGCTCGAGGTGCACTTCCATGTTGCCGGTGCCCTTGAACTCTTCGTAGATCACGTCGTCCATGCGGCTGCCGGTTTCGATCAGCGCCGTGCCGATGATGGTCAGCGACCCGCCTTCCTCGATATTGCGCGCGGCTCCGAAAAAGCGCTTGGGACGCTGCAGCGCGTTGGCGTCGACACCACCCGTCAGCACCTTGCCCGACGCGGGCACCACCGTGTTGTAGGCGCGCGCGAGACGCGTGATGGAATCGAGCAGAATCACGACGTCGTGCTTCATTTCAACGAGGCGCTTGGCCTTCTCGATCACCATTTCGGCGACCTGAACGTGACGCGCGGCGGGTTCGTCGAACGTGGACGCGATCACTTCG
>Ga0308173_10000138_pt1 | contig 25296 bp, 23 predicted proteins | sample PhyPR1_FD_203716 | JGI IMG/M metagenome (GOLD analysis project Ga0308173, IMG submission 203716) | Soil microbial communities from UC Gill Tract Community Farm, Albany, California, United States - DLSLS.P.R1 | ecosystem: Environmental > Terrestrial > Soil > Agricultural land | place: USA... | reverse complement strand
TGGATCTACACGAACTCGCCTTACGACAACCAACGCAAACGCGAGGCCTTTGCGAAATATGGCTTCGCGCGGGGCCTCGATTTCCTTTCCAATCAGAAACCGGCAAGCGCCGATCACGAAGAGGAGACGGAAGACGAAGTACGGGTGGAGGGTCTCTCGTCGTCGGCAAACATATGAGGAGCACGCACCATCCCGGCAAAAAGGAGCTTATGAAATCAACAGCGGCAGTTTTATTTTTCCCTCTTTTCTTCTTCTGTGGTCCCGTGGGAGCATCGGACCTCAGTGGATCGCCGAATTCCGCGCCGCCGCGGCCGTCGTCGATTCCGGCTGCGGCAAGCATCCAGGAACCGCCGGTTCATCTCCCGGAGCAAGTGGCAGAAAATCACTCGCCGGCCTCTGTTTCGGCTGGCGAGAACACAGCGCGCACGATTCGCTACGGCGAGCGGGATATTGCCCGCATCAAGACCAGATTGAGATACACGACCGTGATCGTTCTGCCAAAAAACGAACAGATCATGGATGCCGTATGCGGCGACAAGGATTACTGGGTCGTGAATGGCTCCCAGAACTTCGTCTATCTTAAGCCGGCGAAGGCGGGAAGCAGGACGGATCTGAATCTGGTGACGGCCAGCGGCAATGTGTATTCGTTTGTTCTGTCGGAAGACCTCGGCATTTCCCAGCTCATGGTGGACGAAGCCGATGCTTACAAGAACCTGGCGTATGTCTCCAAAATGCAGCGCGTTGCCGGCCTGCCGAATTCCGATTCGTTCCGCGCCTTCGACATGTTCCTCAAGATCCGCTACATCCAACAGAATCCGCAAACGCGCGGTGTCGTCTTTGCGACCGGAACTCCGATCAGCAACACGCTCGCTGAAATGTACACCGTGCTGCGCTATCTCGCTCCGTCGTTACTCGAAAGCACCGGGACCAGCCATTTCGATGCCTGGGCTGCGAATTTCGCCGAAGCGGTGACGGCGCTCGAACTCGCTCCCGACGGCAGCGGCTACCGGATGAACACCCGCTTTGCCCGGTTCATCAATATGCCGGAGCTGCTGTCCATGTTCCGGACGGTGGCTGATATTCAGACGGCCGACATGCTGCAACTGCCCCGGCCCGAACTCGAGACCGGCCGCCCGATAGTTGAAGCGGCGCCGGCCAGCGACACGCTGAAGAGTTACATCCAGACCCTCGTAAAACGCGCCGAAAACCTGAAGAAAGAGAGAATCGACCCGAGCGTCGATAACATGCTCAAGATCACGGGCGATGGCCGGAAAGCGGCTCTCGATCTCCGGCTGGTCGGGTTACCCGAACATCCTGAGCACGATACCAAACTGAAGCGGGCCATCCAGCGCGTTTTCACGGTCTGGCAAGAAACGGCCGCGGACCGCGGGACACAACTTATCTTCTGCGATCTGTCCACGCCGGATCGAACGCGCTGGAATGTCTACGAGGAAGTACGCGGCCAGCTTATTCAGTTAGGTATTCCGGAACAGGAGATCGCTTTTATCCACGATGCCGATACCGATGCCGAGAAAAAGCTACTCTTCGACGCCGTGAACGCCGGCAGAATCCGCATTCTCATGGGCAGCACGGAGAAGATGGGAGCCGGCATGAATGTGCAGCGCCGCCTCGCCGCGCTCACTCACCTCGATGCTCCCTGGAGGCCTCGCGATATCGAACAGCGCGAGGGCCGTATCCTGCGCCAAGGCAATCGCTACGCCCACGTCCGCGTGTTTCGCTATGTCACAACCGGGTCTTTCGACGCGTATATGTGGCAATTGCTTGAAGTGAAAGCCCGCTTCATTACTCAGGTCATGTGCGGCCAGGTTTCGACGCGCCGGGTGGAAGATCTCGAAAACGCCGCACTGACCTTTGCCGAGATCAAAGCCATCGCCTCCGGGAATCCGCTGGTGATGGAGAAGGTGCGCGTCGATACCGAAATCCGGAAGCTCGATGCCCTGCGCGCCACGCATCAAAACCAGCTTTACCGGGTGAGCCGCCAAATGGCGGAACTCCCGTATAGCATCGAGCGCTCGCGCCAAATGATCGCTCAGATCCAAGCCGATATTCGATTGCGCAACGCACAGGATACCGAGGGCTTCTCTATGAAAATCGGCAATCGCGAATATTCTGGCAAAGGCGCGCGCGAAGAATCGGCCAAGGCCCTCACCTATCTGATTCTTACGTGGAAGGACGATGAAGCCCGCGAATTGCGCGCTCACTTCCGCGGTTTTCAAATCCTAAGTCAGGGCAAGCGGGCCTCGTTTCTCGAACCCGCTCCGGTACCCTCGCTCTTCGTGCGTGGCAGTGGTACCTATACGGCCACGCTAAACCCCACGAACCCGGTCGGTACGATCCAAAGCATCGAGTATGCTTTGCGCTCGTTCGAACGCATGGCCGAACGGGAAACCGAAAAGCTTCAGCAGCTTGAAAGCGATTTAGCCGCTTATCGGCGCGAGCTGGAAAAGCCGTTCGAACACGAAAGGCGGCTGAAGGAAGTACTGCTGAAGCAAGCAGAACTGAATGCCGCTCTCGATCTCCACAGAAGCGACGCACAGGCAGCCGCCGTATCCCCGGATGAGGAATCTCACGAGCAGCCGGCCGGATAGTCCGGTCAGGGATTGATTTCGGACGATAGCGACGCCGATATACAGCAAGAGCGGTGTGCTCCGCCTAAGCTCCGCAGATGGCCTGCGGCAGCAAGGAAGCGCTCGTCACACAAATTTGGAACCAGAGATTATCTCAGGATGGCCGGTTTAGAATTACGCCTACAAATGTTCTTCTGATAGGTGTTAAGCTACAGGTTACAGCTTTCGCGTGAAGATACGGAATTTCACCCACAAGGGCCTCAAAAAGCTTTATGCGGAGGACAGCACCAAAGGGATTCCTCCCGATACTGTGGACAAGCTGCGAAAGATGCTTGCTTATCTCGACGATATGGAGGACCCGGAGGAGTTACAAAGCCTTGCAGCATGGAAGGCGCACACGCTGACCGGAGATCGCAAAGGTACCTGGAGTTTGAGCGTTACCCGCAACCGGCGTTTGACATTCCGTATCGACAGCGCGGAACGAGAAATCTGCTATCTGAATTTGGAAGATTACCACTAAGACAGGAAGAGTGAACGTATGCCTATGAAAAACCCACCCCATCCCGGAGATTTCATCCGGACGGAAATCATTGAGCCGGCAGGCTTGTCCGTAACAACAGCCGCGGCGGCGCTTCAGGTATCGCGGCCCGCATTATCCAGCCTGCTGAATGCCAAAGCCGACCTGTCCGGGGATATGGCGCTTCGCATCGAAAAAGCTTTTGGCGTCAAGATGGACACGCTGATGCGGATGCAAGCTTCCTACGATATTGCGCAGACCCGCAAGCGGGAAAAGCAAATCCATGTGCGCCGGTTTCGGCAACTGGCCGATATACATCCCTAGCCTCACTCTGCTTTTTACGGGAAGGGGGTGAAACTGTATGGCCCGACGGCTTGGGTAACAAATCAGATCTAGGACATGGGTAACGGTCCAGTTCGTTCGAATTGGAGAATGCGTCCATGCCTTGGAAAGAGAGCCAAAGCTCAGATGAGCGTCTGAAGTTCATTGCACAAGTGCTGTCCGGAGATTCAACGATGGCCGATCTCTGTCGGCGCTTTGGTGTTTCGCGCAAAACCGGATACAAGTGGAAGAGCCGATATGAGGTGGGTGGTCCTGCAGCGCTGGTCGACCTCAGCCGACGACCTCACAGCCATTTCCATGCCATACCCGAATCCACACGGGAACGCCTCATTGAAATGAGGCAAAAGCATCCAACGTGGGGCGCAAGGAAGATCCGTGCGCGACTACTGCGCCTCGAACCCGGGCCTTGGCCGAGTGCGAGCACGATACACCGAGCCATTGCAGCAGGCGGCCTGGTTAGGGTTGCTAGGAAGCGCCGTACAGTCCCTTACGTCCAGCCGCTGATTGAACCCACAAGGCCGAATCAGGTTTGGTGCATGGATTTCAAAGGCAGTTTTGAATGCGGCAATGGTGAGCGCTGCGATACGTTCACTGTCACTGATGCATTCAGCCGGTTCGTGCTCTATTGCCAAGTCATCGACAGCTTGAGCCATGAGGCAGTGGATCGGATCTGTGACGACTTAATGAAGCAGTTTGGCGTTCCGGAACGCATTCGCACCGATAATGGAACGCCATTCAGTTTCATCAGCGGGCTGGGAATCAGCAAACTTTCCGTGAAGTGGATGCGGCTGGGCATTGTTCACGAAAGAATAGAACCTGGCAAACCGATGCAGAATGGCAGGCATGAACGACTTCATCGAACTTTGAAAGAAGACACCGCCTCGCCACCGGCGCCGAGCCTAGCTGAACAGCGCGAGCGGTTCGCAGTCTTCCAATACTGTTTCAATGAACAGCGCCCGCATCAGGCTCTTCTCATGCAGACGCCGATCTCGCTCTATAACCCCATTATCCGGCGTCTCCCACATCAGGTGACGGAGATTCGGTACGACGAACGTTATATTGTGCGCCCGGTGCGGAAGAATGGCACGATCCGGTGGAAAAGCAGAGAGGTGTTCATCACAGAGGTGTTACGGCGTGAGCGCATTGGGCTGCTTCCGGTCGCAAATGGAGCATTCCAGGTCTACTTCGGACAGATGTACCTGGGAATCCTCGAAAGCGAAACGTCAACATTCAACCCAAACAGACAATGTCTGCCACAAAGCCAAGCACACGAACAGCAGCCAGTTTTCGGATAGCGCTTCATGCTGGCACGACCCGGAAGATCATCTCGATTCGTAAACCCTTCCGGACTATTCGTTCGCAATCGTCTAGTTTCCGGCAGCCGACCACACTGGAAGTGATTCGGGCACAATCGTGCCGAGGTCGGTTGTGACGTCCCGGTCTTTTCCTGCTTCGCCGTGCAATCCCAAATGATCCGCCCTCGCGTGATCTCAACGTTACGGACGACCACCGCGTGTGGACGTCGCATTTCCCGACGGCACAACTCCACGGATCCAATGCAGAGCGTTGTCGTGGTAAAGCTTCCGAAGCACCTCCGGCGGAAGCCCAAGTCCTTGTACCTCTTTTCCTCGGTACGCCACCGTCTTATCCGAAGAAAAGAAGACCCAGTCGGTCGCGTACTGTTCTGCCCATTTCTTTTCTGCCTCTGCTGCATCCTGCCCGACGAAGAATGCCAGGTCCGTCCCGTACAGGATGCGGTCCTGATACTTCATAAGGAACTGTCGTGCCCTCTCGCGCGGCTGAAGCGTCAGATACACCGTTCGCGCAGCAACGTCCACCGCGAAGTTAGGGTACCGGTTAAATCGCCGTCCGAGTTCGTCCAGGTCGATTCCAGGCTGCCGAGATGTGCTCCCACCACGCGTAACTGCGGATGCCGTTCGAGTATGTGGTCACGCGCCTCGATAATCGCGGCTTTCTTCGGGTGATCAGGCTGCTTGAACATGTACCATTCCGGATGTTCGCTGTAGTACGAGTAGTCGGGTGAGTTTTTATTCGGCGGCAGCCAGCAGGAATCGGGCTCTGCCAGATGCGCAATCAGCGTCTTGCCGTGTGCGGCGATGTCCTGGTAGATCGGATCGAGACGCGGATCATCGGGCAGCACAAACCCTCCCTATCGGTCTTTCAATTGCATCCCGACGTTTTTCCAAATTTTCGCCGCCACTCCTCCCTGCCCGAAGTCTTCATTCAGTTGCCGGACGGCATCAGCCGCAAACCTCGCGTTGGAGAACTTAAACGGATCAAACGTCGTGCAAAGCACAGCGTGTCCTCTGCTGTCCCTCACAACGGCCTTCGCCGCGGCAATCTTGCTTTCCAGGTTGTGAAATGTCGGATCGTCCTTGGTCGCCACAACGATATCGAGCAGATGCAGGTGATATCGCTGCAGAAAGTTGGTGAATTGAGGATCGTCCTTCAAGACATGCGCATGCGTATCGATGGGTTCCATCTGGGCAAACGCATCCAGGTCCGCTGCAGGAGCCTCACTCGCACCGTTCCTGGGACTTGGCGGCATAGCGACGATGCTGCCGATAACGGTAGCGCAAAGCCCAACGTAAGCAATCGAGAGTCTTCGCATTTTCTCTGTCTTTATATCTCATCGCCAGATCTGTCGCCTTCCGCATCCAGTCGTGGTGGAGCTGGCGCCGCCGAGTTTCGTGTACGTTATAGACTTCGCTTGACGCCGACTGTCGCTCGCCTACCAATCGGACTTAAGCCAAGCGCGCTCTTCCAACCTGTAGAGCGCCGGACAGAGGTCAAAACAGGCGAGTTTCCTACCCCGCTGAAAAGTTAGTCGGACTTTTGCAACCCGGAAATTAGTCGGACTGAACGGCGTTTCTCAGGACCTATCCAGCCCGTTCTTGGACGCTGCTCTCGTTCGGCGCAGCTCGGCGCTTGCGCCGGGCGGGTTGCAGGAAACCACGCTTGCGCCCTGATATCGTCGTAACCGATGTCCAAACGGTATGTCATTCGCTACGCTGTGCTGGCCTTTTCCGTGGCGCTCACACCGGCCGTATCTGGCCAGCAAACTCGCCTTGCCGCGACGCCGCCGATGGGCTGGAACAGTTGGAACCGATACGCGTGCGATGTAAGCGATGCTCTCATTCGCAAGCAAGCCGATGCCATGGTCAACAGCGGGTTGAAAGCGGCCGGCTACCAGTACGTGAATGTGGACGATTGCTGGGAAGGCCAGAGGGACGCGAGCGGTTACATTCAGCCCAATGAGAGATTCCCGGATATGAAAGCGCTGGGAGACTACATCCATTCCAAGGGTCTGAAGTTCGGCATCTATTCTTCACCCGGTCCGAAGACCTGCGCTAAACACGAAGGCAGTTATCGTCATGAGCAGCAAGATGCCGGCAGCTATGCGAAGTGGGGCATCGACTATTTGAAATACGACTGGTGTAGCGCGCGCGATGTATACAAACCGGCCGAATATCCCGATGCCTTTCGCAAAATGCACGACGCTCTTATCCGCACCGGACGTCCAATCGTTTACAGCATTCACGGTCGTGGGCCCGTCTGGGAGTGGGCCGCAAGGTCAGGTGCAAATCTATGGCGTACCACCGGAGACATCAAGGACAGCTACGCCCGCATGATCGCTATCGCCTCGGCGCAAAGCGGGCTCGAACAGTACGCCGGCCCTGGCCACTGGAACGATCCGGACATGCTCGAAGTGGGCAACGGAGGAATGAAGGAAAACGAGTATCGAATGCACATGACGATGTGGTGCCTGCTTGCCGCGCCGCTATTAGCTGGTAATGATCTCGCAAAAATGACGTCTGCCACCCTTGCGATCCTCACGAACCCGGAGGCCATCGCGGTTGATCAGGATGCTCTTGGAATCCAGGGCCGCCGCGTTCTGCAGGTTGGACCGGTTGAGGTCTGGGTAAAACCACTTCATGACGGGAGCAAGGCTGTTGGCCTGTTCAATCGCGAACAGGGCATCATTCCAGTCCAAATCAGTCTCAAGGAGCTTGGGCTGGGATCGCACGCAACCGTACGAGATCTTTGGGAACACAAAGAGTTGCCTTCGGTTTCTGAGATGTTATCCGCCGATGTTGGCGAACACGGTGTTGTTTTTCTAAAGCTTCACTGAGCCTGCCATCATTGTTGGGCGCTTTTAGGTTATACAGGCAAAAGCCTGTTAGCTTCTTGAGCCGCCAGTCCTCCTTCCCGCAACTCAGGCGCAGTCGTCCAGCGGCCATATGAAAAGTGTCATTCATATACGGAACGTCCGTATCGCGGCGCTTTCCGGATCAAAGAACCTGCGCTATGCACCTGCGGCGCCAGGTCGTATGTGCGAAGTTGTTAAGTGCAGGGTTGATTGGCTGTATTGAAGCATAGGTAGAGATAGGTAATCCGCGGTGAAGTTCAAGTTTGGTTTGAATCGTCGTTCTTTTTTGGTTGGACTGGGGCTGGCTGGCGAAACGCTGGCTCTGTCGCCGGGAATTGCTGAAGGGGCCGTACTATTCGGCAAAGAGAAACGGCGCTCGGCCGCGACGACCGCGGCCGCAGTCGACGGTCATGCCATTGTGCCAATTACGTGGGGACTTGGGTCGACGGGTGATATTTATGCCGAGCTGGGCGTGACTCCGCTGGTTAATATCAATGGCACCGTTACCGTGATTGGCGGCTCGGTGATGCGGCCCGAGGTGATGGAGCTGATGCGGCGCGGGAATGAACACTTCGTACTGATTGATGAGCTGGAGATTGCGGCGGGTAAGTTTATTGCGAGGTTGTGTAAGTCGCCAGTGGGGTATACGGGATTGGTGACGGGCGGCGCGGCTGCGGCGATGGTCGTTGGGTACGCAGGCATGATGACTGAGGATCTGGAGCCACGTATGCGCGTAATTCCAGACGTCAGCGATTTTCCGAAGAACGAGGTGATTATCCAGAAGAGCCATCGCTATCCCTTCGATCACCAGATCCGGCAGACGGGGGCGAAGCTGGTGGAGGTGGAGACGCGCGAGGAGATGATTAACGCGATCAATCCGAAGACGGCCGCCATTCACTTCACCAACATTTTGTCGAATCGGGGACAGATTAGCGGGCCGGAGACGGTGGCGATTGCCAAGGCGCATAACCTTTATACGTTCAACGATGCGTCGGCGGACGTGCCGCCGGTGTCGAGGCTGTGGGATTATCCGGCGATCGGGTTTGACATGGTGACGTTCAGCGGCGGGAAGGATATTTGCGGGCCGCAGGCGTCGGGCATTTTGATTGGGAAGGAAGAGCTGATTCGCTATGCGCTGATGAACATGAGCCCGCAGGAGGATCGCATCGGGCGGTGCTGCAAGGTGGGCAAGGAGACCATTTTCGGTCTGCTGAAGGCGCTAGAGATTTTTGTGAATCAGGATTATGAGCAGACGCTGAAGATGTTCGATGAGCGGGCGCGGGTGATTAGCGCTGCGATTGCGAAGTTCGGCGTGACGGCGCGGCCAAGGGAGTTCAATCAGGAGGCGCTGGGAAATGTGACTCCGCATTACAGCTGGCACATTGATCGGGCGAAGGTGAATATCACAGGGCCGGAGGTGATGCAACAGCTGGCGGACAGCCGACCGATGGGAATCGGCAGTATGGGGGCGAATGCGAGCGGGATGCGGGGGCGGAATCCGGAAGAGCCGGGCGCGGCCAGTAGGGGCGGTGGAGGGACGCGGCCGACGGCGGATGTACGGAAACGGGAGCATGAGCGTGAACAGGCGAAAGATCCGGATACTTTTGGCTTTGCGGTGTGGCAGCTCAAGGACGGCGAGGACAAGATTATCGCGGACCGGCTGGTGGAGATTTTCAGCTCGGCTAAGAAGGCCTGATTTGGCCCGAGATTGGCCCGAAGCACGTTCTGAAATGCTGGCCATACCTGCCCAGGATGCGACAGGCTTTGCGGTTAAGCGTGTTCGTACCGCGAAGTCCCGATACCATCTGGAATGGGCGTTTCTCCGTCCTAATCACCAGAACGTCGCCTCTATACAAGCTTGGCGCAACTGGCGATCTGATGCGTCTGTGTTCATCTCTCAGAGTCGTTGGTAACGATATTCGTACCAAATGCGGCTCCCGCCGCTTCGCCACTCGCGACGATTCCCGCAACAACTGGTGGGTAGCCCTGCTCACATTTGGTGAAGGTTGGCACAACAATCACCATGCGCACCCCACTTCGGCACGGCACGGACTCGCATGGTATGAATTCGACCCCTCCTGGATTTTGCTGAAGGTCCTGAGAGGCCTCGGCATTGCGAAATCCGTTCACGTTGCAAGCGTCGAAAGCGCGCTGTCTCGGCGAAAAGTCGCCTGACAGCCTTCAAAAAAGTTTTGCGCCGAACCAGCAATCAGACTCACGCCTCAACTTGCTGAAGGGTTTCGCTTGGAACCGAGGTGCGCGCACGTAGAAATTCGACGATGGTAAGCACCGTAATGCCGGCGGCGAACATGCCGAGCAGCAGAGAACCGGGGCCCGGCCACCCATAGGTGGTGAAATTTGCAAGTTGCTTTTTCCCGAGCACTACGGGCATAAAGGGTGCAATTTTGACAGGAGCGCTGGGGTCCAAATTGTAACCAAATAAATAGAGCTGCAAAACATAGCGTGCAAACGCAAAGACCGAAACGTACCCGGTGAGCACTACCAGATCGATCAGCCCACGCAGGTTCCCTAACACAGCCTGCCGGAGCGTAAGCAGCACCAGGACCCCGAACACAAAGGGTATCCAGTCGAGATCGACAAACTCGCTGCGGTCTAGTTTGCGCATTCCAATGTAGTGATTCAGTTCATTGATTTCGTTGATGTCTTGCCCACCGTGGCCTCCGACGATTTTGTACGAATAGATGGCAACACTGAGGCCATTCGGATATTGTGGCGCTTTCAGGCGAATTGTCCAGAGCGGGGTCCAGTAGCTGAGGAGCACCGGAACAATGAGCAGAAACAGAGCAACGCGCGTGCGGGCCTGTAGGGGATTCCCGAAATTTGAAAGAGATCGTGTTTTCATACCTACATCAAGTCCTTGGTTAGGAATTCTTGCCGGGCATAGGCCCAGGCTGCCGTTCCCAGCAGGACTGGCCAACCGAGGCCAATCGCGAACAGCCATTCGGCGCCAATTCAGTTGATCAGATACCATCCGACCGGCCCCAGATTCGCGAGCGTCGGATCGGCGGCCGAGAGGAGCGCCATACGTGCAGCTTCGATGGGATTGAGCGTGGCGAGCAGGAACACCCCTTGCGGATTCAGTCCCCACGTGAGCATCATGCCGATCAGGCCGAAATCCAACAGCGCCGTGCCAGCTACCCAGATCAGGATCAGATAAATGAGCGCTCTGGTTTGATTGCGGACTGAGACGGAGACCGCGAGACCAAGCCCAGTGAACGTCCAGAGTAAGCCTGCGCAAACACCCGATTCACGCGCTAGCGCGATCCAGGAGACAGGTTCGCCAAAAACCGCCCATCCGGTGAATGCCATAAGAGCCATGAGAATAAGCAACGGGCCCAGGAGCGCAGCATATCGGACTGCGGAAATGGCCAGAAAATAAGAGCCTCGCGGCAGGGGATGGCTAAACAACAGCTCCAGCGTTCCGTCGTCGCGTCCACGCGCTACAACTTGGCCGCTCACCATCAATGCCAGCAGCGGCAGCAGCAGCAACAATACATGGGCGACGAAAACATGACCCGGCCCATCCCTGTAAAGCCAAGCAGTGCGGATTCTCTCATGCCGATTGAGAGAAAGCCGCCGGCAAGAAGAACGTTGATCGCGAGAAACAGATAAAGCCAGCGCGAGCGGCGCACTTCCGCCCAATCGAGCCGGATCATCGCTTGGATTGCATGAGCCCGAACGGCTGGTGGCCGGCGCAGACGCGACTCAATGGCAGGAGAGAGTTGCATGTTCACAGGCCTCCTGGTGATGCGTTTGCACGTTGCATAAATTCTAAAGCCGCAGCGTAGGAGAGCGCTCCTGGCGTAGCATTGCTGACTGCAGCCAGTCCATGTCCCATAGGGCTATGACCGGTAACGAAACCCGTCTCTTCGGATCGCAGCCAAGCGCCCGATTGCGAATCGCGGAAATAAATTGTATGTACCGGCGGATGCTGCCGTTCAACGTACTTCATCAAGCAAGCCGGATCATCGAAGTTGCGGGTCTGACCATCTGCGGTCTGCAACTGCGCGGTAAAATGCCGATCGCTGATCAGCATGTGGCACTCGGTGCAATTTTCCCGGTCCCACGCAACGGCCTGGGGGCCACCGGGTAAGGCTTGCAAGCGATAGACCGCAAAACCGATCACCGAAAGCGCAACGACTATCGCCAGACCAACTGCGTTACGCCGCTGCATGGTCTCGCTCCTCGGTAGTTAGAATCGCTCCTGCCCTGCTGAAGAACTCATCGACAGCCCCTCGATGCCGGATCTCACCGTTCTCCAAGACAACAACTTGCGTGACCAACTGCCGAATTTCCTCCAGGCGATGGGAGCTCAGAATCAGAGTTGCATCGTTTCTCCGTTCGGAAAGCAACTCGTAAAATCGCTCGCGACTCTCGCCATCCAGGCTGGCGGTCGGCTCGTCCAGCACTAATAGGCGGGTTCTTGGCGCCAGTGCTAGCGCGAGCATCAGCTTTTGCTTCATGCCACCCGAGAGCTCCTTAACCGGTTTGCCCAGGATTGCAAAGATATCCAAGCGCAACCGTTTTGCGCAAACCTCGATTTCTCCCGGCGCTAGTCCCCGAATCAGCCGCATGGCCGCAACCATCTCTCCAACCGTGAAATTGAATTGTGGCATCGCTTGAGGCACGTAAGCCAGCAGCCCCGCGATGCAGTTTCGATCCCGATAGGGGTCCTGGCCGTCCAGGCGAATGCTCCCTTCCGTCCGGAGCATGCCCATCAATGCGCGCATGAGAGTGGATTTGCCGGAGCCGTTCGGTCCGATCAGCGCGACACTTGCAGCGGGTTCGAGCTGAGATTTATATCGTGGATCGCGGTTACCGCTCCGTAGCGCTTCGTCACATGGCGTAGTTCAATGTCCATTCAATCCTCCTGTTGTTCCCAGCGGGCGCATACGCGGAGCCGCGTCGCGAAGAATCAATTTGGGCTGCAAATACGGAAACACCTTACTGAAAAACTCCATAAGCTTCATCGATGGCGAGCCCCGGAAAAAGGCGAGATTGGGATAGTGCTCCGTCAGTTCCGTCGAAAAGCTACGCAGTTCGTACGGAACATCGCCAAAACCGTCGTGGTTCAGATCGTAGCCCTGGTAATCCTCAAAATAGTTTCCAACCCATTTCGCGTGAAGGCCATCGCCGTTTCCTTCCACCGAGATGACAATCTGGTTATCGCGAAAGCTGTTGTCTTTAAGAGTTGTATTCGACTCCGCGGCATGAAAAACGATCGCAGCATTGTTCAGCGCTACCAGATTTCGCCGGAACACGTTCTGAAGTTCCGCCGACCTCGGAGAAGCATCAAGATAGATACCCGTGTTATCGCGCACGATCCGGTTTCCATCCACCAGCAGACCGTCGCTGTCTTTAACGCCGATCCCCATGCCGTCGGATTGCGAAGCATCCTGAATTAGATTTCTTCGAATGATGATGGCGTGTGCATACATCGAAAAAATGCCCACGACGGTCCGGTAATACCGGTTATTCAGAACCTCTTCATGATCGCTGTACATGAAGTGGGTACCGTAGCGGCCGCCATCGATGACGTTGTTCGCAACCCGGGTATGGGATGAATACCAGATGATGATGTCCCGGCAGTCCGTTATGCGGTTCTGCTCGATCTTGGAATCCCTCGTCTGCCACAGCCGAACTGCGTCGCCCCGCAGTCCCAAAGGTTTTTGCGCATCTCCGTCGATGGTATTTCCCCTGAACGTTACATCTGAAGCTTGCTCTGCAGTAAGCCCGAATAACGCGCCTTCCAGACGCAAGCCCTGGATCAAAACATGGCTCCCATTCACTTTCAGAGCCGAGTCATTCAGATCGAAGCGGTTGCCACTTCCCCGAACCGTGAGGCCGAGGAGCTGTACCTGGTCGCCAAGAACCGTCAATGTCGATCCGCTGCCCATCGACTGAATGATTGCCGAATGGGAGCCCCATATCGTCAGCGGTTTCTCGATCAGCACGGGTCCGGAATACACGCCGTCCGCGAGGCAGATCACGCCACCGGCCGGAGCGGCATCGATTTCAGTTTGAAGCCCCTCGGCCGGCGTCACCTCTGCGCAACCGGCTGGTCGGGAACCGGCAAACGAGCCGGGCTGAGAATCAGAAGTCTTGGCGTGGCTTCGAACTAGACCAGTCTGCGGTAACTGGCTCGCCAGAGCAAGCGCGCAGGCGACGAGAAACAGGGCGCTGCGCCACAGGCCGTTTCGCCCCAGCGCCATATTTACATTCCTCCGTGCGCGACACGGCCCTTTGGCTCAACTAATAAATAGCCGGCCATTTCCAAGTGCAGCGCGGAGCAGAATTCGGTGCAGTAGAACGGGAAGGTACCGGCCCGGGTGGCCACGAATGTGACGTTGTTTGTCTTCCCAGGCTCCAGGCTTAGATTAACGTTGTAACCGTCGATTGCCAGGCCGTGCGTCGCATCTTGAGTCTGTTCCAAGCTGGTCACGTGGATGTGAACCACATCGCCTTGCTTCACTACGATCTGGTCCGGCACGTAATGGCTGCGGATGGCCGTCATGTATATGTGCACACCGTCGGGCCGGCGCTCGATACGCGCCTCCTTTTCGCTGCCGATGGCAAAACGATCTTTTACGTTCGAGACCTGATTCGTACCGGTCTTGTAGAAGGGAAGTGCGTTGATCTTTTCGGCAGGAATCATCTCCGCGTAATGCGGCTCGCCAAGGCCCAGCGGCATGTCATAGAGCAACTGCATTTTTTCGCCTGCGATGTCGATTAACTGCTCGTTTTGCGGCAGTAGCGGGCCCACGTTTTTGAAGCGGTCGAGAGACCACTTATCGAGTGATACCAGATACTTTCCGTAGGGATGCTCGGTGTCGCTTCCGGGAATACAGAGATGACCTACGTTGTAGTGGACTGGGATCTTCTCCACTACCTTCATGTCGTTGAAAGACCACTTGGCTACCTTCGACTCGATGAAGAGCGAAGTGTAGGCAAACCCGTGCCCGTCAAACTGCGTATGCAGCGGACCTAACCCAATCTCCACCTGCCCATGTAGCGATTCCTTGAACGGCAGGATGGGAACGCCATAGCGATCTTTGCCGACAAATGTCTTCGAATCGATAAGGCTTTTAATTTTGGCGAAGCTGTAGATCGTTTCATGCGTGTCAAGCTTACCGGAAACGCAGATGTATTTGCCGTCTGGCGTGACATCCACTCCGTGAGGGCTCTTCGGTTTCTGGAATGAAGTAAAGAAGGCCTTCTTCAATTGCCGTCTGCTGCGGAATCACGCGCATGCCTTGAATTACTGTGGATTTAGAGTTGGCAAGCTCCGCTGCTTTTTTCCAGTTGATGACATGCAGGTAGTCCATATCGTTCTGCGAGGCGCCGGATTCCATCGCGGGTTTGCCCGCGAGTGTGCCCCCGGTTGCCATTTCCGTGTTGAACGAATTGATGAAGGCATAGCCGTCGCTAGCCAGCTTGCCTGCATTAGACAGATCCTGTCCGTAGGGCGGAAGCTCAATCGCAAACGACTTTGATTTGTCGATCAAACCCTTCGCACGGTCGAATTTCCAGAAAATGACAGCACCGCGATATTTCTGCTGGTATGTATTGAGCGGGCTGTAGCCACCGCCCAGCGGAGCGGCGTACTGGGCCGGCTCCATCACGTATTCAGTATCTGGAGTAACGAACGTTCCACCATGATCTGCCGCAATTAAGCCGCTGTGGACGATCTGATGAGTGTTGAAGTCCTTCAGGCTGATGACGGCAACACGCGCGTTCGCTTTGTCATTCACAAACAGGTATTGGCCATCGTACTCACCGTTGGTTTGGCTAAGCGCGGGGTGATGGACATCGCCCCAGGTCAGCGTGGCGCCCTTTGGTGAGCCGTCCTCCAAAACCTTCTTGGTGTCGTCGTCATAGCCATAGCCTTGCCATGGCTCCGGTGTGAAGACCGCGATGTACTTCAGAATGCGCATGCTGGGTACGCCAATAACGATCACGTCGCCAGAATGCCCACCGGAAGCGAACATCAGAAAACTGTCCTGCTTGCCAGGAGGCACATAGGTTTTAAGCGCCGCGTTCACGTCGGCTTCCGTCAATCCGCGAGCCTGCATCAGGTCCTTAACAGATTCGCCGGTGGAATGTTGTCTCAAGTTCGTCCGGCACGCAACAACAACCAATGCGGCCGTGGCAATCGAAATCGCGATCAATTTTTTCATGCAATCCTCTCCCGTCCTAAATCTCTTTTGATCATTCAAGGCTCTCTTTGCCTTGCCCGAGGCTATTTTTTATTGCCGATTTGGCGAATCTTCTCGCGCAGCGCAGCTACAACCGCCGGTTGTGACTGCAAATCGGGATTCCCAGGCATCATTGGACTCTTGCCCGCCGCCGCTCCGCCGTATACGATCACGTTTTCAATCGCTTGGTCAGTGACCGAATCCTGCCAGGCCTTCTCTTGAAAATTTGGCGGCTTGGGGCTGAGATTGGCCGCGCCGGGACCGTCGCCCTTGCCGGCGGTTCCGTGGCAGGCGGCGCACCGGGTCGCAAAAATTTGCTGGGCGTTCGCGCGTGCGTCGGCAGTGATCTGAATCGACGCGGTGCTGGAACCCGTTTGCCCAGAGCTCTCGCTTTGCGATGCTCCTTTGTTGCCGCTGCTGCAGGCGGCAATCCCAAGCACGAGCGGCAGTACCAAAGCGAGGCTGACTAATGAGCGCCCGCTGTTCCTTGATGTCTCTTCTTGATTCGTTGATGTCTTTTCTTGTGGATCGGTGGATCGAGCAGTACGCATTCGATCCCTACCTGGCAAGATGTGGGCAAAACCTCGTTCGCGCGGACGACATCTCATCCCTATCAGTAAGAGATCGGTTTCAGAACCGGTCCCGTCCGCGCCTGATCTTATTGATTAACTATATAGAAACTGCACATACTACGGTTCGTAACAAAGAGTCGTCCGTGGCTTTTTGGGGCGAGCGCACGACGAGATAAAGGGTGCAACCGCCGTGTGTTTATCATCGGACGACTGATCGTCTGGGCCATTTCGCTCAGAACTGAGCCATTTCGCTGCGAGGCCGCCCTCGATCGAACCATCGGGCCACAGGGCGCCCGCCCGTTCAGACTTGCGCCACCTCGCGCAGCAGCTTCGCGCCACCTTGCCATTTAGCGCAGGCGACGCCAGCCCGGCGCACGTAAGTCCTTGTTTTTTATAAGCCCCGCGTTGGCGGAACGGTTGCATTGCTTTGGGCGTAGAAGGGAAAGCGATTCTCCCGAACTCAACTCAGCCGAGTCGCACAAAGGGATCGGGTGCCGTATGAAGTTCAACCATATTCTCTTTCCAATCGATTTCTCCGAACGCGATCGAGCGCTCAACCGGCAAGTTGAGTGGCTTGCCGCTCGGTTTGACTCGCGGGTAACTTTGCTGCACGTTTTTGAGATTCCGGCCACATGGTATGCCGCAGCGGAGGTTTCCTATATCAGCATAGAAGCCTTTAACGAGCCCAGGCAGTCCGCACAGCAACATCTCAATGAATACTCGATTAAGGTGCCGGAAACACGCCTGCAACGCGTGCTCGCGGAGGCGGATACTGCCGCACAAATCGTCAATTTCGTCGATGAGCACGATGTTGATATTATCGTCATGGGAACGCACGGCTATGGCGCGATGCAAGGATGGCTGCTGGGTTCGGTGACTGCAAAAGTACTCCATCGCGCGACATGCCCGGTGTGGACCGACGCACTCCTGCATTCGGCGCCGCGAGATCCCTCCGTCTCGAAAATCCTCTGTGCCATCGAAACGATCGACGAAGCCATTCCGCTTCTGCGATTCACCGATCAATTAGCTCAAGATCTGGGTGCGACCGTGCGGCTGATCCACAGCGTACCCGAGTTGCAGACGCGCCCGAATCGCTACCTCGACTTCGATTTGCACCGCTACCTTATGGAATCCGCCCGCGTGGATGTTGCCAAAATGCAGCGTGAGGCGGGGACCGAATTCCCCGTCACAATCAGCGGATTGGAAATCTCGAATGCCCTATCGGAAGCTGCGAGCGAATACGGCTCTGATTTAATCTTGACGGGGCGCGGAAAGGCACAGAAGCCTTTGGGCCGATTTCAAACTCACGTCTATGACATCGTTCGGCATGCGCCCTGTCCGGTCCTCAGCTACTCGGTTGACCACCTAGAGCGGATTTCTTCATCTTATAGCGCAGGGCATCTCTCCCGATCGGAGGTCCTGGCATCATAATCGGGAATTTTTCTCAATCTAATTACTGCATCGCCGCCAATGTTGCCTCCGCCAAGTAAGTGTCGCCATTTATTCGTGCTGGCAAACACAGGCTAAGGCCACCCGTGCCCGATGCTCAATTACCCGGTGAACCAGCCAGACCGTATTTCTTCATCTTGTAACGCAAAGCGTCTCTCCCAATTCGCAGCAGCCGAGCGGCTTCCGACTGGTTCCCCGATGTCTTATCCAGAGCGTCGGCAATCAGGCGCCGCTCGGTATGTTCAAGCATCGATGCTGAGCATGATGTCTCCTCCAATACTGGCTCGCTCGCCGCGAGCGGCACGGGAAGCTCTGCGCTATCGGTAGCCCTGACATGCTCGGGAAGATCGATAACGTCGATTGTGTCATTAAGCACCATCATGCACGCATGCCCGATTGCATTCTCGAGCTCACGCACATTACCTGGCCAATCGTATCGCGCAAGAGCGATACTGGCACGTGGAGTCAAACTCCGAATGTCTTTGTTAAATTGCTTCGAAAACTTATCTATGAAGTACCGCGACAGTAAAGGTAAGTCCTCTTTGCGCTCCGCAAGCGCAGGCACGCGAATTTGGACCATTGCCAACCGGTAATACAAATCTTCACGGAACTTGCCGTCCCGGATCATGGCACGTACATCGCGGTGCGTTGCCGCAACGACGCGCACATCCACTTTTCGCGGTTGCAAGGAGCCGACCCGCAACACTTCCTGATATTGAATGGTGCGCAACAGTTTGGCTTGCGTCGCCAGAGGCATATCGCCGATTTCATCCAGGAAGAGCGTGCCGCCGGTTGCATGCTCCACCAGGCCTATTTTGTCATGTGTCGCGCCGGTGAATGAGCCCTTGACATGACCGAATAACTCGCTTTCGAAAAGTGTCTCCACTACCGCCGAACAATTCACCACGACCAGATTCCCAGACGCTACCGGACTCAGCCGGTGCAGCGCTTGCGCAACCAACTCCTTTCCGGAGCCCGTTGGCCCGGTGATGAAGACCGTCCTGAAATGCGGAGCAATGCGGCGAATCCGCGAAAACAGCTCCCACATGACAGGACTGTTGCCGATAATGCGCTCAAATTTCGCGCTCGTGCGCAGCTCATCCTCGAGTGCCACGGCCGTCTGCCTGCGGCGTATTTCGTCGATCATCGTGCGGAAGCGCTCACGCAGTGCGGGAATCGAAATCGGTTTATTCAGGTAATCGCTAGCCCCTCTGCGGATCGCTTCAACCGCGGATTCGGTCGAGTAATGGGCCGTCATTAGAATGACCTCGATTGCAGGATCGAAGTGGACAATGCGTTCGAGCAGATCCAGCCCGCTCATCTTTGGCATCACCAGATCGGTCAGCACGATCTGAGGATGTTCTTGAAAGATCAAATCCAGACCCTCTTCAGGATCGTTTGCGATAAAAATATGCAGGCCGGATTGCTCGAGCGCTGTAGCCAGCAACTCCAGGCTCCCCAGATTATCATCCACTATGACGAGCGCGACATCCGGCAAGCTGCGCAAATTTTCCCTGATCTCTTTCATTAGCTCGTCAGGCGTTCTATTTCCGAGCGCAGGAATCGGATATCGACGGGCTTTGTTATGTAAGCTGAGAATCCCGCAGCGAGAGCGCGTTCGCGATCTCCATTCATGGCGCTCGCGGTAAGGGCCACGATCGGCGTATTCGCAAAATTGGGTTGTTTTCGCAATTGCGTTACTACCCCGAAGCCGTCCAGTTTCGGCATTTGCAGGTCAAGTAAAAAGAGATCAATCGAATTTTCCGATGCCTTTTCCAGAGCTTCCTGTCCGTCTGCCACTCCAACGACTTCATAACCCACACTCTCGAGTACGGTACAGATCAACTCCAGACTGGCCGGCCGGTCTTCTGCAATTAGAATCCGCTTCATGGGTTGACGGCCCCGTCTTGTACCGGGGTTGCTGAAGCTTGCGATGGCGCATGAGGCAAACGAAATTGAAAACGGCTGCCCTTGCCCGGCGTGCTCTCCACCCAAATGTTGCCGCCGTGCATCTCCACCAGGTTTTTCGTGATTGCTAAACCGAGTCCCGTGCCCTCCCGAACCCCGCGCGTTGTGGAACCCAGCTGGTAAAACTTATCGAAAATGGCCTGCTGCTCGGACCCTTCAATGCCAATGCCCGTATCCGCAACCATAAAGAAAATACCTTCCTGCCCTTCGCTGCATTCAATCGTGATTTGTCCTTTTTCCGGTGTGAATTTAACAGCGTTACTGATCAGATTGTAAAAAATCTCCTTGAATCGCACTCGGTCCGCGGAAATGTTCAGATCGCGATCAAGTACCTCGCGAACCTCTATTTGCTTCTGCACTGCAAGAGGCCGCAGGCCGTCAATAGTTTCATGAATGGCATCCGCCGCGCGGAACATCTCGGGATGCAACTCGAGTCGCCCCGATTCGATTTTGCTCAGGTCCAGAATGTCATTAATCAGCTCGAGCAAATGCCTTGAATCCTGCTGGATATGTGCGACGAAGCGTTTCTGGTTTGGATTCAGTGGACCTTTCAGTTCCTCCGCGAGCAGGTCGGCGAATCCGATGATCGTGTGCAGAGGCGTCCGAAGCTCATGGCTCATGCTGGCGAGAAACTCGCTCTTTAGCCGGTTGGCGCGCTCCACTTCACGATTGCGGATTTCAAGCTGCTGGTTCGTCGCCTCCAGTTCCGTGGTAAATTGCCGGTGCATCGCATTGATTTGCGCTTCAGCCTGTTTACGATCCGTAATGTCCCGCACGACCGCAATGACACGCGATGACCGCGTTGGGCTGAGACTGATTTCCACGGGAAACTGGCCGCCATCCTTGCGCCGGGCAAACAGCTCCAATCCGATGCCCATCGGACGTGTGACCGGGTGTTCGGCATAGTCGCCCCGGTTCTCGCGATGCCGGTGCCGGAGAGATTCCGGAACCAGGACCTCGATGATTTGGCCAAGGAGCTCTTCGCGAGCATAACCGAACATCTGTTCCGCAGCCGCATTCAACAGCACAATCGTGCCGTCGTGCTCCACCTCAAAAATCGCATTGGGTGCAGCTTCGAGCAAATCTCTAAACCGCAGATAGGATTGAAGGTCAACCTGCGGCTCCGCGGATGTCGGCGGCTCACCTCTATTTGCATTAGGACTTTTACCTTGCATGCAGTTCTTATGCCAGATTACGAGATTGTGTATGACTAAAGTTTGGCGCTAGGGCGCAGTTAGTGCGCGATTTCGCGCATACGACCCAAATTGTCAGTTGAACCGGACCAATGCGGCGCCTCCCAAACACCTGTGCCGAGCGTATATGGTTGAGAGCCAAGCAAGCGCGAAGATTGGAAGCATTTGTGCAAGTCCCCCCAAGGAGGAGAATCTATGCCAGTCTTAGCAGTCGAAAAGCAAAATACAAAATCGTTAACAACGCGCGTCATGAAAGCCAATGTCTTCCGAGCACCCGGACAGTTTGGGCTGGAAGAAAAGCCGATCCCGAAAGCGGGATTCGGTGAGGCGATCGTGAAGGTTCGGCTGACTACGATCTGCGGAACCGATATTCATATCATTCGTGGCGAATACCCAGTCCAGCCGGGGCTCACCATTGGGCACGAAGCCGTTGGTATCGTTCACGAAATCGGCGCCGGTGTGATTGGCTATGAAGTCGGCCAGCGGGTGCTCGTCGGCGCAATCACGCCTTGCGGCCAATGCGAACCGTGCCTCGGTGGACATCAATCTCAGTGTGGTGGCCCCTTAGGCGGATGGCGGCTCGGCAACAGCGTTGACGGCGTACAGGCCGAATACTTCCGTGTGCCGTTTGCGCAAGCGAATCTCGCCCCGATTCCGGACGAGCTGGCCGATGAAGATGTCGTTCTTCTGGCCGATATTGCATCGACCGGGTTCGGCGCCGCCGAAAGCGGCAAGATTCGATTGGGCGATACCGTGGCCGTTTTCGCACAAGGGCCGATCGGCTTGTGTGCCACGCTCGGAGCCAGGCTAATGGGGGCCGCCGAGATTTTCGCGGTGGATTCTGACCCGGCCCGCCTCGCTATGGCTCGAGAATTCGGTGCAACCACCACATTAAATGCGACTGGCGACGTTGTGAGCGAAATTCTTACCAGGACCGGCGGTAGGGGCGTCGATGTGGCGATCGAAGCCCTTGGCATACAGGCCACATTTGAAAACGCGTTACGCGTACTGGCTCCGGCCGGCGTGCTCTCCAGTGTCGGCGTTTACTCGGGCCACCTCTCGGTCCCTCTTGATGCCTTCCGCGCCGGCTTGGGCGATCAAACGATTGCCACCACGCTCTGTCCCGGAGGAAAGGAGCGTATGCGGCGGCTCATGCGTCTCGTTCAGACACATCGAATCAATCTGCGGCCGTTGCTGACCCACACCTTTACGCTCGATAATATCGCGCAGGCATACGATTTGTTCGAGTCGCGCCGCGAAGGTGTTCTGAAGATTGCGATTCGGGTATCTTAGGCGCAGTGCGGACTTGCGTCGTATCTGGCCGACGCGCAGTTAAGCCAGCTACGGTCAAGCTTTGCCAGTACATGCTTGTCGATTCCGCCCATCTTTAGGAGAAAAACGCTGCATGAGAACAAATGCCTACGCCATTATCCGGCAAGCTCCTTGCGCAGTACTGAGCGTATGATGCGCGACCAGAACCCGCTCGACGTGTTCTTCAAGCCGAAATCGGTAGCCGTCATCGGCGCAACGGAGAGAGCGGGACATGTCGGCCGCGCGATTCTATGGAACCTGATTAGCAGCCCCTTTGGTGGCGCGGTTTATCCTGTCAATCCCAAACGCAATGCCGTGTTGGGCATACGGGCGTGCCCATCGATTTCTGCTGTGCCAGAGCGCGTCGAATTGGCCGCCATTGTGACTCCGGCGGAGTCGGTGCCGCAAGTCATGCAGGAGTGTGTGAGTGCCGGAGTGACGGGCGCGATCATCATCTCCGCAGGGTTCCGCGAAACCGGCCCGCGCGGCCTTGCCCTGGAGCAGGAGACATTAAGGATCGCGCGAACCGGAGGTATCCGGGTGATCGGTCCGAATTGTCTCGGTGTAATGTGCCCGGTTACCGGCTTGAATGCAACGTTTGCACCTGCAATCGCGAAGCCCGGCAGTGTAGCTCTCATCAGCCAGAGCGGAGCGATCTGTACCGCGTTGCTCGATTGGAGCCTGCGCGCACAGGTTGGCTTCAGTGCGCTTATTTCTGTTGGATCGATGCTCGATGTCGGATGGGGCACGCTGATCGATTATTTAGGCAGCGATCCCTACACGCGCAGCATTGTGATTTATATGGAATCGATCGGCGATGCGCGATCGTTTCTTTCTGCGGCGCGCGAAGTCGCGCTGAGCAAGCCTATTCTGGTGATCAAGGCAGGAAGAACGGAACTGGCAGCGAAGGCCGCCGCCTCGCACACAGGCTCGCTCGCTGGCAGCGATGGCGTTGTAGATGCGGCTTTCCGGCGCGTCGGAGTTCTGCGTATCGACGAACTCGCGGACGTCTTTCACATGACCGAAATCCTCGCCCGTCAGCCCCGTCCTTCCGGGCCGCGCCTCACCATCGTTACGAACGCCGGCGGCCCAGGTGTGCTGGCAACCGACGCTCTGGTCAGCTTGGACGAGAAGCCCGCGGCTTTAGCTATAGAGACCATCGAAGCATTAAACAAGATCTTGCCGTCGCATTGGAGCCATACCAATCCAATAGACATCATCGGCGATGCGGGACCGGAGCGCTACGAGGCAGCCGTCGAGATCGCCGTCAAGGATCCCAATACAGACGGCTTGCTGGTCATCATGACGCCGCAAGCCATGAGTGATCCCGTGGAGATTGCAAAAAAGCTGGTTCCCTTTGCGGCATTGAAAAGCAAACCCGTTCTGGCGAGCTGGATGGGAGGAGAAAAGGCAAGCGAAGGCGAAGCGGTTCTGAATGAAGCTGGAATCCCGACTTTCCCGTTTCCCGAAACAGCCGCCCGGGCGTTCCATTACATGTGGCGCTACAGCTACAACCTGCGCGCGCTTTACGAAACGCCTGCCATTGCAGACGTGAGCCCGCAGGCGGCTCACTCTGCGACGCAATTGATCGAGCGCGCGCGCCAGAGCGGACGGACGTTACTGACGGAACTTGAATCCAAGCAGCTCCTTGCGCTCTATGGCATCCCGACAGTGGAAACCCGGCTCGCGGCAACCGAAGAGGAAGCGGTAAACGCCGCGAATGCGCTGGGCTATCCCGTTGCGCTGAAGCTGAATTCGTTTACCGTAACGCACAAGACCGATGTGGGGGGCGTGAAACTCTCAATTGAAAATGCACCGGCTGTTCGAACCGCTTACCGCGAGATTCAAAGCGCGGTCAGCGGCAAAGTAGGCCCGGAGCACTTCAATGGCGTGACCGTGCAGCCGATGATCTCTACCGCGGGATATGAATTGATTCTTGGCTCGAGCATTGATGTGCAGTTCGGTCCGGTGCTCTTGTTTGGCACGGGAGGCCAGCTTGTGGAAGTGTTTCAGGATCGGGCCCTCGCCTTGCCCCCGCTCAACACCACACTGGCACGTCGATTTATGGAACAAACCCGCATTTTCACCGCGCTCCAAGGCGTGCGGGGTCGCAAACCGGTGGATATCGAAGCGCTCGAACGGCTGCTCGTCCGCTTCGGCCAGCTCGTCCTCGAGCAGAACTGGATTCGCGAGATCGATATCAACCCGCTGCTCGCTTCATCCGACGGATTGCTGGCTCTCGATGCGCGGGTGGTTCTCTATGCTCCTGAAACAGATCCCTTGCAGATCCCGAAACCCGCAATCCGTCCTTATCCTTCGAAATACGCCGGGGAAATCACTCTGAAAAATGGCACGGTGCTCAAGATTCGCCCCATTCGCCCCGAAGACGAACCGGAGTTTGTCCGCTTTCACACAACTTTGTCGCAAGAGAGCGTTTACCGGCGCTACTTCTTCCTCATGAACCTGGAAGCTCGCACCCGGCACGAGCGGCTTACCCGAATGTGTTTCATCGATTACGACCGGCAAATGGCATTCGTGGCGGAGCGCGCGAATTCGGACGGCAAGCCTGGCGAGATCATCGGGGTAGGCAGGCTGATCAAAATCCCAGGGACAAACGAGGCCGAAATTGCGATTCTCGTGAGCGATGCTTTCCAGAAGCGTGGAATCGGAACCGCTTTGGTTCAGCGCCTTATCGAGTTCGCAAGAGATGAAAAGCTAGACATTCTCACGGCTTTGTTTCTCGCAGAGAATCAGCCCATAGAAGCGCTATTCCGCAGCCTGGGATTTTGCTTCGGCCAAAGCTCGGAGCCGGACGTAACACAAGCATTGCTGCGCCTCTAACCAGCGCGAAATCGCGCACATCGCGTGAAATGGCTCAAGCAAATTGGGTTGATTACGCTGCGAACAGCGCTCTACGCCTTGTTTTCTGACGGCCCTACTTTTGCATAGCCCCTAAATGATGGTTTCCA
>Ga0308173_10000137_pt1 | contig 25364 bp, 17 predicted proteins | sample PhyPR1_FD_203716 | JGI IMG/M metagenome (GOLD analysis project Ga0308173, IMG submission 203716) | Soil microbial communities from UC Gill Tract Community Farm, Albany, California, United States - DLSLS.P.R1 | ecosystem: Environmental > Terrestrial > Soil > Agricultural land | place: USA... | reverse complement strand
TCGCGCATCGCGAGTTCGCGGGCGCTCTGCTATTTCGTACGAAAGATGAAATCCGCGATTCTCAGCCGTTTCGCGAAGCGGGCATTCCCTGCCTGATTGTCAATCGTCTGCTGCCTGAAACGTCATTGAATTACATCGGGCCCGACCATCTTAATGTCGCGTTCACAGCGGCCGAGCATCTGCTGCGCTCCGGCTACCGCCGCATCGGATTGCTGGTTGGCAAGACAAGCTACGCAAGCCACCGGCTGTATCAGGAGGGCTTTCACCGGGCGCACAGCACTGCCGGAGTGGCCGTGAATCCGAAGCTGATAACCGAGATTGAACTCAATGTAGAAGGCGGGCATGCCGGAACCCGCCAACTGGCGGAGCAGTCTCCGCGTCCCGAAGCGTTGATCGTAACGGGCGACCGTGCTTCACTCGGCTGCCTGAAGGCGCTCGCCGATTTGAAAATTAAGATCCCCAGAGACATGGCCGTGCTGGCTATGGACGGCACGCCTGAAACGGCTTTTGCCAACCCGCCGCTGACTGCGGTGGAAATTCCCTGGTACGACATGCTTGCCATGGGCGCCAGGCTGCTTATCGATCTCATCGAACACCGCTCCCCGATTGAACAGATTGGTGTTCGTTTTTCAACCCGGCTGGTGATTCGCAAATCCACTCAGCCGAAATACAGTAGAGCCTGACCCGATTCGTCAGAGGAGGTTAGAAGATGACTAAAAGCATTTTTCAGATTGCATGCTGTTTGATGTTGCTGTCTAGTCTGGCTGCCGCGCAGTCCACGCTGGGCACGATTTTAGGAACAGTAAAGGATTCCTCAGGCGCCGTAGTTCCGAACGCCATGGTCAAAGTAACGAACCTGGATGAAGGCGCCGCGCAGGAGGCCCGCACCGATTCGAACGGCAACTATCAGGTGCTCAATCAGAAGCCCGCCCGCTACTCCGTCGAAGTCAGCCAGCCAGGATTCGAAACGAAAACCGTAGCGGGCCTGGATCTGGTCGCCCGCCAGCAACTGCGCGTCGATGTGACCTTGAATGTAGGAACCACTTCCCAGTCAGTCACGGTCGAAGGCACCGCCGGAGTCATTACCACAGATACGCAGCGCATTTCGTCCAGCTTTGATTCCCGGCAGTTGCTCGATCTTCCGGCAAATACGCGCGCCAATGGCACAACCAGTCCATACCAGCTCATTTCAGCTTTGCCGGGCGTGCAAAGCGACAGCAGCAATAATTTCTCCATTCAGGGAGGGCTCCCCTCGCAATCGGAATCGTCGGTGGATGGAATCTCCACAACCGACGTCACCGGCAATAACCCGCTGACCGAGGCCTTTCCGTCTATCGAATCCATTGCGGAAATGCGCGTCGATGGCGTGGGGAATGCCGCGGAATTCGGCCAGCCGGCTCAGATTACCACCATCTCAAAGAGCGGCACGAACGAATTGCACGGAGGTCTGTTCTGGTATCACCAGAACCGCGCGTTTGATGCAACGGCGTATGGCACGCAAGTGAAGCCGCAAAAGATCGGAAACGATTTTGGCGCCTCGGCCGGTGGCCCGGTTGTAATCCCACATCTGTACAACGGGCACAACAAGAGCTTTTTCTACGGCACGTATGAAGGATTCCAATTTCCACGCGGTGAAACTATTCAGGAGACCGTTCCCACGCAGGCCATGCGAAACGGTGACTTTTCGGGCGAAGGATACACCGTTAATCAACCGGGAACAAACATACCCTATGCAAACGATACGATTCCAGAAGCCGCTATCAGCCCCATCGCCCAGAAGTTCCTGACCCTGTATCCGTTGCCGAATTACGGCAGCACGACAACGCAACACAGCAACAACTACGTCGCGAATCAGTCGAATAACTATTCGTCAAACCAGTTCGATATCCGCGGCGACCAGTACATTGGCACAAAGCAATCGATGTTCGCGCGCTATACCTGGAAAAATATCGGTCAGAATTCGCCGCAAGGGCTGCTGGTGCCCTCGAGCACGAATTACGAGCGGGTGCGGAGCCTGGTGCTTTCCCACAATTTCAACTTCACTCCGGCTATTGTGAACGAGTTTCGCTTTGGGTTCACGCTGGACGATTCTGGCAGCAGCAACTCGTTCAATGGGCCGGCGTTTGCCAACTCACTGGGTCTGCAGGGTATTGGCCCGAACTTTCCCTTCAACGGAATACCCGAGTTGGATTTCAGCGGCCTCACTTCGAACCTGGGCGTTGATCACCTGAGCGGGGTCAGTTCATCGCGCATGTTCCAGTTCAATAACAACCTGAGTTGGAACAAAGGCCGGCACGCCATGAAGTACGGTTTCGATATTCGCCACATTCGCGCCATCACCCCGCTAGGCTTCATCGGAGCCGACAATTACGGCAATTACACCTTCGACGGCAGCTATACCGGATCTGACTTCGCCGACTTCCTGCTTGGCCTTCCCACGAACACGTCCTACGCTATTGTCCACAGTAATAACGACGGCACCACCCAGCACTACAGCTTCTTTGCGCAGGATTCGTTTAAGGTGAATCCGAAGCTCACCCTCGAATATGGCGTGCGCTACGAATACAATCCGTCGTACCGCGATTCATCAGGAAACATCGGCAACTTCAATCCCGACGTGCCGCTCTCGGGCGCGGTGGTTTATCCGACCGGCAAACAGTCTCTGCTAGCGCCTGGTTTTTTGGCCGATTTCAACGCCTGCCCCAACCTGACCGGCCCCGGACCTGTGTTGAACGGAGCACCCTGTACGCCCGTGCTCTCTGCCTCACAGGCTCACCTGCCGGAAAGCTTGCGCATCGTTCCTAAGGATCGCATTCTGCCGCGCTTCGGTTTCGCCTGGCGTCCCATTGGAGAGAAAACCGTGTTCCGGGGAGGCTTTGGCGTTTACAACATTCAGGTTCTGGGAAGCGTCTTCTATTCGCTTACCGGCACACTGCAAAGCGATGTCCGCCAATTTACGACCGTGGGGTCAAACGGCCAACCCCTTTTCAAGTGGCCGCAAGTCAGTCTGGGCAGCGGCCTCGGGATTCCGCAGTTGGGCACCGCCTATTTCGGAACGGCCAATGCGATCAACTTTAAAGATCCGTATTCCATGCAGTGGAATTTTTCCATTGATCACGAGATCGGCTGGAAAACCGGTCTTCGCGTCTCTTACATCGGCATGAAGACGAACGATCTGGTGTGGGCGCCGAACCTCAACCAGATGTACTATTCGACGCAGTATTCGGTGCTACGCCCGCTCGCCGCTCGTCCCTTCCCGAACTGGGGCACCGTTTACACGCGGACTCCCGGTGCGATCGCTCATTATGATTCCGCGCAGGCCGAGGTCACGCATCGGCTCTCGAGCGGGTTGATTCTCGACAGCACATATACGTTCGCAAAGAATCTCGCCGATAATCAAGGGCCCGCTCCGGGAGGGTTTTCCGGCGAAACAGGCGGCGGCCGCGCATCCGATCTGTACGACCGCCATGCCGAATATGGAAACGTGTACGGCACGCGACGCAACCGCTGGATCACAAACGCTGTCTACGACCTGCCATTCGGCCGCGGCCGAGCCTTCGGCAGCAATGTGAACCGCTTTGTCGATGCGCTGTTCGGCGGCTGGCAATTGAACTCGATGTTCCTCTGGCAGGGCGGCCCCTACCTGACCCCGAACTTTAGCGGCGGAGATCCATCTGGTACCGGTTCCGGGAACATCGTCGGAACAAGGCAGGATCCTGACCGCATCGCTTCGGGCGTACCGGCGAATCAGAATCGGAACGAGTGGATCAGTCCAGGCGCATTCGTGTGCCCGGGCCAGCCGGTTTCCGCTCAATTCCCAACCTGCTCCATTGGCGTCCGCCCAGGTATAGACGCGCCGCCGCTCGGCCGCTTCGGTAACTCCGGCATCGGCATCATCGAAGGCCCCGGAACAGTGAACCTGAATGCCGGGCTCGCCAAATATTTCCACTTCACGGAGCGTGTTCGCATGCGCCTGGAAGGCTCCTTCACGAACGCCCTGAATCATGTCAACCTGGACGATCCCGTGTTGAATATCGTCAGTCCGAATTTCGGACAGATTACCAGGGCGCGCGGATCCGATTTCGGCGGCAACCGTGTCGGCCAGGTAGGCGCCCGGCTCGACTTCTAGTGACGCGGCCTTTTAGCAGGGTGGGCATGCCCGGCTCGATCTTCAAATTCACATGAACCGACGAACCTTTTTTCCAACCGCGGCCGCCCTGGCCGATATCTTCGCCCAGGATTTGCTTGCTCGCGCACCCGCTTCGCAGCGGAAGACGAAGCACGTTGTGCTTTTTACCTCTGACGGCGTGCGCTGGCAGGATCTGTTTACCGGAATCGATCCCAATCTGATGAATGCCAAAGCTGCCGGAATGGCGGATGCCGCGACGCTTCGAAAACAGCTCTGGCGTCCAACTCCAGAGGAGCGCCGCGAAGCTCTCATGCCGTTCTTCTGGAAGACGCTGGTTCCGAAAGGCGTTCTGTTCGGCAATCTGAATAAGGGCAGTTCGATGCAGGTGACGAACCGCTACCGCGTTTCGTATCCGGGCTATTCGGAAATCCTCACGGGTCGCGCCCAGGACGAGGCGATCACGGGCAACGACAACATTCAGAACCCGACTCCATCGTTCCTTCAGTTCATAAGCAAAAAGGAAAATCTCAGGCCCGAGCAGGTGGCCGTTTTCGCTTCCTGGGATAACTTCAAATACAGCGCCGAAAGTATGCCCGGCGCTCTGTTCATCAATGCCGGTTACCAGCGCTCGGATTTGCCAAAGAATGCCGCGCGGGCTGACGAGCTGAACAAGCTCCAGTTTGAAGCGCGATTTATCGCGGACACTTCGCGGCACGACGCCTTTACGTTCGGTCTGGCAACCGAATATCTGGACAAACTGCTTCCCGAGCACATGTACATTTCCTTCGACGAAACCGACGACTGGGCTCATGATCGCCGCTACGATGAGGTCTTGCAGAGCCTTCAATTTTTCGATCAGGCCCTCCGCGATCTCTGGACCTACCTGCAGCGGTCGCCTAAATACCGCGGCACAACCACGCTTGTCATCACGACCGATCACGGCCGCGGCAGCACGCTCGCGGATTTCTCAGATCATGGCCCCAAGATTCCCGGCGACGAACAGATCTGGGCGGCTTTTATCGGCCCCGATACTCCCGCGACGGGCGAGGCAACGAATACCGCAACCTGCTATCAACGCGACATCGCCCCCACCATTCTCGATTTGCTGGGATTTGAGTACCGCGATTACAGCGGGGTCAAAGGCAAGCCCATCGGCGGCGCGGTCGTTTCAGGCTAGGCATGAAAAGTTCGGATTCACACGACCTCCATCGCTTCGGCTACACCCAGGAACTCTTCCGCGATATGGGAGGGTTCTCGAATTTCGCTATTTCGTTTTCAATCATCTCGATCTTGACCGGCGCGGTCACTCTATATGGATACGGCCTCGATCTCGGCGGCCCGCTCGAAATGACTCTCGGTTGGCCGGTCGCCACTATCTTCACTCTGGCGCTGGCAATCAGCATGGCCGAACTTTGTTCCGCTTTCCCCACTTCCGGCGCCATGTATCATTGGGCCACTGCGCTCGGAAATCCTGGTACGGGATGGTTTGTCGCGTGGATGAACATCGTCGGCCTGATTGCCGCACAGGCCGGTATCGACTACAGCGCCGCGCTTTTCATACTTCCGTTTCTCCGCTTGCCCGTTTCCACTCGCAACATTTTTCTTGTTTTCGCGTTCACGCTGCTCATTCACGGCATCTTGAATCAGTACGGCGTCAAACTGGTGGCGCGCCTGAATGACATTAGCGTATCGGTCCACCTAGTAGGCGTCATCGCTCTGGTCGCGATTGTTTTGGCGCTTGCTCCGCTTCAGCCCGTTGCGTTCCTGGCCATACCGAATCCACACCCTTCCATTCACGCGCCCTACATCTGGCTGTTCTTGTTGGGCCTGTTGCAGGCGCAATGGACGTATACCGGTTTTGACGGCTCCGCTCATATGGCGGAAGAAACCGCCAACGCCCGCAGGAGCGCCCCCTGGGGCATCGTGCTGTCCGTCGCTGTCTCGGGAATCGCCGGGTACGCTCTGCTGCTGGCGCTCACGTTGGGAATTCACTCCGTTCCGGCCGTGCTTTCAGCGAAAGACGCGCAGGGAAATCCGGTTCCGGCCGCCATTGCCATTCTTAGCTCCGGGCTGGGCCCCCGAATCGGCAACGCGCTCGCCGCGCTGGCTTCTATGGCGATGTGGTTTTGCGGCCTGTCTTGCGCCACCTCTGCATCCCGGGCCGTTTATGCTCTCGCTCGCGATGGAGGCTTCCCCTTCGCCTGTTTCTTTTCTCGCGTCAGCAAACGCCATGGCACGCCCGGACCCGCTATTTGGCTCATCATCGTTGCCAGTCTGTTAACCATGGCCTGGTCCGGCGCTGTTCCCGTCGTTACATCTCTCAGCACCGTTGCTCTATATGTGGCGTACATTCTGCCGGTCATTTTTGCGGTGCGCGCCCGTCACCAATCCCCATCGTGGACCTCGGAAGCGCTCTGGACCGTTGGACGCTGGGGCGAACTCATCAACCTTATCGCCATTGCCTATACGGTCCTGATCGCCGTCGTTCTCGTGATGCCGCCGAATCAGCTTGCCGGGAAAACGCTCGGTACGGTCATTGCCATACTTCTACTGATGTACTGGCTTACTGTTCGACGTACCTTCAAAGGTCCGGAATGGGCGCGCTCCAGCCGCACATTGCCCGTAAAGGAGTTTCGGATTTGACCGCTTCGGAAGCCACTAGCTATCTGCCTTCGCCCCGGCATTTCATCGACGGCCATCAGGTTGAAGGGCACCCAACTTCTTCATTCGAGGTTCGAAACCCAGCAACGGGCGAGTTGCTCGCCACTGTTCCGGATGCTTCGCTCGACGATGTAAACGACGCCGTTGCCGCTGCCCGTCAGAGCTTTGAGAACCAAACCTGGCGCGGCAAGAATCCGTCCGAAAAAGAACGCATTCTGCATCGCGTTGCCGATGTCATGGAAAAACATAAGGAGGAGCTCGCGGCCGTTCTTTCGCTTGAAAATGGCAAAACCTTTCGCGAAGCTCTGCGCGGCGATGTGAACCCTGGCATTGATTCCTTCCGCTATTACGCGGGCTGGGTCCGGCGCATTTACGGCGAAACAATTCCCGTCGATGGACCGTTTCTCAACTACACCGTTCGCGAGCCCGTCGGAGTCGCGGGCGCAATCGTCCCCTGGAACTATCCCATTTGCATTGCTACCTGGAAGCTGGCTCCTGCGCTGGCCTGCGGATGCTCCGTTGTGCTGAAACCGTCTGAGCTTACTCCGCTCAGCGCACTGAAATTAGCGGAGCTATGCGCCGAAGCCGGCATACCCGATGGTGTTGTCAACGTTATTACAGGCTGCGGCTCCACTACCGGCGATGCCATAGCCCGTCACATGGATATCGACAAGATCAGTTTCACCGGAAGCATCCGCACCGCACGCTCTCTGTTGAGAGCGTCGGCTGACAGCAACCTTAAACGCCTCAGTCTTGAGCTAGGCGGAAAGAATCCGAACATCATTTTTCCGGATTGCGATTTCGATGCTGCGGTGGACGCGGCGTTCTGGGGTATCTACGCCAATAAAGGTGAGGTGTGCAGCTCCGGTTCGCGCCTCCTTATCCATGCGGATGTGCATGACCGTTTCTTGGAACTGCTGACGCGGCGCGCCAAAACAATGAAGGTCGGCGATCCCTTCGATCCCTCGTCGGAGATGGGTTCCCAGATATCCGCGCAGCAGCTCGATCGCATTCTTGGCTATATCCGAACCGGATGCGAAGAAGGGGCCCAGCTCGCCTGCGGAGGCGCCCGCGATACGACCGGCGCAAACAGCAAGGGCCTGTTCGTTCAGCCCACCATCTTTACCAACGTTCGTCCCGAAATGAAGATCGCCCAGGAGGAGATTTTCGGTCCGGTACTCGCCTCCATTCGCTTCGAAGATGAACAGGAAGCGGTTCGAATCGCCAATGGCACGGCTTATGGCCTGGTTTCGGCGGTTTGGACGCGGGATATTCGCTTGGCGCACCGCATGGCCGCCCGCATCAAGGCTGGCTCCGTATGGATCAACACCTACAACGGGTTCGACAGCGCGTCGCCGTTCGGCGGGTATAAACAGAGCGGGTTCGGCCGCGATCTGGGCGCCTATGCGCTCGAACAATATACCAATGTGAAATCCGTTTGGGTGGGATTATGAGCGCATTTGACGACGCGCTGCTGCGGCTGGAAGAACAGAAAATCCGCCGGATCAAGCTCGGCGTCACCGATATCGATGGTGTTTTGCGCGGAAAGTACATCAGCCTGGAGAAGTTCGCGGCGTCAGCTTCAGGCTTCGGTTTTTGCGACGTGATCTTCGGCTGGGATATTGCCGACGCGCTTTACGACAACTGCAAATTTACCGGATGGCACACCGGCTATCCGGATGCGCGCGCCCGGATCGACTACAGCACGTTTCGCACAATTCCATGGGAACCTGGCACGGCATTTTTCCTGGTGGACCTGCTTACGAGCAATGGCGAAATCGTCGAGGTCTCACCCCGGCAGGTTCTGCAGAAAGTAATCGCGCAGGCCGGCGCTGCTGGCTTCCGCGCCCGGTTCGCGGCGGAATACGAGTTTTGGATTTTTCGCGAAACCCCCCAAACGGTTCGGGAAAAGGATTTTCACAAACTGGTCCCGCTGAGTCCAGGAATGTGCGGTTACAGCGTCCTGCGCGCATCGCAAAGCTCGCAACTTGTGCTGGATTTGATTGACCAGCTTGCTGGTTTCGACATTCCGCTCGAAGGCTTCCATACCGAAACAGGTCCCGGTGTTTTTGAAGCCGCCATTACGGTGGATGACGCTCTAGCCGCGGCTGATAAAGCAGCGCTGTTCAAGACCGCGGTGAAAGAAATATGCGCCCGCCACGGCGTAATTCCGACGTTCATGGCAAAGTGGAACGCCGACTTGCCCGGTTCGAGCGGCCATCTTCACCAGAGTCTCTGCTCTTGCCAGGACGGCCGAAATCTCTTTTTTGAAGAGAACACGGACGCCGGAACATCGCCTCTCATGCGTAAGTACATTGGTGGGCTGGTCAAATTCATGCCGGAGTTCATGGCCATGATCGCTCCTACTGTCAATTCGTACAAGCGAACCGTTCCCGGGACCTGGGCTCCTATCAACGCGACCTGGGCCACGGACAACCGGACTACTGCCGTGCGCGCCATTCCGGCTTCGGTAAAGAGTACCCGGATCGAACTGCGCCTTTCAGCCGCCGATATGAACCCCTACCTCGCGATCGCTGCCAGCCTGGCTGCCGGATTGGAAGGAATCGCTCTCAATCTGGAGCCGCCTCCGCCGAGCGCGAACGGCTATGCCGCTGTCGAGTGCGAGCCGCTTCCGCGCAATCTGGATGAAGCAGTTTGCAGGCTTCGCAACTCAGAAGTAGCGCGAAACTGGTTCGGCTCCAGCTTTGTCGATCACTACGCCGATACTCGCGTTTGGGAGATCCGCCAATTCGCCCGCCATGTCACCGATTGGGAACTCTCGCGGTACTTTGAAGCCATCTGACCGACTATGTCCCAGGCAAAATTCTCTTTTCCTACTACAGTGTTGTACGGCTCGGGCGTTATCGACCGCCTGCCTGACGAATTGCGCCATCGCCGCATGCGTGTGCCACTGATTGTAACCGATCATGACCTCCTCGGAAGCTCCGTCATACAGCGGATCCGGACCCTGCTTCCTTCTGCTGCCGTATATTCAGGCGTTGATCCAAACCCATCGGAGCAGAACGTAATTGGTGGTGTAGCATTCTACATAGATAAGGAATGTGACAGCATTGTCGCTGTTGGCGGGGGATCGCCGATTGATGCGGCGAAGGCGATCCGGTTGAAGGTTACGCATCCGCTGGAACTCGCGGAATATGACGACAATATCGGCGGCTCAGAGAAGATATCTTCGAATCTCCCGCCCTTCGTCGCGGTTCCTACCACCGCGGGCACCGGCTCCGAAGTGGGCCGTTCCACCGTCATCACAATTGGTAAAACCAATCGCAAAACGGTCATCTTCAGCCCGCATCTGATTCCTGACCTCGCAATTGCCGATCCTCAGCTTACCCTCAGCATGCCGCCGAGCGTTACCGCCGGCACCGGAATGGATGCGTTTACCCATAACGTCGAGGCCTTTCTGGCAAATGGATTTCATCCTATTTGTGACGCCATTGCGCTGGGCGGGGCAAAGATCGCCTACGAACACCTGCCCGTCGTGATGGCCAATCCGAAAAACATCGAGTCTCGCGGCGAAATGATGATTGCGGCGATGATGGGCGCTATCGCCTTTCAGAAAGGACTCGGCGCGGTCCACTCGCTCGCGCACCCGCTCTCAACTGAATTTGGAATGCACCATGGCACCAGTAATGCGGTGCTCTTGCCGGTGGTGCTCGAATACAACCGTCCCGCGGTTCCAGAGCGCTTTCGCGAGCTGCAGCATCAACTCGGAAGAGATGTTGCGGACTGCGCTCGCGAGCTGAACCAGATCTGCGGTATCTCGCCCCGGCTGCGCGATTACGGTATCCCGGAACGGGCGTTGCCGGACCTGTCGGAGAAAGCAGTTCAGGACGGCTGCCATTTATCAAATCCCGTGCCATGTACCGTCGAAAGCCTGCTTAAGCTGTACCGGCAGGCTTGGTAGAAGGCCGCTCCATAGCCTCATGCCGCTACGCTAACGACGATCGCAGTGGAGGTGGGCTCCGGAATGGGGTCGCCGTCTTCGCGCATGCCTTCCAAATGAAACTCGATCGCCTCTTGTATATTGCGCTTCATCTCCTCGACTGTCTTGCCGGTCGAAACGCAGCCCGGTAAATCCGGGACATACGCACCGTAATTGTTTTCAGCCTTTTCGATCACGACCGTGTACGTGTACTGCATGGCCTATTTCTCCTTCTCTAGCTGCGCTTGTTGTCGAATACTCTTTTCGAGACCCGGTGGCAATCGTCACCAGGGTGGCCGGGCACCGTCACGCGGCCCTTCTTCTCCGGATGTTTGTACTGGCGGTGACTTCCGCGTTGGGCCACCTGCCGCCAACCATCCGTTTCGATCCGCTTAATGATGTCCCGCACCTTCATTGATTACAGCGTACGGGATTCACCCAAAGCACGTGAAGAGCGGTTCAAGATCTCCGGGCTTCAATGAGGCCGCGATCAATTGATCGCGGAAATAAAGCGCAATGGCCGTTTGACAGTGCGGCGTTAAGCCAGCTTCAATGAGGCCGCGATCAATTGATCGCGGAAATAGCTGCCGCCGTAACGTATTCTGTTTTCAAATGCCTGCGCACCCGTCTTCGAGCGCTCTGCAAACTCACTTCGTTCGGCCCGCAAATCACGTCAATATCCCACCCGTAACCTGCTGAGCAACCATGCCTTACCTAGCAACGAGCGCCTCCCGCATTTTCGTCATCACCGCACCTCTCGCATCTAGCGCGTTACAAATGCCGGATACTCCCCGATGTCACCCTCAAGCAATTTCGCCAGGAGCCGCACCTGTACTTCCATCAGTCGCCGGTAGCTCACCCGATAACCGAATAATGGATGCGTCACCATCGTATCCATTCTCAATTCATATGCGCGATAAAAGCCCTTTCGCCCCTCTGCGGTCAGCGCGACCGCCTGCCCGGCGCTAACAAAATCACGCGGCGTGACCATCTTCGTGTTGATTGCCGTCACCACGGCTGAATCCACAACTAGCGCCCGAAACGGCTCCATTAAATCGAGTGCCAGCGCCGGCCGCCCGAACCGTGGTTGATGATAAAAGCCCATCATCGGATCGAACCCAGCGGCATAACAGGCAATCGTGAGATCCTTCGCCAGCAAACTGTAGCCCAACGATAACAGGGCATTCACCGCGTCCCGCGGCGGCCGGCGGTTTCTTCCCGCAAAGTCCATGCGAAACACCCGCGGCAGGTCCTCATCCACCTCCACCTTGATCAATCCCTGAAAGGCTCCGAAATAGAGCCGCGCTGCGTTTCCCTCTATGCCCAGCAGTTCTTCCATCGACGAGCACTGCTCCGCTGCTTCGCCCATCTCCTTCATCTCGCGCAGCGTAATCGGGTCAGGTTCCAGATGATTACGCAGCAGAAACGTGCGCTGATTTCGTATCTTGCCCACTACCAGTGACCGCGCCAGCCGCCGGCAGAACCACGCCTGCTCTGCCATTGCAAACTGCCTCTGCCGAACAAATACGTTCCTTGTGCACAACCCTGCCGTAATCCCGTAAAACCACCCACCTTGCGAGAAATAGCAGATCGGAATGCCTTGCGTGCAGAGCTCCTGCACGGCCTGCGTCGAAATCTGTATGTTGCCCATCAGGTTTAGCTGGCAGATTTCATTCAGCCGTATCTCCTGCAAGAGCGCGTCGCGTTCCTTCACCTGCAGAACTGTTCCGGACTTCCCCACCCGCAGGCCAGGCGTATTCAGATAGGCTGGCCGCAAGTCATCGCGCGGAGCCATCAGCCGGCGAGTTTCCCGGCTCGGTGTTTTCTTTGGTGGACCGCCCTCGCCAGCGGCGAGCAGAGTCAACTGTTCCGGGTCTGGCTCGCTTTCGTGCTGCTCCAGGTGGTTCACTTCATCTGGCAGGCAAATCGGAGCCAGCGAGCACCCCGCGCACTTCGGCGAATCTACCAGCGGCTCCGGTATGATTCGCTGTTGCGCAACCCGCCATGCCTGCTCGATCGCGGCCACTGTCTCCGCGATTACCGCCTCGCTAAACTCGACCCGGACCCGCTGCTTGGTGGTTGCATAGTAGACGATCCCCTCCTCGCAGCGATAGCCGTTCTCGCGCAACACCAGCCCCTGAACGCATAGTTGAACCCGGTCCGTCGGCCACAGTTCCAGTGCCCCATCCCGTTCGCGTGGCTTGCCATGCTTGTAGTCCACCGGCGTAGCCGCCTGGTCCTCTAGCTCGATAAGGTCCATCTTCGCGATGACCTTGTATTGCTCGCTCGAGAGCGTGATCGATCGTCCGTGAATCTTTTCGTCCCCGAGTTCCGCCGCCGCCGGCATTCCCTTGCCTTCCCGGTCGACGCGCCGGTGCTGGACCGAGCCCTCCACCGTGTCCGTGCTCTCGCGAAACACGCCCTCTACCCATTCATAGAAAAACAGCCGCGGACAATAAACGAACTCGTTCACCATCCGCGCCGGCAGATACTCCGGCAGCACGGATCGCGCCTCGATGGGAAGCGGTGCAGTGGCCAAATTTCCTCCTTGACCCGAGGACAACTACACAACAATACAAGGTGAATCGATTGCTGTATACGGTTTGCCAAGCGCGGTGATCACCCGGTCGCCCCGCCCGTCTGCCGGACCGAGATCCACAAACAGCACTTGGTCCTCACCGTGATGAATCTCAAAACCGAGTTCCGCCCGAAGCCGCACCAGGTCTGTGGCAGTCAACTGGCACTCGAACACCGAATACTGGAGGTGATCGCCGTACCCGCGCATAATCTTGAACACTTTGCGCAAGCGTTTCTCGTCGCAGATGTCGTAGCAGACCAGGTATGATTTGCGCATCGGATTTACACTGCTCTCGCTGGCCGAAAATTGACTTTGCGGTTTCGGCCTTGCCCGATCCATACACGCGGTGCACGATATACTTCTTCGATGCCGCGCGCGCGTAGCAGCTCGCGTTCAATGCTGCCATCCCCCCGTTGTAATTCAGCCAAGGACAGCAGGGATCGCGCCGTATCCAGGCTCGCCTGGCGAGTCCAGATCGGCCACGTGAACTGCGGGTCACGTTCGCTCTGTTTCGGCAGGAAGCCGGTTGTTTGCAAACTTTTCTTCCTGGGTTGAGTAGGAAATAGCGGTAGGGCCTCGACGGCGAGCAGATTAGCTCCCCAGATGGACGATGCGCCTTCCGGGCCTGGGTTACTCCACTGCAGCGCGTACTCGGCCACATCTTCCGGATCCCAGCGCATTGATAATCCCTTCTCGGCACGCCATGGACCGAACAAGGCCTGAAATAGGTGATTCGCTGTTACTTTTGCCGACAAGCCTTCCATCGTTCCAAGAAAATCTTGATGGCCTGAACCCGTTATGAAGCAAAGAGCTGTATATTCGATCTTGCCTTTGTCCTCGTCTTCACAAGATTCGCAGCCGAATGCCGCGGCAAAATCCGCGAGGCTCCGATTACCTGTTCGAGCTTCATTCGCAGCCCGGTGAACAAATTTTCGAAATCTCTCCGGCTCAATGTTGATGTTCTTGCCCAGTTCTTCGGAAAACACTTTGACCGGCGCCATTTTCGCTTGGATGAGTTCTCCACTAAGGTTTGCTTCCGACTCTTCGATCCCGATCAGTTCGGGCCGCCAGCAGTTTTCGCGTACCCATTTCATCGAAACGCGCTTTTGCGGCCATCTTAGTGTCGCGAGGCGAAACGTTCCCAATGCCGCAAGAAAACCAAGCGGATTCGATCCATCGAGTCCTCGCAATACGATTCCGCTGCTCATTGCGATACCTCCGCACCCTCGTTATCGCTGGCTTTCCAATCCGCAAGCCGCAATAGGGCCTCTAAATACGCCAATCCCCACCAGCCATACTGGCGCGTCAAGTTCCAAAACCGGTCGGCTGCTTCGATAGTCAAACACGCCTGAGGTTCGCCCACGCGCTCCTCCCTGCAAATCGAGATTTCCTCGAACGTCAGGCATGTGGCGCTATTATCGATTGCAACCGGCGCAAATGGCCGGCAGCGGCCATGATGGCTCGCAATCAGATGTAAGATCAAATCGCGCGTCCCGTGTATAGGATCGACTCCTTTGGCGGCGAACAGGAGAGAAAGAACTTCGTGCCTGAACCCGGGCGGTAACCCGCACTCCGTCTGTTTCACCGTCAGATTCCTACCGCTCTTTGCGAGCGGCTTCGGAGCGTACTGCGCGGCGAGAACGTCGCCCCCCCGCAGCCAGGCCTGATATCTCACGTCCGCTTTGCCGTAATCGTGAAATCGCGCCGCCGTAATCAATGCTTTTTTCAGGCCGGGAGCGATGAGATCGCCTGTCACGCGCTCCGCCTCGTCCGCGACGTGATCCAGATGTTCTCTGAGGAGAACCTGCGTCTTGCCCTTACCTTGTTTGCTGATTCGGCCTTCCAAAACGTAGCCGCTTCCGTCCGGATATCGGGAAAGCGAACCCGGCTGCGCCCAGTCCTCGATAGGAGGACACCATTCCGGCAGGCCCTCCTTCGAAAGAATGCGAAGGAGGGCCCAAGTCTCATCTTCAGTTCCATCGCGTCCCACCAGCTTCTTCAAATCGTCGCGCGCTTCGGTCGGGGGCCACTCATTGAGGAGACTCGATTGCAAACGCAAACAAATCCCGCGCCTTAATCCGAATCTCGCCTGGTCTCCGATATCTTCCTGAAAGGCTTCAGGTTTATACCCAAACTCTTTCCAGGCCTTAGTCGAGGTTGGCAAGACCAGCGTGTCGCCAGGACGAATCTCCGTGGCGCTTCGGGCGATCGCGCTGTCCTCGGTACCGCGCCAAATCAAGACTGACCGTTTGTACTCTGCGCTCTCCTCAACTTCATCGGACCTTGCGGCAATTTCCAGATCCGATTCGTCAGTGCTCGCCTTTCCCGTGAACCACTTCCGAAAAGCTGTGATAGACACGGGCATTGCTTCCATCGAGCTCGGCGGACACAACGCGACGATTTCAGGCCACTCGTCAGGTTCCGCTCCATCCAGATCTCCGCGCCACACCACCTGAACATCGGGCACGCTGTGCTTTGGTCCATGCAGAAATAGCTCGATCAGCGGCTCCGGTTCCGGTCTGGGACTCGTCTGCACGAGAGCATCTAAATGGGCAGGCAAGAGATACGGGGCATTTTCGCCTTGCATCTGCATACTCTGCTTATCGTCCGCAGAAACCGTTTGCCAGTGCTCGGCAACCGTGCGCATCTCGCCGCTCTTCGATTCAATCGACATGTTGACCATGTCGTTTGTGCCAATCTCTTGAAGCCAGTGCCACGTTTTTTGCAGCGCTTCGCCGTACACCGGATCGTGCTCGCGTCCGGTTAATTGCCACGACGCGACGACGATGCTGCCTCGCGCCCGCTGGAACTGGCCAAGCCTGTCCAGCCTGCCAAAACGCTGCCGCAGCGCATCGATGCTCGCACACTCGCTCACGAGCACGTCAAAATCGAGGTCCGCGCCCACTTCCAGGCACTGCGTCGAGACCACAAATTTGCGAGGCTCTTCCGCACTTCTCTTGACGACCCCCGCTTTCAGCGGTTCCCATTCTTTTTGCATCCGGTCCCGATCAATCGGTCGCATCCTGCCAATCACGAGCAGAGTGTCTAGACCCTTCTCCCGTAGCCGTTCGTACGCTGCCTTCGCTGTTTGGACCCGGTTGACCATGATCACCACACGTTTCGCGCTGGCTTCGTCGGCCACGCGCAATGCCTCGGCAACCAGCGCTGCTGCGAACTTGTGCCCATCCTCCTTTCTGCATTTAATTTCGATCAACGCAGTCGGCTTTTCTGCGTAGATTCGTTCGCCCAGAAACTCCGGTTTCCTATCCTCATCCGTGATCTGAAAACGGTCGTGCTCGGCGCTAGCCAGTACCGGAGTCGCCGTCATCTCCACGAAATGGAATGGGCGGCCAATGGAGTCTGCCGTCCATTGGTCTCCTCGATACTGCGCAATCGCTTGCAGGGTCTGCGCAAATGCCTTCGAACAGTGCGCCTCGTCTAGAAAAACAAGCGCGTCGTTCGCGATCAACCCTGCGTGCAGCGGCCAACTGTTCTCGCTCACCCCGTACCCACGAAACAGCAGCCGCGATCCTACTTGGTCTACCGTGCTTGCCACCACAAGCGGCTGCAGCGGCGAGTCCACCCACGCCTCATCCCGGTAAGCGCCGCCTCTCAGTTCATATGCCTTCAGAGGCTTATCCCCACCAGCGATTCGCCTTAACTGCCCAGCTACTCGTTTCAGTGATTCCGTTTCGGCCTTCTCCAGGCTTTTCATAATTCGCTTGGCGCGAGCAACTACCTCACTGACAATCACCCGCCGGTCCACGACAAAAAAAATCCGTCGCGGTGCCTCGCCGCCCCGTGCCGCGAGCGCGAATAACGCAATATCGACACAGGCCGTCTTGCCGCTCGCGGTAGGCAGATCGATTACGCTGGGCCAGCCCTCCGCGCATACCCGCTGCGCCAGCCGTTCCTGCCATGGGAATGGCGGCTTCCCATTCAAATCGAAAAAAAATTGGCTAAAGTCGCTGATCTGTACCTCGCTCATCCCTCGGACCCGCTTTCGCGAACGGGGCGAAACAACCCGTAGCCCCGGAAACGGCCTCGCCCCGCCAGCACCGGGCCCTGCACCGCATCCTCAAACTCCACAACAGCGTGTGTCTGATAGCGGCACATGTCTGCACCGCCTTCAGCAAACTCTGGCATTGAGCGCGCATGACCCGCGCCCGCAAATACCGAAACAGGAGCCGTGCGAATCACCGTAGGCAGGGGGAGGCCCGCCGACTCGAACGCCTCGCGCAAAATGCGCTCCACGTCGCCATCACGATTCTTTTTTGGATAGTGATGCAGCACGATTGGCGTCACGCTGGCCCAAACCCTTTTGGGCTGTGTCCACGTGCGCGCTCCCAGAGCTATCGGCGGACGCTCACGTGTTTCGCGCGCTAACTGCCATGACCACGCCAATTCTTTGGAATCCTGATCTCCGTTCCGTCTTGCGCGCCAAAGGCGAATCTGCTTCTCTTCACCCGATTCGTGAAACAAGAGCGCCCCAACGGTGCGCTTCAGTTCCTCTTGCGGAAGATTTCTCGGGATCGCCATTGCAAGTCCCATGACGTGGCCGTCTGCGTAGTCCGCGCCCACGAACGGCAGCGGAAAGAACGCGACGTGCGGTTTCAATGTGGGCGTCCCGTCCGCTTGGTGCCCGCTCAGCCACTCGGGAACTTCTCCGTCCGGTAGCACCTTCATCGCCGCATTCCGAAGCGCCCCGGTCAACTGCAGCGTAGACTCCAACCCGAGCACGGGGCCCTCCAGCTTTGCGAGAACAATCAATCGGGAATCAAACGGTCCTGCAATTACCTTCTGCTCTTCCACTGATTCGGCGGTTGTGTAGCCTTGCCATCTCGATAATTTCGGGTCTGAATCTTCACCCTGCTCTTTGAGTTGCGCAAGTGTTCCCGCTTCTGCAACCCGCATTCTCTGTTGGGCGTGCGATTCATCCGGATGCCAGTTCGCTGTGACATGGTCCCGCTCGCCTGCCACCCACATCTGAACCAAAGAGGACGAATGCCCAATACGCGTAACCTTCGTGCATAACCGAGCAAGGCCCTCGCGAACATCCGCCGGCGCTTCCGAGTGCCACACGAGGAACACCGAATCACGATAGGGGCGTGCCGTCGCAAACGACCGCGCCTGCCTGCTTCGTCCAATAATGCCCCCGTGCTTATCGTTCACAGGCACATATGTCTCGACCGGTGAACGCAACTCGGCTCCGCTGGCCGCGATGGCAGGCGCTGGCTTCTGCTGTTCCAGCCACTCAAGGGCGGCGCGTTCTTGACTGTCTTCGCCGGTTTCGAAATAGGCCGCTGCCATTGCCATAAACACACGCCCCGGATGCGGCGGCCACTCGGGCCTCCTCGCTGCATTGCTGGCCACTACGTTGCCAGTCAGGTATCGAATTCCAAGCGCAATCATTCGGCCTTACCGTCGCCCTTTTCCTTTGCCGCTAGTTCCTGGCTCTGCCGCACCAGTTCCACTAGCTCTGCGGTTGGCTTCAGCGTAAGCTTCTGTTCCATCCACGCAAGTCCGCCCTGCTTTGCCGCTTTGATTGCCTCACCCAATAAGGCCGACGCTTCCTCGCCATTCATTCGGAACTTTCGCGTCTCCTGTCCGGGCCTTTCGAGTAACTCCCATTCCCGCCCGCCGACAGGCCACAAATGGCATCTGGAACGGAGACTGGTTCCCGCTTCAGAAGCGAAGATACCGGCACAAAGGCCGATAGCCGCAAGCACTGTTCGCCCCAGGTCATTTCTGTGAGGGTCGTCCCTTCAGTCGACGGGAAATCTCAATTTCCGCAACGCACCGAGCGAAACAACCGTTACCTGCTCCGCGTAGCGGCAACGGAGGCCACCGTTTGGGGTTTGGAAAGGAATGTTTCCGTGGTTAATCTTTGCGGGGGGGAGTGCATCCTTCGTCTTAGTATCCGCGAGGCCAAAGGACCCGTCCTCTTTCGGCTTCACCAAAACCGCGCTCCGGGAACCGAGCGGATCTATGCGGAATCCTTCGCGGTTTTCCACGCGTTCCACATCAACGGCGACAATCTCTGAGACATAGGTACGCTCAAACTTTGCCCGAAGCCGCCCGGCTTCTCCGGCGACCCCCACATTCCGAAAACCAGCGCCGTCGGACACAGCTCATACACGGCGGTTGCGTTCCACAGGTTGGACCTCCCCCACCGCTTCGCAAATTCGGATTTCGAAAAGCGTGTGCCGTCCGCCAACTCACTGTCGCGCAATATGGCGTCAGCTAGACGGTGCGGCACATCCAGGCTGGTCAAATTTGGTAGCGGACTTCGCAGTTTCTCATTTGAGCCGTTAAATTCCACCTCGATCAGGGGCAGCGAGATCTTACCGCGCTCGATGGCATTTTTCAGCGCTTCTTCCGCTCGGTTACTTTGCGACTGCACGCTGTCAAGCAAGACGCAGTCAACTTCTCTCTCCTGCCCCGCGGCATCCAGGATGCGCCTCTTCTCCGTTGCATACGCGCCGTTTGCAAATGTCGCAGGGAATATCTTCCCGCCCTCGCCCTCTACGGGAGGAGGCCAGAATGGCCTCCTCCTGCAGTTTGGTCACGGAACGGAATGCCGCCGCGGAGCCAGTGCACGTCAGCGCGTGCGCTGGCCTAGCCTGGAACCCTTTCCGCGATCCTCCAGATCGCGGCCTCATTAGCCACCCAAACGCAAAAGGCCCGGCTCTTCAGTCGGGCCTTCCCCAAGCCCGATCTACCGCGAGTGATCCCTCGTATCCCGCGTGTCCTTGTGATCGGGCGGCTTGCCGTGCTCCTCATGCTGAGGCGCTTGGCGCTGCTCGTTGGGTCGCGCTTGTTCGCGCTGGGGAGCGGGCCGGTTCTCCGGCGCGGGTCTTGCTTGCTCCCGCGGCTGTCCCCGTTCCGGGTAGCCTGGCTGTTGCGGCCGCGTCTCTGGCCGCGGTTGAGTTCGTTCCGCAGGATTGGGCTGTTGCGGCCGGGCCTCTGGCCGCGGTTGAGTTCGTTCCGTAGGATTCGGTCGAGCCGGCTGAGCCTCTGGCCGCGGTTGAGTTCGTTCCGTAGGATTCGGTTGTTCCGGCCGAGCCTGCGGCTGTGGTTGAGTTCGTTCCGTAGAATTGGGCTGCTGCGGTGCGCGCCCCTGTGGCTGGCTGGGTTTCGTCGTTTCGTTGCCCGGCGCGGGAGTTCGTTTGGTAAAACGCCCGTTCTCGGTGGGTTGACCGTTGTTCTCCCGGGGCGTGTTGTTCTCTCGCCGAATGTTCGGCGGTGTCCCGTGCGCCGCGGGCGTAGCTTCACGGCCTGGCTCGGCTGCCCGGTTCTGTGCCGGGGCTGACGCCGGGGTTCGTTCCGGTTGCCGCGCCGGTTCTGCTGCAACCGCAGGCCGGCTGTTCGCCCGGACGTTGCCTACGCGCTCTCCCGGGTGCACCGTGATTGTTCGCGCGGCGGGGGCCTGCCGGACCTCCGCTGCCTGCCGGACCTGTGGAGCCACCGCCTGGTGCATCGCCTGGAAATTATGCGGCTGCCCCGCGTGTTGATCCAGGTATTGCTGCCGCGCTGCAAACGGAGCGGGAACCGCCGCTGGGATACTGCGCGCCACCACTTGTCTTTGGACAACCTGTGCCGCCGGGCGGGGTGCCGGGCGTCCCATCGTCGGCGCTACTGCCTGTCGGGTAGGCGCTACCGGCGGGGCAATAACGGTAGCGGGCGCAATCCGTGTCAACTCCGCCTGGCGCACTACCACCCCGGCCTGCCGTACCGGACGGCCGCTGGCAAACGCGGTCTGCGGCATCGCCATCACCGCGTTCGGCGCTCTGACGTTTACGAACTGCTGCTTGTAAACCGTCCGGTTGACATAGACGGTGTTATACACGTTGGTGATGTTCACCGTGTTCGAGATGCGCGTGTTGTAACGGTTCACATTGGTGAAGTATGGGCGGCTGCACGCATATGGCGGTGTATAGACTTCTCCGAATCCCAGCGGCACCCACCCCAGGCTCGGCCCTCCTCCTGCGGGTAGCGAAACGCCCCAGTGCGCACCGCCGAACCACGCCACCATGGCGGGCGCGTAATATGGCCGCACGACCGGACCGCCGTATCCAACCTGCGCGATTGGTCCCGGGCACCAGCCCCAGCGGTTGCCGATATACGCCCAGCGCCCATAGTGGAACGGGGCGAATCCCCAGGGCATATCATCCACCCAGGTCCAGCCCCACGGCTCGATCCAGGCCCAATGGCCGTTTTGATAGGGCGCCCAACCTGCCGCTACGCTACGTGGATACCAGACCGGTCCATAATCGCCGGTTTCCTGCCATGCGCCGTAATCGTCGAGGTCCTCGCGCCCGATTACTGTAGGCGGAAGATATCGCTGCGAGGCCATGTTCGCTTCGTGCGCATCCCGCGCAGCGCACCAGTTATCAAAATCGTCGGGCGTCGGCGCCGTCTCCACGTCGAAGGACAACTGGTCCGTGCCGGTCAGCATTGCGCTGTTACCTGCATCCAGCGTGAACGCCTGCCCGCCCCCTGTAATCTCCGCTTGGCCCTCGCGCACCACTACGAAACTCATCGTCCCGTTTGGATCCACGCGAAAGCGATAGATACCGTCGCGCAGCAGTGTCACCGCGGCATTCGGCGTGTCCACTTCGAACACCTGATCCGGTCCGAAATCATGCAGGCGAAAATACATGTCGCCCTCGGTAAGCTTTATTTGCACGGTGCGGTCGTCCAGGTTCAGAAAGCCGAAACTCGTGTTCTGATCCATGCGGATGGCTGCTATGTCGAGATGCAGCTCTGCTCGCGATCCCTGATCGGTGTACAGGTAATCTCCGATTGTGAACGGGCGGTTCACGTCCGCCGGCGTCCACTGGTCGATACCCGCCGGCTCCATCGAAACATTTCCGTTGATGTAATTGAGCCGCGCGACGCGGTCGGGTGGATCTTCCTGCGCATAAGCCGCGACCGAAAGAACTGCGGACAGAATCGCCGCGGCAGCGAATCTCTTTGTGAGCTTCCCAAGTGCTCGCACCATGTTTGGTGTCTCCTGCCTGATAGATGTGCCGGTTTGAACCGGCGTTACCGGAGCGCCCTCTTATGGCTTGTTTCTAAAACGAAATTAATAGGGGGTCGTCGTTACTATTCGTTCAGAAACGCGGTCGTCCGAATACCAGATACTTCGAATGTTCTGCGGCAGCGAGGATTCTTGCAATTGATTTTGTCGTCCAGCAGCACCATATAACTCGCAGCTTTCGCGAATTTAGCGCGATCGCGCTCGTCCGCATGGCGCGGCAGTCTGTCTATCTTCTTCCGCACTAACCAGCGGAGCTCATATTCATTGACCGTTTTGCAGTACGAGCAATGCAGCGAAGCCGACTTGGTGGCTTGCGATTCGCGATAGAAGGCGCGTTCATCCACAGTGTTCGAATCCTTTTGACATCGAATTTAGTGGCCCGAAAACCGGAATTTCGAGATGGCCACTTCGTCGTTTCCCGGAATATAGAAACCGACTTTGTCCTGCGTAAAGTCTCGTCCGGGGCTGGCTACCGATCCCAGATCGCTCCACGTTCCGTCAACACCCTTGATACGTGCGGAAACGCCCGTGGGCTGTACCGACATGTCCACTTGAATCCATTCATCTGAATTTGCATCGAACGGAATGCGATTTACCTCGGTTGATTTCCCACCCTGAATCCTGCGAACGCTTGCATGTTTACCGTCCAGCGTAAACAGAACATAGTTGTCGGTATCGTGATAGCCCGCGTACCATTGCAGCTTGCCGTGCTTCAGAAAACCGCCAATGTGCCCGTGCATTTGAAATGAATATTGCCCGGCTTTCTCGGGGGTGGAATAGTGAACGAATCCCCCTCCCTTCCGTATCTGCTCACCCTGGGTCTGCACGGGAGCGGGCGGCGGTGTGACGGCCGGTTGCGCGACTGGCTCCGGCTCAGGCGGCGCAACGGATTTGTTGCTGGCGATCACTTTTTCAAGCTGCACGTCGGGGCCGGACAGCACGATCGGTACGCCTGCTGTAAAGATGCGGAGCAGTTTTTTCGGAATAGCGTCTTGCCGGCGCAGTTCCACTGTGTGTTCTCCCACCTTAACGTTGCCGATGTTTGCAACTCCATCGTTGCCGATTGTTGCCGCAAGCTGCTTATCGAGATAAATGGTTGTTCCGGGCGCGGCGCCGTGTACTTCCAGCGTTCCGAGTTGCGGAACGGGCTCCAGGCTGAACTCCATCGCGGTCTCTTCCGCCTTCTTCACCTCGGCAGTTTGAGGAGGCGGGTCCGTGAAGCCATCCTTGTGCACCCGAATGGTGTATTCACCCACCTTCAGCGGAATTCGTACCTGGCCCTGATTTGTCGCCCTGCGATATGGCTTATCGTTTATAAAGACATTCACTCCATCCCGGCCCGCCATCACCACGACGGTCCCTGTATTGGGATCGGACTTGACGTAAGCCGTTAGAGCCGGAGCAGGAGTGTACGTCAAAACAAAACGTTGTTTGTCGTGGTCCCGCACTATCTGCAAGTCGTGATCGGTCGCGCCAAGGTCATCCAGGGCCAGTCCTTCGGGGCTCACATCACCGGCCGGCTTATCGTCCAGCAGCAGAGCGGAAGGCTGAGCGTTCGTAAATACCCGGCCTTTGCCGTCTTGTGCGGAAACCAGAACGGCCATAGCATTCAGGGCTGTGGGCGGACCAACAATTTGCGGCGCCGCGTTGTCCTTCACGTCGAAGCTGAAACCGGCGTTGCCGCTCCGGCCGGCCACTTTGATCGTATGGCGGCCGGGCTGCAAGTCATCGAGCACCAGTTCACCATCCTTGAGATCTTGCGGCGCGCCGTCGTCGATAGAAACGGTCCCCGGCACCAGATCGGTATAAACGCGAAGCGTCGGTTTCGCTGTAACGGACGGGATGGGGGCCGGCGTAACCTGGCTCGCTGGCTTGCCGCCCGGCTGGGCCGGATTCGCTGCGCTGGTTGGGACCGTTTCCGGCAGATTGATCCTGCGCGCTGTCTGAATCAGGTAAAAGAACCCGGCGCAGATCAGAACAGTGAAAAGAAACGCGAGATAAATGGATCGTTTCCAGCTTTTCCCGTCGAGCCGCGGCACTTCCGGCGGGATCTCGGCCGCTTCATGTGACCGCTTCGGTGGGGGAAGGGGGGGAATACCGCTGTTTTCCGCATCATCTTCCTCCAGATACACCGCGGCGGATTGCTCGCGCAAAAGCCGGGCCCGCTCGATCACCGCTTCCTGCACATCCGCCGCAAGAAGCTGCACATCGAAATCGTCTACGTAGGTGCGACGGACTTTCTGAACACGGTCGAAGTAGCGACGCAGGTCGCTCAACGAGCGTGAAAGGCGTACCTCGTACTGTATTTGCCCCAACTCGTCCAGAGCAGAAAGCGTTTGTCGAGACCGATCCACTTTGAAGGAGTGCGCTCCAGTCGAATTATAGCGAGAATAGATTGGTTATTCGCCGCGATTGGCGTAGTTGAGCTCGTAAAAACGCCGGTATTCTCCGCTCTTCACGCGCTGCACCCACGCCTGGTTCGTCCGGTACCAGTTCACAGTGGAAATCAAACCTTGATCGAAGCTCACCACGGGCTCCCAAGCGGTTTCCGCAGTCAATTTTGCGTTTGTCAGCGCATAGCGGCGGTCGTGCCCGGGCCGGTCGGTCACGCGTTCGATGAGGGATTCGGGCTTTCCAGTCGCCTTCAGAATCCGCCGCACAACGTCCAGGTTGGGAAGCGAGCAGTTTCCGCCGATGTTGTAGATTTCGCCAGGACGCCCCTTCTCGAGCACGGATTGAATGGCGCGGCAATGATCTTCCACATAGAGCCAGTCCCGAATCTGCTGGCCATCGCCGTAGACAGGAAGCGGCTTATCTTCAAGCGCATTTGAAATCATCAGCGGAATCAGTTTTTCCGGAAATTGATACGGTCCGTAGTTGTTTGAAGCCCGCGTAACGGAGACGTTCAGTTTGTAGGTTGTGTAATAGGACAGCGCCAGCAGGTCCGACCCGGCCTTTGATGCCGAATAGGGACTGCTGGCGCGCAGCGGGAAGCTCTCGTCTGCATCATGCG
>Ga0308173_10000136_pt1 | contig 25407 bp, 20 predicted proteins | sample PhyPR1_FD_203716 | JGI IMG/M metagenome (GOLD analysis project Ga0308173, IMG submission 203716) | Soil microbial communities from UC Gill Tract Community Farm, Albany, California, United States - DLSLS.P.R1 | ecosystem: Environmental > Terrestrial > Soil > Agricultural land | place: USA... | reverse complement strand
TCGCAGAGGTGGACCAGCCGGCGTTCGCGCCTATGCACGTCGCCCGTATGCCGTTTGTTGTAGCAGCGCGGCCGTCGCAAGATCACTTACCGCCAAGCGCTGCGCCAGCGGCGAGTGAGCCGCTTTGCGCAAGCGCTCCACCTCCGCTGGCTGCGCCCGTCGCGAAGCGCCGAAAATCGAACGCCTCGCGATATGGAACGGCTGCTGCTGCGGCGCTTGTTTTGTGCGTTGCGGGCACAGTTGGTGTTTCCGTCCTTCAGACACCCACCCGCCCCACTGCCGCCGTTATTCGGGTTCCTCCGGAAGTGACGGCTCCCGCACCGCCTCAGCCCGTTACTACCCCGTTTTCGAAACGCGTTTTCGCAACAGTTCAGATACAAGCGCGCGGGTGTGAGTCTTCCATCAGTCCAATTGATCTGCATATGACGGCGCGGCCCGAATTCCAGCAGATTGCAAAGCAAGGCAACGCCGGAATTCGCAATATTCACTTCGACAAATCAACTGGCAGGTTGACCGGAGAATTATATGCTTCCGGTTCGGGAACGCGAGGGCCGCTCAACGTCTGTCTCAATCCGAAGCCCGCATCGGCCAGTTACCACATCGTGGCCCTTGATCGGTGATACTCAACGGCATCGTTCGAGCACAATCTGTCCCTTTCCCCAGACCGTTTGCCTTCCTATTCCGGTCCATTGAGCCGCACGGAGGTACGGGACAAACTCCGTCAAGTCCCCTTCGTACTCGGCGTCACCGATGAATCCGCCAATCGAATGGGTTTGCCCGGTGCGGCTGCTCCGGCGCACGAAGTCAATATGTTGAATGTCGCAGCGGGTCATGCGAACCAGTGCGGCGCGCTGGCCGAACGCCTGGAAGTCGATGGCCAGCGGACCGGGTCCGTAGAGTTCGCGCAGGGTACTGAGACGATCGCGCGCACGGGCCGCAACAATCGAGAATTCCGGGCGGCCGGCGATTTGCTGTTCGTTCTTGAGTTCGGTCGGAGTGACGAAGCGCAGACGTAATCGCGCGATGCGCTGACAGGTCGGATCGAGGCTCAACTCCAGCGGCGGTGTGTCCTGGAGCAGCGGAAGTGATCCTTCGCCGTAGAGCAATGCGCTGGACGAGCCGCCGGCATCCAATTGCGAAACATGCTGCAGCTCAACGCCTCCACCGCCCGGGCCCAGGCCTTCGCGGGCAAGCTGCGCGAAGGCCTGCACCAGGTACGGGATGGTCTTTCCGCTCGTATCGAAAAGATTCAGATCGAAATGGAAGTTTGCGCCAGCGGGAATATGCCGACCGTCAAGGTGCGTAGCACGGAAGACGAAAGGGCGGGGTGAATCGGCGAGTCCGCTCGGGCCGTGCGTAATTGCGGACGGGGCAAACAGCCGAGCATAGGGACAGGTTGCCTTCCATTCACAGGTGCGAGCGTCGTTACACTGCGGCACGCACGCGACGCGCCGGAAGATTGCGCCGAACGCTCCGCGCAAAATGTTGGAGGATTTACCGGGAGGAAAGTAGAGAGAATCAAGCGCGCTAAATGAAAAGCGCAGAGGGTAAAGTCCGAAAAGCAATTCTCCATTCTAGAGCGGGCGCGGAAAGTCATACGTCGTAATCTGGTATCACTCAAATGGACCGGCGCAAATTTCTTGCAAGCGTAGGCGCTGCGCTGACGGCAGTGGGTCGAGTAGACGCCCGGCAAATTCAGCCGCAGCCGCAGACCCACAATCCGACGGAACTCCGGCAGGCGCCCGGTTTGCTGCCGCAGAGCTTCGCCCTGGACGAGACCACAATTTCCAGTCTGCAAAGCATGAAAGCGGGCTCGCTGAATTCGGAACGGATCACAGAGATGTATCTGGATCGGATCGATGAGATTGACCGGCGGGGCCCGGGGCTGCGCTCCGTGATCGAGATCAACCCGGATGCGCTGGCAATTGCGCGGGCGCTTGATGCCGAGTACAAGTCCAAAGGATCGCGCGGGCCGCTGCATGGCATTCCGGTTCTGATTAAGGACAACATCGATACCGGGGATAAGATGCAAACCACGGCCGGTTCACTGGCGCTGGTTGGAGCACCGGCGCGTCAAGATGCGTGGGTGGCGGAACGGTTGAGGGCAGCCGGGGCTGTAATTCTTGGAAAAACGAACCTCAGTGAGTGGGCCAATTTCCGATCGAGCCACTCAACCAGCGGATGGAGCGGTCGCGGCGGCCAGACAAAGAATCCGTATGCTCTGGACCGCAATCCTTGCGGATCGAGCTCGGGCACCGGCGCGGGTATTTCGGCGAATCTTGCGGCAGTTGGGGTGGGAACGGAAACGGATGGTTCGATTGTCTGCCCATCTTCCATGTGCGGAATCGTGGGCATTAAGCCGACGCTGGGCTTAATCAGCCGGACCGGAATTGTTCCCATTGCGCATAGCCAGGACACAGCGGGACCGATGGCTCGCACCGTTCGCGATGCGGCTGTTCTGCTGGGCGCGCTGGTGGGTGTAGATCCGCGCGATGGCGCGACTTCCGCGAGTGCCGGGAAGAGCTTTGCCGACTACACCCCGTTTCTGGACGCGAACGGGATGCGCGGGGCGCGTATTGGCATTGCCCGTCAGTATTTCAAGATCGGCCCGGCGGTGGCAGAGGTGATGGACGAATGCATCGACGTGATGAAGCAAGCAGGAGCGGAGATGATTGATCCGGCCGAACTCCCGAGCTTTGGCAAATGGGGCGACACGGAATTCGAAGTTCTCCTCTATGAGTTCAAAGCGGACCTGAACAGCTATCTTGCCACGCGCGGGGCTGCCGTGAAATCGCTGGCAGAATGCATCGAATTCAACCGCTCGCATGCCGCCGAGGAGATGCCTTACTTCCAGCAGGAACTGATGGAGCAAGCCCAGGAGAAAGGGCCTCTGACGGACAAGGCGTACAAAGATGCGCTTTCGAAAAACCACAAACTCACGCGGAATGAAGGCATTGATTCCGTACTGAAAAAATTCAAGTTGGATGCGATTATGGGGCCGACCGCAGGCCCCGCATGGGTGAGCGATTGGGTGAATGGCGATCGTGCCGACAGCGGATGCGCTTCGCCGCCGGCGGTCGCCGGATATCCGCACATCACGGTACCGGCCGGATTCAAATTCGGGCTTCCGCTAGGCATTTCTTTCTTCGGTACGGCCTGGAGCGAACCGAAGCTGATCAGAATTGCCTATGCGTTTGAGCAAGCCCGTAAAGCCAGGCGCAAACCGGAATTTTTACCAACTGTGAACTTCTATGCGGAATCCGGGAGTTGAAGCGCATCCAAGGATTTCAGGGCCGCGAGTAAGCAAGCGGCCAAGATGGGTACAGCATGGCGGATAGACATAGAGTTGTCATTCTAGGTGGTGGATTCGGCGGCCTGTACGCCGCCAAGGCGCTGAAGCGCGCGCCGGTTGACCTCACCGTGATCGATAGGCGAAATTACCATTTGTTCCAGCCTTTGATGTATCAGGTTGCAACCGGTTCGCTTTCGCCCGGCGAGATTGCAGCGCCGATTCGCGGCGTGCTGAATCGGCAGAAGAACACGCGCGTTTTGCTGGGCGAAGTTGTAGATATCGATCCGGTTGCAAAAGAGGTTTCTCTGAAGGATGGCGCGACCTGCCCTTATGACTCGTTGATTGTTGCAACCGGGTCGAAAACCGCGTATTTCGGTCATGATGACTGGAGCAAGTGGGCTCCCAGCCTGAAGAGCGTTGAAGAGGCCACCATGATCCGGCACAAGATCCTGGTGGCATTCGAAGCAGCCGAGCGCAGCGCGGACCCTGCTGAGCGAAAGGCTTGGATGACCTTCGTGATCGTCGGCGCTGGAGCGACCGGTGTGGAACTGGCGGGCGCCCTGGGCGAAATCGCCCACCGCACGCTGAAGCATGATTTCCGCTCGATCAATCCGGCAGACGCCCGGATACTCTTGGTCGATGCCGGATCGCGGATCTTGCCGACGTATCCGGAGACGCTCTCGCGCAAAGCGGTCAAATCGCTCGAACGCTTGGGCGCGACGATCCGTACCGGGATGATGGTCACCGAGATTGATGCGGAGGGCGTAACCGTTAAGGACGATGCCGGGCACGAGCGAATCGCCGCTCGTACCGTAATTTGGGCGGCCGGGGTGGCGATGTCAGATTTCGGGCGGCAATTGGCCCAGCGCACGAATGCCGAGGTTCTGAAGCCGGGCCGCATCAGGGTTAACCCGAACCTCACGATTCCAAACTTCCCGGACATATTTGTCATCGGTGACCTTGCTTATGCGACGAAGCCCGACGGCACGCTGCTACCCGGAGTAGCGCAGGTCGCCATCCAGGGAGGCGCTTATGCTGCGAAAACGATTCTGAAACGGATGAAAGGCCAACGCGATTCGAAGCCCTTTCACTACTTCGACAAGGGCGATCTGGCTGTGATTGGCCGCGGCGCAGCGGTGGCGAACATTTTCGGCTTCCAGCTTTCCGGGTTTCCGGCGTGGCTGGTCTGGCTGTTTATTCACCTGATGTATATCGTCGAGTTCCAGAGCCGGCTCCTTGTGTTTATCGAGTGGGGCTTCCTGTACTTGACATCAAACCGCGGCGCGATGCTCATTACCGGCAGCGCGGGGTCCAAATCGCTGAATGAGTCCAAGCCGCTGCAGATGACGGCTCATGATTGACGAAAATACCGTTTGATCCGAACGGAGAGCATCTCAGACAGAGCAATGGCTGCCAGTCCGATCAGGAAATGGAGGACGCGAATCGCTTCGTGTGCCGGTCCGGGCAGCCAGCCGCCCATTTTCATCCCGAAGATAGCGACGAGCGCGCCCCAAAGGACCGCCAGAATCGTCAAAACAGGATTGACTTTGGCCACCATGCCTATGATCGCCAAAATCCAGAGTAGGCCAACCAGACTGATGCCAAGGTCCATGTGGACGGGTACCAGAGTAAAAGAGTGACCTGTCCAGAATAAGAAACCGAGGACAATTAAAATAACACCGAGAACTCGTACAGCATTTTGAATGAGTATGGTTGCGGTTTTCATGTGCTAGTTTAAGATTCGCAAATGGAGCTCCTGATTTCCGGGCCCAATGGCTCCCCAACCCGTGTTGAGCTGCGAAACCCAACGCTTTCCCTGGGGCGGTCCGCGGAAAACGATCTCGCCTATCCGGAGGACCCCTGGCTCTCCCGCTCTCACCTCAGTTTTGAACAGAATGACGGCGATTGGTTCGTACGGGATTGTGCCAGCCGGAATGGTACGGTTGTCAATGCAACCAGCCTGAAGGAGCGCCACAAGCTCAAAGCGGGAGATCGAATTTACGCCGGACACTTGACGATTGAAATCCGCGAATCCGCGAGCGAGCCGCGGAAGCCGGTGATCTCGTTCGTTCCCCGGGAAGAAGAGAAAATCACTCGCGAGGCGACTCTCCTTACCAGTCTGGATAAGGTCCTGGACAAGGCGGCCGCCAGCGATCACGACGCGCGCGATGCCTCTCTGAATACATCGCGGGTGGTGCGAGCGCTCATCCATGCCGGGCAGGAACTGGCGGGCCACAGCCCGTTGGAGAAGCTGTTCACAATCATCCTGAAACTGGCGCTCTCGGCGGTGGATGGCAAACGTGGCGTGATCCTGACGCTCGAAGAAGGCGAACTGGTGGTGCGCGCGAGTGAAGGCGCCGGATTTTCCATCAGCACCGCGGTGCGCGATCGCGTCCTGAGGGAGAAGTGCTCGCTGCTGATTAGCGACGCGCAAGTGGACGACGCGCTGCGCCAGCAGAAGAGCATTGTGATGCATCGCGTCCGCAGCATGATGGCGGTTCCGCTGCAGACAGGCGACCGCGTGATCGGCTTGATTTATGTGGATAACAGCACGTTTATCCGCCCGTTTTCACAGGAAGATCTCGATCTGTTAACCGTGATGGCAAACGTCGCTGCAATCCGCATTGAGCATGCGCGGCTGGCGGAGGTGGAGCAGGCGGAAAAGCTGATGGAGCTGGAGCTATCACAGGCCAGCGAAATTCAGCAGACCCTGCTTCCAACAGAGGCCCCGCTCTATGAGGGGTATGATCTCGCGGGATACAATCTGCCTTGCCGTACCGTGGGTGGCGATTACTACGATTTTGTTCCGTACAAAGACGGACGGCTCGCGCTGGTAGTCGGAGATGTGTCGGGCAAGGGGTTACCGGCGGCGCTGCTGATGTCAAGCCTGCAGGCGCGCGTGCAGATGCTCCGGGAAACGAATCCGGACCCAGGAACTGCGGTAACGATACTGAACCGCAGTCTTGCCGAACGTTGTCCTCTCGGCAAGTTCATTACCTTCTTCTACGCTCTCCTCGATGTGAAGTCCGGATTACTCAAATATAGTAATGCCGGGCACAACTATCCCTTGCTGTTGCGGGCCGGCGGAAGCGTTGAGCAGCTCTCAGGAAGCGGCATGGTGATGGGCATCTTCCCATCCGTATATTACGAAGTAAGGGAGACTACGCTGGAACCGGGTGACTTACTGGCGTTGTATAGCGATGGAGTAACCGAAGCCTCAACCGCCAAAGGCGTCGAGTTCGGTGAAGATGGGTTGACTCAATTTTTGTCTGAGCGGAAATCGGAATCGTGCTCGCAGATTGTGGCGTCGTTGGCCGATCATGTCAGACGATGGCGAGGCAGCAGCTCATTCAGCGACGACTTCACGATTGTGCTGGCGCGGCGGCTCGCTTAAATAACAGGCGGCAGTAACAAGCGGGCACAAAGTTCTTTGCGTACCTTCGGTACTGGTACTCTTAAGCGCTGCCATTCACTAAAGCCTAATTGCTTTGTTGTGGATGATTCTGTATTGTTAGACACCGGGACAACAGTCTGCCGTGGCGCGATCAGAAACACAGCTGCTCAACCATCAAGGCAGGAGGGCCGCCGTTTCTTCTTCACAAGTGGCGTTAACATCCCGTGCGTGGCGTGAAGCACATCGTTCCCGCGGTCACCAAGAGGAACCGGCGATTCCCTATTTGCGGCGCTTTGCCATCGGAAATGCGCTCCACACAGCCGAGGAACATGCGCTGCCACTCTTCGGATTGCTGTTAGTTCTGCTGTTGTTCTATGTCGCCGCGCGGTTGGGTACTCGTCTCCCGCCAATAACGCATGCGACCTGGTCATCCCGGACTCAGTATCTGGTGTTTACGCTGTCCGTTATTTTGAATTTTTTGGCTTTGGGAGTTTTGGTGCATGTCATCAAAGGCCGCGGAGGACTCGCTTATTTGAAGGGCTACCTAAAACACGACGTGATGGCGAATATGGATGCGGCCTTTATCGGACGGCAGATGCTGTTCGATCTTATGCCGCACGGCGGGGGGCGTCCGATTGTGTTCATGGGTGACAGTATTACTGCTTCCTGCGAATGGAGCGAGATGTTTGGGAACCGGAGCCTGATTCTAAATCGCGGTATCGGAGGCGATACCAGCGCCGGAGCAGCAATGCGGGCTGAATCGATTGGCGCTCTGCATCCGCTTGCGGTCTTTTTGATGATTGGAACCAACGACCTCCAATTGCTTCATTGCAGGCCCGAGCAGACGGTTTCCAATTGGCGATCGATCATTGAGCTGATCCACCGAAAATCGCCCGAAACGGTTATTTATGCCCAGAGCATTCTGCCAACCGGCACTCCCAAATTCAACGACTGGAGCATGCGGGTTAATCAACAGGTATCAGGGCTGGCGGATGGCCGGTCCGTGATATTCGTCGATTTAAGATCTGCATTTCTGCTTGATAACTCGCTCAACCCAGAGTACACGGCTGATGGAATTCACCTCAATGGAAAAGGCTACCTGGTCTGGAAGAAGCAGATTGAGACAATCGTCCGGGGGTTGATCCGCGAACAAGCTTCCAACATCAAGCGGCGGCGGGCCGTGCCTGCTGCCATGGCCGCCTACAAGTAGCACAATCCGCAGGGTCCGATATTGACGAGCGCAGATCGGCCACGAGCTTGCGAAGAACTGCGTATGAGATATTTGAGCGAGGTTCGGGCTTGCTAATCGTTACGAATTATTGGCGCTCATTTCCCAAGTCGTGGACTGCATCCACCGGTCTTTCGGGAACCAGCGTGAGCGAAGTCCGTACCCTTGCTGATTGCATGAAATACCGCGACCGGCAGGATGCGATGTTCCTGATCAGTTGCGATCCAAAGCTCTTGTATCAATTGGCTGCGGCTTTCAGTGCCTTACCAGGCCGCCGCAGGCCTCTGCTTTCGGTTGATTTAGTGCTGCGCCGCCCTCTTCGCACAATCGATCATCTTACTTGCAGCCTTAAGCGGCTTCTGCTTCGACGGGTAGATCACCATATCCTATTTCACAAAGACGTCAGTGGCTATGAGAAGTACTACGGAATCCCCCCGGAACAGTGTTCGTTCGTGCCGTTTAAGGCTAACTTGCCTCCTGTTCAGGATCCTGCGGTATCCTCCGACGGCGAATACGTTCTATGTTACGGCCGCTCGCAGCGGGACTGGGATACGTTTTTCGAAGCAATGAAGCTCGTGCAATATCCGGGCGTCACATCCATTCTTTCCTTGCCGGAGAAGTTTGCGCAGCGGCCGGATCTGCTGCCGAACAACGTCCGCCTGCTAGAGGATGAAAACACCGAGGAAGCGCAGGTGCGAATTCTCGGACGGGCGAAAGTAGTAGTTCTTCCGATCTTGAAGTCGAATATCGCGGCGTCGGGCCTAAGCATCGGACTGAATGCCATGGCTCTGGGAAAGTGCGTGATCGGATCCGAAGGGCCGGCGTTTACGGGTATATTCTCAGACGAACTGCTACTGGTGCCGGCCGGGGACCCAGCCGCGCTTGCTGAAATGATTTGCCGCGCCTGGGAAGATGATGAACTGCGGCGTGCTACTGCCATGCGCGCCCATGAATACGCATTGAAAGCAGGCGGGCGGAACGAATTGTATCAGCGTGTGATCGATGCAGCCGCGGTCTGGTACCAGCGCCAACCGATTCCTCGGGGAGTACAGACTTTGAATGAGGCTGAATAGGTGCGCGGTATTCACGCCGGCCTTTGTTGTGGGGCTGTTCCTTTGCCTGACACTTTGGGCGCAGAACCCAAGCGTGAAGTCTTCGGACTTAGACACGAAAATCGATTCGACACGCACGGCCTTCGGTGTGCCAAGCGTTTCGGTGGCAATCATTCAGGACGGAAAACCGCTTTATGCAAAGGCGTTCGGGGACGCCGATTCGGAAGCGAATAAAGCCGCCACGACTGATACACGGTATGCGGTTGGGTCGATCAGTAAGCAGTTCACAGCAGCATCTCTTTTGCTTGAGCAGGAGAAGGGGAAGGTGTCGCTGGACGACAACGTGGCAAAGTATTTTCCTGATCTGACGCGAGCAAACGAAGTTACGATTCGCGAACTGCTTTCGCACACTTCAGGATATGAAGATTATGCGCCGCAGGATTACCTGATTCCGGAGTGGACGCGGCCGACTACCCCGGATGCGATTCTGGATCGCTGGGCAAAGAAACCGCTAAATTTCGATCCAGGTACGCAGTGGCAGTACAGCAATACGAATTATGTGTTGGCCGGCAAGATCCTGGAGAAGGTGTCTGGAACACCGCTGCTGACGTTCCTGGAGCAGAACTTTTTTCAACCGCTTGGAATGAGTTCCGCTGGCGATTGTGAGGTAAAGAGCCGGGCCGACGCGAAAGCGTACACACGCTACGCTCTAGGGCCGCCAAGGCCGGTTGGACGGGAAGCGAATGGCTGGTACTTTGCGGCCGGCGAGCTTTGCATGACATCTTCGGACCTGGCGAAGTGGGACGCGGCCTTTCTTCATAAACGGATTCTGTCGCCGAAATCCTACGACGAGTTCACAAAGGAAGTGAAATTGAAGAATGGGAAGCCGACTCACTACGCGCTCGGGCTCGAAATAGGCGACACACGCGGTACACCCACTGTCTCGCACGGCGGCGAAGTGTCAGGATTCCTGGCGATGAATACACTCTTTCCGTCGAAGGGCGACGCTATCGTCGTATTAACCAACGAGGACGGCGTAAATCTGATCGGGCCGCTAACGCAAGAGATTGCGAATATGCTGCTCGACCCGGAAAACGCATCCGCGGAAAAGCAGGACCAGCAGGTTCGCGCGATCCTGACGGGTTTGCAGGAGGGCCACATCGATCGCGCTGAATTCACGCAAAACGCAAACTCCTACTTCGATGATGTTGCGTTAGGTGATTATCGGCAATCGCTCGCGCCCATGGGGAAGCTGGAGGTTTTGAGCCGTTTGAGTTCCCAAGGCCGTGGCGGCATGACGCATTTGAGCTATCGGGCCCATTTTGAAAAGAACACTGTGCTGCTGAACATTTACGTTATGCCCAATGGGAAGTTCGAGCAGTTTTTGGTGGGAGAGCAGTTTTAATCGCCGCTTGCTACGCGCACGGTTCAGTTAATGCAGTCCGCACAGCGTTAATAACCTCCGCAGTCGAGCTGCTTCCGCCCAGATCCGGCGTTCGGGCGCGGCCTTCGGCTAAGACGCTCCGGACGGCCCTATCGACACGCGCTGCGGCGACTGGCAGTTGTAAGTGCTCCAGCATCATCGCGACGGAGAAAATAGCCGCAAGCGGATTCGCGATTCCCTTTCCTGCAATATCCGGCGCGGAGCCGTGCACCGGTTCGAACATAGAGGGAAACCTCCGCGATGGATCAAGGTTCGCGCTCGCCGCGAGCCCAATACTGCCGGTGACCATTGCCGAAAGATCGCTCAGAATGTCGCCGAAAAGATTCGAGGCGACGACTACGTCGAAGGTCTGCGGTCGGCGAACAAAATTCATGGCCGCGGCATCGACCAGAAGCGATTCGGTTTCGATATCGCCATATTCAGCGGCAACCTGCTGAAAGACACGGTCCCACAGCACCATGCTGAAGCCTTGCGCGTTCGATTTTGTGATCGAGGTCACCCTTCGCTTCTTGTTCCGCCTGCGGGCGAGATCGAAAGCATACCGGATAATTCGCTCAACGCCGTGCCGGGTAAAAACAGACGTTTGTACCGCAACTTCCTGCTCCTGAAACTCATGGACAAATCCGCCGGCCTGCGCATATTCGCCTTCGGTGTTTTCGCGAACGACGACCAGATCGACATCTCCTGGCGACAGTCCCTTAAGCGGCGAATCGACGCCCTGATAAAGAACAGCCGGCCGCACATTCGCAAACTGATCGAAGGTTCGCCGGATGGGCAGCAGGAGACCGTTCAGGGTCACATTGTCCGGAATCTCGGGATGCCCCACTGCGCCGAGCAGGATGGCGGCATGGGGCCGAAGCGTATCCAGCGCATCGGACGGCATCATGCGGCCGTGTTGAAGGAAGTAGTCGCTACTCCAATCGTATGTTGCCTCCTCAAGTTTCGCGCCATCATCGAAAGCGGCCTGGCGCGCGATCTCGAATGCGGGATGAGTAACTTCGCGGCCGATTCCATCACCCGGAACAATGGCGATCGAAAATGTCTGCATTCGGCTATTGCGCGCCGGTCCAGTCAGGCGTCTGCGGAATGGCTTCGCCGTCAGCGCGGGGATCGGATGCCGCGAAATGGACGCCTGTTCCGTTCTGCATCACGACGTTTCCACGGCCCATCTCCATCGAATACGGATCCACAATTTTCAACTGATGTCCCTTCGCAGTCAGTTGCTGCCGCACAGCTTCGGGCACCCGCGATTCAATGAGCAGATCGCAGCCTTCAAACGTCGGTTTGGTGAAGCGAGCCGCGCTGAGAGCTTCCTGAATGTTCATGCCGAAATCAACCACGTTCGATACGAATTGCGCGTGCGCCTGAGCCTGGTTGAAACCGCCCATGATCCCGAAACCAATTGTCTCGTCGCCCTTTTGCATGAAACCCGGAATGATGGTGTGCAGGGGGCGCTTGTGCGGCGCTAATGAATTGGGTTCTCCAGGTTTTAAGGTGAAAAGCTGCCCGCGATTCTGCAGGACGAAACCGGTTCCGGGGGCAACCAGTCCGGTGCCGAAGGCCGCGTAGTTGCTTTGAATAAGTGAAACGATATTTCCGTTCTCGTCGATAGCGGTCAAGTAAGTGGTGTCGCGGCCCATTGCATTCAGACGCCGGCTTAAGTCCGAAGGAAGCACGTGACAATGCGCGTGGTTAGGATCAATCGAATCCGCGCGCTTTTTAGCCAGATCCTTCGAGAGGAGTTGTTTGACCGGTATATCCGAAAACCGCGGATCGCCAATGTATTTAAGCAGGTCAGCGTATGCAAGCTTCTTCGCTTCAATCATGACGTGGAGCGTCCTGGCGCTATTGTGCCCATAGTCAGACAACGGGAACTGCTCCATGATGTTGAGCATGCTTAAGGCTGCGATCCCTTGGCCGTTGGGCGGAAGTTCCGAAACGGTCCAATCGCGGTAGGTGGTGGAAATAGGAATGACCCATTCGGGCTGGAAATCCGCAAGGTCCGCCTCGCTAAGCGTACCGCCCTGTTCTTTTGAAAACGCAACGAGCTTTTGCGCTAACGGACCGCGGTAAAAGCCGTCGCGCCCATGCGCGGCGATAAGCGCCAGCGAATTTGCCAGGTCGGGGTCACGAAAGATCTCACCGGTTTCAGGCGCGTGGCCGCCGGGGAAAAATGTTTTACGGAAACCCGGCTTGTCCTGAATCGCTTCGGGCGTCTGCTCCCAAACGCCCGACACCAGTTCAGCAATAGGTACGCCGTGCTTTGCGTAAAAAATAGCGGGCTCAAGAACTTGTTGCAAACTCAGCTTTCCGAAACGGCGGTGCAGCGCGTCCCAGCCTGCAACCGCTCCCGGGACGGTAACGGATTGTATGTTGCGAGGAATCTCTCCGGTAATGCCCTTCGATTTCAGGAAGTCGATAGAAAGGCCTTGCGGCGCCCAGCCGCTGGAATTCAATCCGAACAGCTTCTTTGTTTTGGCTTCGTAGACGATCGCGAACAAATCGCCACCGATCCCGTTCATCATCGGCTCGGTGATGCCCAGAACGGCGTTCGCGGCAATCGCCGCATCAACGGCGCTACCATGCTGTCTCAGAATTTCAGCGCCTGCCGCGGATGCAATGGTTTGACTGGTGGCGACAATTCCGTAACGGCTCACGACCACCGAACGCCCGTAATCGCGTCCGGACCGCGACTTTTGAGGAAGCTTCTGAGCGGGCAAATTGGCGGCGAGCACGATGGCTCCAAAGAGATAGAGAGCGGCGCGCATGGGCAACCGCTCCATTGTGTCAGAAAACTGTTTACTCAGCGCTGCGGAGGCGCTGGCGACGGGGCCGGGCCCGGATTCGCCGCTGGCGCTTGACCGGCAGCAGGCGGGACACCAATCTTGACTCCGATCACCTGGCCGGAGACGACCAACTCCACGCGGCGGTTCATCTTTCGGCCGGCAGCGGTGTCGTTTGAGGCGACTGGATAGTTATCGCCATATCCAACTGCGGTTACATTCTCGGGATTGAGCCCTTGCGTCGTGAGAAAATCGCGCACCGTATTGGCCCGTTCCTCGGAAAGCTTCTGGTTGATTTGCTGCGTGCCTGTGCTGTCCGTGTAACCTTCCACCTGAAGGTTCAGGCCGGGATGTGAGAGTACGATCCCGGCGATTTTAGCGAGCGCGATGCGCGCCGGTTCTTTCAAATCATATTTGCCGGTGGCAAACAGCACATCTTGCATATCGACTACCAGGCCGCGGGGCGTTTCATGCGTCGGCAGAACGGAATTGAATTGCTGGAGCAACTGCTGGCGCAATTGCTGTTGTTGCTGTTCAGACTGTTGGCGCAGGCGTTCCGCTTCGGCGGCAGATTGTTGCGCTTTCTGCGCCTCGGCAGCAGATTGCGCGCGGGCTGCGTCCGCCGCTTGTTGTGCCTTTTCGGCGGCAGCACGCCGTTCGGCATCCAACCGGGACTGTTCCTGTGCCTCTTGCGCTCTCTGCGCTTGCTGTTCGGCCTTCTGCTGAGCGGCGGCCTGACGCGCTGCGGCTTCATCACGCTCCTGCTGCCGCGCAAGCTGCTGTTGTTTCCTCAAAGAGATGATGCGGGCGTCTTCCGCTTTCTGAACTGCCTCACGAGCCGTCATTTTGGCGGGCTTCCATTGTTTCCTGTCCTGGTAATCCTGCGCTTGGTTCCATAACTTCTCAGCCTGCTGATAGACGTCGCTTGCGTACTGGTCGGCTTTCGCGTACTGCGCGATCTGCACCGCATTCTGCGCTTCATATAGCTCCAGCGGGCTCTTCTTGTTCGCGTTCAAATCAACCGGCTTCAACTGGTTTTCGGGTACATGGTAGGTGTATTGACCACGTGGTAATAATTCGAAATGCGCTTCTACAGTCTCCACCTTGCCCAGCGTATCTTTGCGAATGACGTTTTGCATGGCTACTACGTCGCTGGGCTGGCGGACGCCGAAATAGGGCTCGGCAGTTATGATCAATCCAAATGACTGTAAGTCGGTAGTTACTTGACTGCTGTAATTCCCGTCGGAGTTCACCAGAATTTCACCAAGGTTTGAAGCGTGTCCGTCGGGTGTTATGGCCCATAGCACGTAGGTTAGGTAAAGGGGGCCAAATGTACGGGCCGCGGGCAGGTTCTTTACGTCGATCTTGATTGTCATATGGCCGCCTTCGCTGCGTACCTGCGCTTGCCCTTTCGCCTCCGGCGCCAGCGATGTGCCTTGGAAATCGACCTTCGTCCAGCCGCTGCGATTGCGGTAACTCACTGCCGGAACGTCCTTCGCAACGACCTGGACCCGGAAGATCGGATTCGAATTCCCAGACGAATTCTGTGCGGGAATCGATTGCATCGGGTTGTGCTCCTGCGCAAGCAGGGCAACCGGTAGAATAGCGAGCAGCAGCGGCACGGGCCAAGTCATAGCAGATGTATTGATGCAAAGTATGTGCCAACTTCGTAAGTACCAGCAATTGCAAGCATTTAGCTGTACACGAAGCGGCCACGTACCGGGTAGTTTTTGCAGGGAGCGTTGAAAAGGCTGGAAACCCCGCCGGGTAAGATCGTAGTGTGAGTTCCTCGCAACCGGGTATTGAAGCGCCACCGGGAAGGCGATTTACCTCGCCGTTACTGCCAATTTTCCTGATTGTCGCCGTTGACGTACTCGGCTTCACCATTATCCTGCCGCTGCTTCCGTTTTTTTCGGAGCGCCTGGGCGCTTCGCCCGCGGTGGTTGGCGCCATCATTTCGATTTACGCGGTCTGCCAGTTGATTGCGGGACCCATTTTGGGTCAGATTTCGGACCGGATCGGACGCCGACCCGTTCTGTTGGTGAGCCAGGCCGGAACCCTGGGCGGCTTCCTGGTTCTGGCGTTCTCCGGACACGTCTGGATGGTCTTCTTATCGCGGGCCATCGATGGACTTACGGCCGGGAACCTGAGTATTGCCCAGGCATATATCAGCGATGTAACTAAACCCGAAAATCGCGCCAAATCATTTGCGATTATCGGTGTCGCGTTCGGGTTCGGGTTTTTGGTGGGGCCTGCTATCTCCGGTTTTCTGGCTCATTTCGGTTATCAAGCTCCCATTTTTGTCGCCTGCGCGCTCTCTTTAACCAGCATCCTTTGCACCTTCTTCCTGTTGCCGCGCCATGAGGCGGTTCACGAATACGCGACCGAGGAAGCCGATACGGGTCCGGGCGGCAAACGCCTTTCGCTAATCTCCTGGGGCGAGTACAGGCGGTATTTCCGAGATCCTGCCCTGGCGCGCTTGCTGATGCAATGGCTCTTGTTTGCGCTATCGTTCTCTACCTTCATCTCCGGGTTTGCATTGTTTGCCGAGCGCCGCTATCTGTGGAACGGGCACCCGGTAGGAGTGCGCGAAGTAGGCTATATTTTCGCGTTCAACGGCTTTATCGGCATGATCATGCAGGGCGGAATGGTTGGGCGCATGGTGAAGTGGTTGGGGGAGAGAAAGGTGGTCCAGCTCGGATTCTTGATTTCTCTGATTGGTTACGCAGCTGTGGGCTTCACGCAAACGATTGGCCAGCTTCTCTGGGTGATGGCATTTTCATCGATTGGCGCGGCCGGCTTGCGGCCGGCGCTCACGAGCATGGTGACGCAGAAGGCTGGCAGACGCGAACAGGGAGTTATCCTTGGGCTCACGCAATCGCTGACATCGGTTGCACAGATTGTGGCGCCCCTGCTGGCCGGCTATCTCATCGATCGCGAATTGCTCACCACCTGGGCAGTCTGGGCCGGCGTTCTAGCGGGCCTTGCGCTGTTCTTCCGGCCGCGGCTTAAGCCCACACCAGTCGCCGGCTGAAGCGCGCGTCATGAGCTGGCCAAGCCTTCGAAGCTCGGAATGGATTCTGGTTGGCTTCTTTGCCTATATAACCGCCATCTCTCCACTGTTTCGGGATCGGCCCCATCTTAGTTACCAGCCGGCGGTCGCGTTAGCAGGCGTGCTGGCGCTGTTCTCTGCGCTGGCGCGCTTTCAGCATTCGTTGGGCGCAAAGGCGATTGGAATCGTGCGCGATTGGCTGCCGATTCCTCTGACACTGATGGCATTTCGCGAAATGGAGTTGTTCCTTACATCCAGTTATGCCCGCGCATACGAGAGCGCCTGGATCCGCTGGGATGATCTGTTGTTACGAACCTGGCATCTGCGCGGCCTGATTGAATACGCGGGAAAGATTATTCCGTTCTATCTGGAGCTTTGCTATTTACTTGTGTACGGGGTAGGCGCGTTCTGTGTGGTGGTGCTGTATGTTCGCGGACAACGCGGCGAGGTGAATCGTTTTTGGAGCATCTATCTGGTGGGAACCCTGGCAGCGTACGCACTATTTCCGTGTTTCCCTTCGCAGCCGCCGCGCATTGCCTTCCCGGCGGTCGGGGCTCCATCTGTTACAACCTGGGTGCGCGAATTGAACATGTCGATTTTGCGCCATGCGACCATTCATTCCGGCGTGTTTCCAAGCGCCCATGTCTCATCGGCATTCTCGTGCGCATGGGGCATGTTTCTTGTGCTTCCCGAACGCCGGAGATTTGGATGGGGATTGCTGCTCTACGCCTTCAGTGTTTCGGTTGCCACCATCTACGGTCGCTATCATTACGCCGCAGATGTGGTCGCCGGGTTCGGAATCAGCCTCGTGGCGGGTATTGTTTGTATTGCGATGGCCGAGCGGCACGGAAGTTAGCGAACTATCGGGCGATTGTCTTCGTGCCGGCGCTTAGCCGAATCTCATCGCCGGAGTTTGTGCTTTTCCAATCCCTGTTATTTTTCGATTCAAGCTGCTCAAACTGAATCCGGTTTTTGCCGGTGAACACGTTCACTGTCTTGTAATACGTGGTGGTTCCACCTTGCTCCCAAGTGCTGGTGTAGGTCCAGTGATCGCCCTTTATTTCCAGATCGCCGCGGCCTCCTCCACGGCCGTCGAGCCGCACCGTCTGGGTATGATAGTGGCCGGGCTGATTGGCCGGAACAAAGACTAGCAGCGCACCTGTTTCACCATTCACGATTTGCTGGCAGGTGAAGAATTTGCCTACAAGTGCGCACTGGTTCACCAGCGTGTCCGGTTTCACCCCAGATGCAAGATCTTTGCGCGTAACCCGCCACGATCCGTTATAAAGCCAAAGGGGCGCGTAGGGATCCGCCGGCGAATCAGCAATGCACACGAACTGCCCGGTGAGAGCTATGGCTGCCATCCAAAGCAAAAGGCGCATGTAAGAATAGAATCACATCTCATTGGAGAACACTAATCAATTCAGCCGGAGCCGGCAATTCCGGCCACGAATGCACACGAACGAATGCAGATGAGCGCTCTTTCTACCGAAACGACATTTGCAGTCGAAACACAGATAGTTACCTTTCCCTCGCTGACCTTGGATTGCGGCGTCACGCTGCTGGACGTGGATGTTGCGTATGAAACGTACGGCGAATTGGATACGACCCACAGCAATGCGATTCTCGTGCTCCACGCGTTTTCAGGAGACGCGCACGCGGCCGGCATAAGCAAGGAGACGGGACAGCCCGGCTGGTGGTCGCCCATGATCGGTCCGGGTCTGGCATTCGATACGGATCGCTATTTCGTCATTTCCTCCAATGTGCTGGGCGGATGCAGGGGAACAACCGGTCCGGGCTCGATTGATCCTTCGACGGGCCAGCCCTACGGCATGCATTTTCCGGTCATCACGGTCGGCGATATGGTCCGGCTGCAAAAGATGCTGCTTGAGCATCTTGGTATTTCGCGGCTGTTGGCGGTTACGGGCGGCTCAATGGGCGGGATGCAGGCCCTCGCCTGGACGGTCGCGTATCCGGAAGCAGTTGCCGCTGCCATTCCAATCGCCGCGACGTGCCGGCATAGCGCACAGCAGATTGCGTTCAACGAAGTGGGCCGTCAGGCGGTTATGGCGGACCCGGATTGGAACGAGGGCGACTATTATGGCTCGAAGCCGCCTGCCAGAGGTTTAGCAGTGGCTCGCATGGTGGGTCACATCACTTACATGAGCGATGCGTCCATGCGCGAAAAGTTCGGCCGGCGATTACGGGACAAAGATGCCTTTGGCTTCGACTTTTCGGTCGATTTCGAAGTGGAAAGCTATTTGCGCTATCGCGGCAGCCAGTTCGTAAGCAGGTTTGATGCGAATTCGTATCTGTACATCACGAAGGCGATGGACTACTTTGACCTCTCAGCGGGCCACCCCTCGCTTGCTGCCGCATTCGAACGGACACAGACCCGCTTTCTCGTACTTAGTTTCACGTCCGACTGGCTGTATCCTACTTACCAATCACTAGAAACCGTCAGCGCGCTGCGAAGGTGTAACATCGACGCGGCGTTTTGCGAGTTGAACTCGAATTACGGCCACGATGCTTTTCTGATAGAAACCGGCGAGCAAAGCGAAATGATCGCCGGGTTTCTGGACAGCGTTTATCGCGACTTGCAGAAGCAGAGCACAGGCATGAGCGCCGGGACCGGAGGGCACTCGCCCGAGACAAATCCCTGCGTCACCGAGTTGCCGATCAGTTCACGGCCAGACTACGCGATGATCGCCGAGCTGGTGGAACCGGGCTCCCGCGTTCTCGACCTGGGCTGCGGCGAGGGCGAGTTGCTGGCATGGCTGCGCGATCACAAGAGTGTAAGCGGGCGCGGTGTTGAGATCGACCCAAACAAAATCCGCCGGGCCATCTCGCATGGAGTCTCGGCTTACCAGAGCGATATCGATCATGGGTTAGCGGATTATCCGGATGCAAGCTTCGATTTCGTGATCCTGAGCCAAACCTTGCAGGAGACGCGCTACCCGCTGCGGGTCCTGCGGGAGATGCTGCGGGTGGGCAGGCACGCTATCGTTGCATTTCCGAATTTCGGCTATTGGACTACGCGCCTTTCTCATCTCTTCAGCGGACGCGCGCCCTGCACGCAACTGTTTCCATACGATTGGTATGAATCTCCCAATCTGCACTTTCTGACGGTGCACGATTTCGTACTACTTTGCCAAAACCAGCACTGGATTATTGAGCGGCAGATTTTTCTGCGCGGGAATCGCCAGGTGAAGCAGCTTCCGAACCTCTTGTCGCAGGTAGCAGTATTTTCGATGAGGGCGGGAGCGTAGGGCCTGCCAGCGCGAAGGCGTAGAGCGTATCGCCCGCGCCCGCAATCAGGTATTGACGGCCATCCAGCATGTAAGTCATGGGGCCATTGCTGACCGGCGCTGTCAAATGAGAATGCCAAAGAATGCGGCCGGATGCCGGATCCCACGCAATCAGATTTCCCGAAGGATCACCGCTGAACAGCAGCTTTCCGGCCGTGTTCAGAATACCTGATTGCGCCCAGCCTTTGCCCGGAAACGGGTGAGTCCAGCGCGCTTCTCCTGTCTGATAATCGAGGGCCTTCAGAACGGATCTCGAAAAGAGATTCTCGCCGCTGCCGCCGTAGCCCTGCGGCTTCGCATCGGTGTCGGTGAGATAAGCCAGGCTATAACCCTCGTGTGCGTTGACATAGAACAGGCCGGTTTCCGGATTAAAACTGGGAGGAAACCAGTTTGTGCCGCCGCCGGGAGGCATGTTGAGTAGCGTGCCGTCGGGCTGAGGGTCCTTTTTGGGATTCGGAATGGGCTCACCGTTCGGAGCAATTCCCTCAGCCCAGTTGGTGCCGATGAATGGTTTGCTTACCAGGTTCTTTCCATTCGTGCGGTCGAGCACAAAGAAGAAGCCATTGCGGGCAGCCTGAGCGAGCATTTTTCGCGGCTTGCCATCGAAATCGCCATCGAACAGAACAGGCGTTTCCACATCGTCGAGATCGTGCGTGTCGTGCGGTGAGGCCTGAAAATACCAAACCAGCTTTCCTGTGTCGGGGTTCAGCGCCACGATGGAGCATGTCCAGAGATTGCTTCCCTTGCGGCCTTGCCCTGCGTACACGGGGTTCGGATTGCCGGTTCCCCAATAAAGCAGGTTGAGTTCGGGATCGTAAGTGCCGGGCAGCCAGGTCATACCGCCGCCGTGTTCCATGGCGCCTTTATCGGGCCAGGTTTCCGCACCGGGTTCACCGGGCTGCGGCTCCGTGTTCCAGCGCCATTGCAAAGCGCCGGTTTCCGGATCGCGCGATTCGAGATAGCCGGGAACATCCATTGCATCACCGCCCACGCCAACAATGACGTGATTGCGAATCACGAGCGGGGCCATGGTGGTGAAATATTGCAACTTGGCATCGGCGACGTGAACCTTCCAGCGTTCCTTGCCATCTTTAGCATCCAGCGAAATGAACCAGCCGTCGGGGGAAAGGAAGTAGAGCCAGTTGCCGTACATGCCTACGCCGCGGTTCCCCAGCAAGTGGCCACCATGATCGACCCAACTGTAATGCCAGATCTCTTCGCCGGTGCGCGCGTCCACTGCCCAGACGTTATCGGGCACGGTGAAGTAAAGCACACCATTTACCATCAGCGGAGTGGACTTGATTTGCACCTGGCCGACACCGCGCATCGCGCCGACATTGATGCGGTACATCCAGGAGATGGCAAGAGAGCCGATATTCTGCGCATTGATCTGTTTCAAAGTGCTGAAGCGGCGGCCGGAGTAGTCGCCGTTGTAGGTGGGCCAGGTATCCGTTGGAGGCGCAAGGAGCTTCGCGGGATTGAGGATCTGGGCGGGGAGGAGAGAAGCGCAGAGAAGAGCAGCGGGAACAATGATGGCGCCGGGCGTTCTCATTTGAGCGTCACCAGATACGCGAGTAGGTTGTGCATGTCGGCATCGGTATAAATGGCCAGAAGATCACGATGGCCGGCCAGCGGGTCCTTGATTTCGAACCTGACCGAGTCATTCGGCCAGGAGTGGAAGACGCCAGAGGTATCGACCATCGAAATGTTGAAATCGTCTTGCCGTTTCAGCGTGCCGCTGATGATCTGGCCATTTGGTAGGGTCACGGTCAGTGAGACCGGGGGCGCGACTTTATCAGGATATAGAAATAGGGCCTGCAACTCGCTGGGTTCGTATTTGCCGCCGACGTGGCCCAGGTCGCCTGTTGCGGAATGGCACTTAGTGCAATGCGCCTGGAAAAAAAGCTCACCCGCTTTTGCATCTCCCGTTACGATGTTTTGGAGCTTATAACTGGAGCGGTTAGCGGCGTCCTGAACCCGAGCGTGCAGAAACTCGGCAATATCGTAAAGCTGCGCCTGGGTCATGCTGGAAAACGCGGGCATGCCTTTGTCCGGGCGTCCATGCAGAACGACTGGACCGATCAGCTCGCCCTTCTCATCGTGAAGGACAACGGTGGAGCGGATCAGGTTGGGGCCTTCCGCGCCGGTAGCTTTCTGGCCGTGGCAGAAGGCGCAGTTCTGCGCAAAGATTTTCGCGCCGCGTTCCGCAGCGGCCCGGTCGGGAGGCGGTGGAAGTCCGAGAAATTCGCGGCCTCGTTCTACCCGGGATTGCTTCGGAGCCGGCGTCTGTGCGGCGATCGCCAAGGAGAGGCTAACGGCTAGAAACAACAACCGCAACGTCAATGCCCTCTCAATCCTGAAGCAGAGGCCCAGGCAAGTCCGTCGGCGCCCCTCCCAGCGTCGATCAGTTTCTCTAGCTTCCAATCGGGGATGCTGATTGCGACGACCTGATGACTGGAATCGCAGGAGACATAAGCGACTTTCCCATCGGGCCGGACGAGAACCTCCTGCGGCGCTTTCGGAACATCGATGTTGTGAATCACCTTGAAGGACTGAAGATCGACGATCGAAACTTTGTTGACGGTGGGAACCGCGACAATGAGCCAGCGCCCGTCATTGGTGGCCGCCGTGCCATAGCCCAAACCGGGCAGCGGAATCCAGTGCGTAACCTGATTCGAGGCGGTATCAATCACGGCGAGTTGCGGCTTGGTCTGATCGGCGGTAAAGACCAGCTTGTCATCGGGCGTGATGGAGATGCGCTGGGTTTCGCCAGAGATCGGAATCACTTTGATCGTCTTACGGCCTTCTATGTCCAGCACGGAAACGGTGCCGGGGCCGACGTTGGCGGTGTACCCGCGGCGGCCGTCGTGAGAGAGCGCCAGCATGTGGGACTCGGGCTGATCGGTGGGAATGGAGCCGATGATCTTCAAGGTGCGCGGGTCGATGATGGTGATGGTCTTGTTCAGCTCGGTAGTGACGTAGAGCAGACCGTCTTTCGGACCGAATACGGGGCAGTGCGGGCGTACGCCGTGGCTGAAATCGATGTCGCCGGTTACTCGGCGCGATTCCAGATCAATAACGGCGATCTTCTTGCCATCGGTTCCGGTCTTACCGACACCTGAGTTTCCGTAGATGGGCACAAAAGCGGTCTTGCCGTCGGGTGATGCGGCAACCTCGTGCCCGGTAATGCCGCCTTCCGGCACGTCCGCTACCTGCTGACCTTCTTTCGGGTTCACGATGCCGAGGGTGTGGGCGCCCTTATTGGCCACGAGCAGCCAGCCGTCGGGCTGGGGAGCCGTAGACTGTGCGCTGGTATCAAGCGCCATGAGATTCAATGCCAAGACGAAGAGAAAAATAGAAGTGGATGCGCGCAACATACATTGCCTTTTGCGACAAACGTATCACACGAGCGCGTAACCGTTTCCGCGCGCAACCTACCATGACGCTAAAACAGCCGCAATTGCGCGCCGGGCGGCTTCGGTAGCGTGCTGCGGTTCATATCGCGTAAAGGGATGCCAACGCGTTGGCGGATGTCATTGACCAGGGTGTGAAGACGCTCGGGATATGCGCCTTTCAGGTAAGCGCCAGCCGCGAAATTGGCCTGATACCGCTTCAGATATTGAGGAAAGCTTTCAGCAAGAAACGGAAAGAATACTCGCTGCGCGGCGGGCTGCAGAAACACAGCATTTGCGCCGAACTGATCCGCCCCGGCATCTTTAGCGGCTCTGGCGACGGATTCCAGATTCTGCTCCGAATCGGTGAGCAGCGGCAGAACGGGGTTCGCGATGACTCCGACCGAAATGCCCGCAGCCGCGAGTTCCGCAACAGCCTTGATACGCAGATCCGGGCGTGGCGCAAATGGTTCTGTCAAGCGGGCAAGGTCCCGATCCATGGTAGTGACCGTTACGGTCACTCGCAACTCGTTGTTCCTAGCAAGTTCGCCAAGCAGGTCCGCATCCCGGCTGACCAGGTTCGATTTGGTAGTCAGGAAGATCGACACACGCTGCACGTTTTTGAGCGATTCAAGCACCTGCCTGGTCAGCAGAAACTTGCGTTCCGCGGGCTGATACGGGTCCGTGGCGGTTCCGATCCCAATAATCTGTTCCGGTTTAACGGCCTTCAGTTCCTGCTGGAACGCGAACGCATCCCAGTCTTTCGCGTAGATCTCACGCTCGAACGACTGCGGATCGCGCCGCTCCAGAAACTCGTGTGTGAACCGTGCATAACAATATTTGCAGCCGTATTCACAACCGCGATACGGGTTAATGGACCAATCGAATGGCACGCGCCGCGAATGGCAGCGGTTCAGCCATCTGCGGGTCGGCAGGCTGCGGTACTCGACGCGGCGCTTATCGTTGAGTAGCGTGCCTTCAGCGGCGAGCCGCGCGATCCCGACAAGCTTGACAAGTTGCTGCATGAGGAAGACTCCTCATTGCGTAGTTTCGCTGTTTATTCGCCAATTGTCAATGGTCCGCGGACAGGATTTGATGAAAACAAGCGGTTTCGGACCGCTGCGCTAACCTGGAAATTCAAGCATGGCTACAACCGTGATCGGAGCGCGCGAACTTCGCCCGGCGCGTTTTTGGGCTTCCACGAACGGGAAAAAAGCCGTCATGGGCGTTACCGGCTTCATCCTGTTCCTGTTCATCATTGCGCACGTGGTTGGCAATCTGCAGGTGTATGAAGGGCCGGCGCAAATCAATGGATATGGTCATTACCTGCATGCGGTCCCCGAAATTTTGTGGGCCGTGCGGGCGGTGCTTATTCTGTGTGTTGTCCTCCACATCTGGGCTTCCGTCGGGCTGGCAGTCAAAAAGGTGGAAGCCCGACCGGTAGGATACGCCAAGCGCGAAAATGTGAGATCGACTTACGCCTCGCGCACAATGTACTGGAGCGGGCCCATCATCCTGGCGTTCGTGATCTATCACCTGCTCCACTTAACCGCCGGTGTGATTCATCCGGGCGGTCAATTCATTGAAGCGGATGTGTATCACAACATTGTCGCCGGCTTCAGCGTCTGGTACGTTTCCGCCTGGTACATTTTTTCGATGGTTCTGCTGGGTCTTCATATCCGCCACGGGGCCTGGAGCATGTTTCAGTCGTTGGGCTTCAATCATCCGCGGCATACCCCGATTCTGAGGAAAGCGGCGCTGGTGCTGGCCGTCGCGATTACAGCCGGATTTATCTCGATTCCGGTGAGCGTGATGCTGGGTGTGATCAAGTAAATGGAACTGAACGCGAGAATTCCATCCGGACCGATTGAACAGAAGTGGGACAACACGCGATTCGAGATGAAGCTGGTGAATCCGGCCAACAAGCGCAAGCACTCCATCATCGTTGTGGGTTCCGGTCTGGCGGGCGGATCGGCGGCCGCAACGCTTGGCGAGTTGGGGTACAGAGTAAGTTGTTTCTGTTTCCAGGATTCTCCGCGCAGAGCGCACTCAATTGCGGCGCAGGGCGGCATTAATGCGGCCAAAAACTATCAAAACGACGGCGACAGCGTCTACCGGCTTTTTTATGACACCGTGAAAGGTGGCGATTTCCGCTCACGGGAAGCGAATGTTTACCGGCTGGCGCAGATCAGCGTAGAAATCATCGATCAATGCGCTGCACAGGGTGTTCCATTCGCCCGCGAGTATGGAGGCACGCTGGCGAATCGTTCCTTCGGCGGCGCGCAGGTTTCGCGAACCTTCTACGCGCGCGGACAAACAGGGCAGCAACTGCTTTTAGGGGCTTACCAGGCCCTTGAGCGCCAGGTGCAGGCCGGTACTGTAACCATGTATCCGCGAACCGAGATGCTGGATCTGATTGTGGTTGACGGGAAGGCCCGGGGCATCATTACGCGCAATCTTGT
>Ga0308173_10000135_pt1 | contig 25480 bp, 27 predicted proteins | sample PhyPR1_FD_203716 | JGI IMG/M metagenome (GOLD analysis project Ga0308173, IMG submission 203716) | Soil microbial communities from UC Gill Tract Community Farm, Albany, California, United States - DLSLS.P.R1 | ecosystem: Environmental > Terrestrial > Soil > Agricultural land | place: USA... | reverse complement strand
GTGAACTCCTCAATCGTACCTCCACCATGCGACTTCTGGGCGCTGATTCCGATTCCGATCCCAGGAAGCGTAGTTCCTGGAAGTAGTTTCGGTTCCAAGTCCGACGGTGGTCTCGCAGATCTGGAACTGGACGCGCTATGATCACTCAGAACGCCCGAAGATACGCTTCGGAGGATCGATGAGAAACCTGCTACTCGCGCTCCTGCTGTTAGGCTCTGCCGCGCTGCTGTTCAGTCAAGGCGCTCCGCCGCGGGCCACTGCCGACCAGCCCTACGTAGTGGAGTATTATTACAAAACGCAATGGGGCCATCAGGAGGAGTTCTTGCAGCTTTTCCTGAAGAATCACTATCCGCTGCTCAGAAAACTGGTCGAGGGCGGTCGTATCGTTTCGGTCAAAATCGAAAGCCCGGCGAATCACATGACCGAAGACGCACGGTGGGATTACCGTGTAACGATCCGATTCAAGAACTCGCAAGTGGCAACAACGGCGAATCCAACAGAGGAATTGCTGATCAAGCAACTCTGGCCGGACCAGGAGACCTACAAGCGAGAGGAACAGCGGCGATTTCAGATCCTCCTGGCTCATTGGGATCTTCCCGTGACAGACATCACCCCTTCAGAAAAATAGCCGAAAGCTCCCCCGCACCAAAGACGAGCGTTCAGGACCTGCCCTTAGGCTGCGCGAATTAGTTCTAGCGGCGCGCGGCCGGGGCAGGCAAGTAGTCCAGCCAAGCGTCCATGCCCTCGCCTGTTTTGGAAGAAACGGCAATCACATGCATGCCGGGCCGAACCGCTTCGATGTTTTGCTTTGCGGCATCCCAATTGAACTCGACAGCCTGTGCTAAGTCAGTCTTTGTGATGACCGCTACATCAGCCGTGTTGAATATGGTGGGGTACTTTAATGGCTTGTCCTCGCCTTCCGTGACCGACATGAGGACCGCTCGCAGGTTCTCGCCAAGGTCGTAGCTGGAAGGACAGACGAGATTGCCGACGTTCTCAATAAAGAGCAGATCCAACTCCTCGAGATTCCAGCCTTCAAGGGCTTTAGACACCATCTCAGCATCTAAATGACAGATCGTGCCAGTCGTGATCTGACGCACGGGTGCCATGCTCCTAGCGAGGCGAGCAGCATCGTTGTCGGTTGCGAGGTCGCCCACAAGCGCGGCCACGCGTGCCTTCGGCTTCAGCAGGGATAGTGTTTTCTCAAGAAATGCAGTTTTGCCCGCGCCCGGGCTGGAGACCAGGCTAGCCACGTAGACGCCCGCCGCGCCAAAGCGATCGCGGAGTTCGCGCGCAAGCAGGTCGTTACGCTTCAGAATTTTTTGGCGGACTTCAACCAGCCTCGGCTGAATACTCATCCATTAACTCCAACGCGACCACCTCCATCTCTGAACCTTGGCGAATATCTGCACTGGGGTTGTCGCAAATCGCGCAGTACAAGCGCTGCATGGAAACGGCGGGGACTTGATCCCGGCATACTTCGCAATACAGGAGGACAGGCGTCTCCTCGATCTCAAGCCGGGCGCCTTCTAACAGTGTTCCCTCACGTGCGATTTCGTACGAGAAGAGCAATGCGTCTTTGGATACGCCCGAAAGTGGTCCAATCTTCAGATGGACCGCAGCTACCCTCGAGGTTCCGCGCCGTTCCATTTCTTCTTCAACCCCCTCGATGATGCTCAGTGCTATCGACAGCTCATGCATTTCAGCCTGATTCGACTACATCCGCTCAATTTTGATATATCGCTTCACATCCGCGTAATTCATTACGAGAGCAGCGACAACCGCCAGCGCCGCAACCATGCCCGCAAACTTAAACGATTTCATGGGAATAAACCTCCTCTGGATATAGGAAACTCGCTACTAAACTCTGAATGATTTGAACTGCTGGATTCACAGCCGCTTCAACAGCTTCGCTCAGTCCAATGTGCCCGGTGTCGTCCCGGTCAAGGATCGATGGTTCGCAGCCGACGAGCAAAAGCCTTTTGAAATTTGCGCCCATGCTCTTGGCTAATGCGAGTACGCTAACTGGATTCAGTCCATGGGAATTAACCAGTAGCGTTTGGTTTGCGAGGTCGGGAACATCGTCGGGCTCTATCTCGATGGTATAGAGCGTGCCTGGCACGCCGCCGCGCGACGTTGCGTCGACGAGAATCGTCAACTCATATCCGTCAAGCAAAGCGAAGCCAAGATCGATCGCGCGAATCCCCACATCCATAAGGCGGACCTGTGATGGGCTGTCGACCGTAGCCAGTCTTTGGATCACCGAAATGCCGAACGCATCGTCACCGTGAAAAATATTGCCGATTCCCGCAATCAGCACGGAGCGGTCCATCGCGCATGTCCTTCCCGAAACCGAAGGGCTAGATCGGTTCAATTTCTTCCGCCGAGAAGAAAAAACGATGTCCGGCCTGACGCATCTCGCCCATGTCCCGGCCAGGGTCATCTTCGAGCACGACCGCAAAATGGATCTTGTGCTCGAAGTCCTCTTCCACTGCTTCGATAATGGCGGTTTGATTATCGAGCAGCGTATCAAAGATGTCGGCCCGCCTTCGAGGCCGGAGCCGGACGCGATCGCCCTTGGTTAGAGTGGTACCTGGTACGGCCGTACCGGCGAGGTCACCCTGCACTGTATCCCACGCGCTCCATGCGTCAGCTTGTGGCCGGCGCATGCCACGAATTGTCCCATGCAGTGCCAGCAGGCGTTCTGGAGGGCTCTCTTCCAGCCGTTCTAAGATTCGCCGGGCACGATCGTCGGAGCGGCGTAGTTCTTCCTTTTCTGCATCACTCAAGGTAAGAATTCGCAGGACGAGGATCTCATCGATTTCAGTAGCATCGAACAGGTCGCCAGCGCTTTCGGGCGCGACTTGCGGATAGTCATAGAGAATGATGGGCGAACCTAGCATGGTGTCGCGTGCTCCGCTATCGCCGGCGAGCACGGGCCAGACGCCGGTATTTTGACAGGCAGCCGCAGCCTCCCTAAAGTCTTCTGGAGGGTCCGTTTGTGAGATGAATTCACCTTCCTGAAGACGAAGTACCGTGTGCGCCGAGGCGAGAGAATGCATGAGCGCCTCCTCGCGAGTCGCTACTGGACAGCTTGTTGTATTCTGCGCGCGAACACTCAGCCGAAATACCTGTGCTCCGATGGGCGTTGCTGAAATTTCGATCTGGCCTTTGATTGTGGAAATCCGGCATACCTTGCCGGGATCCAGACTCTCGGTGCCCGGGAATGAGAAACTATCCACGCGAGGGCTCGCACCCAACGCTGCGGGAGACAGGGAGTGGACGCTCACAGTCTGCTCCAGGGCTTCCTGCCACACCTGCTCGCCTGTCCGGCGGGCAACAAGCTGCAAGAAGCGTAGCGAAACGTCGAGACGTCCTTCCCGTGAAGCCTTGGCTAAGCACTCCATCTCGAAATACGAACGGTCCGAACCCGTTTGATTCGCGACCCAAGACGGCGGATACAGCACACCGAAGTTCCACCGCTGCTGATTCTTCAACGCGGACTGACGGTAGGGATACAGAAGATATCCCTCGTATAGAACCGCTTGTGCAATCTTGTCTACCATCCGGGAACTCATGGAACGCGACTCTCCTGTTTCGCGATGGATAACATGTGCTCGATTGTTTGTTCCAAAGTAGTAAACCCCGCACTGCTTTTGAAACGGTACAGTTCGTCGAAGACGTCGCGGCGCAGACTGAGACACGCAGAGTTCGGATAGAACGTGTCCATCACGCTCTTCCAGGCTTGGACTGGCAAGCGAAAGCGAGTTTCCTTATTCCACGAGATCGGTGATATTTGCAGCGCCCCCTCGACCGCACGGTAAAGCACAGAACCGCTGAATAGGAAGCTGAGCGGGATATCACCATCGCTGATGCCGCGAAAGTATTTTGTCGTCGCTACGTTGAAGTCGAACGTGCATGGCACGGTGATGAGACACGCCGTGCGGCCGGAGAATGCCGGGATGTTCAGGGAGGTGTTCACCCATGTTATGGGGCGCAGCGTGTCTGCCCAGCGGTCGGGGGCATCGAACAATTCGTGGAGCTGATCCTGCTCGGTGGACGTGTAGCGCCGTCGAGCCACCTCAATCAGAATCTGGCACCGGAGTAAAACGGCCTCAATAGGCTGCTCCGGGACGGAATTTGTCACGCGCAGATCAAACGCAAGTGCAGGAGTGATGATGTCTCGCACGGGAGAGGCCCCTAAAATCTCGAACGATAGATCAGGCACAGGAACTCACCGTATCCCCGTACGCTCGCATCTTCAATCGTTCAAAGAATTTTCGGATCTGTTCCCAGCCTTCTTCTCCGCCCGAAAACCCGCGCCAGTATGTGCGGACGAGACCGGTAAGTTTATAGCACTCGTCAATCGGAACCCAAAAGTATTCTCGCGCCCCGTTCATGCGATTGATCAGCAGAGCTTCCACATCCGGGCTCAATTTGACGAGCACCGGATTGTCAGCGAGAACCTCTTCCCAAGATTCTTTGTCGAGTGCCGACTCGGTCGGCCCCGCGGGGCTGGGATAGACGGCAAGGATTTGGTTCTGTGCGCTAGAACAGTAAATGAACGCCAGCCCGGTGGGGATCGCGAGGCTGTTCCAGCCTTGATCCGAGAGCCTGAAATCATTCAAGTAGCGAGCGTCACGTGGCACCCGGCGGTAGCGTGTCTGGCCATTGCTGCTGAACAAGATCGCGCATGGATCGCAAGCGCAAAGAAGACGGCGCGATTCGGGTGCAACCAGATGCTGATGCTGCTCGGCGAGCATGGTTGCGCAGAGATCGCATCGCTCGACATCGGGTGGCTTCTGCACAAAATTGCGCAGCGACATCAAGCCGCGTGTGCTTGCGCCATGTGTCCTCATATCCCGGATCCAGACACTTGTAAGGTAGTCAAAAGATCGGAAACCGGCACGAAATTGGCGGCCGGAGTCTCCTTCAATCCTTCGATAATGACTCGGTCAATTTCGGGAGCAGCCTGGAAGATCGCATTTTCTATGCTCGTCTTTACAGGGGCACCAGGCCAGGAGCGTGCCGAATCGAAGCACAGCCGCACGGTCCCGGGCTCAATCGCAGAAAGCGACAGCCTGGCTCCGAGTGAAACAAAGACGTCGTGTAATCTCTGTACCGCGCGGTTGATTCGCGTTTCTAGATCGTCGGGATGCAGGTTGTGCAGGAGCAACATGCTGCTGGTGAGATCGTCCGTTGCGATTTGCCTGATGATTGCTTCGCCTCCAGGTCCTGAACCAGCAGCGACTTCCAAAACTCGCTCAAGAGCCGCTGCATGAAACTCCAGGACAGCTTGCAAGAGTTCCACCGTGACACCGCGCGCGTTTTGGTCAGAGATCGACTCTGCGCGGTGCACGAGTTCCTCAATTTTGTCGATCCACTTCTGGGAACGAACCTCGCCAGATGTCATAGCGTAGCCAATCTGCGATTACGGAGGCGGCATGTGTGGCATGCGCGGGTCAATAGGATCGCGCATTTTCGGATTGATACTTGTGGAGTCGCGCGCGGTGCGAACACCCGTTTCACGGCCTGGCTCCGGTCCTTTGCGTTGCACGACCTCCTCCCCGCGGCTGGTGCCTTCACTGTGGGAGGAGATCTTCGATTTCTCGGTGTGTGGCATGGAATTTCCTTACGATGAGTGAGCCCCAAATATCGATGAATGCTGGGTGCTCAAAACCTTTCCATTCCCCAAGTACATATGAACGCCGCATGGCAAGCAGGGATCAAAGCTCCGGACGGCGCGCATGATATCGATTCCCTTGAAATTGTCCGGTCCATTCTCTTCGAATATCGGCGTGTTCTGAATGGCGTCTTCATAAGGTCCAGGAGTTCCATAGAAATCTCGCGGATTTGCGTTCCACGGTGTCGGAGGGTACGGATGGTAGTTCGCGATCTTCTTGTCTCGAATTACAACATGATGCGAAAGTACGCCGCGCACTGCCTCGTGGAACCCGCACCCGATTGCTTCGTCTGGTACTTTGAACTCGGCCCAAGTCTTGGTATTGCCGGTTCGCACGCATTGGAGGGCTTTTTCGACGAAATATAAGGCCGCAGCCGCCGCGTAGGCCTGGAAATATGTGCGAGCCCGGTCGCGTTCGATAGCGTTGCTCCACTTCGGAATTTTCCATTCAAACTCCGTTTCGGGCAGCATAGCCGTCTTAGGCAGATTGATTTTGACGCTGTTGCCAGTTGCTTTGATGTAGCCGATATCCACCAGTCCGTTCAATGCGGTTGACCATAGGCGTGGCAGGGGACCGCCGCCGGTGTCGAGGGCCAAGTGGTCACCGGTCCGCTTATCGAGCCATCTTGGTGACATCACCCATGTGTAGTTGCCTTTGAAGTCACGCTTTTGGGGCTTCGGGATCGTGGTCTGGTTCCAAGGATGCCGTTTGTCAATCGGGTTGCCTAGTGGGTCGGTTTTAACGAACGTCTCGCCGTTCTGCTCCCAATCCTGATAGTAGGAGCTGCCGAGCAAAATGCGCATGTTCAGGTTGATGTCGACCAGGTCGTTGGTAACTACCTGTCCATCGACAATCACGCTGGGCGTTACGTACATCGAGCGGCCCCATCGCGACATGTTTTCGTACCGGTAATCGCAATCGTAGGGATTGTTGAACGATCCCCAGCACCCCATCAAAATGCGACGGCGTCCTACCTCTTCGTAGCCGGGCAATGCCTCATAGAAGAAGTCGAAGAGATCGTCGTGCATGGGCAGCACCTTTTTCATGAACTCCACGTACTTCATCAGCCGGACCAAGTAATCGGTAAAGAGCTGATGCGTGGGAACCGTACCCACACCACCGGGATAAAGGGTGGACGGATGAACGTGCCGCCCCTCCATGAGACAAAACATCTCGCGCGTCATGCGGCTCATCACCAAGGCTTCGCGATAAAACTCGCCCGTAAAGGGGTTGAGTGCGCGCATGATATCGGCAATGGTGCGGTAGCCGTGCTTGGAAGCCTTCGGACACATTGTGGATTCGGCCTTCGTGAGAACACCAGGGTTGGTCTGCTTCACCATCGCCTCGCAGAAATCAACGCCCACAAGGTTGTCCTGGTATAGATTGTGGTCGAACATGTACTCGGCGGCTTCACCGAGGTTGAGAATCCATTCTCCAAGCTCAGGCGTTTTCATGCCGCAAGCCATATTGGCGGCATACACGGCGCAGGTGGCGTGGTTGTCGCCGCAGATGCCGCATATCCGCGACGTGATGAACGGCGCGTCGCGCGGATCCTTGCCCTGCATGAAGATGCTGTAGCCGCGGAAGATGGAAGACGTACTGTAACACTCGGCTACCTGCTTGTTGTCGAAATCGATCTTTGTGAATATGCCAAGGCTGCCCACGATCCGCGTGATCGGGTCCCAGTTCATCTCGACAAGATTCCTGCCTTTTTGTTCCTGGCCTCTCGCGGGTTCAGCTAAAGTCGCCATGATAATCGCTCCTTGCTCAGTACGTGGTTGGTTGGTAGCCAGTGGTCAACTGCGAGCCGCGATGCCGCCATTTTGGCTCTTTGTTGGCTGTGTTGTTAGTAATAGATCGCAGCGCCCGCATTACCCGTCCGTAGCTGACGGCCACAGTCGAAGACAGTGTCGCGCCAGGGGGCTGATCCATAAAAGGCATGAATTTATCCGGGAAGCCGGGCATAGTGCAGGCGATGCAAATACCGCCGACATTTGGGCAGCCTCCGATGCCGCGCATCCAGCCGCGCTTGGTGACATTGCAGTTGACCACGGGACCCCAGCAGCCAATCTTCACGAGGCATTTCGGAGAGCCGTATTCATGTGCAAAGTCGCCCTGTTCGTAGTAGCCCGCGCGGTCGCAACCTTCGTGAACGGTTTTCCCAAACAGCCAGGTAGGGCGTAACTGGTCATCCAGCGGAATGATGGGCGAAAGCCCGGCTGCCTGATAAAGCAGGTACAGGACGGTTTCCATCATGTTGTCTGGCTGCACGGGGCAGCCCGGTACGTTGACAACAGGCAGCCCTGCGGCCGACCGAAAGGACTTTCCGAGATAGTCGACCAACCCCATGGCGCCCGTTGGATTGCCGGCCATAGCGTGAATCCCACCGTAAGTAGCGCAGGTGCCACAGGCGATTACGCCCCATGCCTTCGGCGCTAGACGGTCAATCCATTCACAGGTCGTGATCGGTTGTCCCGTGCTGTGGTCCGTGCCCTGAGCGGCCCAGTAGCCCTCACTCTTGATACGCTCGTTCGGTATGGATCCTTCCACCACCAGCACGAACGGATCGAGCTGACCCTTTTCCGCCTGATAGAAGTACTTCATGAAATCGTCGCCAACTTCCATCGCGAGCACTGGATTGTGAAGATGCACTTTAGGCAGCCCGGGAATTGCGCCCAGCAGCAGATCTTCGATGCTTGGCTGTTCAGCAGCGGTAACCGAGATGGTGTCGCCATCACAACTCAGACCAGCGGTGATCCAGATAATATGAACTTCGGAGACACCGGAACTGCGCGGGGGGGACTGCGGGAGCGGCGTGGTCGCCATGGTCGTTACGCCTCCTTTTGTGGCTGTGACTCAGCGCGGGGCTGGAAACCAGATGCAGCAGCTAGAATTTATCACAGGTGGCGATTCGCGGGAAGTGAATTCTAATGCATCCCAGTATCATTGACAGGTACTATCGGGTCCAGGATTTAATCCACCCACCAGAGCAGTGGCCGCCTGCCCCAGGCTGATACCGCCGTCGTTTGGAGGCACGGCCCTATTCATCCATATTTCCAGCCTGTCGTGCTCCGCGCGCACCCGTATCTCGGAAAGCAACAGTTCATTTTGAAAAACTCCGCCGGACAGGACGACCAAGTCGATGGAACTGGCCTCACACAACTGCATCGCTCCTTGCCATAGGCCGTGCGCGATGCTCGCGTGAAAGGCGCGGGCAATTTCACCGGGATCTCGTCCGCGAATCCGATCGTGAACTATCTCTGCCAGCAACGGCCGGAAATCCAGTGTGTTGTCAGCGAGCGGAAAAGGATACGGCGCCGAGGGCGGTGCTGCGCGCGCGATTTGCTCGAGCCAGATCGCTGCCTGTCCTTCAAACGTAATTTCCTGCGTAAAGCCCAACAATGCGGCCGCAGTGTCAAAGAGACGACCAATCGATGAAGTTTCGAACGTCCGAAGCTGTTTACGAACCAATTGCACTGAAGCCAGGTAGCGCTTGGGGAAATGAAAGGGCGGGTCGAGTAGATTCGGAACAGCTCCCAGTTCGCTTAGAAATCCGGCCGCGCATTGTACGGGAAAGAGTGCAGCAGCATCTCCGCCGGGGAGCAACGCTTTTCTCAGATGGGCTACCCGTGTCCAGCCAGCCCTCATACTGCCGATGAAAAACTCGCCTCCCCAGATACTTCCATCGTCGCCGTAACCGGTCCCGTCGAAGCTGATGCCTACAGCGCGTCGGTCCCAAGCCTGCCGCTCGGCCATGACGGAGGCTACATGAGCACGATGGTGTTGCACGGCAACTATGGAACGGGCGGGCAAATCCAGCGCATATAACGTAGACACGTACTCGGGATGACGATCGTGAACAATCACCAGATCGTCCCAATCTACGCTGTACATTGCGACGAAATCCTGAACCGTGTCCCGGAAGGAAACGAATGCTTCATAGTGGCTCAGATCGCCGATATGCTGACTGACGAAGGTCTGCCCTTCGACGACTAGAGCAATGGTGTTCTTCAAGTCCGCGCCCAGAGCCAGCACCGGCCGCGTTCCCGGCACCCCCGTTACAGCCGCCGGTGCATATCCGCGCGAACGACGCAGCACCAGGGGGCCAAATACGCCCGCTCGAGTGACCGAATCGTCCACACGCCGCGCAATGGGACGCTCGCCAATCAGATAGGCATCCGCTATGCCCGATAAGCGTTGACGAGCATCTTCATCCCGATAGGCGATGGGCTCGCTAGAGCGGTTGGCGCTCGTCATCACCACAACTGCCGGCGCGCCGGCAGCGAAAAGCATGTGATGAAGCGGTGCGTAGGGAAGCATCACTCCCAATTCGTGGTTTCGCGGAGCAATCCCAGGAAGGGTCGCCTTCGCAGGTGCCAGAACAATGGGCCGGGCGGTGGAACATAAAATCTGCTCCGCTGCGGGTGAGAGGTCCGCCAGCCTTCGAGCCACTTCGATATCCTTGACCATCACCGCGAACGGCTTTTCTTTCCGGAACTTTCGATCGCGCAGCGCCTGCACGGCGAGAACATTCCGGGCATCGCAACTGAGGTGATATCCACCAATTCCTTTTATTGCGACGATTTTTCCGCTGCTGAGCAGTTCTGCTGCAGCCTCTACACTGGCCCGGCTACTGTGAATGGCGCCTTCGGGCGAATCAAGCCAGTACTGCGGACCACACTCAGGGCACGCAACCGGCTGAGCGTGGAACCGGCGGTCAAGCGGATCCATGTATTGCTCCGCACAGCGCGAATCCATGGGCCACTGCCGCATAGTCGTGCGCGAGCGGTCGTACGGCAGACCTTCGATAATGGTGAATCGGGGTCCACAGTCGGTGCAATTGATGTAAGGATAAAGGTATCTGGGGTCGGTGGAATCAAATAGCTCTGCTAAGCATGCATCGCAAATCGGCAGATCAGGCGAGATACGAACCGACGGCCGCCCGGAGGTCTGACTTTCCCGGATGACAAATTTAGTCACTCCCACAGGCTCGCTTTCGAGAACTTCGAGCGAGCTAATTTCTGCTGCAGATGGATGATGGGCTGTCAGCCCTCTAAGAAACTCCTCAAGTGCCGCGTCGCCGCCTTCCACGTGGATCTCGACTCCACTTTCCTGGTTCAAGACCCAGCCACAAAGAGCATGTATCTGCGCCAGGCGGTATACGAAGGGCCGAAAGCCCACACCTTGCACCACACCGCACACGCGAATGCGACGCGCAGCCATTTACGTATCTTCCGGGTTTACGACACAGCCGCGGCCCTGCCATCCGACCTGAACTACTGTGCCGTTCTCCACAAGTACCGGAACCGTTCGCTGTCCACCCGTCAGAGCCTGCATTCTCTTCAGAGCATCGCGATCTGTTTCGACGTCGAACTCGATGAAGTCACGGCCCTTCCACTCGAGCCAGTCCCGGAGTTCCTGTGTGAACGGACAGCTTGCGGTTCCAAAGAGCTCAATGACCTGCATGACACGTCACTTCCAGTAGCTCGCGAACTGTGTGATAGATGGAAGCTTGCACCTCCTGGATTCGCGGAATGTAATCAGAGCGCACCACGAGTGGATGGTCTGTCAGGCCGCGACGGACAATCTCGCCTCCGTCGTAGCCCAACAAAGCGACTGTGAGCAGATCTCGTTTTCGGGCTTCTGCGAATGCCGAAATAACGTTCTTCGAGCCGCCGCTAGTGGAGATACCAATCGCTACATCTTCAGGCCGAGCTTGCGCAATCAACTGCCGCAGAAATACGACTTCGGCTCCGACGTCGTTGGCGAGTGCGGTAATGTTTGCCGGCTCCAAAGAGAGCGACACCGCTGGAATGGGAGTATATCCGTCCGGAGGGGCGACGCAATCGATTGCCCAGTCGTTTGCATCAGTAGCGGAGCCCCCATTTCCGAAAAGAATCAGCTTGCCGCCACGGCGCACGCGCTCTCCGATGGCCAGCGCTGCACTCACTATGTTCTCGGATTCTTCGTTCGCGACCTGCTTTCGGAGGGCTGCGTCTTCCTGAACCTTGGCTCTTATTGAGCCCGACACCTCGTCCAGAATGCCGTGCGTCTCCTGTTTCTGCTGACCGAGAAACGGATACAGAAAACCTGCGTCGCCCACATCGTACCCCAGTTCACGATGCTCAAAAAAAACATGCACGGTTTCCCATAGCGTGTGATACAGAATCTCCATCAATTCCTGATGGATAAAAACGTTCGGCGTGGGCGTCTGGAACGCGTAAGCACCCTCTGTGCCGGGTAGAAAGAAGGTCATGGCGCCGCGTCCTGCCGCCTCCCGGAGTGCCTCGTCAATTTCGGGATCTCCTCCCGGCGGACCAAAGCCCATTACGATATCCATCGGCTGCATAATGGTTCGCAACCAGGGACGGAATAGGAGAGATAGGTCGAGCGCCGGCAGCGCCCGCTTGCCCACGATCACTGGATGAACAAATTCGACCGAGACGTGCTGGGCATCCGTCGCGTACGGCCCTTTACCGATGGCAAGCAAACGCCCACCCTTCAGGAAGCGGTCGGACATGTCCCGGCAAACGCCAGCCAAGGTCTGCGACTCACGCGCGAAGAACTCTTCAAAAAGGCCATTGCGTGTGCAGAAGTTCTCTTCTACCTGGCGGGCAAGTTGTGTCACGACGGGTGACATGTCTAGCAGATCCTCGGTAGCGGATCGCCTACGAGCATATCAATAACACGTGTTCCGCCGTATTCCGTGATCCCCAGGACTGTGCCAGCCGGCTGTTCGCGTATCTGGCCGATGATGACGGAGCCTTCGCCTCCTGCAGTTTCTCTCAAAGCGGCCAGCGCCGCCTCTGCGTACTCCGGGGCGACTACAGCCAGAAACTGACCTTCATTTGCGATGTGTAGCGGATCGAGACCGAGGAGTTCGCAAGCGCCGCGCACTGCGTCCCGTACGGGTACCCGCTCTTCTGATACCATCACGCACAAATCGCTATCTCGTGCCAGCTCATTCAGGCAAGTCGCAACCCCACCGCGAGTCGGATCACGCATCCAGCGAATCCCCGGGGCTGCCACCGCGGCCATCGCCTGGATGAGCGGATACACCGGCCTCGTATCGGATCTGATTTCAGCTTCCAACTCGAGTTCTCCGCGCGCGAGCAGAATTGTAATTCCGTGGTCGCCAACCGGTCCACTCAGCAGAACTTTATCTCCGGCCCGGACGCTCCGTGCTGCAATTGTCAGGCCCGGAATAGGACGGCCGATTCCCGCGGTTGTTATATACATCCGGTCCGCCTTACCGTGCTCGACTACCTTGGTGTCCCCTCCTACAATGACGACCTCGGCGCGCTCCGCAGCTTGCGCCATAGCCAATACCTCTGCCTGCAGAACTTCAGTCGGCAACCCCGCTTCCAGGACGTACGTCACCACCAGACTCTCGGGTTTCGCACCGGAGACCGCCAGGTCATTCACTGTTCCATTCACGGCAAGTTCACCGATCGATCCACCAGGAAAACGAAGGGGCTTTACGACGAAGCTATCTGCCGTGATTGCTAGTTTCGAGTCGTTAAAAGAAATGTGAGCCGCATCACCCAAGGGCTCAGAGCACGCTCCAAATAGCAACGGCGCAAATAAGCCTTCTATCAACCTTCGGCTCGCCTTGCCTCCCGCGCCGTGGGCCATTTCGATTTGGGAATCACGAAAACGAATCTTCAGCGGAGCTGTGTTCATGGCCAGCTCGGCTCAGGCGGGGACGCCAATACTAGTCAAAGGTGTTTTGCGATGCGCGTAATTATAGTAGGCTGCGCATGATCCCTCAGACGAGACCATCAGGGCTCCAATGGGATGCTCCGGTGTACATTCTTTACCAAAAAGCTTGCATTGCACCGGTTTCAGAGCGCCCTTCAGCACTTCTCCGCATTGCGCCGCTTTCGGATCGGTCACTCGTACACCGGGTACCTGGAACCGTTGCTCGGCATCCCAGGCTGCGTAGTCCGACCGGATTCGCAACGCAGATTGCGAGATGAATCCCATGCCGCGCCATTCAAAGTAGGGACGCAGTTCGAACACCTCAGCCATCGCCCGTAATGCAGATCGATTTCCCTCCCACGGAACGACTCGCGTGTATTGATTCTCCACCTTCGCATCGCCTGCCTGGAGTTGCCGCAACAGCATAACGATGGATTGCAGGATGTCGACGGGCTCGAAGCCGGAAACTGCGATGGGTTTGCGCTCGTTTTCGGCAATCCATTTGTACGGGCGGCAGCCGATTACCGTGGAAACGTGCCCTGGACCAATGAATGCGTCGATTCGCATATCGGGCGAATCGAGAATGGCACGAATGCCGGGAATGATCGTGACGTGATTGCAAAAAACAGAAAAATTCCGCAAACCCAGACTTTTTGCGCGCATCAGCGTCAGTGCTGTGGACGGCGCCGTCGTTTCGAAGCCGATTGCGAAGAACAATACGTGTTTCTCGGGATTTCTCTGCGCGAGTTTCAGGGCGTCCAAAGGTGAATACACGATCCGAACATCCATGCCTCGTGCTTTATGTTCTAAAGGACTGCCTTGCCTTCCCGGAACGCGCATCATATCTCCAAACGCGGTGAAAATCACCTTCGGATCTTGCGCTATGGATAGCCCATCATCAATGCGCCCCATGGGCAGAACGCAGACAGGGCAGCCGGGACCATGAATCAGTTCGATGTTCGGCGGCAGAAGGTCCTTTAAGCCAAATCGATAAATGGCATGGGTGTGACCGCCACATACTTCCATGAACCGGTATTGCCGCTGCGAATCGGCTAATCGCCGAATCTCTTCGGCAGCCCTGCTGATCACCCCGGCGTCTCGAAACTCATCCACGTATTTCATAACACGCTTTCAAGGTCCGTTCTCACTCGTTGAGGCCGATTCGGCGGAAACGAGGTCCGCCGAATCGTAGCCTTGCGCCTCTTCTAGCGCAGCCCCGTTTTCCCCGAGGATAGAAAGCATCCGGAGTTGGTCGAGGGCTTGAATCTCGCTGATCTTGCTTAAGGCGAATCCGACATGCACCAGGACCCAGTCCCCGGCTTGCGGCGGGTCATCTTGCAAAAGGCCGATATCGATGGGCCGGCGCACCCCCACTACTTCGACTACGGCACGGTTGGTTTCATCGGCCGATAACTCTATGACTCTCGCCGGTATCGCCAGGCACATACGCGAATGCCTCTAGAACACAAAATGTCTCGTTAGAATTCTACGCCAGAGATTTGAAGCGTGCTAGCACCAATGCTTTTACTAGTACCGAAGAGTACTGCCCGTAAGGGCAAACTAAAGGCGAAACGGTTCAGTGGGGGCCATGGAATACGACAAGCCGCAGAAGGGGCGTGGGCAACATACCGTATGCTCGACCGAGCGCCGCCTGTATCGTCTGGGCGACTGGCGTGCTACCTCGCAGACTCTCGTTCCTCGGCTTTGAAAAGGCTTTCGCGGTCAAGTCCAACGTCCGCTAAACAACATACTCAGCCTTCTAAACTCCTGCCCTGCAGGCGCTCCTTCCGTTTGGCAACGCGGGGCGCAATGCTATTACCCGGCCCCTGAGCCAATTCCGATCGCACCTCAGGTTCGGTACACGAGCGCGCGTCCGTTGTGAAACTGATGAGGCTGATTGGCATCTGAGGGGTATGCTACGAACCTGCTCGGAGTGCGGTGCAACGAATAGGGTACCTGCCAGGCACCTTACTGATACGGGACGGTGTGGGTCCTGCAAAGCGGTACTGCCGCCATTGGCAACCCCAATAGAAGCTACTGCGGAGGTCTTTCGCGAGGTAATTCAGAATGCGCGCGTGCCGGTCCTGGTCGATTTTTGGGCGGATTGGTGCGGCCCGTGTAAGATGGCAGCACCCGAAGTGGAAGCACTCGCGAAGGAAATGGCCGGACGGCTGGTCGTGCTGAAGGTGGACACGGAACGCGAACAGGAAATTGCAGCACAGTTCCGCATTCAAAGTATTCCCAATTTCATCGTCTTCCGAAAGGGGCAGGCAGTTCTGCAGCGTAGCGGAGCAGCGCCGCGTTCGGAATTGAGGCGCTGGGTTGAAAGCCAGAGCGGAACCTGAAATCTGAACGCGTGATTACGCGCCAGCCTCATTCTCCGCTGAATAAAAAGGGCGGATCCCACGCCCGCAGGATCCGCCCCCTTTTTTACCTCAGTTCCTAGGCTCCGACGGTCGCCTCTTGCGGGATGCCCGCTTCCTTCCGCTTTTTCAGGAAGGGCATCATGGAGCGAAGTTCGGCACCGATCTTCTCGATCGGCTGATCCTTCGCTGCTTCGCGCATCGCAAGAAATTGCTTGCGTCCAGTACGGTTCTCCTCCAGCCACTTTCGGGCGAACTCGCCGGACTGGATTTCGCTCAGAATCTTCTTCATTTCCGCGCGGGTCTGATCGGTGACAATGCGGGGCCCACGGGTGTAATCGCCGTACTCCGCGGTATCGGAGATCGAATAACGCATGTAGCCAAGGCCGCCTTCGTAGATCAGGTCAACAATCAGCTTCAGTTCGTGGAGGCACTCGAAGTAGGCGATTTCGGGGGCGTAGCCGGCGTTCGTCAGCGTTTCAAATCCGGCGCGGATCAACTCGCTCACCCCGCCGCAGAGTACGGCCTGTTCACCGAATAGATCGCTTTCCGTTTCTTCCTTGAAGGTCGTCTCGATCACGCCCGCCTTCAGGCATCCCAGCGCCGCTGCATAGGCCAAGGCATTTTCCAGAGCGTGTCCAGAGGCGTCCTGTGCGATGGCGACCAGCGCGGGCACGCCCACGCCCTCCGTGAAGAGCTCACGGACGCGATGACCCGGTGCCTTCGGCGCGATCATCGAAACGTCGATATCGGCTGGCGGCTTGATTTCATTGAAGTGGATATTGAAGCCGTGCGCGAACATCAGCGTTTTGCCTTTGCTCATGTGCGGGGCGATGTCCTTGCGATACGTCTCGCCTTGCACATGATCCGGCAGAAGGATCATAACGACGTCGGCGTTCTTGGCGGCATCCGCCACGCTCAGGACCTTGAGGCCGGCGGCCTCGGCCTTCGCCTTGCTCTTGCTTCCTTCGTAGAGGCCGACGATGACGTTCAACCCGGAGTCGCGCAGATTCAGTGCATGCGCATGTCCCTGGCTTCCGTATCCGATGATGGCAATTGTTTTGCCCTGTAGTGGCGCAAGACTTCCGTCCTGCTCATAGAAACGTTTTGGCATAGAAATATTATTGAGCTTCCTGCAACTCCATCGCTGGTTCGGTGCCCTCATCGAGAGCTGCTCCGCGCGGGACGGGCGGGGAAAGGCGTAGTTTCTTGTTGTCAAGTGACATGGACACGTGGCCTGAGCGAGTCACCTCAATCTCGCCGTAGCCGCGCATCACTTCAATCAGGGCGTCCAGTTTTTCGGGATCGCCGGTCGCTTCCAGGACAAAGCCTTCCGTGGTGGAATCTACGACGCGCGCCTGAAAGATTTCGGCTTCCTTCAAAATAGCGGTTCTGCTCTGTTGGGTGGAGCGGATCCGCAGCAGTACAAGCTCACGATTCACGGCCGGACCATCGGTTACATCGGTGGCCTGCAGCACGTTGATCAGCTTGTTCATCTGCTTGATGACCTGTGTGCGAATATTTGGGTCCACGTCTACCGTGATAGTCATTCGCGAGAGCGAGGGGTCTAATGTGCGGCTCACCGTCAGGCTCTCAATGTTGTAACCGCGCTGCCCGAGCAGACCCGTTACCCGCATCAATGCGCCTGGCTTATTTTCGAGCAAAAGTGAAATGATCTGTTGCATGTTTGCGCCCTCTCTTTCCTACACTTCCACCGGTTGTGGCGGACGCAGCACCATCTCGTTCAGTGCGCCGCCTGCGGGCACCATCGGGAATACATTCTCAAAGGGCGATACTTTGACGTTCAGCAGGTATGGGCCGGGCTCGGCAACCGCGTCCGCCAAGGCTGTCGGCATTTCTCGAACGGAATCGACAGTGCGCCCAGTGAAGCCATACGCTCCAGCCAGCTTTTCCACGTCGGGGAAGGACGTGAGAGCCACTTGGCTGAGGCGATTATTGAAGAACAACTCCTGCCACTGGCGGACCATTCCCAGGTAGCCATTGTTCATGACGACGATCTTGATAGGGAGCTTATGGTTCGCGATGGTGGCAAGCTCCGGAATGGACATCTGGAAGCCGCCGTCGCCGACGATGGCGAACACCAACTTGTCGGGGCGGGCGAACTGAGCGCCGATGGCGGCAGGCAGTCCGAAGCCCATGGAGCCGAGGCCGCCCGAGTTAATCCAGGTGCGCGGTTCGTTAAACCGAATCAACTGTGCGGACCACATCTGATGCTGGCCCACGTCGCTGGTAACAATGGCGCGGCCGCCTGATAGCTTGTCAATTTCAGCCATCAGGTGCTGCGGCTTGATCTCAGTCTCGGAGACTTCGGCGACCAGCGGATGCTCTTCTTTCCAGGCGCGAATCTGTTTCCACCAGGCCTGGCGCGCCGCTGCGTTCTTGGCCTTCATAGTGGGCGCAAGGTCGCGAACTTCAGCCGTGAGCCGCGGAAGCACCCGCCTCAGGTCTCCCACGATCGGCAGGTCGGCCTGTCTGTTCTTGCTGATCTCAGCCGGATCGATGTCGACGTGAATGACCTTCGCATGCGGGGCAAAGGCGGCCAGCCGTCCCGTCACGCGGTCGTCGAATCGCACGCCAAGCGCGATGATCAGGTCGGTATGAGACAAACCCATGTTGGCGGCATAGCTGCCGTGCATGCCGGGCATGCTGATGAAGTTGGGATGCTCCGCCGGAAGGGCCCCCAGCCCCATCAAGGTGCAAACGGCGGGTGTATCCGTGGTTTCCACAAATTCGCGGAACTCTTCATTGGCATTCGCTGCGATCAATCCACCGCCGCCGTACACAAACGGCCGTTCGGCTTCCCAGATCATCTGAGCCGCGCGCCGTATCTGGCCGGTGTGGCCTTCACTGTAAACCTTGTAGCCAGGCAGGTGAATCTCGGTTACCGGAGTATATGGAGCCTGGCCTTGGAACACATCTTTGGTGACGTCCACCAGCACTGGCCCGGGACGTCCGGAGGCGGCGATGTAAAACGCCTCGTGAATCACTTGCGGCAGGTCGGCGATGTTCTTTACCAGGAAATTGTGTTTCGTCGCGGAGCGCGTGATTCCGAACGTATCCGCTTCCTGAAACGCATCGGTGCCCATCAGTTTTGTCGTTACCTGCCCTGTCAAGGCGACGATCGGAATGGAATCCATCATGGCGTCGACCAGACCGGTTACCAGATTGGTCGCGCCCGGCCCCGACGTAGCGCAACAAACACCCACTCGGCCCGTGGCACGCGCATACCCCTGCGCGGCAAATGCCGCATTCTGCTCATGCCGTACCAGGACATGGCGGATCGGATGGTCGTACAACGCGTCGTATAGCGGCAAAGTAACTCCGCCTGGATATCCGAAGATGCACTCTACGTTTTCACGCAGCAGGCATTCCAACAAAATCTTTGCGCCTGAGAGCAGGTTCGATGGCATAAGAAGAAGTAAAACTCCTAGAAATAAAAAAAGGGCCGCTAAATAAAAAGGACCACCTGGCTTACTTGGTATTCTGCCGGTGGCCCTCGATGTTTCTTCGTGAGGCGTCCTAGGCAGTGCTTGTAACAAGCTGCCCGACGAACAATACGACTGTATGGAGCCGGTACATATCACGGATACGTCAGCTGGCCTTTGCCGGGTAGGGCGCCAATCAACTGCGTATGTTTCTACCCTAGCCTAGAAGTATTTTTTATGCAAGAGAATCGAAGTATAAAAAATCACAATACAAGAAGCCGAAATTCGGTTCCTATCGCGGCATACGCAACCGCAATGAGCCCGGAGGGCTCTAGAGTAGTAGGGCCAGTTTTGTACATGGACCGGAATCCCGGAAATTCCAGCTCCAGCCTTTATGCCTGTCGTCAGGAGAAGATCGTGGCTGCGCGGTAACTAAAGAATAGCTGGCATGCAGCCTCGGTACAGTCGTCTGATTTGGTAATGAAGGAAATCAAGCTAACAGTTCTCCTGATGCTGGTCGTCGCCCAGTCCCAGGGCCGCCCAGTGGAAGCTAAGGCTGCAACTCCCGATTTAGACGTGATTGTGCAAAACATGGAGCGCGTTCAGCAGCAGAATCCCGCTCGCTCTCGCGCCTACGAAGTGACTCGAGAGTACAAGGAATTCCGCGCCGACAACAAACAACCTACCGCAAAGATCGTCGCTCAAATCAGCTACAACCCTCACGACAAAAATACGTTCAAGATCGTTCAGGCGAGCGGGAATGCCTGGGGAGAAAAGATTGTACGCAATCTTTTGGAGCAGGAAGCCGAACCGGCGAAGGCTGGTCACGGTAAAGAGATCAGCCGGGCCAATTACGACTTTGCCTTTTTAAGGCAGGAGAACTTCGGGCTTCATCCTGAGTACGTTTTGCACATCGTCCCTAAGCGCAGGGAAAAAAACCTGCTTTGGGGGGAGATCTGGGTAGATGCCATGACATTCCGAATCCGCAGGATTGAAGGTGTGCCAGCAAAAAGCCCCTCCATTTGGATCAAAGACGCCTACATCACTCTGCGATTCGCCGAAGTGAACCAAATGTGGATACCTGTTTCTCTGGATTCCATAGCGACGGTGCGGCTCCTGGGACGCTACACTCTTGCGGCTCACTATGTCGGACCGCCAGACACCGTATCCATCACTCCGACGCGCTAGAAAAGTTTGGCTTAGATCCGGCCTGGCCGCCCAGCCCCCTAGGCGGATGCCACAGGTTGATAAAGTCTAGGAACATGGAATCCCACGGAGTTTCACGCCGAAATCTGATGCTTGCCGGGGTAGGGATAGCTGGACCAGGACTACAGACAGAATCCGCGAAAGCGGTGGATTTCCATTTCAAACCTGTATCGTTCTGTTCCGCTGAGCTCGCTACCATCTTGATGGACAGCGAGGCTGACTATCTTCCGCCGGAGAAGTGCGTCTCAGCCAATACCGAATTACGCTCGGGTGAGACGTTCTGCGTCGGCGTGGTGAATCGCCACAGCCCCTGGTGCATCTTTCGTGCCTCCTCAGGCAAAAACGCCACCATGCCAAACGAGGCAAGCCTCCATGTTCCGGCGTCCCAAAGAGCCTGCATGATCCCGGCTGCCGCATGAGCCGATGACTGTAGGAGCACATGCCCAATCTCGTGCGTCATCGTATAGGCGAGCAATACTTCAGGACTTGCACCAACAGCTGCAGCCGTCCGTTCGATCCGGCCATAAAGAAGTTCGGCACTGACACCGGAACGTGCCAGCGGCAGTGCGAAACCCAGCGCGCCCGGATAAGCCACTGCCGGAAGGTCCTGCATCACGCCGACAACAAGACACGACCGCTCCCGGGCACTCAGCAAAGCCGCAACTGAGACGTTCAGGTCCCATAGATGCGCTTCCGGCAACTCTGCGGAAGGCTGCTCCCAGCGTATCCTGATGCCCACTCTTTCGAAGATCTTACCGGCTTCTGCTGTCGCCCACTCCATCGTCTGCGGAGGGACGTGAGCCAAGTTATACAAGTGGATGCAGAGTGTTTCTTCTCGGGGTGGTGTAACTGTAGCCCCGCTTACTATTGTGCATCCCAACACGAACATCGTCGCGAGTCGAGATAGGGGAGAAACGTCCTTCATACGATAACCTCCTGGTGCCGAAAACAGCCTTGCGGAGGTCAGCGAACGTCTCCATAGCTCCCGCCTTCTTTGTCGGTAGCTAAGTTGTGTTCTCGGAAGTCGTTGTGCGCGCTTGGGATAGATTGGGGCCTGTTCTGTTCGTCCGGCAGGAACAGCACGTGAATCCCGTCTAATGCAGAAATTGGTTTGCTAAACGAGCTACGAAGGACTATTATTTTTCGTGTCCGGGCTTGCGATGACTGATACCGAACAGGAACAACCGACGCATCGGTTTGGCGTCTTTGAGTTGGACCTGCGCAGAGGGGAACTCCGTAAGCATGGAGTCAGACTCAAGCTACAGCAGCAACCGCTTCAAGTCTTGAAAATTCTCCTGGAGCACCCAGGCGAGGTCGTCACGCGCGACGACATTCAGAAGGGGCTGTGGCCCGGAGATACTTACGTCGATTTTGATAATGCGATTAATAGTTCGATACGGAAGCTGCGGGAAGCGTTAGGAGATAGTGCCGAGAGCCCTCGCTTCATCGAGACGCTCCCACGTCGCGGCTATCGATTCATAGCGCCTGTTTTACACCCACTCTCATTTTCTCCGGTACCAGCCGCGAACGGATTTGTTTGTTTGCCATCGCAGGCCGATAACCACGAGAAGCGTAAAAAAGCGCGTCGCGTAGGTTGGTGGCCGATCGCTTCTGCTATCGCCGGCCTTCTGACTGTGGGGGCGGTGCTCGGTTTCTGGCTTTCGCACTCCGACTCGAACAGTAATGCCGTGAATACTCTGTTGGGTGCCACGCCCTTCACGAGCTATCCAGGATATGAAGTCCTGCCGAATTTCTCACCAGATGGTACAAGAGTGGCCTTCTCTTGGCAGCACCCGGGAGCTAGCTTTCCCGACGTTTACATTAAGCTGCTAGGGCCCGGCGGGCCCGTACGCTTGAGCAGCGCCGGTGGTTTCGGCCCAGCCTGGTCACCCGATGGACGGTTCCTTGCGTTTCTTCGACCGGTGGACGCCTTGCATACAGCAGTCATGGTGATTCCAGCAGTGGGCGGACAGGAGCGCGAAGTAGCACGGACCACCTTTCTCGCAAGTTTCTTCGTGGTCCACCGCTACGGATGGGCAGTCCCTGGACCATTCCTGACCTGGTCGCCGGATGGCAAGTGGCTTCTCACCCTTGATCAGAGGTCGCCCGGACGATCTCAACCCCACGCGATTGCCCGCGTTTCCGTGGAATCAGGTGAAAAGCAGATACTGACATCGCCTGCTCCCGGCACTTTGGGGAACGGAGGTCTCGCGCTTGCACCAGACGGCAAGAGGCTCGCCTTTACTCAGGATTCAGGCTTTTGGGCAAGAGACATTTATGTTGTACCTGTTTCGCGCGATTTGCTGTTCAGCGGAAGAGCCCGACGAATCACATTCGATAACAAAGCTATCGGGGCGGTCGCGTGGACAAGCGACGGAAGAAATCTGGTTTTCTCATCTTTTCGCGATGGAAAGCTGGAGTTGTGGAAGATTGCGGTTGAAGCGAGAAGCCGCCCTACGCGGTTAAACTTAACCGACGATGAAATTGGTGACGTTGCCATTTCTCGCGACGGAAAACACCTGCTGTACTCGCACGAACTCGACGATCAAAATATTTGGCGTGTTTCTTTGAATGATCAACACGTAACCGGGCCAAGAAACTTCATTGCTTCAACGAGGCGCGACACGCAGGGCTATTACTCTCCCGACGGCAAGCGTATCGTATTCGAGTCCAATCGTTCGGGAAGCGAGGAGATTTGGATTTGCAAAGCCGACGGATCTGATCCCGTTCAGTTGACGTATTTCGAAAACGCATGGGCTGGCTCTCCCAAGTGGTCGCCAGACGGCAGAAACATCGTGTTCGGTTCCAATGCGGCTGGAAACTGGAACATATATGCCGTTAGCTCCGGTGGAGGCCAGCCGAGACGGTTGACATACAACGGAGCGGACCATAGTTGGCCCAGTTGGTCGCGGGATGGACAATGGATCTATTTCTTCTCAAATCGGGACAAGCAAGGGCAAATCTGGAAAATGCGCGCGAACGGCGGACCCGAGATTCAGGTTACCAGGAACACTGGATACCGATCGGATGAGGCCGTTGACGGCAAGGATCTCTACTATTGGAATGAACAGGGATTGTGGAAGGTTCCTAGTTCCGGCGGTCGTGAAGTTAAAGTTAAGGGGTCCTACATCTTTGCGCCGAGCAAGAATGGAATCTACTACACGTCGAATCCGGAATCACGCCTTTCGACTTTCGAGCTCCACTTTTTGGATTTCAGAACACAACGGACAAAGATGGTGGGTGTTCTCCCGGGACCGCTCGGATGGAGCATTCACATATCTCCCGACGAGCACTCGATCATTTATGGAAAGATGGATCGCGAAGGCAGCGAATTGATGCTCATCGAGAACTTCCAATGAGAATGCCACAGACGCGGCATTGCGCCAAGAGGTCTGGGCTGTCGGGCCCTCCGCAGCCCTATCGTCCGAGGCGCGTCCTGGCCCATTCCTGAGCGATCCACTTTGAAAGGTGCAGGAGCCCAGGGAAGAGCCGCCGCGGTTGAGGCTCTACACCCGACTCTGGTAGCTGTTAAAGTCTAGAAAATATGGAATCCCGCGGAGTTTCACGCCGGAATATCATGCTCGCCGGGGTGGGGATAACCGCGGTGCAGACGGCAGCACCCCAGGGACGCCCCACGACGCTGACCGCAGGCGATGTTGTAGGGCGCATTCACAAGATGGTGGGAATTCCGTGGCGTAAACAAACGGTCGACAACATTGTTGCCGGAAGTCCAGACACCCCTGTCAGCGGCATAGCAACCACCATGATGGCAACCCTGAATGTCCTTCAGCGTGCCGCTGCGGCGGGTGCGAATCTGGTGATCACGCATGAAACTCCGTTCTATCTGCACCAGGATCAGACCGCGGACTTAGCGGGTGACCCGACCTACGAGTTCAAATTGAACTTTATTCGTGAGCATCGAATGGTTGTGTTTCATTTTCATGATCACTGGCATGCTCGTCACCCCGACGGAATAGCTGTGGGCATGATGCAGGAACTCGGCTGGACGCAGAACGCCGATCCGCAAAATCCTCGCCGCTTTACGTTCCCCGAGATATCGCTGCGAGACTTGGCCCGCCAAATGCAGTCCCGACTGCAGATTCGCACGATGAGGGTAATCGGGGACCCGAAACTCCCGATCCGCCGGGCACTGGCGAGCTGGGGATTTGTGAGCCGGATGCCCGGCATTCCACAGTTCCGGGAGCCCGATGTGGACGTATTTATCGCGGGTGAAACACGCGAATGGGAATTGGTCGAGTACGTACAAGATTCCATTACGAAGGGTGATCGAAAAGCCCTGATCTTGCTTGGTCACGTCGTGTCGGAGCAGGCGGGGATGAAATACTGCGCTGAGTGGCTTCGGCCCTTTATCCCGGAAGTGCCGGTTCAGTTCATAGCGGCCCCGGAACCGTTCTGGAGTCCGAGCGAGCCCATCGTCTGAAACTGTTTCCTACTCAATAAACCGCAGTTGCCGGGAGACATTTTCGTGTAGCGCTGCTGCGATCCTGAATTCAGTAGCAGCATGATTCAATCTGTCCTGACACTCCTTGCGTTTCAGCTTGCAGGCGAGTGCTTATACCGCGCGTTTTCTTTGCCTCTTCCAGGGCCCGTCATTGGAATGGCGCTATTGACCTTGTGGCTTCTGCGGCGCCGTCCCACGGCGGAGAGCCCGCTGCAGGTAACGGCAAAGCATTTGCTGCGCATCCTGGGACTGCTGTTCGTGCCAGCGGGAGTGGGGATCGTGGCCAGCGGAAGCCTGGTGCGGGCGCAGTGGCTGCCCATTACTGTAGGCGTCTTTTGTTCCACTCTTCTTTCCCTTTTGGGGACGGCCTATGTCATGAAATGGCTGAGCGCCCGCCAGCGAGTGGAGGACCACCAATGAATCCTTCCGTCTGGCATGCTCTTCCAGTTTTCTTATCCACCTCTTCTCTGTTCTGGCTCACGTTTACGCTGGCGGCATATGTGGCTGGCATGCGGATTCAAAAATGGTTGAAGCGGAACGCCCTTGCAAACCCCGTCCTGCTCGCCATTCTGTTTATCGGAATCACTCTGAAGCTCACGGGGGTCAGCTACCAGACCT
>Ga0308173_10000134_pt1 | contig 25486 bp, 28 predicted proteins | sample PhyPR1_FD_203716 | JGI IMG/M metagenome (GOLD analysis project Ga0308173, IMG submission 203716) | Soil microbial communities from UC Gill Tract Community Farm, Albany, California, United States - DLSLS.P.R1 | ecosystem: Environmental > Terrestrial > Soil > Agricultural land | place: USA... | reverse complement strand
ACCCTGAAGCTATCATCGCTGCCGAGTGAGGGAGAGAGACATGGGACAACGTTACTGGGTCGTCGGCGGCCACTATTCGGACTGCCAGTTCAAGGACATCGAGCCGGGCACCGAGCTCGTCCACGGGCCCTACAGCGATGAGCTTAAGGCGCGGATGGAATGGCAACGCCTCACTTTCCGCGATCGCTGCGGCGCGACGGAACGCTACTCGATCTGCGTGGAGCCGGTGCTACAGTGAACGACGTGCTTGACCTCCAACATGTCGTCGCCGAACCGTCCCGTGTGCGCGGCGCGGATGAGGTGCTGACACCCTCGATGCTAGAATTCCTCTCCGAGCTGCACGAGCGCTTCGACAATCGTCGTCTCCAGTTGCTCGACCAGCGCGAAGCGCGGCAGGAGCGGTTCGACGCGGGTGAGCTTCCCGACTTTCGCGAGGACACCCGCGATATCCGGGAGGCCGAGTGGACGGTCTGGGACATCCCGCGCGACCTGCTCGACCGCCGCGTCGAGATTACGGGGCCGACCAATGCCAAGATGCTGATCAACGCTCTCAACTCCGGCGCCAAGGTCTTCATGGCCGACTTCGAGGACGCGACCTCTCCGACCTGGGAGGAGCTGATCCAGGGCCAGGTGAACCTGCGCAACTATTGGAACGGCCGTCTCGACTTCACCGATCCGGATAGCGGCAAGCATTACGCGGTCGGCGACAATCCCGCGGTGCTGATGGTCCGTCCGCGCGGCTGGCACCTGCCTGAGGACCATGTGACCGTCGACGGCGACGTCGTCTCGGGCTCGCTTTTCGATTTCGCTTCGTACGTTTGGCACAATGCGCGCTCGGCCCTCGCCGGGGGCTCGGGCCCCTATTTCTATTTGCCCAAGCTCGAGAGCCGCGATGAAGCGGCGCTGTGGAGCGATGTCTTCGCCTTCGCCGAAGCCAAGCTCCGGCTGGGGCGCGGCACCATCAAGGCAACCGTGCTGATTGAGACGCTGCCGGCAGCCTTCGAGATGGACGAGATCCTCTACGCGCTTCGCGAGAACATCGTCGGCCTCAACTGCGGCCGCTGGGATTACATTTTCTCTTACATCAAGCGCCTCGGCCGCTCCCCTGACAGGCTGACGCCAGACCGCGCGCTGATGACGATGGATAAAGCTTTCCTCGCCGCTTATTCGTTGCGGCTGATCGCGACCTGTCACCGGCGCGGCGCCTTCGCGATGGGTGGAATGTCGGCCTTCATTCCGGTGAAGGGCGACGAGGAGAAGAACCGCGCGGCTTTGGAAAAAGTCCGCGCAGACAAGCTGCGCGAGGTAGGCAATGGCCACGATGGCACGTGGGTCGCGCATCCGGCGCTGGTGCCGGTGGCCATGGAAGCCTTCGAGGCTATGCACGGCCCCAACCAGCTGTCCAGGATGCCCGAGCATATCCCCGGCCGCGACGAGATGCTGGAGCTGCACCACGGCCCGCGCACCGAAGCCGGTGCGCGCGAGAATATCCGCGTCGGTGTCCAGTATCTCGCCGGCTGGCTCGCCGGAAAGGGAGCGGTGCCGCTCTACAATTTGATGGAGGACGCGGCGACGGCGGAAATCTGCCGGACGCAGCTGTGGCAATGGCTTAAGTTTCAAGCGGGGCTCGAAGACGGCCGCGACTTTACCCTCGACCTGCTCGAGCAATTGTTCGACGAGGAAGTCGGCCTGCTCGCCGAAGTCCCCAACATCGCCGAAGCCGCGCGGCTGATACACAACATGATCGTCGCCGACGACCTCGTCGAGTTCCTGACGCTGCCCGCTTACGAATTGCTGGATTGAGCTGACGCTGCGTTTGAGGCCGGTGCTCGTCGGAGTCCCGCTGCTGCCACCGATCTTCACTGATCTTCACAGTGACGAACGGCGATTTTGACAGGAAGCGGTCGCGCGATTTTCGTTCGCCAAATCCGCTGCCTACTCTCGGCGCGCCGCGTATAGGACACGAAATTCACAGAAGAGCTAATGTGCGGTTTCGGACACGAAGGAGACATTGGGCGGATGCAAGAAGGGCGCCGGAATCGCTTCCGACGCCCCTTCCTTGTTCCTGCCTAAGAAGACTTAAGCCGCCTTCTGCTCCAGCGCGCCTTTCGCTTGGGCGATTATGGCGCTGAACGCCTCGGCCTCGTGCATCGCGATGTCCGCAAGCACCTTGCGGTCGAGGGTGATGCCGGCGAGGTTCAGCGCGTGGATGAACTGGCCGTAGGTCAGTCCTTCCGCGCGGACCGCGGCGTTGATGCGCTGGATCCACAGAGCGCGGAAGCTCCGCTTCTTCACCTTGCGGTCGCGGTAGGCGTACTGGCCGGCCTTCTCGACCGCTTGGCGGGCGATGCGGATCGTGTTTTTGCGGCGGCCGTAATAGCCCTTGGCATTCTCGAGGATGCGCTTGTGCTTGGCGCGGGTGGTTACACCCCGTTTGACGCGTGCCATCTGTCGGCCTCCTTACTTCAGGCCGTACGGGGCCCAGGCCTTCACGCGCGCCGTGTCGGCGTCGGCGAGGATCTCTGTGCCGCGGTTCTGGCGGATATATTTGGCGTTGTGGCTGATCAGCCGGTGGCGCTTGCCTGCGACCCCATGCTTGATCTTGCCGGTCGCCGTGAGCTTGAAGCGCTTTTTGACGCCGCTCTTGGTCTTCAGCTTGGGCATTTTCGTCTCCTTTGTGCGCCACCGAGGAATCCCCTGGGACGCGACGTTATCCAATCGCCACGGCATGCCTTTCGGCCGGGCCACTGGTTTTCCAACGGTCTGGAAAGGGCGCGCCTATAGAGGCGGAAGCGCGTCCTGGCAAGCAGTTACCAGGGAAGTTCGGAGCCGTCACGCCGAAGGAAAGTGCCAGTCCGCTCGATGCCGACACGGCCGATCAGTTCGCGCATGTCCCTTACGCTCTGTTCGGTCGTGATCTCCGCGCCGGCGCCGCCCATGCGCGTCTTCACCCACCCGGGGCTGAGCGCGACTACCGTCACGCCGCGTGGCCGCGCGTCCAGCGCCAGGCAACTCCATGCCATGTTCAGCGCCGCCTTCGACGTCCGATAGGGAATCCAGCCGCCGCCATTCTCTCCGATGCTGCCCATGCCGCTGGAAATGGCGATCATTTTGCCGCGTTCGGCCATGCTCGGAAGCAGCTTCTGCCCGAGCATGAACGGCGCGATGACGTTGATCATCATCATCGTCTGCCAGTCACGCGCGTCCCGGGCGGAACCCGTGTTCATCGGGTGATTGGTACCGGCGTTGGCGATGAACAGATCGACTGGGCGGTCGATCCTGTTGACGAAACCCACGACTGCATCCGGGTCAGAAAGGTCTAGCGGCTCCACGCGAATGCCCAGCTCATCGAGTTCGTCGCTCGAATGGCGCGCGGTCGCGATCACATCCCGACCGTCAGCCGAATACTGACGCGCAAACTCCAGGCCGATTCCGCGGTTCGCGCCGGTGACAAGGACAGTAGGCATGGTCTCTCAACGCCTCCCGGCGAACTAGTTCCCTAGTCGAACAGGCTCGACACCGAACTTTCGTCGGCGATTCGCCGCACTGCCTCGCCGAGCAGCGGCGCCACGCTGAGGCGGCGGATCTTGCTGTCGGTGGGGTCCGGCTCGCCTGTATAGATGCTGTCGGTCACGACCAGTTCACTGAGCTCGGACTTGGCCACGCGCGCTGCCGCCCCGCCGGAAAGCACCCCGTGAGTACAATATGCGAAGACCTCGACCGCGCCCTGCTGCTTCAGCGCCGCGGCGGCGTTGCAGAGCGTGCCAGCCGAATCGACGATATCGTCAATCAGCACGCAGGTGCGCCCTTCGACGTCGCCGATGATGTTCATCACCTCGGACTCCCCGGCGCGTTCGCGCCGCTTGTCGACAATTGCCAGAGGCGCATTGTCGAGTCTTTTGGCGAGTCCGCGCGCACGAACAACGCCGCCCACGTCGGGGGAGACCACAAGCAGGTTGCGGTTGCCAAAGCGCGCGCGGATGTCCGTCGCGATAACCGGCGAGGCAAACAAATTATCCGTCGGAATGTCGAAGAAGCCCTGGATCTGCCCGGCGTGGAGGTCGACCGAGAGGACGCGGTTCGCGCCAGCGGTCGTAATGAGGTTCGCGACCAGCTTGGCCGAGATCGGTGTCCGCGGCCCGGGCTTCCGGTCCTGCCGCGCATAGCCGAAATATGGGAGCACGGCGGTGATCCGCTTGGCCGATGCGCGGCGCAGCGCGTCGATGCAGATCAGCAACTCCATCAGGTTGTCGTTCGCCGGGTAGCTCGTCGACTGGATGACGAACACGTCCTCGCCGCGCACGTTCTCGTTGATCTCGACGAACACTTCCTCGTCGGCGAAGCGGCGGACGCTGGCGTCTGTCAGCTGCACCTCGAGATATTCCCCGATGGAGCGGGCCAGCGGTAGGTTGCTGTTCCCTGCAAGCAATTTCATGTGCGTCTTCCCCGAGCGGCTTACCGGAGCCTTAGCGACCGGTTTCGCGTCCGCAAAGGTTGCCGAAGCAGGTACGGTCGCTAAATCGCCTGCATGACTGCCAAAGGCACACAGCGACTGCGCATCGCTTTCGCTCAGATGAACCAGCGTGTTGGCGACGTCGAGGGCAATGCTGCCGCGATGCTCGAGATGCGGCGCAGGGCGAAGGATGCAGACCTTCTGCTGTGCCCCGAGGTGCAGGTTATCGGCTATCCGCCCGAAGATCTGGTGCTGAAACCCGAATTCGTGCGCCGGACCATGGAGTGCACTGAGCGCCTGGTCGAAGCCACTGTGGAGCCCGGTCCAGCGATACTCATCGGCACGATCATCGGCGAGGGAAGCTCCACCTACAACGCAGTCATTCTTGCGGACGGCGGCCGCGTCCTCGGTCGCACCCTCAAACGCGAGCTTCCGAACTACGGCACCTTCGACGAAAAGCGCATCTTCACGTCGGGACCGCTGCCAGAGCCGTTCGAGTTCAAAGGGGTGAAGATCGGCGTTCCGATTTGCGAGGACATCTGGCAGGAAGTCGTCTGTGCGCACCTCGCGGAAGCCGGCGCCGAGATGCTGCTCGTGCCGAACGGCAGCCCATACGAGCTCGACAAGGATGACAGGCGCTACCAGCTCGTCCGCACCCGCGCGCTACAGACTGGCCTGCCGATCGCTTACGTCAATCGCGTCGGCGGTCAGGACGAGCTGGTTTTCGACGGGTCGTCCTTCGTCGTGCACCCGGACGGGGAACGTGTGGTGCAAATGCCCGACTGGGGCGAGGCGCTGCTGATCACCGATTGGGCGAAGACCTCCGACGGCTGGCGATGCGAGACGAGGTGCGCGCATGAGCTCGATGCGTTCCCCGCCGACGTCTATCGCGCGATGATGGTCGGCCTTGGCGATTACGTGCAGCGCAACGGCTTTCCAGGCGTCATCCTTGGACTGTCTGGTGGAATCGACAGCGCGCTGTCGGCAGCGGTTGCGGTGGACGCGCTGGGCGCCGAGAAGGTGTGGGGCGTGATGCTTCCCTCGAAATACACCACGGACGAGAGCCTGGAGGATGCCTGGGAATGTGCGCGCCTCCTCGGCTGCCGCCATGACGTCATTCCCATCGTTCCTGGCGTCGAGGCACTGAGCCACATGCTGCCTGATCTCAAAGGGCTGGCGGCCGAGAACGTGCAGGCGCGGCTGCGTATGGTGACGCTAATGGCGCTGTCGAACGCAGAGGGGCAGATGCTGCTGACCACCGGCAACAAGAGCGAGATGTCGGTTGGTTATGCAACGCTCTACGGCGACATGGCAGGCGGCTATTCGGTGCTGAAGGACGCCTACAAGACGACCGTCTTCGCTCTCTCGCGGTGGCGCAATCGCAACAAGCCGGAGGGGGCGCTTGGGCCCGACGGACCGGTCATGCCGGAGCGCGTGATTACGAAGCCGCCCACGGCGGAACTTCGGCCCGGACAGAGGGACGAGGACAGCCTCCCGCCCTATTCCACGCTCGATCGCATCCTCGAGGGACTCGTGGACAAGGAGATGTCGGTAAAGGAAGTTGCCGATGCCACCGGCGAGGAGATCGTTCTGGTCGCCAACATAGAGACGCTGCTGCTCAGGGCCGAATACAAGCGCCGCCAAGCCCCGCCGGGCGTAAAGATCGGCAATCGCAATTTCGGTCGCGACCGGCGCTATCCGATCAGCAACTTCTTTCACACCGGACCACACGCGAAGCTGCCCCGATGAGTGTCGTAACCCGCTTCGCGCCTTCACCCACAGGTCGGCTCCACGTCGGCAACATTCGCACGGCGCTGCACAATTTCCTGTTCGCGCGGAAGAATGGCGGCGAGTTCCTCCTGCGCATCGACGACACCGATCGCGAGCGCTCGACCACCGCGTTCGACCAGTCGATCCGCGACGATCTGGAGTGGATGCGCCTCACGTGGGACTCGATGGTCCGGCAGTCGGAGCGGTTCGATCTGTACGAGCGTGAGTTCGAACGACTGAAGGCGGCCGGGCGGGTCTATGCCTGCTACGAAACGCCCGAGGAGTTGGAGCTTCGTCGCAAAGTGCTGCTCGGGCGCGGCCTCCCGCCGGTCTATGAAAGAAGGCTCGTCGATGCACCGGCGTCGGAAGGGCGCGCGCCGCACTGGCGCTTCCGGCTCGACCATGATGCGCCGATCATCTGGAACGATCTGATCAGGGGCGAACAACGCTTCGATCCGAAGTTGCTCAGCGACCCCGTCGTGCGCCGCGAAGACGGCAGCTGGCTTTACCTGCTGCCCAGCGTCATCGACGATATCGACCTCGAGGTGACCCATATCGTGCGGGGAGAGGATCACGTCTCCAACAGTGCGACGCAGATCCAGATGTTCGAGGCCCTCGGCGCGAAAGCGCCGGAGTTCGCGCACGAGGCGCTGCTCGTCGCCGCAGAGGGCAAATTATCGAAACGCCTGGGCTCGTTCGGTGCCGAGCATCTGCGGGCCGAAGGCGTGGAGCCGATGGCGCTGCTGTCCGTGCTGGCGCGGATCGGTACGTCCCAGCCCGTCGAGCCGATCACAAGCCTCGATGAGCTCGCCAGCGATTTCGACTTTTCGACTTTCGGTCGCGCACCAGCCCATTTCGACCCGCACGACGTTGAGCTCGTCAACGCACGGCTGTTGCACAAGCTTGATTATTCAACGGTGGCGGACCGGCTGCCGCAGGATGCGACGGAGGAAGACTGGCTCCTGCTCCGCCCCAATCTCGAGAAACTTGAAGATTTCGCCAGCTGGTTTGCCGTGCTTCACGGCGAGATCGATCCGCCCGAACTGAGCCATGACGAGCGCCTGCTCATCCGGGATGCGGCGACCGAGGCGGAGAAGCTCGACTGGTCGGCCGAGCCATGGCGGACCCTCACCAACGAAGTGAAGCAGTCCTCCGGCAAGAAAGGCCGCGAGTTGTTCCATCCGCTTCGACTGTCGCTCACCGGCCGCGAGAGCGGGCCCGAGATGGCGGGGCTGGTCAGCCGAATGGGCAAGGAGCGCGCGATCCGCCGGCTGGAAGCCGCGGCCAAGCGCTAACGGAGCCCGGGGACACCCTCATCAACAAACCTCTTGCGAAATAAATGTGATGATGTAACATTCCTTACATCAGGTTCGCGTGAAGGAGGGTATAATGCTCGCTTACGCCGCAGGCCGCAGAACGGTCGCCACCACCCGCTCCAGCCCCAATGCCTTGCTTGCCATCATCGGTGTGCACGTCGCCTTGGCCGCGATCGTGATGAGCGCGAAGATGGAGATCCAGCGTCACGTGGACGGCCCGTTCATCGTCCGCACCATCAAGGACCGAACCGAGGATCCGCCGCCAAGGCCGGTTCAGACAAAGGTGACGCAGGCGACGCCGCATACACCGATAAGGATCGACAATCCTCCGCATAACATCCATCTCGGACGGACCACGGACATCTCCACTACACCCCCGACCAGGTTCAATCCAGGAACGATCACCGGCGGCGGAGCCGCGGTGATCACCAGGCTGCCACCGCCGCCGCCTTACACCGCGCCGGTTAGGACCGACGCGCGGCTGCTGACACCGAGTTCGGAGCAGAAGCCGCCTTATCCCGCGTCCAAGCTGCTCAACGAGGAAGAAGGCGCGGTCACGCTGAAGCTTACGATTGACGAGGACGGTCGCGTCGTTGCCGCTGAAGCCGTCGGCCGCGCCGATCCGGCCTTCCTCGACTCCGCCCGACGCTACGTCCTCGCCCACTGGCGCTTCAGGCCAGCGAGCGAGGACGGACGCGCCATTGTATCGACTACAATAGTGACGCTTCGCTTCGAATTGGACGCCTGACTTCGCCCAAGGGCTGGCGCAGCTCCCCCGCCAGCCCTATTTTCCTGTTCGATGTCCTGGTTTCCTCGTCCGTCCTCACCGCTCGGCGCGCTTCGCGACCTCAGTGCTTTCATGCGCCATCGCAGCCGCGAGCAGTTGATCGGCGCCGCTCTCGCGCTTCTCGTCACCTCCATCATCGTCATCGAATTCATCCTAGACGCGAAAATCGGAACGGCGCCTCCGCCGCAGTACGTCGAAGCCGAGCTGTATCCGTCCAACCGAACAGACGCCGAGATCATCGCCGACCAGAAGAAGGATCAGGCGAAGAAGGAAGCGGCCGAGCGAGAAAACCGGCGGCAGTACCAGAAGCTCGAGAACATGTTCGGGATGTGAGCGCCGACAAGCGCTTCATGGCCAACGCACTCGCGCTTGCCGAGCAGGCGCGTGGGCAAAGTGCGCCCAACCCGAACGTCGGTTGCGTGATCGTTTCGAAGAACGAGCGGGTCGTCGGCAGGGGAGCAACAGCAGCCGGCGGAAGACCGCACGCCGAGGCTATTGCACTCGAGCAGGCTGGTAAACGAGCGCGGGACGCGACGGTCTATGTCACTCTCGAGCCGTGCGCGCACGAGAGCCCGCGCGGGCCGGCGTGCACCGAACTGCTGCTGGCGGCCAAGCCCGAACGCGTGGTGATCGCGCTAAAGGATCCCGACCCACGGACCTCCGGCAAAGGCGTTGCTCGCCTGCGCAAGGCCGGTATCGAGGTGACGCTTGGTGTCGGCCGCGAGGCGGCGAGGAAGTCGCTCGCTGGGTGGCTGACGCAATTGGAGTTGGGGCGTCCGCGCGTCACGCTGAAGCTTGCGCTGTCGATCGACGGGAAGATCGCACTGCCCTCGGGCGAGAGCAAATGGATCACAGGCGAGGACGCGCGGCGGCACGTCCACCTGGAACGTGCCCATTCGGACATGATCCTGGTTGGACGCGGCACTTTTCTTGCGGATCGGCCGCGACTCGACGTTCGCCTGCCGGGGCTCGAAGAACGCTCGCCGCGGCGAGCGTTGCTTACGCGTGGCGACCCGGTCGAGGGATGGGAAACCCTTCGAGATCCGCAGGATGTCTATCGACTTCATGACGTCAATGAGTTGCTGGTTGAGGGCGGATCGACGACCGCGACCGCCTTCCTCACCGAAGACCTCGCCGATCGAATCCTGATCTACAGAGCCCCGATCATCGTCGGCGAGGGAAAGTCGAGCTTCGGATACGTGGGCCTCGATGCGATCGCCGATGCGCATGGCCGGTGGCGCTTTGTCGACGAGCAAGCGCTCGGTGTCGATCGCCTCGAAGTTTACGAGCGGGTCCGCGAAGGCTAGGCGCACACCCATGTTCACCGGCATCGTCACCGACATCGGCACAGTTCGCAGAGCCGAGCAGCGCGGCGATCTCCGGCTGGAGATTGAGACGGGATATGATCTCGATTCCGTCGACCTCGGTGCTTCGATAGCCTGTTCGGGCGTTTGCCTGACTGTTGTCGATAAAGGTGGAGACTGGTTCGCTGTCGACATTTCCAGTGAAACAATCTCACGCACCGCGAAGGACGTGTGGAGGGAGGGTGCAAAGCTCAATCTGGAGCGTTCGTTGCGCCTGGGCGATGAACTGGGCGGACATATCGTGACGGGCCATGTCGATGCGATCGGCGAGGTGGTGGATGCCCGGCGTGAAGGCGATTCGACAAGGATCGAGGTTCGCGTACCCAACGCCCTTGGGCCAATGATCGCGGCGAAGGGTTCGGTCGCGCTCGATGGCGTCTCTTTGACCGTTAATACCGTGCAGGATGCCGGCGACGCAGCGGTATTCACGATCAACGTCATTCCGCACACGGCTCAAGAGACAACGTTCGCGGGGATCGCCGCCGGGCGACAACTCAATGTCGAAGTCGACGTGCTCGCACGCTATATCGATCGAATGCTTGCGGCTCGCGCACAATAGGAACACATCTGTTCCTCCTTATTATCACATCAGAATGTGATATGGACCGATTCCATGAGCACGACTCTCATCGAACGGCTCGAAGCCATCATCGCTACGGGAGAGGTTAGCCGCTCCGGGCTCGCCCGCGCGGCTGGACTTCATCCGAATAGCCTCCGCAAGGTCGGCCAACCCGACTGGAACCCGACCGCGGACACGCTGTCGCGTCTCGAAAAGCTCATCCAGAAAGGCACGACGGACGTACTCGTCGGCACCGAGGCGATCATCAACGAGGCCCGCAACGGTCGCATGTTTATCCTCGTCGATGACGAAGGTCGCGAGAACGAGGGCGATCTCGTGATTCCGGCGCAGATGGCGACGCCGGACGCCATTAACTTCATGGCGCGACACGGGCGGGGCCTGATCTGCCTGGCTCTGGGCAAAGACCGGGCCGACCAGCTCGGCCTCGAGCCGATGACACGGACCAATCGCAGCCGCAACGAGACCGCCTTCACCGTTTCGATCGAGGCACGTGAAGGGATTTCGACAGGCATCAGCGCGGCGGATCGTGCGCGCACCGTCGCCGTTGCAATCGATTCGGCGAACGGGCCAGACGCCATCGTCTCGCCCGGTCACGTCTTTCCTCTCGTGGCGAAACCCGGCGGCGTGCTCGTGCGCGCCGGGCATACTGAGGCCGCCGTCGACGTGTCGCGCCTGGCCGGTTTGAATCCGAGCGGAGTGATCTGCGAGATCATGCGCGAGGACGGGACGATGGCTCGACTCGATGACCTCATGGATTTCGCGGTGACGCATGGTCTCAAGATCGGCACCATCCGCGATCTCATCGCGTACCGTCTGAAAAAGGATCACCTGGTCGAGCGCGTCTCCGTCGCCGGATTCAAAGCGAGCAGCGGCAAGGAGTGGCAGGCGCAGGTTTTCCGTGACCGGGCTAGCGGCGAGGAACAGCTGGCACTGGTCCATGGCGCACTTGATACCGGCGAGCCCGTGCTCGTCAGGATGCACAGCCTCGATCTCTTCGCCGACGTTCTCGAGGAAGCGGGACCGCGTTCCGGCTTGCTCCAAGCGGCGATGCGTTGCGTCGAGCAAGAAGGATCGGGCGTGGTCGTGACACTGCATGCGGCAGCCGCCGGATCGCTCTCCCGCGCAATCGACCTGCGCGGCGGAAAGCCCGCCGAGGCAGGAGATGCAGTGCGCGGCTACGGCACGGGCGCACAGATCCTGGCCGCGCTTGGGATTCACGACATGATCCTGCTTACCAACACGCACCATTCGCCAGTCGCGCTCGCGGGCTATGGTCTTGCAATCGTCGAAGAGCGACCGATCAGTGGTTGCGCTGGCTGATGGCGACAATCCTAATCGTCGAGGCACGCTTCTATCCGCACCTCAACGACATCCTGCTGAAAGGTGCCAGAAGAGCGATCGAAGCGGCTGGTCACCAGCACGAGACGGTGACCGTTCCTGGAGCGCTGGAACTTCCGGGCGCCATCGCGCTGGCGGCGCGCAGCGGGCGCTTTTGCGCCTTCGTTGCACTTGGCGTAGTGATCCGAGGCGAGACTTATCATTTCGAAGTCGTTTCCAACGAGAGCGCGCGGGGACTGATGGATCTGACGCTGCAGGGCTACGCGATCGGTAACGGCGTTTTGACCGTTGAAGACGAAGCGCAGGCCATCGCCCGTGCCGATTCGGAGCAAGGCGACAAGGGCGGCGGCGCGGCCGAGGCGGCGCTGGCACTCTACGAACTGCGCGAGAAATACGCGCCTTGAAGTCGGAAACGCCGGGCTTATCGCAGCCCCGACCAAACCTGCTTTCGGCGGAGCGACGAAGCCCCTAATCGGCCCGCATGAGCCGGTCCGTTCATCGCGTTGCATTCCCCGCTGTGCTGATCGGGAGCAGCGCACTCGCCTTTGGCCCATGGCTTGTCCGCTTGTCGGGCGTTGGCCCGGTAGCGGCCGGCTTCTGGCGATTGGCTCTGGCGCTTCCTTTCCTGTTCGTGATCGCCGCGATGACGGGCCAGTCCGCTCACTGGCCCGGCCGCAAGCTCGCCGTGCTGGTCTCCTTCGCCGCCTTCTTCTTCGCAGCGGACCTCGCCGCCTGGCACGCAGGTATTCACATGACGAAGCTCGGCAACGCGACCTTGTTCGGCAATGTCTCGAGCTTCGCTTTTGCTGCCTGGGGGCTGTGGCTCGCCCGGCGTTTGCCCTCGCCCTTGCAAGCTGGAGCGCTCGGACTCGCGGCGGTCGGAGCAGCCATGCTTATGGGCAGCAGCTTTGAGCTGAGCTCCCGAAACTTCACGGGCGATTTGCTGTGCCTCTTCGCGGGGTTACTTTATGCTGGGTATTTGATTGCGGTTCAGCACGCGCGGGGATCATTGAAGCCGCTTCCGCTCCTGTTCCTGTCGAGCTTGTTCGGCGCAGCGATGCTACTGCCGGTTTCTCTGCTTCTGGAAGAGCAAATAATCCCGGCGGACTGGACGTATGTCTTCCTGCTGGCCCTCGGCAGCCAAGTCCTCGGGCAGGGGTTGCTCGTCTACGGGATCGGCCATGTCCCGCCGCTCGTCGTCGGGCTCACGCTCCTCACGCAGCCTGCGATCTCCGCATTTGTAGGGTGGTTCGCTTATGGCGAAGTGCTTCGTCCGCTCGATTGGATCGGAGCGGCAGCAATCGCAGCCGCGCTGGTTCTGGTCCGCCTTCCTGAGCGGGGCTTGCGAACGATGGTTGAGCAGCCCAGTTGAGCCGCATGCCCAACCCGAGTCCTCTCGAGCAACTCCGCAGGCGTCTCGCGCTCGCGATCGGAGAGAATGCCGTGTTCGACGGGTGGACCAAAGCGGCCGTCGATGCTGCTGCGCAGCAACTGGGCGTCGACCCTGTTCAGGCGCGGCTCGCGGTTCCGAAGTCTCAAGCGGAGATGATCGACCTTTATATCCAGGAAGTGGATCGCGCGCTCGGAGTCTGGTTCACGCCCGAGCGGCTCGCCGGCATGAAGATCCGCGAGAAGATCCGGGCGCTTGTTTGGTATCGTCTCGAAATTCAGGGGCCGGCACGCGAGGCGATCCGACGCGGACTTGCGATTCTCGCCATGCCGCAGAACCTGCCGCTGGCTCTCCGAATTTCATGGCGCACCGCAGACCTCATGTGGCGCATAGCGGGTGATACAAGCACAGACTTCAACCACTACACCAAGCGCATGACGCTCGGCGCCGTTTACGGCTCGACGTTGCTGGTCTGGCTTGACGATCAGAGCGAAGGCTGGAGCGAGACGGCCGCTTTTCTTGATCGCCGCATCGACGATGTGATGACATTCGAGAGGTTTAAAGGGCAGTGGCGCGGTTCCTCGGACCAACGGCTGAGCTTTTCCCGCTTCTTGGGGCGCCTCCGCTACCCTCCGCGCTGACACAGTTTGACCACGCGGAAGGAACATCTGAGCACGACAGTAAGCTACTGCTTCCATCTCCGCGTCGTTAATGATAATCAGTCGCAAGAATGAACGCGGCCGTCCAACCCCAAACCATCAGCCTCGACCAGCTGAAGCTGGGCACGAGAGCCCGCGTCGCGTCGATCGACTGGAACGGTCTCGACGAGGGTGAAGCCTGCCGCCTGCAGCATTTCGGCTTCGACGAAGGCGTCGCTGTCGAGCCGCTCCACTTGGGTCCGTTCGGCCGCGACCCGATTGCCATCCGTGTTGGCCGAATGACGGTCGCGATCCGGCGCAAGCACGCCTCGGCGATTCGAGTCGTTCCTCTCTCCAGGTGAATCCGCTTCCGCTCGTCGCCGTCGCCGGCAACCCGAATGCCGGCAAGAGCGCGCTGTTCAACGCGCTTACCGGCGCGCGTCAGAAGGTGGGCAACTATCCGGGCGTGACCGTCGAGCGGAAATCGGGGCGCCTGACTCTCGCCGACGGCCGCCCGGTGGAGATGGTCGACTTGCCCGGCTCTTACAGCCTGGATCCGGCGAGCCCCGATGAAGCGGTGACGCGCGACGTTCTGCTCGGCCGGCAGAAGGGGGAGCGTCACCCTGACGCGCTGGTAGTCGTGCTCGACGCGTCCAACCTCGATAACCACCTTCGTTTCGCGCTGCAGCTTATCGAACTCGGACTGCCGACAATGGTCGCGTTGAACATGGTCGATCTTGCCCAGCGCGACGGTCTCGAGCTTGATTCCAAGCGGCTATCCGCCGAGCTCGGCGTGCCCGTCATCGAGACTGTTGCGGTGCGGCGTCGCGGCATTCAGGAGCTTCAGACCGCGCTCGACGACATGCTTTCGGCGCCGTTCTGCGGCGTGCACGAGCACGTGAAGAGCGACCTCATTCACCTGCAGCGCCGGGCACGCGAGATCGCGACGGCCGCGGTGGTCCGTGAGACGCCGGTGCGCCGTTGGACTCACCGGCTCGACTCTGTTCTTCTCCATCCAGTCGCCGGCCCGGTCATTCTCGCGCTCATCATGTTCGTCATGTTTCAGGCGGTGTTCGCCTGGAGCCAGACACCCGTTTCGTGGATCGAGGATGCCGTCGCCTGGCTCTCGGTCCAGGCAACGGCGGCGCTGCCAGAGGGCCTCTTACGGTCGATGGTCGTCGACGGTGCAATTACCGGAGTCGGTGCAGTCATTACGTTCCTGCCGCAGATCCTGATCCTGTTCTTCTTCATCCTGCTTCTGGAAGGCACAGGTTACATGGTCCGCGCCGCCTTCCTGATGGACCGCTTGATGCACGGCGTTGGCTTGTCCGGGCGCGCCTTTATTCCCTTGCTGTCGAGCTTCGCCTGCGCCGTGCCGGGAATCATGGCGACGCGAACGATCGACGATCCGAAGGACCGGCTCACGACGATCCTCGTCGCGCCGTTGATGACGTGCTCGGCGCGCCTGCCGGTCTACACGCTGATCATTGCGGCCTTCATTCCCAACACGAGGGTAGTGTGGGGCGTCGGCCTGCAGGGCTTCGTCATGTTCGGCCTCTATATTTGCGGAATTGCCGGCGCTCTGGTCGCGGCCCTTGTCCTGCGCCGTGGCGTGCTCAAGGGCACCGGGAACGGGTTCATGATGGAGCTGCCGAAGTATCAATGGCCGCCGCTCAAGGATTTGGTCATCGGCATCGTCACCCGCGCGCAGATCTTCCTGAAGCGCGCCGGCACGATCATACTCGGGACGACGATCTTGCTGTGGGCCCTGTCCAGCGTGCCTCAGGCGGGGCCGGGGCAGAAGCAGAGCGATGTCTCGATCGCCGGCAAGATCGGTGCAGGCATCGAAGTGCTCGTGAAGCCGATCGGCTTCAACCGTGACATCAGCATGGCGCTCCTCCCAGCCATGGCAGCGCGCGAAGTGGCGGTCAGTTCGATTGCCACCGTCTATTCGATCGACTCGCCCGATGAAAACGCGGGCGCGCAGAGGCTCGAGCAACGGCTCCAGCATCGCTGGTCGCTTGCCACTGCCCTCGCCTTCCTTGCTTGGTTCGTGTTCGCTCCGCAGTGCATCTCGACCATCGCGGTCACGCGCCGCGAGACCAACGGCTGGAAGTGGCCGCTGTTCATGGTCAGCTACCTCTTCGTCCTCGCTTATTGCGCTGCTGGACTGACCTACTGGACGGCGATGGCGCTGGGTCTATAGCTGTCCCTCAAGCAAGGGAGAGTGAAATGGCGGGCGTAAACAAGGTCATCCTGGTCGGCAATCTTGGAGCGGATCCGGAGTCGCGTTCGCTCAACAACGGCGGCGAAGTCGTGAATATGCGAATCGCCACTTCGGAGCAGTGGAAGGACCGTGACGGCAACCGCCAGGAGCGGACCGAGTGGCACAATGTCGTGATCTTCAACGAGAACCTTGGCCGAGTCGCGAAGAGCTATCTGCGCAAGGGCTCCAAGGTTTACCTCGAAGGCCAGCTCCAGACCCGCAAGTGGCAGGACCAATCGGGCAACGACAAATATACCACGGAGATCGTGCTTCAGCGTTTCCGCGGCGAGCTCGTGCTGCTCGACAGCCGTGAAGGCGGCGCTGGAGGTGGCGGCCGCGGTGCGTTCAGCGACGACTTCGGCGGCGAGGAATTCGGCGGCGGCGCGCCATCACGACAGCAGTCGCGTCCGCAGCCAGCGGCTTTCGATACAGATCTGGACGACGATGTCCCATTCTAAGGTTTGTCGTTGCCGCTGCGCTTGAGCGCGGCCAGCGCCGCGAACGGGCCAGCTTCGGCTTCGGTAAGCACGCCCACCTCCTTGAGCGCGGCGTCTGCTCCTGCGCTGCGCGGATATGGGTCGAGACTCAGGGCCAACGAGTCCGCGATCGCGGTCCCAAGGTCGATCGTCGCCCCATCGTGGAAGACGACGTCGCAGTCAGATTCTCCGAGCTCGATTTCCTCGTCGGCACTGGCAACCTGCGGCTCCCGCATGAACATCACGTGGAAGGCCTCGTCGACGGTGGCGGGGATCGGATCGCTCGTGATCACGCAGCTTTGCTCCAGCGAGGCGAGAAGTCGGCCCCTCGCGCGTACCATCTCGCCATTATGCTCCAACACCACGTGCGCTTCGAGCCGATCGAGCCGCTGGAGGCCCAAGCGTTTCGAGACCGCGCTCCGCTCCGCCTCATCAGCCACCAGCTCGAGCCGGTCGCCGTCGCGGATCTGATCGAGGCGGAGTTGATGTGCGAACGAGTCGCTCATTGCAGTTTTCCTTTCTCGAGATGCGCGGCATCGGTCCGTTGGAGCCTTTGCCAAAGCAGCTCAAGCGCGCGCGCCGAATGTACGAGTGCGTCGGACGAGACATCGTTTGAATACAGGCTCGCCCGCGCCGCGCGGTTCCATTCAGTATTCCCAGCGAGCGCCTCGCGCCAGAGCTCCGTACGCCGGGCGAGCGATCCGACGAGCTTGCGGATAGTTTTGCCCAGCGTCGGATCGCCCAGCCCGAGCTCGCGATGTTCCGATTCCATGACCTCGATGAATCGCTCGGTTACGCCGACTGAAAGAGCGCTGCCTTCATCGCCGAGCCGCTCGAGCCGGACGAGCGCGAGCGACATCACCGTAGCCAGTACGCCGAAACGGCCGTCGATTGTGTCCGGGACGGTTCCCTCGACGTACCAGTGCGGCATCCGCGCCTCAGCGGTCACGGCATGAAAGAGTGCCGTTCCGCGATCGCGGGCAGCCGTTAATCTGCGGAACAGGAAACCCAACATAGGTCCTTCTTGGGGCGTGGAGCTTGCGCGCCTGCTAGTCGCCAGCATATTGAGGCCGGCGGCCGGCTAGGCAAGTCCGGCGCGGCCATCACGCATTCGGGCGTGCCCTCTGGAGAGGTTTGAATAATGAAGGTTGCGCTGAAGACGGGTATGATCGCGGCGGCAGTGCCGGCACTGCTCGCGGGTTGCGCGAGCAATCATGTGCACAAGGGCACGGTGATCGACCGGCGGCTGGTGAGTGCAATCCAGCCTGGCGTCGACAACAAGGACTCGGTTGAGAAGCTGCTCGGCCGGCCGACCTTCACCGGCGAGTTCACCCAGAACGACTGGTACTATGTCTCGCGCGACACCAACCAGATCGGGTTTCGCAACCCGCGCGTGACTAAGACGACCGTGCTGCACGTCGGCTTCGATCCGAAAGGCAATGTCGCGGGCGTCAACGAGACCGGTCGCGAACTGGTCATGAACCTCAGCCCCTCGGGTCGCCGGACACCGACTCTCGGCAGGGAGAAGAGCTTTTTCGAAGAGCTGTTCGGTAACATCGGAACGGTGGGTGCCGGCGGCCTCGGCGGAGGCAAGACCCAGCCCTGACAGGCGGCTTTCCAACGGCCTTTGTCAGGAGCGGTTTTTCGCCGTAACGGTCGTTTTATGACCGCGACCCCAGCCGGCATGACCTACGCCGACTATCTGAAGCTGGACCAACTCCTGTCGGCGCAGCAACCTCTGTCGAACCTGCACGACGAGATGCTTTTCATCGTCATCCATCAGACGAAAGAGCTGTGGATGAAGCAGCTGCTCCACGAACTGCGGTTCGCGGTGACACTCGTGCAGGAGGATCGTTTCGCCGAGGCCTATAAGGCGATGGCGCGGATCAGCCGCATCCAGGCGGTGATGACGCTTTCTTGGGACGTGCTCTCGACGCTGACGCCCGTGGACTATCTCAAATTCCGCGACATTCTTGGGACCTCGTCGGGCTTCCAATCGGAGCAATTCCGAGAGATCGAGTTTCGGCTGGGTCTCAAGGAAGCAAGTTACGTCGACCACTATCCCGAGGGTAGCACCGAGCGGGCCTCCTTGCGGGAGGCGCTCGCCGCGCCCAGCCTTCGCGAGGTATCGCACGATGCCCTTGAGCGGGCGGGTTTCGATCTCGGCGACCGCTCCGTGGAGGCGCTCGCTCGAGCCTGGCTGGAGGTCTATCGCGATGCCGACCGCTGGTTCGACCTCTACGAGCTAGCGGAGAAGCTGGTCGATATCGACGATGCGCTGGCTGCCTGGCGGCATAAGCATGTTCTGACCGTGGAGCGGATCATTGGCAACAAGCCTGGCACCGGCGGTTCGGCCGGCGCGCCCTACCTTCGCGCGACTCTCGAAAAACGCGTGTTCCCTGAGCTGTGGTCGCTGAGGACCGCTCTTTGAGTTTCAAACCTCTGTTTTCCCGAAGCCTCTCAAGTGACCCCGACCGGCTGCACTTCGCGGCGCACAGCCATCATTTGTGGCCTGACGCCAGCTTCGAAGGGCAGGTGCAGGCATGGAACGATGCAGCTCACCTCGCCGACCGAAAGTGGGACAAGGTGATGGGCGAGGTCTGGCCTGAGGCCCAGCGCCAAGTCGCGAGCGAGATTGGAACGAGTCAGTCCGACACCATCGTCTTCGCCCCGAATACGCACCAATTGCTCGTCAGCCTATTCGCCACCGTCTCGTCCAGCCGGCCCATCCGCGTCCTCACGAGCGATGGCGAATTCCACAGCGCGCGGCGCCAGTTCGCGCGCTGGGAGGAGGCGGGTGCCGCGGAGATCGAGCGCATTCTCGTGGAGCCGTTCGATACGTTTTCAGAACGCCTCCTGGAGGCAGCACGGTCTGGCCGCCACGACTTCATCTTCGTAAGCCATGTGCTTTTCGGCAGCGGGCGCATTTTCGATCCGGTCGAAGAGCTTGCCGCACTGGCGCGGTCCGACGGCCCTTGGGTTGCGATTGACGGCTACCACGCGTTCATGGCGATCGACCGGCCGTTCTCCCCCGAGGGTGCAGGCAACGCGTTCTACCTTGGCGGCGGCTACAAATATGCGATGTCAGGCGAGGGCTGCGCGTTCATGCATGCCCCACCCGGCTTCGGCGAGCGGCCGCGGATCACTGGCTGGTATGCCGAATTTGAAGACCTGGCCCTGCCGCCCGGGTGCGTCGGCTACACCAAGGATGCAAGCCGCTTTCTCGGCGCGACCTTCGACCCGAGCGCGCTCTACCGCTTCACAGCGGTGCGCCGGATGCTGGCAGAGAACGGACTTACGACCAAGCGGATCAACGGCCATGTCGCCGAACTGCAGCGACAGTTGCTCGATACGCTTCACAACACGTCTTTGGCTAACGCGGAGCTACTGAACCCGCTCGACGAGCGCCCGCACGCGCGTTTCCTCGCCTTTCGTAGCCCGCACTCGCAGCGCTGGCACGACCAGTTAAAGGCGCAGAACGTGATCACTGACGTCCGCGGCGAAGTGCTTCGGATCGGCTTCGGAATCTATCAGGACGAGAGCGATGTAGAGCGGCTCGTCGAAAGCCTGGGGGGAATGGGATGAGCGACGCCGAGGGCGTGCTGAAGCGCAACCGCAGCGTGCTGATGGCCTTCCTGGTCGTCGCCTACACGCTGAATTTCATCGACCGGCAGATCGCTGGAATTCTCGCTGAGCCGATCAAGCACGACCTGAACCTCACCGATTCGCAATTGGGGTGGCTCGGCGGAACGGCATTCGCACTTTTCTACACGGTGCTCGCGATTCCGATCGCCCGCTACGCCGACCGCAACGATCGCAGCATCGTGCTCACCGTCGGTCTGGCATTGTGGAGCCTGGCGACTGCGCTGTGCGGCTTGGCCTACAATTTCGTTCAGCTCTTCCTTTCTCGAATGTCGGTCGGCATCGGAGAGGCGGCAGGAGTCGCTCCGGCTTATTCGCTGCTGACCGACCTCTACCCGGTCGAGCGCCGCGCACGCGCTATGGCATTATTCTCGCTCGGCATCCCGCTAGGTAGTGCGCTGGGCGTGGTGTTCGGCGGGATCATCGCCGCGAAGATCGACTGGCGCGCGGCATTCATCGGCTTGGGCATTGCGGGGCTTCTCTTCTCGCCGTTCTTCAAATGGGGCGTGCGCGATCCCGGTCATAAGAAGCGTCTGGCCGCAGTGTCGGTTGTTGAGGTTTTCGCGCTGATCGCCCGCAAGCCGACTTTCTGGCTGATGAGTTTCGCCGCGGGCACCGGGTCGCTGATCTCTTACGGTCTCGCCTTCTGGATCCCGTCGTTTTTAGCCCGGAGCTTCCATCTCGAACTGGTCGATCGATCCTTGATTTATGGGACCGTGGTGTTGGTTGGCGGCGTGGCGGGAGTCTGGCTCGGCGGCGTGGTCGGCGACCGCCTGAAGACTGCGCGACCCTCCGCTTATGCATTGGTCCCGACCGTGACTTATGCGCTGTGCCTTCCCGCCTTCCTGCTCGCCTTCTCCAGCAACTCGATCGTCGCGACTGCGGTCCTCTTCGTGATCCCCACCGCTCTGAGCCTGGCATGGCTGGGACCAGTGATCGGTGCCGTGAACGGGCTTGTCCCCGCGCATATGCGTGCGACCGCGTCGGCCATGTTCCTGTTCATCAACAATCTAGTCGGCCTCGGACTCGGCACGCTCGTCATCGGTACGATCTCGGATGCCCTGAAAGGGCAATATGGCGATGAGGCACTCCGCTATTCGGCAATGGTGACGACCTTACTCTACGTTGTTTCCGCTCTCCTGATGGGTCTTGCCGCGCTGCGTCTGGAACGCGACACGCACGAAGCCAATTAGCTGAACAACAAAGAAATTTTAAGTTCAGGCTAGTGCGCTAACCTGCAAGTTCCAGTCGTTTAGGCGTTGGAACGGTGCAGCGGACGGACCGTTTTTGCCGTTCGAGAGGAGAAATTTCATGAGCAGGCTGTTTCTGGCCGCGGGTGTCGCCGCATTGGCGATTGCAGGCGCGGCTGACGCGAAGCCCGGCGGCGGCCACGGCGGTGGCGGTGGTGGAAATCCCCACGGCGGCGGCGGCGCCCCGGTATTTCAGCAGCAGGGCCGTAGCGGAGGTGGCCACGGCGGCGGGCATGGCGGCGGCGGCGCGCTCGCTATGCCGCAGATGCGCGGTGGCGGTAGCAGCGGCGGCGGGCACGGCCATGGCGGCGGTGGATTTGCGATGCCGCAGATGATGCGGGGTGGCGGTCATGGTCATGGGGGGGGGGTCGCTGCGCCTCAGTTCCAGGCACAGCGTGTCGGAGGCCGCGGTGGCGGGCGTCATGCCGAACAGCGTTTTGCCATGCCCCGCCAGCAGGGCGTTCAGCACGGACGAGGCGGCGAGCGCCTTCAGGCGCAGCGCCAGCAGTTCCACGGCAATCAAATGCGTCAGGCGCAGAACCGCAGCGGCGAACGCCTACATATGCGCACGTTTCAGGCGCAGAATCGTCGATTTGAAAGTCGGCAGTTCCGTACGGAGCCGGTGCAGAACCGCGCGTTCGAGCGCCAGCAGGCGCGAGGGTTTGATCGGCGCCAACTGCAGCGGGGCTTTGCTCGTCAGGAGTTGGAAGCGAATCGCAGTCAGCAGGCCGAGAACGGCTTCGTCGGACGCAATTTCGATCAGCGGTTCCGGGTCAACCACGATTACGCCAACCAATATTACGGAATGGCTGGGAAGCGCGGCTTCATCGACGGGTGCCCCCCCGGCCTGGCCGCTAAAAACAATGGCTGCCTGCCTCCTGGGCAGGCGATGAAGCTGCTCGGCGCACCGCTCGGTGCGGTCTCCGGCTACACCGCCCTCAACACAATCCCGTCCGGATGGTCATACCTCTATCCTGACACTCAGGATTATTATTATCGGTACGGCGACGGCTATCTCTATCAGGTCAATCGGGGCACGAACCTCATCGACAGCCTCTACCCCCTCATGGCCGGCGGCTACCTGCCGGGGCAGTATCTGCCGCAGCGGTACATGGCGAGCTATGTACCGGACTCTTACGGGTTCAACTCGTTCTACCCGGACTATGGCGACCAGTGTAACCGCTACGCCAACGGCGTGGTCTACCAGGTCGATTGCTACAGCGGCATGGTCCAGGACGTGATCCCGCTTTACGCGAGCGGCTACGGCGTGGGCCAGGTGCTGCCGGCCTCCTATGACTATTACAACGTGCCGTACCAGTATCGATCGATGTACTACGACACGCCGGACTATAATTATTGGTACGCCCCAGGGGCGATTTACCAGTACGACCCTGGCACGAGCATGATCACGTCGGTCGCGGCGCTTCTGTCGCCGGGATTCTCGGTCGGCCAGGCGCTTCCGCCAGGTTACGACGTCTACAATGTGCCCTATTCCTATCGTGACACTTACTACGACACGCCGAACGCCTGGTATCGTTACAACAACGGCTACATTTACCAGGTCGATCCGGTCACCCGGCTGGTCACCGCGATTGTTGCGTCTCTGCTGACCTAAGCGCGGAGGACCCAAGGCCCGGCTGTTGGAACCGCAATGCAGCCGGGCCATTACGCATCAAGAACGAACGAGGAGACGTAAGCGTGAAGAACCATGCGCTCGCGCTTGGACTGGCGGCGGTGCTTATGACCACCGGGGCCTGCAGCAAGAACAATGCAAACGGGAACGCCAGCGGCAACGAACCGCCTAACGCTCAGACCCCGAAGGCGCAGAAGGCAGCGGGGACGCAAACGATCGCCGCGGGGATCGCGCCGACTGGCCGATTCATGCAGGTCGCCAAGGCAGCGGGTCTCGATCAAACGCTTGCTGGTCCGGGCCCTTACACGGTGTTTGTTCCCGACGACGCCGCATTCGGCAATGCTCCGGCGGGCACCTTCGAGGTGACGCCGCAGAACCGCGCGCAAATCACGGGCGTGCTCACAAATTTAATCCTGCCGGGGACCGTGCTCGTCGCCGATATCGACAAGGCGATCGACAACGCCAAGGGCAAGGCGCTCCTCGCCACGATGGGTGGGGGCACACTTACGGCCACCAGGGACGGCGGCAAGACCGTGCTGACCGATGCGGCCGGGCACAAAGCCGCAATTACGCAAGGCGACGAGAAGTATACCAACGGCGTCGTTCACCACGTGGACGCCGTGCTGATGCCGAGCAAGGCTTCCGCGGGCAAAAGGCCGACCGTCGGTCAGAAGGCAGGCGGCTAAGCCGCAACATGCTGCGTTTCGCGTGGGTTTAGACCACTAGATAAAGCTTTCCGCATCATCCCACTTCCGCACGCAAATCGGCTCGCTATAACGTCGGTAACGCGTGCGAAAGATGGGGTTTCAAGGCGATGAAAGCGACGATTGAGCGGGCGATCCTCCTGAAGAGCCTCAGCCACGTCCAGTCGGTCGTGGAGCGACGCAACACCATTCCGATTCTGTCCAATGTCCTCATGGACGCGCGCGAGGACGGATCGATCCGACTAATGGCAACCGATCTCGACCTTCAGGTCGACGAGAGCGTGCCGGCGACCGTAACGCAGGGTGGCGCTACGACGGTCTCGGCGCACACCTTGTTCGACATCGTCCGCAAGCTGCCCGACGGGAGCCAGGTCGAGCTTACCGCTGCCGAGGGCAAGATGCAGGTTGTAGCGGGTCGCTCGCGTTTTAACCTGTCGACGTTGCCGCGTGACGATTTCCCAGTGATCGCCGAGGGCGAACTTCCCACGCGCTTCGAACTTCCGGCTGCCACGCTGCGCGAGATCATCGAGAAGACGCGCTTCGCCATCTCGACCGAAGAAACGCGCTATTACCTGATGGGCATCTTCCTGCACGTCGTGGATGACCAGCTTCGCGCGGCCGCGACGGATGGCCACCGGCTTGCGCGGGTGACGGTCGCGCGGCCCGACGGTTCAGAGGACATGCCCGACGTGATCGTGCCACGCAAAGCGATCGCCGAACTCTATCGACTGCTCGAAGAGGTTGAGGGCACTGTCGAGATTTCACTATCGCCGACCAAGGTCCGTTTCGGCCTTGGCAGCGCGGTGCTGACCAGCAAACTGATAGACGGCACATTCCCTGACTATAACCGGGTCATCCCGACCGCGAACGACAAGCTGCTCAAACTTGATCCGAAGAGCTTCTCAGCCGGCGTGGACCGTGTTTCGACGATCGCGAGCGAGAAGACGCGCGCAGTAAAGATGAGCGTCGATCGCGACAGGGTCACGCTGTCGGTTACGTCCCCGGAGAATGGCCTCGCGACCGAGGAGCTTCCGGCCGACTATGGCGCCGATGGTCTCGAGATCGGCTTCAATGCCCGCTATCTGCTCGACATCCTCAGTGAGATCGAGGGCGATACGGTCGAGGTGCACCTGGCGGATGCGGCCGCACCGACGCTGCTGCGCGAAAACGACAAGTCTAATGCGCTCTATGTACTGATGCCGATGAGGGTTTAGATCGGGGCTGAGCGGAGGGCGAGCCAATGGACGTGGAGATCGAAGAGCCCCACGTTCACCACCGCCGCCTCGGCATCCCCTGGTACGACCTCGCGCTCCCGATCGCTGCGCTCTTGGTTTCGTTCATCTCGATCTACATCGCCTGGCATCATGGCCAGGTGATGCAGGAGCTGGTCCACCAGAACGAGAAGATCGTCGAGGCGGAGTCGCTTCCCTACCTTCAGATCGACACCAGCACTCTTGAGACCGATCTCGAAACACCAGCGCTCCGGCTGACAGTGCAGAACCAAGGTGTCGGTCCGGCGCGAATTGCAGAAGTGATCATGACCGTCAACGGTCAGCCCGTCGGAGATTTCAATACGCTCGTCGATCATTGTTGCGCGCCAGGCCTCCTCCAGGCAGCGCATCGGGGGACCAAGCAGTTTCGCGGGATCCGCAACGGCGAGGTGATCTTGTCTTCCTTGCGGGACAGGATGATCCGCCCCGGCGAAGCCATCGATGCCTTCGACTGGCATATCACCGATGCCAATCACGCGATTGTCGACCTGCTCCGCAGCGGAATTGCGTCGAACGCGATCAACGTCTCGGTCTGCTACTGCTCGGTGTTCGACGATTGCTGGACTCGCACCGATGATGATCGGCGGCCCACTGCGATGAAGGAATGC
>Ga0308173_10000132_pt1 | contig 25815 bp, 17 predicted proteins | sample PhyPR1_FD_203716 | JGI IMG/M metagenome (GOLD analysis project Ga0308173, IMG submission 203716) | Soil microbial communities from UC Gill Tract Community Farm, Albany, California, United States - DLSLS.P.R1 | ecosystem: Environmental > Terrestrial > Soil > Agricultural land | place: USA... | reverse complement strand
AACTAGCTACTAGTAAAATTAAAGATGGAGGTAATAACCAAAAACTAATATTATTTAGTCTTGGGAAAGCCATATCTGGAGCTCCAATCATTAATGGAACAAACCAGTTACCAAATCCTCCGATCATAGCTGGCATTACTAAGAAGAAAATCATAATAAATGCATGAGCAGTTACAATTACATTATATAATTGGTGATCACCTTGTAAAACTTGAACACCAGGACCTGCTAATTCTAATCGAATTAGCATAGAGAAGGCAGTACCAATCATTCCCGCAAAAATAGAGAAAATAATATATAGAGTACCAATATCCTTCGCATTAGTTGAAAACAGCCATCTAACCATTGTAGAAGTTGTTATTAATCCTTATTAATGCTATTCTTACTTTTACCTTTCCACCTGTAGCTTCTTTTTAAAAATTTTAGACTCATAACTGTTTTTAGAGAATAAGACTTATAAAGGTTCTTTATAGTATCGATAAGATTATAAGTAAGATAAATTTACTTAAATTATTTAATTTAAATGTCTTTTTAAAACAGTGTCATTATAGCCTTTGGGATTGATTATGCCGGACTTAGACAATAATAAAGAGGTAATACTGATTGGTCAGTGCGCGAGCTGTAAACTCGTGAGCCTTGTGCTCCTCGGGGGTTCGAATCCCTCTTACCTCAGATAAAACACTGGACTAGTTAGTTTGTTCTAGTTAATTTCATCGGACTTTAAAATAACGTATTTACTCTAGACTCAAACATATTTTATGGAGAATTAGATAGAGAATACTCTTGGATATTGTAGACTGGATAAATTCTACACAAAGTAAATAAAATAAAATGCGGGTTGATGTAAAGGTTGCATACTAGACTCATGATCTGGAAGTGGTAGTTCGAATCTATCACCCGCACTCTTGATAATAAACTTTTTATATTTTAAATAAAAATGTTGAAACATTATGAATCTTAATATTTTGTAGAATTCATATAAAAGTAATAGAGGAAATGAATTTTCATCGATCAAAATAGGTTGATCAAGTCAAATGTTTAACTAAACCAACCTTAGGTTGGAGATATGAATATTATGTTAGCAGCAGCTAAAATTATCGGATCTGGATTAGCAACTATCGGTCTAGCGGGAGCTGGAGTTGGTATTGGACTAGTATTCGCAGCTTTAATTAACGGAACTTCTAGAAACCCATCTCTACGACCTCAATTATTCTCTTATGCAATTTTAGGATTCGCATTAACAGAGGCAATTGGGCTATTCGCATTAATGATGGCATTCCTATTACTATACGCATCGTAGTTTACTTAAACTATCCATCCTTTTGGGATTCTTTATTATCACCTTCTCGTGGTGAATCCTGTTAGTAAGGTATTTACCTGAAACTAAGAATAATATGTATTTATTTAATACCCATTTTAATACAAAGAAGAGGTATTAATAGACCTTTAAAAAGGTCCAATCAAATGATTATGTCCTTAGCTTTTAAATGAATCCATCCTATTTTGATAAATAAGTGGAAACGATTTATCAAAAGGAAAACTTTATTAGATCCTTTAAATAGAGTAGACACTTTATAAAACCTAGGTTAAGTATAAGTAATACAATCATCCTTGTTATACAACGCCCTAGACTTTTAGTCTGGAGAATGAATTCAGGGAAAGAATAAGACCTCATTGTCTAATGGTAGGACACCACAACTTCACTGTGGGAGTATCGGTTCGATCCCGGTTGGGGTTAATTCTAATTTCTTAAAAGACCCGGGAGCGGGAGGCCCGTCCCCGGGGGGATTTAAAAAGAATAAATTTAAGATAAGTAGTGAAATATTCCTATTTAAGAAGTCACTATATTATTATTATAATGATTTTATCTCTATTGATCACACCTATTTTAGGTGTAATTGGTGTTATTCTTTCTGGAGAGAATACATCTTTACAAAAAAAGGTAGCTTTAGCTAGTTCATTATTAACATTTATTTTATCTTTAGTTCTTTGGGCTGGATTTGATAATAATTATAATGGGTTCCAATTTGTTAGTTCTTTTCCTACGCTTACAACTAGAGAAGTGATTGGAATTGATGGTATTTCTCTTTTCTTTGTTTTATTAACAACATTTATTATTCCAACATGTATTTTAGCTAGTTGGGATAGTATTAAAACAGGAATGAAATATTTCTTAATTGCTTTTTTAGTATTAGAAACTTTATTAATTTCAGTTTTCGTTGTTTTAGATTTACTATTATTTTATATTTGTTTCGAAAGTATTTTAATTCCAATGTTCTTAATTATTGGTATTTGGGGTGCTAGAGAAAGAAAAATTCATGCCGCTTATCAATTTTTCTTATATACTTTATTAGGTTCTTTATTTATGTTATTAGCTATTTTAGTGATTTACTTTGAAGTAGGTTCTACAGATTATCAAGTATTAGCTGTAGCCGATATTAGTGAAACTAGACAAAGAATCTTATGGTTAGGATTCTTCTTATCTTTTGCAGTAAAAGTACCTATGATTCCATTTCATATTTGGTTACCTGAAGCTCATGTTGAAGCTAGTTTAGCAGGATCGATTATTTTAGCTGGTATTCTATTAAAATTAGCAGGATATGGTTTCTTAAGATATTCAATTGGTGTATTACCAGATGCTTCTGTATTCTTTACTCCTTTAGTTTATTCATTAAGTGTTATTAGTATTATTTATTCATCCTTTACAACTTTAAGACAAATTGATTTAAAAAAAATTATTGCTTATTCTTCTGTAGGTCATATGAATATTGTTAATTTAGGAATTTTTTCTAATACAATTCAAGGAATTGAAGGGAGTATGATCTTAATGTTAGCTCATGGTATTGTTTCACCTGCTCTATTCATTAGTGTAGTTATTCTTTATGATCGATACCACACTAGATTATTAAAATATTATAGAGGAATGACTCAATACATGCCAGTATGGTCTGTATTATTCTTCTTATTTACTTTAGGTAATATTGCAGTACCTCTAACATCGAATTTTGTAGGAGAGTTTATGACTTTTGCTGGAGCCTTCCAACAAAATCCAATCTTAACGATCTTTGGTGCTTTAGGTATGATTCTAAGTGCTGGATATGCTATTTGGTTATATAACAGAGTTGCTTTTGGTTCTTACAGTGTTTATTTAAAATCAGCTGGAGATATTAATAGAAGAGAATTTATGTTATTATTACCATTCTTAGTCTTAATGATCTTAATGGGGATTTATCCTAATCTTTTCCTAGAGCCAATGCATTTAGCAGTATCTAATTTATTAATTTAATTCATTCCCTTTACTATAATTTTTATAATATAAAAATTATCTTAGGTCAACAAGTGACTTGAACACTTATCTGGAAGATTTGCAATCTATCGCATTACCAATTATGCTAGTTGACCAAATTTCTATAGAATAAGGAATGTGACTATAACATGAGACACTTTTAAAAACCAAATGTAATATTTTAGATTCTTAAAAATTCCATTAAATCGAAATCATTTTATTTACCATTTTTAGATTCAATCTAAACTCTACATTTTTAGTCTCTGGTCTTTACTGAACTGAAGATCAGGACAAGAAAGAAAATGATCAATATCTTGAATAGAAGTCTCAAAACTTAAGTATCAAGACTTGAGGCAATTTAAGGTGGATAAGAATATAAGGTCGCAGGGATTCGAACCCTAATAATACCGATTAAAAGTCGGGAACTTTACCAATTAAGTTACAACCTCAGTCTATTTAGTCCTTTTTACATAAAAGTTTGGTGAAATCTACTGAGCTAAACAAGTCAGTTTAGTTCTCTTTATACAAATGGCTTATTAAGGAAAATAAGAATCCTTATTTTCCTAAGTCTTTTTAAACTTATTACCCATACAAAGTTCTTTTATTCTCAGATCCTTAGAGGTATCTTAAGCGTTAAAAACAGAGTCTATTCTCTTTATTTATATATGAGGTAATCTCTTACTTATATGTATAAAAGTAAAGACTGGACTGGTTTGTCGGACTCAGTGAATCTATCTCTAATTTGAGACTCTAAAGCTTATTGTGATTACTTTAGAGTTCTTCTTCCTTGTATTACAGTACTAAATTTCCTTATGAACTTCATTTAAATAGAAATGACCTATGAAAACTGATTTTGACATAGGTCATTCTTTATATATAATTTAGAGTGTTATTATTGCCGTATGAAAATAAGAGATTCAAATGTATTTTGAGATTATGATTGAATAAAAGGGTCACTAGTGTAGTAATGATATTTTCTAATCTATGCTAAGTATTATGATCATAATAGTTATTTTAAAATAAGACATAATGAATTTATCAATGGTCTTGTTTTTAATTGGGATTTTAGGATTTATTCTTAACCGAAAAAATATTATCCTAATGTTGATTTCTATTGAAATCATGCTATTAGCAGTTACATTATTAATTATTTTAAGTTCCTTTAGTTTTGATGATATTTTAGGTCAAACTTATGGTATTTATGTAATTGCTATTGCAGGAGCAGAATCTGCTATTGGATTAGGTATTTTAGTAGCATATTATAGATTAAGAGGTAGTATTGCTATTAAATCGTAATGTATTTAGCGATTTTAACTTTACCATTATTATCTGCAACAGTCGCTGGATTTTTAGGTAGAAAAGTAGGTAAAACAGGTAGTCATTTAATTACTTGTGGTTCTTTAGTTTTAACTGCTTTCTTAGCATTTGTAGCTTTTTATGAAGTAGGTCTATGTCAATCTCCTGTATCTATTAAATTAATGAGTTGGATTGATTCCGAATTTATGTTAGTCTCATGGGGATTCAATTATGATAGTTTAACAGTATCTATGTTATTACCTGTTTTAATTGTATCTGCTTTAGTACATATTTATTCTATTAGTTATATGGGTGAAGATCCTCATAATCAAAGATTCTTCTCTTATTTATCTATGTTCACATTCTTTATGTTAATGTTAGTAACAGGAGATAATTATCTTGTTATGTTCATTGGTTGGGAAGGTGTAGGTATTTCTTCATACTTACTAATTAACTTCTGGTTCACAAGATTACAAGCAAATAAAGCTGCTATTAAAGCTTTAGTAATGAATAGAGTAGGTGATTGGGGATTCAGTATTGGTCTATGGGCTATTTTCTGGACTTTTGGTAATCTAGATTTCACTACAGTATTCTCTTTAGCTCCATTTATGGATGAAGATTTAATTACAGTGATTTCAATTTGTTTATTAATTGCAGCTATGGGTAAATCGGCTCAGATCGGTTTACATACTTGGTTACCCGACGCCATGGAGGGTCCTACGCCAGTATCTGCTTTAATTCATGCTGCTACAATGGTAACAGCAGGAGTTTATTTATTATTACGATCATCTCCTATTTTAGAGTATGGATCTACTCCATTAATTTTAATTACTTGGGTAGGTGCTTTAACTGCATTCTTTGCAGCAACAACAGGTTTATTACAAAATGATTTAAAAAGAGTTATTGCTTATTCTACTTGTTCACAATTAGGGTATATGGTATTTGCTTGTGGATTATCAAATTATTCAATTGGTATTTTCCATTTAGTAAACCATGCTTTCTTTAAAGCTTTATTATTCTTATCAGCTGGTGCAGTTATTCATGCATTAAATGATGAACAAGATATGAGAAAAATGGGAGGATTAGTAAATCTATTACCATTCACTTATACTATGATTTTAATTGGTTCATTAAGTTTAATGGCTTTACCATTCTTAACTGGATTTTATTCTAAAGATTTAATCTTAGAAGTGGCTTTTGGTCAATATTTATTTACAGGTAATGTAGCTTATTGGTTAGGAACGATTTCAGCCGTATTTACAGCTTTCTATTCTTTAAGACTATTAGCTTTAACTTTCTTAACATATCCTAATGGACCTAAAATTAATTATTTAGGTACTCATGAAGCTCCATTTATTATGGCTATTCCGTTAGTATTATTAGCTATTATGAGTGTTTTCTTTGGTTATGTAACAAAAGATTTATTTATTGGTGTAGGAACAAATTTCTGGGGTAACTCTTTATTTGTTCATCCAAATCACGTAAGTTTAATTGAAGCAGAATTTGCTATTCCTACTTTTTATAAATTATTACCATTATTTGGTAGTTTATTTGGAGGAGGACTTGCATTAGTTCTATATCATTTATTCCCATTATTTACGATTAGTTTAACAGAAAATAAATTAGGTAGAACTTTATATAGATTTTTAAATCAAAAATATTGGTTTGATAATCTTTATAATAATCTAATTTTAAGTAAATTATTAGATTTTGGTTATACTACTAATAAAACTTTAGATAGAGGTGTAATTGAATTAGTAGGTCCTTATGGATTAGTGAATGTATTTAAAAATGCTTCTAGTAAGATTACATCTTTAGATACAGGATTTATTCCATCTTATGCTATGTATATTTTCAGTGGTTTAATTTTATTTATCACTCTAATTTTCTATGTAGGGGATCCTAGATTATTCTTATTATTACTATGGGCAGTATTATTACTTCCTTCTAGAAAAAGTGCTTAAGATTTAAACTCAAAATAAATCTCCTTATTATATCACTTATTTTATTATAAGAGTATAATGAATAAGTAAGTTTCATTTTATTATTACCCTGAAGTTTTTCATCCTTGGTCTCCGGTCCACTAGAGACCGGAGACTAAAAAGAATAAAACCAGATCCCTATTTTATAAGTATAGGAACCTTTGTATAAGAGGAATCAAATTTGGGGACATTTCTTAATTGGTAGAGAGCTCGTTTTGCATATGAGTAGTGCTGGTTCAAGTCCGGCTGTCTCCATAAATCTATTTCTCTTTTTCATAGAGTGGCCATTAGACTTTATGAAAAGGAATGGTGATATTGTATTGAGATTAGTATGATTCTCCCGGCCCGCCGGGGCGTAACCCGGCGGGCCTAATATGAGTGAGAATCAGGTTGTAGCCTAATCTGGTAAGGCATTTACTTTGGGTGTAAAATAGTGTAAGTTCAAATCTTACCAACCTGATATGATTCATACTCCCTAAGCTCAAGAACTTTACCCTCTTAGACCGATTCCCGCCCTGTGAAGATAGCCTCCGGCTCTGTTGAGTCGGAAGACATTCTAAATCTATCTGAAGAAATACGATCGATTTCTGGAGAGAAGTTTCCAGGATAAAAAGAATATCCTCTATCTAAGATGTTGTATCTTAGAACTCCTGCGCGGGTGATCTATGTTGCCACCGCGTGGGAGGAATATTTGAAGTTGGCCTAGCATAATTGGTAATGCATTCGATTTGTAATCGGGGAAATAGGGGTTCGATTCCTCTGGCCAGCATTCATTGAATATTTCTCCTATGTAGAAATATGGATAATAATTGGGCTGTTGACTAATTGGTAAGTCATCGACTTTTGATGTCGACTAATGGGAGTTCGAGCCTTCCCAGCCCAGGAAAGAAGTGTAAAACAGATTCCGGGTGATTAGATTCTAAGATCGATTTATAGGAGCAGATTTATAAGATGAATTTATTTTAGGTTAAACACGTCCGTTATTTTAAGAGAAATGAATAACCTTCTTTGTATTAAGCAGTAAGACCATAAATCTTATACCAAGATTAGAATGGCTCTAAAGTATTCTGTAAGAAGTCATTCAATCCATTTCTCTAATCCTTAGTTATAGACTTTTAGAAAGAGGGTCCTTTCATATAGACCTTTTATTAAAAAATGCCATTTTCTATTGAATAGAACGGAGCAGACCGAATTCGAATCGGTACCTTCTTACGTGACAAGCAAGGACTCTACCAGTTAAGCTACTGCTCCTTAAATTCATTTTCCAATAATAAAATGAACCTTTGTGGCATTTCAGACCAGGATCTGAAATTCTAGATTCTGTGAATCAATCTAAATGAGGAGTAGAAGACTTGAACTTCTAACCATTAATGTGTAAGATTAACGCTCTACCAATTGAGCTAACTCCTCTAACCTATCTCCCGTACAGGATCAGGTGAAATCCAATAGGATTCATATGAAATAGTAAAAAAGCTATTTCTATTCCTTATATTTCCCACACGTGAGGATCAAATGAAAATGGTCCCTGAAGAGGTTGGTTTCCGTCCATACCTTTAGTCCCCGGCCCCGACTGGGCCGGGGATCAAGTCTGAAAAATAAAGAATGGGTGAAAACCCGGGATCGAACCGGGAACCGATAGTACCACAAACTAACGCTCTACCAATTGAGCTATTTCCACCGTATAAATTGAGATTTTCCTGATGAGAAAAAGAGTCTAAAAATGTCCTCTAAGGATTATTTAGAAGGTCCATTTTAAGTGACTAAAAACAACGTTTCAGAGGAGTTGAACCTCTACCAACAAGAGTCGAAATCCTGTGCTCTATCCATTAAGCTAGAAACGCATATTTATAAATATGCTGTTTCCGGAAAAGATCAACAAAGTTGAGTTTTCTAGAAACGCTCACGCGTGAGCGTTCCCGGGAGACCGTCCCAATGGAGCGGGTCCTAGAAACGCCAACTGGTTGGCGTTTCCGGGTGAAATATAATTTTATATTAAACCTAGAAACGCGTCGCGACGCGTTTCCGGGAGACCGTCCCGAAGGGGCGGGTCCTAGAAACGCTTTTTCAAAATTAAAAAGTGTTTTCATAAACACTTTTAAAAAGTGTTCTTGAAACGCTTCAAGATACTCTTATACAATTTTTGAAATGAAGCTTTTATTAATCTAAAAGCTCAAATGATCATTATCCTCAAGAATAAAAAATTACGATTGGCAGGACTTGAACCTGCACGATATGACTACCAATTGAACCTAAATCAATCATGTCTACCAATTCCATCACAATCGTAAATAGAGCCTAACAAAGTTAACTCAATTCACCCAATCCAATTAGCTTACTGAACTGGACGAATTGATTCAGTCATTAAGTATTCTCTTTGGATCCTAGGAATACCTCAAACCTATCCGATTTTAGGGAATATCTATTTTTAAGATGGCTCTTAGAAATAAATGTTACTTATAAAGAAACTATTCTTTCCTGTTCCTTCAGGAACAGGTTTACCAAACTAAAAAGTATAAAGTATAATAGGATTCTAGTTTCCGGTCCACTCGGGACCGGAGACCAGGGACGAGAATGATAAATCACACTTCTCCAGATCTATAAGAGTTCTTCGTATCGGTATAATAAAAGGTATTACTATGAGAGATAACTCTCAGATATAACCATTCGACCACTCGTTCCCGAACGGTCACCTTGTTACGACTTCAAACTAGTCACTCATTGTCCTTGGATTTTACAATCTTCAGGTACAACTTGTTCCCAGCCTGTGACGGGCAGTTAGTAGATCTTGAAGCGTTAATTTCACCGGGACATGATGATTCACCGATTACTAGCAATTCCTATTTCAAGAGGGCGAGTTACAGCCCTCTATTCGCAAAGAGAAATTTTAGAGATTATCTCCAAGTTACCTTATTGAATCTTTCTGTATTTCTCATGGCGGCACGTCTGTAGCCCACTCCATAAGGGCCATGAGGGCTTGTCTTAGTCCTAATTATTCCAATTTATCATTGGATGCTCGATTAGAAATTAACTAATCGCAAGGGTTTTGTTCGTTATGCGGACTTAACCTTAGATCTCACGACACGAACTGAAGACAGCCATGCAACGCCTGTGTAGCATTCAAGGAGTGGTAAGATGTTGTGTGGATCATCACATTAAACAACATGCTTCACTGCTGGTTTTCAAGACCCTCTATACTTTTGGGTTTCAACCTTGCGGCAGTACTCCCCAGGTGGAGTGCTTTAACCTACGTTTATAAACTGATTTTAAACCAATTTAAGGCACTCATCGTTTAGGGTATGGACTACACGGGTCTCTAATCCGTTTTGCTCCCCATACTTTCGTACCTCAGCGTCAGTATTTAGTTAGAAAAAAGCCTTCGCCTTAAGCGGTCTTCCGAGTATCAACAGATTCCATCCCTACTCTCGGAGTTCCTTTTTCCCCCATTATACTCTAGTCTCATAGTTACTAAATAACTCTTGCTCATTTCGTTTGATATTATTCAGTCTTATGAAACTGCCTACGTACCCTTTAGACCCATTTATGATGAATAATGCTTACCCCTCTCGTATTACCGCGACTGCTGGCACGAGATTGGTCGGGATTAATAGGAAAGTACAGTCATTATCCTCCTTTCCGTTAGGACTTTATCAAATTAATGTATCCATCCTTCTAGGTGACTGGTTCAGCCTTTCGGCCATTGACCAAGATTCCGCACTGCTGCCGAGACTTTGCTCGTGTGGGCCTTTTTCATTCCCACTGTGGTTGATCATCCTCTCAGACCAACTATGGATCATTGGCTTGGTAAGCCGTTACCTTACCAACTACCTAATCCATTCAATAGGTACATCCATAGGCGAACTAAATCATTTCACCTTTTCAGGCTTATTTGATATTCCATCAATCCTATGGGTAGCTTGCCTATTCATTACTCACCCGTTCGCCATGTCAGAATAAATTCTGCATTCGACTCGCATGTGTCAAGTCCCTAGATAGCATTCACTCGAAACTAAGTTTAAATTCTTACTTGCCATTCCAATGTTCATCATTGGAAATTTGAAATCTTATTGTTACTTATATAATGACCCCTAAAGGATTCAAATCTAAAATGATATGAATCATACTAAAAATAGGAATTTTCATACTTATTTTGGCTATCCAAATGAAAGGTCTATTTTAGAAGGAAAATTATTTTAATAAATAGGATTTATCCTAAAACATACATAATAACATTTCCAATCATAGACAGGATATTCACTACAAAAATTGTAACGACATAATAATAATTAGAATACTCTCTTACTTTAGAATAACGTTTTGCAAAGGGTAAAATCCATTCAGGTAATGTATCTAAATATCGATCACCGTATAATTTGAAATAATGATTTAGAATTAAACCGGTTAAACAAACAAAAATGGATACATTAAACATAAAGAATGAAAAAGCAAAATGTTGAGAAGCTGTCACTGGTAATGGAATAGACTCTAACACTGAAGAAATATGAAATTCTTGTTCATTTAAAGAATTAAGTTCTGACAAAACTTTTGTAACAGGTCCTACTGAATCTGTTGTAGTTAAAGATAAATTTGGCATAGAAGGATTTACATCTTTTAACTCGGTCAATTTACCTAATAAAGCTTCTTTAATAGATAAACTAGAAAGATATTCAGAATCCATTTTTTCTAGTTCTAAATCATGCTTAAATTGCATTAACTCTTTCTTTCGCTCAAATTCTTTTTGAGCAAATTCCTCATTTGTTTTGACAGTATTATGATGTACATAAATACCTGTCAAAAGACCAGTGAATCCTGCAAAGGCTGTAGCCTTTGCCATATTAAATCGAGAAAACATAAAAAATTTTTAATAATAAATGATACTTAAGGGATACCATTCAAAAGAGATAGATGAACATTCCCAATAAGAATCTTATTCTAAAATCATTTTAAACGATTCTCATTACTTAGAAAGATTTGAAAACTAAGTAATATATTAAAATGAAAAGATCTATAATAAGGAATGTGTTACATTCATCCTTTTTAACTAATAAAGTTCTTTCTAAAGAGAATTATATTTCTTACTAAATGTAAGTCTAATTAGCCTCTAAGATTCAAATCTGAAGGATTGTCCTTGGAGGAATTCTATAAAATAGACCATTAACAATATATAAATAATAAGAGTTTATTAGAAGGAAAATTTGATTCTGCCCAGATGGCGGAATTCTCCAGGAACATTAATAAATTCCTCTAAAGAATAAATAAATTGCTAATAATAAAGTCAATAATTGAGCAAGAATAATACTATAGAAATTTGACATAGTGTCATTCTTTAAAAAAGGTTTCCATAATTGGAAAACACCTTTTGCCCATTTAGGAATCTTGTCTTCAAAAGTATCCCCATATTCATTCATTTTATAAAGAATGAAAAGATTAATTGTAGCGATTAAAGTACTAATAGAAAATAAACTATAGATAATACTAGAAGATTGAAGAATACCAGAACTTAAAATATTTAAAGGTTCAAGACTACTAGGAATGACTGTAGGATCAACATTCGTTAAATTTGGCAATGTATCATTTACAGAATTTAAAGAAGTAGAGAAAGAACTTTTAACCCCTTTAGTTTCTGAAGTGAAAATCAAAGGATTAGAGGAAATAATAGAATTTGAATTTTCTCCATCATTCACTTTAGAAGAAAAGATAGATTCAGAATTTAGAGTAAATGAGTATTTAGATTTTTCAAATTCAAATTGTTCTTCTTGTAATTCCAATTTTTTGACTTCCAAATTATAATCCTTATCATGGATAGATTGACTTAATCTTAAATTCCTCTCATTATTAAAATAAAGTGTACCTGCACTTAATGCACCTACAAGAAGAGTTTTATCACTCGCCATTTTTTTGATTTGGTTCCACATAGTATAAATTTCAAAATTGAAAAATGATTAAGAGACATTTTTCTATAATGTTAATGAACATTCCCAATTAGAATGAATTCCTCCGCCTGAGGCGGGCCATCGGTCCCAGCCCTGGTGGCCTATAAAAAGTCATTTTAAAATCATTCTAATTACTTATATTCTTAATATAAACTTTTATAGTTTATAAGGTCTATAAAAAGGAGATTTATTTTCGTGCGTAATATTAAGAATAGATACACCTTGATTATATCTTTATGTGTTCTGAAATATAAATGAATAAACATAGAGTTGTAGGGAATACTAAACATACCATAATTATTACAATTAAATAATAATTTGAGAATTGACGTGCTTTAATATAATATTTGACAATAGGTAAAGACCATTTAGGAACTTTACTAATGAACTTATCACCATATAATTTGATATAATGATTCACAATTAAACTCATTAAAGAATTAAAAATGATTACATTAAATAAAATGATTGCTATTGTGAAATGTTGAAGAGCTGTCACTGGTAATGGAATGTGTTGTAGTACTGAAGAAAGATCGAAGTCCTGAAGATTTAAAAAGTTTAGTTTTGATAAAAGTTCTGATAAGTATTGTGCTACTGTTGTATCCGCTAAAGTAGGAATAACTGAAGGAGAATCATTTGTAGAATTAGATTCTACAATTTTATTCAATAAAGCATTTGTAGAAGAGGAATTAGGATCATAAGAATTCGTTTTCAGTCGTTCTAACTCTAATTCATGATTATATTGAATGAATTCTCTTAATTTAAGAATTTTTTTATCTCTTCATTCTTCCATCTTTTTTGTAGCATCATGATATACATAAATACCAACTAAAGAACTAATGATTCCTAGAAGTAGAGTCATTCAAGGAGTACTCAATTTATTAAGTCTATTTAATTTATTAAGCATTATTAAGATTTAAAAATAAAGAATATTTAAGGGAGATCCTTCAAAAATGTGAATAAACATTCCCAATGAGAATAAAGAGGTTAAAAGTTCTCTTCTAACGATTCTCATTACCTATAAGACAATATTAAAGATAGACTCTCAATCATAACATAAAAGGTATTTCTTAAAGGAGGGATTAAATAAATGATTGCTGAATGAATTTCAGAGTACTCTTACTTTGTTTAGAAACAAATTCATTTTTATTTTTAAATTTACAAATATAGATTCCCAAAGGCTTGATTCACTGAGGTTATATCCGATGGACTAAGTTATTCTAATATTTAGTGGGTTAACTCATTCATTCAAGATAAAAAAACTAAATGAATAAGACTTTTTATTTTAAAATGATTCTACAGGAATCTCAATAATCCATAAACAAAAGGTACTAAATACACAAATATAAATGAACCCAAAGAAAAAATCAATTTTAGTACTTAAACTTATATTAGTATAATAAGATGATTTTGTTTTTTTATTTAAAATATTATCTTTAGAAATAGAAATAATAATATTATAACATCCTAAAATAAAGAGTACTAATAACTTTTGTTCATCACTAAGTGTAATAGTGTCTGTATATTTAAGATATAAACATACAGAAGCAATGAATTTAGTTAATAATTTATCTTTTGTTTCTTTATCAAAGAGTTCGGATTGGATTCCAAATCTTTTTTTGAATTGGTATAATACAAAATGAATGGAATAAAAAAATGAAACACACATATAATCACCTAAGATTTCAAATACAGTTCTAAATGTATTCTTTATATATAAAGAAGTTTCTTCATTAGAATGAAGAATCTCCTCATTTATAGAGGGAGAAATAACATAATATTGATTCATAGATAAATTAGGTAAATCGTAAATATTAAAATCAATAAGTAAATTCATTACTAGATCATTCATCTTTAATAGAGTTATTTATTGGTTAAAGAGGTTGAAATTAGAATCTAAAATCGAAATCCATTTTCCTAAATTAAGCTCGCTTCTAACCTGAGAACTCAGAGAATTTCTAATTTTGGAGGTCTATTGATTAATGTATTTAAAGTAATATCTAGATTTATAAAAAGTGTTATTTTTAATACAATATCGAATTTGACTTCGAGATGTAGAATGAGCTTTAGCTGTATGACTTACCGAAGAATAAAGGGTTTCTTTTTTATCAAAAAGATCCCATTCTACAATGGCATTCCCTTTTCCAAAATTAGGATTATTATGACCTTTCATTTGTTCACTTCTAAATTGTTTAAATTCTTCAGAATGCTTTTTACCTGTATTGATTTTAGCAAGAGCTATAATTCTATTTATTAATTCGGGATCTTGAATTTTTGATTGACTTATAAGTTTTCGAGTTTGTTCTGTATGTTTATATCCTTTACTTGAAGCAGCAAATTTTAAAAGATTATAAAGAGGACTAAAAAAATCAAAATAATATTGTTCTCTAATAATTAAATCTTTGGACTCACATGTTTCTAAAATATAAATTGTAAATTGAGCATGCCCATAACCTAAAAGAGCTTTATGAATTAAACTTTCTTTTGATCGAACAAGTTCAGAAGGTCGATAATATCGGGCTAATCGATTTGATAAATCTTGAGCACTACCAATATAATAATCATGAGTACTATTATTATACCATAAATAGATTCCTGAAATGAATTTTAATTCTTTTAACATATCTGTTTTTTCAGTGTGACTATTTCAATAAATATACTTTGGTTGAAATAAATAAATGGATGAAGACCATTTCATAAGGAATAAAAAGAAATTGATTGGTTAAAGATAGTATTGATTGGACTATTTGTCATTGAGTGGATAAGGGAAGGGTTATATTTGTTACTGTCGTGTAAATTTAAGAGCTCCTTTTGACCATTCGTAAATAAATCCAATTGTTAAAACAATTAAGAAGATAATAGCAATCCAGAATCCTAATAATGATACTTCATATAGAGTTACCGCAAATGGGAATAAGAATAACACTTCAATATCGAATACGATAAATAAAATGGCTACTAGATAAAATTGAATTGAGAATTTTTGTCGAGAATCCCCTAAAGGAGTAAATCCACACTCATAAGGTGATACTTTTTCACTATAAGGTTTATTTACTGCTGTAAATTGATTAATCACTAATAAAGCTAAAACTAATACAGGAATAAATAGAAAGAAAAATGTTAATGTATTCATTACCAATAAAATAAACTTAAAGTGAGTAGATGAGCACTATTTAATAATGGTGTTGGATTGAAAATAAAGAAAATTAATAATAAAGTAAGTGTAGCAATCACTAAACTACTAGATGTTGTTACTGTTTCTTTATTCATTACATTTGTATCAGTAATCGTAAATGGATCGAAATGAATCACTTTAATTACTCTTAAATAATAAGCAGCACTTACTACACTTGTGAAAATGGCTACGAAAGCTAAGAAGAAATTTCCATTATGAGTGGCTGCATATAAAATCATCTGTTTACCAAAGAATCCTACTAATGGAGGAATACCTGCCAGTGAGAATAAACTAATGGCTAGACTAATTCCAAGTAAAGGATTCACTTGGAATTGACCTTTTAATTGATTAATAAATTGAACAGGTGAATAAGGGGCTAATCCTCTACTATGTAATAAATAACCAAAAGCAATTAAAATGAAGAAAACATTTACATTTGTTAATGAATATTGAATTAAATAGAATAAGAAAGATTCAATTGATTCTTCACTATTAATAGCTAATGCTAATAGTAAAAATCCTACATGAGAAATTGTACTATAAGCGAATAATCGTTTAATTCTATATTGAGATAATCCACCAATTGTACCAATCATTAAAGATAGTAAAGAACTAATTAATAATAAATATGTCCAAGATGACCAATTTGATAATTGAGTAAATCCTTGGAATTCTAAAATAAACACTAATAATGAAATTTTAGGCATTGTTACTAACCAAGTCGTTACCATTGTTGGTACTCCATCATAAACATCTGGAGCCCAATTATGAAATGGAGCAGCTGATACTTTGAATAATAAACCTACTACCATTAATAATACACTGATTTCGATCGCATGATTACTTGTTGTAGTAGAACATAACATGTATAATCCTTCAAAACTTGTTAATCCAGTAAATCCATATAATAGACTACTACCTAATAAAATTAAAGCTGAAGATAAACTACCTAATAAGAAATATTTCAATCCTGCTGCTGTTGCAGATTCAGAATCTCTATAAATCGTAGCTAAAATATAAACAGCAAAACTCTGTAATTCAATAGATAAGAACATAGATACTAAATCACTACTTGAAATTAAACTACTCATTCCTAATACAGAAAATAATGCAATTAAAGGATATTCTGCTAAAACAGGTAAATATTTACCAATCATATTCGATTGTTTTGTACTTACTCCATCTTTTAAAGATGTTCCTGTACCAATCGTAGAGTTTTCTCCTAATAAAAGTACTAAAGCACCCATTAGATAAATGAATACATCAATACTTTGTGTAATTGCTGTAATTTGGAATAAACCACTAAATACACCAATTCCTGATCCTACTAAATCAGTATAAATCGTATTGTAAGCTAATAATCCAGAATAGAATAATACAATAATTGCAATTCTATTAAAATTAATCGCTGAAATTCGAAGGGAAAATAAGGCAATCGCTACAATCATGGTTAATACACTAAATAAAACCATTACTCACTTAACAACTCCTTTCTTCCGCACAGCGATCATCAACATCTCCTCTCTAAAAGTTAGAAAATCAACTTACATAGGTGTATGTTGATTCTTCCATTTATCAAAATGACTCTCCAATTTTCTTTAATGTAATTAAAATGTTCTGGGGAGGAATTGAACCTCCTCACTATGATTTTCAGTCATACGCTCTACCATTTAAGCTACCAAAACTTATTTTTTTGATTCGGTACATTCTAAATAAAAGATAAATTAATGATCTATCCAAGGTTAGATCATTACTTATAAGTTTGTTAGAATGAATGAAATTAGGTAAATCCTTTTTTTTTGATTTAGTTATAATATTTATTGTATATCTATAATAGAGTCTAAATCATTTCATTCATTTATAATATAGACCTTTTAATACAGTCAACTTTAAAAACTTATTGAATAAATAGAACTCCGTTTTTAAATAAAAGTAAAGTAGATTATAATCTATAATATTAGATGCAGCATTTTAAGTTTAAAATGTCAGTCTAAGAGATTCATTCCACTCTTATATGATAACAATGAATGATTTACAAAATCATTCATTCTTATAAAAATAGGAGTCCAATCCTTGCGGTGGTAATAGGCTGTTATAGTTCAATGGTAGAACGGTAAACTGTTAATTTATGAATAGAGGTTCGATTCCTCTTAACGGCTATTTCTAAAATTTCTGAGACTCCCACGCAAGAGGGATAAAATGTCTGGTACCCTTAAGGTCTGAATTTTCAGTCCAGGGTTTGTTTAACTTATTAATTCCCATCTTAAACGACTAGGTAATACAAGTTCTGGTCGTTCATTTTATCCATATGGACGAATTATTAAGTAAGTTTTATTTAAGTACAAAATACATTAAGGACTTTTGACTTTCAGATTAGGTCTAAATTAGACCAACCTATTCATCTTAGTTAGCTTTATTCTTGATAAATATTTTATTATTAATAAGGTACTATAATATAAAATGATTTTGATTTAAGGTCAATTCTCTGATTTAAGCCTGTATGACTAAATAAAATCCATGATTTTAGAATAATAACGATTATATATATTATATATAAGATAAATAGTCATTCTTCTGAAGACTCTACTGAAAAATTCAGAGGATACGAATCTAATATAGGAAATGACTATAAGTTTTCTCAAATTAGTGAGAATGATATTATAATCTATGAATACTATTTTATTAGATTTACTAGCTTTTGGTTCTGTATTATCAGGTATTTTAGTTATTACATCTAGAAATCCTATTATTTCTGTATTATTTTTAATTGCAGTATTTGTTAATGTTTCTTGTTATTTAATTTTATTAGGAATTAATTTTATTGGTCTTACTTATTTAATTATTTATGTAGGAGCCATTGCTATTTTATTCCTTTTCGTTGTAATGATGATGAATATCAAACTTGTTGAATTAACAGAAGTAAATAATAAAGGAGAATACACTAATACTTTACCTCTAGGAGCTATTGTAGGATCATTATTCTTATATGAATTAGCTTTCCAACCTGTACCTACATCAGTATCTGGAATTAGTTCTACAGTTTATAATTTATTTGATGAGATTAACTTATTATCCGTAAATACTTCCTTTAAAGGAACTGCTTTTAATTCAGCAGGAATTGAAGCTTACACAAGTTTCAATAATTTATGGGATAATGCATTTACATCTTTCCAACAATTAGAAAGTGTAGGTTCATCTCTATATACGGTTCATATGATGTTCTTAATCATTGCTAGTATGATTTTATTATTAGCCATGATTGGACCTATTGTTTTAACTCATAAACCTACAAAACGATTACACTAAGTTTATTAAACTTTAATTTTATAGAACTCCCATGCAGGCAACTTATGTTGCACAGGAAAAATCTCTTTTAATCTAATTAAAAAGGAAATGACAGGTTTCATGGCCTATTTTTCATTTCTATGGGTTTATTCTATAATTTTAAAAGTCACTTTATAGATTTCATACGTATAACAAACATTGTTGTATGAAGGATGTTTTTAAAAACATTTCTCTAACCAGGCTAACTAAGCCAGGTCAATCTATAAAAATAGCTTAATGACGATTCAATATAATAATCGATGTTCTTCAGAACAGTCCTTAAGGACTATTCTAAATAGGATGTTGTATTATGATTACTTTTGTACTATAATAAATTAATGTTATTATCATTAATTGAGGTACTTATTGTTATTGTACCATTATTATTATCTGTAGCATTTTTAACATTAGCAGAAAGAAAAGCGATGGGATCGATGCAAAGAAGATTAGGACCTAATACAGTTGGATATTATGGTTTACTACAACCTTTTGCGGATGCATTAAAACTGTTTGTAAAAGAGTCGGTTATTCCAGCTCATGCCAATAAAGCTTTATTCTTATTAGCCCCTGTACTAAGTTTAATTGTTAGTTTACTATCATGGGGTGTAATCCCTTTTGGTTCTGGATTAACATTAGCGGATATTAGTTTAGGAATTTTATATTTATTAGCTGTATCTTCTTTAGGAATTTACGGAGTTGTTTTTGCAGGGTGGTCTGCCAACTCTAAATATGCTTTCTTAGGATCTTTAAGAAGTACTGCTCAAATGATTAGTTATGAAGTTGTTATTGGATTAGTTATTTTAACTGTTATTCTATGTTTAGGTTCTTTAAATTTAACAAATATTATTGAATCTCAAGTTAGTACTTGGTATATTATTCCTTTACTACCATTATCATTAATGTTTTTAATTTCGATTATTGCAGAAACAAATAGAGCTCCTTTCGATTTACCAGAAGCAGAAAGTGAATTAGTAGCAGGTTTCTTTACTGAGCATTCGAGTGTTCCTTTTGTAATGTTTTTCTTAGCTGAATATGCTTCTATTATTTTAATGTCTAGTTTATTCAGTATCTTATTCTTAGGAGGTTATTTAGTACCTTTTGTATCTTTTGAAAATCCTACATTCTTATCTTTAGAAGGATTAGCTTTAGGATTAAAAGTATGTCTTCTTCTATTCATTTATATTTGGGTAAACTCTAATCTCTTGCCCCTTAATGATGAAAGTCATTAAGCAAATTTAACTATATGCTGGAAACTCCTTAGAGCCTTCAATACTCGATCTATTCAGTTACAATTTGAAGGATTGGACAATCAGCAGGAAACCAATGGAATGATGAAATTTCTAGTAGGATCCTCAGAGACTACACGTTAGACACCCTGCATTTATTTGATGGGTGATGATATAGTCCGCCCTGTATTGAAAAATATAGGATGATTGAAGAGCTAGTTTCCCTAGACTAAGATACGATCAATTAATGTCATTCTGTTGGACTGGTATGCTTCCTCTAGCTTTAGGATTCATTATTTTAGTTCCAAGTATCATGATGGCCTTTGAAATTGCTTAATTTAACACACTCCTTTTTTAAGAACCTTGATTTCAACTTAAAAGAAGTAGAACTATTACCTTCGGTCATGATAGCACGCTTCATGTAGAACTCATCTTAGTTCTCTCTTTCAATCTTTTCTTATGAACAATAACACCAGATTATTCATACGGATTCATTTAGAAATGAAAGTTTTAAAGAATTCATAAGCTCGTCTAGTTCAACGGATAGAACAGGGTACTTCTAATACCCAAATCCAGGTTCGATTCCTGGGATGAGTTCTTTTCTTTCTCTTGAGGATCCTCTCGTTCCTGGTCTCCGGCCCCTACTGGGCCGGAGACTAAAAGAATAGGAGTGTAGTTTAATTGGTAAAATAGGGATCTCCAAAATCCCGGTAGTGGGTTCAAATCCTACCTCTCCTGTATTTAGTTTATCCTTTTTAGTACAATACATACGGATAACTAAATGAAATCCTACAGACTCCCATATGGGAGAGACAATCAAGTCTGGAATTCATTATATAAGTAATAGATATTATAGAATATCTTTATACAATATATTCTTTGAGTCCATATCTGAAGATCTATTCTTAAGAAATGACCCCGGAGGCAGGGTGACGGGTCCCGGGGGAGTGATTGATAGAGATTTTTAATATGAGTACAACTTGAAAATTAAGAAGAGAATGAATCTGGTAACTCAATCGGTAGAGTGATATGTTGATAACGTATAAGTCGGTGGTTCGAACCCACCCCAGATTATTGAATTTCCCCCCGCGCGGCGGCAATAAGTCGTCCGCGCGGGGGTTCCATAATGAAAAATGATTCTTTCTTGAGTCAAATGAAGAAAGAATCATAAGAATGGGCAGATGGCTGAGTCTGGTTTAAGGCATTTTACTTGAAATAAAACGATGTTACCGCATCCGTGGGTTCAAATCCCGCTCTGCCCTATTTGAAAACATGTTTGTTTCAAAACTTATATTAACCCCACGCGGCGGCAATGTATGCCGCCCACGTGGGAAAATAAAGCAAATGTAACATAATTGGCTAATGTGTCTACCTTCCAAGTAGAATCATAAGAGTTCGAGTCTCTTCGTTTGCATTTAGAAGCTATTTTAGACTTGAAGACTAAATAAATACCCCGGAATCATATCTTCTTAATCTATCTCTATATACATATCTTTCTTTAAACTTTTCTATAAAACCATCCTCTGGTTATAGACCTTTAATAATTAGGAACAGGGAAAAATTATTTTTATAAATGATTAATCTTCTTTTTTATAAACATAACTAGCAATGATTGCTTGATAATGAATAATATAGCAAATATGTAAATTCCAATGTTTAAATAATGAGCTCATCACTTGAGGATTCTCTTTAATATTAGGTACAAGATGACGATTTGAATCTTTAACAAAGTTTTGAATAATCCGTGATAAAGCTAAAATCAGACTCATTCTCTGATCGGATTTTAGATCCTTACTAATTTGTTCCATTTTAATATTTTTCTTTTCTAAAAATCTTTGAACAGATTCCGTATTAAATGGTTCTCCTTTAGGAAGATATAAAATCGTATTTCTATTTAGAATCGTTTGAATTTGATTGATAGCAAAAATCACATTTCTTTCTTGAGTATAACCCTTGAATGGATAATATGATTCTAATTTTCCAGTTGCATAGTTATAAATAATAAGAAATGTTAATGGATGACGTTGATTAATATAAATTTTAGCTTCTACCAAAATATAGGGATCCATTAAAAACATCTCCTTATCATTAGACCCATCATATTTCTTTACTTTAAAAAGATCTAATTTTTTACTTTCTAAATAATATGAGTTTTCAATTAAATTTTGTGTAGGTAAATTATGAGTAACAAGGGTAACAATTTCATTCCAAAATACCACACATTCTTGAGCATGATCTTTATTAAAATTTTGATTGTTAAAATCAAGATGTAATTCAAGCATACGTTTAAGATAAAGATTAAAAATCGTAATGATAGTAACAGGATCCTTTTTAGAATAATGAATATAAGAGATATTCATACGATCTAGAGAATCTGTTAATGTCTTATCTATAAAAGGGGATCCTTTTACAAAGACTAAGGCATAATTCTTCAAATCATTACGATTGAATTCATGAAAAACATCATTCACTGTAGGTTTTCTACTAAATAAAGAATAACTTACAATTTTGTGTGATTCAAGATGCATACAATAAAGTACATAAATAAATCGAGTTCGATCTTCCTTTTTGATAAGAACTCTAAAGTACTCATAAGAATAAGGTTGATTTTCCTCTTTATTTAATGTGTTATTTAAAGTGTTAATAAAAGATTTAGACATAATATTGATTTTAGAAACGACTATTGCTTAAGGGACAAATAATCTATGTAGATAGATTCTTATTCTAAATCAATTTAAAGAAATAGCCGCCGGGCTCGGACCGATGGCCCGCCTCGGCGGAGAATAAGAAAAATCATTCCCAGGAGATATTGAAATTCTGTCTTGTTCATAGAATCAATTTAGAATCCCGCGCGGGCGACATACGTTGCCGCCGCGCGGGGAAATGTTTAAAACAATATCTCCTACTTATATTTTATAAGTAATTAGAATTGTTTTAAATCTTAGAATATGTATTCTAATTGGGTATGTCGGTTACATTTTTGTACTTTATCCCTTAAATAAAGTTCATCTTTATAAATTCTTATTATGCGAGAACAATTAGCAAAAGCTATTTTTTCAGGTACTTTACTTGCAGGAATGGTGGCTGGAGGTGCTTCTGTATACAATCAGAGATGAACGATTCAATCAAACGAAAAAATCCATACAGAAACAATAAAATCACAGGAAGCAGATCGATTCTTAGACGCAGATAAAATTGAATTAGAAAAATATAGATTAGGTTTACCTTCTAAATATAGTCAATCTACTAATACAAATTCAACTGTATATAAAGAAGAAATGATGAAAGAACCAATTTCTAAAACTTCTTCAAATCATCCTACTGAAATCAATTCGAATGATTTAACTTCTATTAAATCTTCAAACACGATTCAAGAACATTTGAAAGAGATTTTATCAACAAACAGTACCGATTTTTCTAATTTAATGAATGCTTCTTATGAACCCCATTTATTAGATTCATCACTTCATAATGTGTTACAACCTTTATTTTATTCATATATGTGTTTTTCATTTGTTGGATTCTTTGGAATTCTTTGTTTAGGATTGAATTTACTGATTCAACATTACAAAAATCGGTATGAATCTATTTTACCAAAATGGTCTCATTCTTATTTGAATTTTTATATTAAATATCTGATGTTATCCAATGTATTTTATATTTTAGGGATTATTGCATCTCAAGTCATGATTCTAGGATTATCAATCTATTATTATTATCATGGGTTTTGGCTAATTTAGAGATTCAAATTTCTCCAATCTTTATTAGGTGGATCACCCATTCAAGCTCTGTCATTTTATTTAAGAAATCGTTCTTAGGCCCCAAACCTGGGGGGGGATGAATCTAGTTCATCCTAAATATAGACCTTTAATAAAAATCTGTTTCCTCGGGTAAGTCCCTCGACACTAGTCTAAAAAGGATTGCTTTTGATCTTAAATATAAGTCATAAGGATATTTCAAATCTAGATATTGATTTGAGTCTGTTAATATCTAAATAGGAGTTTATATAAACCATTAAATAGTGTTATTCAATTGATTCTGCAATAAGATAAATCTTCTTATAGAATCCCTGGCTCTTAAAAAGACCTTTCATAATAGAAGACCCTCTTTTCCCTGAGACGGTAAGCCGCCCGGGCCCTCTGGTTCAGATGCGAGTCCGATTCCGGAGGCTAATTCATTCATGGTATTGGATAGAGCGGGACTTGAACCCACAAGGATAAAATATCCTATAGTTTAGCAAACTACTTCCTTACCTATTCGGGCATCTATCCACAAAATACCTTATGGGCTCCTGGTCCTGTTAAGACTTTTGAGAACTTTATTTCATAAAGAATCTAATCTTCTATCTTATTTCCCGAGGCTATTACAATCTTATCCCTATTTTAAAAAAGAAAGAGTTTAGTCTATCACAATCTAAATGCTGCGCTACGGGAATAAGTTCATTCTCAAGTCAAATCTACACATTAATGTACAATTATAAGTACTGGAGTCTATCATTTTAGATTGCCTATACGGCATACATAAATAGTCTATTTCCACCGGAAGCTCACTTCCGGTCCGAATCTAGCTGCTATTGTTTATCTTTCTTTTATTTAGTTTAGCAAAGACAACTTCCCTAAAAGGTAAATATTTAAGTGATAAAGAGTCTACAACTGGGCTCTGGCCCAGAGACGAGACTATAAGTAAGATTAATTATTATAACAGAATTCCTTTTTCTTGCGCTGTCGTTCTATAAATTTGTTTCTCTAGGGTAAGGGATCAGTCTTTTAAGGAATCTATCTCTGGGGTAGAATCGTTTTCTCGCAAAGCATAACCAAATCACTCATGCAGAAATCTATATCTTTTTTAATCATTTTCCCATAACAAAGGGAAATGAATGATTTGGTTAAGTTGAATAGTCCTGCGTAACAACGTTTTTATTCTCTTGAATTATAGCACCCGGGGCGCGACGCCCGGGTATTCATTCTATTCCCTATTCAGGAGCGGTCTACTAGGTCCGATCCTTAGTGGCATCAAGAGAATAACCCTCCTGACTTTTAAGAAAATAATGAAAATTGATTCTTATCGGATTTATCTTTATAAATAAGATAAACTCCGTAAGGGAGGTCCAGGTAGTATGAGAATTGAACCTGATTTAAGGTACGAAAGTAGCAATTGGGTTTTATATTATCATAATAAATATGAATTAGCTTAAAAGCATTTCCCAAGGTGACTGCTATTTATGTAGTAGGATTGGGTTCTATTTATTTTCCTGAATTTTATCCCTAGAATATTGTGTTCTAGTGAATAAAATATCCTTAAATAATAGCCCCCTGGGTTACTTTAGGGGCTATTATTGTACATCCTCCCGCGCGGCGGCAATAAGTCGCCCGCGCGGGAGGTAGGATTAGTTCTTTTATGTAAATGAAATCATTCTAAATACCCATTTCTAGTATAACAAAAATAGAAATCGTCAATATTCTAAAATGTTTTTTTTTATATGACCCTGCGCGGATGACGTCTGTCATAGTTGCGCGGAACTAGTATGAAAAGACTTATTCAATAATACTAACCTTCTTCCCTTACGGCGATGCCAAGTCGTCCGTGGGGATATTAA
>Ga0308173_10000131_pt1 | contig 25822 bp, 25 predicted proteins | sample PhyPR1_FD_203716 | JGI IMG/M metagenome (GOLD analysis project Ga0308173, IMG submission 203716) | Soil microbial communities from UC Gill Tract Community Farm, Albany, California, United States - DLSLS.P.R1 | ecosystem: Environmental > Terrestrial > Soil > Agricultural land | place: USA... | reverse complement strand
ATTGCACCCGGATCCCTGGTGCAAATTGATGAAGCGAAGCGGCGGATTTTGACCAGCGGGTGGATGCACGATTTCGAACGCCCCATCTATTTTCTGGAAGACCGGAGCGGATACAAGTGTCGTTGGTGTACGGAGCAAGGGGGGCTGCTGATTCTGCAGTGCTATCCAAATTCCCAGGTACTACCACAGGCGTTCCGGTTTCCCGGAGAGATCGACGTAGTGGGACAGGTTGTAGGGATTGCTATGCGTTTAGATCTGGCGAGGCGACGCCGTACACATTCTTAAGCAAGCCCAGGATCGCCTCGAAATCGGAGATATGTTTTTCCCGCTCGGGGCCACGAATGGAAGCAGGAACCAGGTTTCTGTAAGGCGTCAAGCGGAGCCAGGCGTCGACTAATTCGGTTCTGTCCACCTGTCCAATTCCCGAGATATAGAGTTCAATATCTGCCTTCTTACGTTCCAGCGGATAACTTACCCACTCCCGGAAGATTGTTTCATGGACCCGCTTCAGCCCGCGGCTTGCGATAAGAATTCCTGCGTGGGCCTGGTTCGATCCGTAATGTTCATAGCGTCCGGTATCAGGATTGCGAAGGCCGGCCAGATAGACAAGCCTGCCGTAGGATGTCTCGATCAGGGACAAATCTCTGACCCAGAGCGTTTCTGACGCTTGATGCTCGTCAATACTCGCTTTGTCCCGCAGCAGCATTTACTTCGTAATTTCAATGATACACGGATATTACGGGCAGACAAGTCTGCACAGTACCGGGAGGACTAGACCGTTCCGATACCGGAAAACGTGGTAATTACCGTACAGTTCCGTGTTTCTGCACCGCTATCGTAACGGGTAGAAGCTCTGCGAAACCTCCAGTCCAATTTAATTGATCTTATGAAACAAGGAATACTCGGTGCATTTCTAGCTATCACTCTGGCGAGCAGTTTGTCTGCCAAAGTAGCAGGGGATTGGTCCGCTTTCCCTCTGGACGATTCACTTACCCAATCGGTTGCGGCTTTCGATCCGCCGATCCCGCGTCTGCCCAGCACGCACATAACGGTTACGGCTTTCGACCCGCCGATCCCGCGCCTGCCTCCCACGCACATCACGCTTACGGCTTTCGACCCGCCGATCCCGCGCCTGCCTCCCACGCACATCACGCTTACGGCTTTCGACCCGCCGATCCCGCGCCTGCCTAGCACAAGCGGGCTGAGCGCGAATCCGTTGCGAGGCTAATCAGCCGGGTAGCACTTCCTTTTCGTGCCTGCCGCAATTACTTCGGCGAACGGGGAGTGCGCCTATTTCACAACCCGAATTTGCCGCGAAGTTGCTCGTATTGACCTTTTGCTTTAAAATCCAAAGAAGCCGTTATCCAAATTGTTAGCCAATTTATGAATTGGACGCGCGCAGCACAGGGGCTCAGCGATGCCTTGAGCATCTGTCTTATCCTTCGTCTGCATGCCCTGCGGCTGCATGGGATATACCGGGTATTCTGCGTTTTTTTGGCTTTTGATGTTCTCTCGTCACTGATTGCGATGTATGAGCTCAACAATTCGCAGTTTGATTACCGGTTGACCTGGATGGGCCTCCGTCTGGTGGCGTGGGTCCTGACGCTGTGGATGGTGTACGCGTTCATATCCGCGGTTTTGCATTCGGTCCCCGGAATTCTGAAATTTTCTCGAAAGCTGTTGAACTACATACTTCCAATTGCCATCGCACTTGCCGCGCTCAGCTTCAGGCCGGAGTACGTAGCCTCCGGAATATCGGGAATGCCCGATCCGATCGATCACGCCGTCGGCATCGCAATCATTCTGGAGCGTGTGATGACGACAATCGCACTTCTCGTGTTCGCTGCCATTCTGGCTTTTGTGCTCTGGTTTCCGGTGCAAATGCCGCGGAATCTAGCAGTGTTCAGTGTGGGGCTAGTCTTCTATTTTGGCGCGAAAATGGCGTTCTTATTGTTCCGCAGCTACTTTTCGCACAATAGCTTTGACCTGGTGAATAACGGAATCAGCTTTGTTTTGAGCACCTGCTACCTCTATTGGGGGATTTTCATCCGGGCAGACGGCGAAACTGCGCCCGTGCGAATGGGGCACAGTTGGCGCAAGGGCGAGCAGAAGCGCCTGATCGGACAACTGGAGGCACTGAATACTGCCTTGCTGAACGTGAACCGGCGGGCGCACGAATTACGGTAGGGCTTTTTCGGGTTTCAGATGAAAATCAACTGGTTCCTGCAAAAAAAGGAAAGTAGCTCTTGAAATAACTCGGGCATTCCTGTACTGTATACTCTACGGAGACCATCTTGCCTACTGCATTGGTACTTACTCCACTCCTGCTCGGGGGACTTATCCTGGCATTGCTTTTGCCGGTCATACTCAAGTTGTTCCGAACGTGCACCATCGAGGACATTACCCCGGAGTGGCTGGAAAGCTTTTCCCCTTCGGCTTATTACCCGATGCGGAATCTGCTAGCCGAGGAGGACTTCAATTTCCTCTGGCGTCAGCCGGGCTTCGATCTTTCGCTGTACCGGAAACTGAAGCGTGACAGGCTCCGTATCTTCCGCCAGTATCTGAACCGTCTGATTCTGGATTTCAACCGGCTGCACGTTGCGGCCCGCGCCATTCTGGCCAACTCGTCTGAAGACTGCTCCGATCTGGTTATGAAGCTGATCTGGCTGAAGCTGCGGTTTTCACTCAGCGTATTGAGAGTCGAATTCAGTTACGCCTGTTGCTGGATCGGGCTCCGCTATGTGACGCCTACGGCTTTGATTGGGCGGTTGGAAGAGATGAGCGCGCAACTCAATTCCATTGCCGCTGCTCAGATGGCCTGACGGATTCCGGTCGGCCTCTCATAATCCGGATTCTACAAATTTCCTCAATCCAGCTTTGGCTGCCTCATATCCTTCGAAATCCTTCTCGGCTTTTTTGAAATCTTTCGTGTGAACGCAGCGCCGGGCGCCTCGGTGCTCGGTCGGAAAGCGCAAATGAAGCATCTCGTGGAACAAAATGTATTCCACGATTAGCCGGGACGCCTTTGCGGAATCGAGCAGGCTGCTTAAGACGATCACGTTGTGCGAGGGATCGTAATGGCCGAGTGTCGTGCGCGAAGGCCGCAAGCTCCACCCAAGCGAAGGGCGCGCCATCAGGCCATGGAAATACTTGAAGTTGAGCTCCTCGAAGATCTCTTCCAGATTGTAGAAACGGCCGCTAGGGTTGAGAAACGATTTCCGCCCGCGCTCCTGTTTCACAAGGTGCAGGGTTCTGCGCACGTCGGCGCGATTCAAATAGCGCCGGTACCGCGCCACAACATTGCCGTCGAGACTTCTTCGGAACAATTTTGAGATCAGGATTAAGGCCAGCGCCTCCTGAATAGGAGCGGGCGCGCCTTCGAGCAGGTCGCTGATATCCACCATGAGCTGACCGTCTTCCAGGCGGATGCGGCTGTTTGCGTTGGCGTATTTTCGAAAGCGAACCGTGATTTCCGGCAGGGGCGTGCGAGGCTTCAGCGTGCGGAAAACCCGCTGATAAATCTGCTCTACTGTCTCAAAGAACAGAGCAGTCTCGACTTGCATTTTTACCAACTGTAACATGGTGATTCCGGGTTCTTTCTATAAGATCCGGCGAAGGATTCAAGTTGGGGAGAGGACACTCGTAGTTGCCTACTGCTAAGATCACTGCTCTTGGTTGCTTCGTTCCGCCCGGGATTCTCACGAACGACGATCTGTCGAAGATGGTGGAGACGAACGACAAATGGATTGTGGAGCGGACCGGAATCCGCGAGCGCCATATTGCCGATAAAGACATTGCAACGTCGGATATGGCGGTCGCAGCCGGTCGAGAAGCTTTGTGCCAGCGCGGTATCGCGGCATCGGAGCTTGACGCCATTATTGTGTGCACGGTCACCCCGGACATGTTGTTTCCTTCCACCGCCTGCCTGGTTCAGAATCGCCTGGGCGCGACCGGAGCGTGGGGTTTTGACCTGGTCGCAGCCTGTTCAGGATTCCTGTATGGGCTGACCACGGGAGCTCACCTGGTTTCGGGCGGAGCACACCGGAAGGTCCTGGTAATTGGCGCGGATACCATGTCGCGCATTATCGACTACACCGATCGCGGCACCTGCATTCTGTTCGGTGATGCCGCCGGGGCATTCCTGATCGAGCCTTCCGACAACGCGGCGGAAGGCTTTATCGGTCATCTGAGCGAAATCGATGGTTCGGGGGCTCCTTTTCTGAACATGCCCGCGGGCGGCAGCCGCCTGCCGGCCAGCGCGGAAACCATCGCCCAACGGCTGCACTATGTTAAGCAAGAAGGCCAGCAAGTGTTCAAGTTCGCCGTTCGCAAAATGTATGAGCTATGCGATAACCTGCTCCACAAACACGGGCTGTCGCCATCCGAGGTGAAACTCCTGATTCCGCATCAAGCCAATAAGCGTATCATCACCGCCACCGCGGAGCGCCTGGGGCTTCCGCCGGAGAACGTTGTCTTGAACCTGGATAAGTATGGCAACACAACTGCCGCCACAATTCCGCTTGCGACCCGGGATGCGGTCGCCGACGGACGCCTCAAAAAGGGGGACTTAGTACTGTTTGCCGCCGTGGGCGCAGGCTACACGGCTGGGGCTAGTTTGTGGCGCTGGGCGTACTGATCTTTGGCTGGGACTTGTGCTGCCGGGCGTACTCGTTGAGAACCTTTGTCACATACCGCCTGGTTTCTTCATAAGGCGGCACCCCGCCAAATCGCTCCACCGCTCCGGGTCCTGCGTTGTAGGCAGCCAGCGCCAGCGCAGAATCTCCGTGATAGCGGAGCAGCAGAGTCCGCAGGTATTTCGCGCCGCCTTCGGCGTTTTCCGCAGCCCTTTTCGGATCGACTCCCAACCCGGCCGCCGTGGCGGGCATAAGCTGCATGAGGCCGAGCGCGCCCCGGCTGGAAACAGCATCTTGCCGGAATCCGGATTCAGCCCGGGCTACGCTTTGCACCAGTTCCCCGGGTATGCCTTGTGATTTCGCCGCTTGGTTCAACAGATCCCGGGCCGTCGCTGGCCGATCAGTGGGCGCGCGCATCCGGGCGTTTTGAGCCGGAGTTTCCAAAACGGTTTGAATCCGCGCAACCTCGCTCGCGGGAAACTCCAGAGTGCCGGAGCCGGCATGAAGGACTAAAACCCGGCCGGTTTGGATATGGGAATCGACCTGCAGGCAGAAGCCGTTCTTTAAGCAGACATTTTCCCTGGCAGGGCAGAGAACAGCGCAGGCGACAAAAATCGCTGCAGCCTGCAGGCAACGGGTGAAAATCGCACTGCTGCTAGTACGATCCGGCGATAATCCCATCGAGATCGGCTTCGCTTATTGGTTCTTTATCTTCGTCCAGCAGCATGAGTTCGTGTTCGAGCAACGTCGATGACACTAGCGTCTTCACCGCAATCTCAGCGATGCTGCTGCTCTTACCGTAACGCGCCGCAAACAGGTCTGACACGTCCTGCAGTTGCTTCCTGATACCAGACAGGTATCTGGCCATGGCAGCGTGTTCGTCCCGGCTTAAGGGATATTGCACGTGCGCTCCTTGGCTAATTTTTCAGCTTACGGGTATTGTGGCACAGGTTTTCATCCATTGTCACGGCAAATGCGGGAGATTCTATCTCGCGCGCCGGCGGCAAAATTACAAACCTCCAGGAGTTACGATTGGCACAAGCTTATGGGCACACCATCGGGGCTGGAATGCAGCCGCTGCGAGAAGGCTTGCGATGCGAACCAAATTCACAGCACCTGCGCTTGTGGCGGGCCGCTGCTGGTCAAGTATGATCTGGCAGACATAGCGGCAAACTGGACCCGAGCCGATGGTTTCCGCAACGCGCCGCCAAGCATGTGGCGTTATGCGCCGGTGCTGCCAGCCGACCCGGATGAGGCGATCACATTACAGGAAGGCTGGACACCTCTCCTCCGGGCGCGATCGCTGGGGTTCGAGATTGGAGCGGAAAACTTGTGGATCAAGGACGAGGGCCGTAATCCCACGGACTCCTTTAAGGCGCGCGGGCTGTCCTGCGCCGTGACCATGGCAAGAAAATTGGGGATGCGCAAGCTGGCTATTCCGTCTGCGGGGAATGCGGCCAGCGCACTTGCGATGTACGCGGCAACCGCCGGCCTGGAAGCGCACATTTTTATGCCGCGCGATGTGCCACAAGCGAATTTCATCGAATGCAAGGCCTTCGGAGCGAGCGTCACGCTGATTGACGGCCTGATCAGCGATTGTGCCCGCGTCGTTGCCGAACGGAAAGACCGCGAGAGGTGGTTTGATATCAGCTCGCTGAAGGAGCCCTATCGTATCGAAGGCAAGAAGACCATGGGGTACGAGCTGGCGGAGCAGTTCGATTGGCAAGTACCGGATGCGATTTTCTACCCATGCGGAGGCGGGGTGGGCTTGATTGGCATGTGGAAGGCTTTCGCGGAATTGGAAAAGCTCGGGTGGATCGGCGGCGCGCGGCCGAAGATGATCTCTGTTCAGGCGGTCGGCTGCCAGCCGATCACGCGCGCCTTCGAGCAAGGCGCGGAGGCAAGCGAATTCTGGAAAGACGCGCACACGGCGGCCAGCGGTTTACGTGTGCCGAAAGCGCTGGGGGACTTCCTCGTGCTGCGCGCGATTCGCGAGAGCCAGGGGACAGCGGTTTCCATTTCGGACGAAGAGATGATTGACTCGGCGCTTCTGCTGGCGGCGCGCGAAGGAATTTTTGCTGCCCCGGAGGGAGGGGCGTGCGTGGCGGCTGCCCGGCATCTGTTGCAGAGTGGTTTCCTGAAGCCACAGGATCGAATCGTCCTGTTCAACACTGGATCCGGCTTGAAATATCTCGAGGCATTTTCTACTCGTTTCCCGCGGCAGGGGGCGACGGAGCAGGACAAGCTCGGCGGGCTGATTACTCCGCGATAAGGGCTCATCACAAGTCCCGAATATTAGAGGATTGGCCCAATCGCAATCACACGCCAAGGTCCGTCCTGTGGAAATTGCGGGCAAGCCGGTTTAGACTTTCCTCCCATCGCGAATTATGGGACGATTAATGAAGTCAGTTTGGAGTCTTCGGTTTTCCCCTTGGAGTGACGCCTCGATTGATCGCCCAACCCAGGTACCAGGTTCCGGAACAACAGTTAGGAGAGTGTGAGTGACAAAGCTGTTCGTAGGCAACTTGCCCTACAAAGCTACTGAGAGTGACCTGCAGTCTTTCTTTGAAGAGGCAGGTGTTCATGTCGACAGCGTAAATATTCTGCGCGACCGTTTCAGCGGTGAGGCGAGAGGGTTCGGCTTCGTGGAAATCAACGACGATACACTTGCTGCGCAGGCCGTTCAGAGCTGCAACGGCCGTGCATTACTGGGACGCGCACTGGTGGTAAACGAGGCCCGTCCTCCAGAGCGGCGTGAGCGGTCAGCGGGCGGGGGCGGCGGCGGTCGCCAGCGCGATTTCGGCGGCAGCAAAAATCGGTGGTAACCCGAACTCAAGACGAACGAGCGTCCTGAATCCGGCCCTTCCACTCGCCGCCTTTTCCGCGCATGTATTGCAAGGCTGAGTGGACGGTTGCGCCCGTGTAGAAGAGTGCGATCGCGGGCAGTGCGAGACTCCACCCGAATGAACGCCGGTAGAAGCGAACCATTGGCCAGTAAGCGACGGCCATGAGCAGCCACGCTAGCGCGCCCAAGACTGCGGGAAGCGGCTTTCCTGAAAACAGGAGAACCGGCGGCAGCAGATACGTAAAGAACAGGCCAACGAGCGTGGCGGCCAATAGCAGCGGCGAATGATGCAGTTGGTTGAAGGCTGTTCGCGAGATCATGCGCCCGATTTCGCCGAACGTTCCGTAGCCACGGATGCTTTCGTCGTTTGCGCTCAATCCCATCCAAATTCGGCCGCCGCTCCGCTTGACGGCTTGCGCCAGGGCGCAATCGTCGATCACTTCGCCGCGGATCGCCGCCAGGCCGCCGATTTTTTCCAACGCTTCTGGGCGGATCAGAACGCAGCCGCCCGCTGCTCCGGCGGTTTGCTTCCGGTCAGATGCGATCCTGCTCGGCGGGTAAAGCATGAAGAAGAAGAATACGAAAGCCGGTATAAGGGCTTTCTCCGACGCTGTTTCGCATCGCAAGCGCACCATGTAGGAGATGAGGTCGCACGCCCGCGACTCCGCTATTCCCACCAGCTCCGCCACGGTGTTCTTTCCATGCCGGATATCGGCGTCCGTCAAAAGTAAATAGTCCGGCGTGAGAGCCATTGCCGCAGCCACGCCCTGCGAGAGCGCCCATAGCTTTCCTGTCCAGCCTGGAATCAAAGGCTTTCCTTCGATGATGGTCAAACGAGCAAGTGCACGCGCTCGCGCCGCCGCGGACTGTGCGATGCCGCACGTGTTGTCCGCGCTTGCGTCATCAATCAGCACGAGGTTCAACGGAGCAGGGAAGTCCTGACCCAATAACGATGTAACGGCCTCGCCAATCACTTGAGCTTCGTTGCGCGCGGGAATAACCGCTACGACGCGCTTCGTGCCCGGCTCAGTTAGATTCGCAGGCCGAAGATGCCGGGAAACACGCCAGAAGCCGCCGCGCCCGAGCAGAAGATATATCCAGATCAGTACAGGAACCGCAGCGAAGCCCGTTAGTAGCACAAGTTTCCTACCCGGGCTGCTGCTGGGTCATGCAGTGCAGAGTGCCCAAGCCAAGCACAAGGTCGGTCGAAGCGATCCCGACTACTTTCCGATCCGGGAATAGCTCTGCCAGCTTGTTGAGCGCGCGGCGGTCATTGGCGTCATTGAAAGTCGGGACTAATACCAGCCGGTTCGCGATGTAGAAATTTGCGTAGCTAGCAGGCAGGCGCTGCCCCTCGAAGTATACGGGTTCCGGCATTGGTAACGTCTCGACGCGGAGTTCGCCGCCATCCTGGTCGCGCATCTCTCGAATGAGCGCGAGATTCTCCTGGAGCGGCTCATAGTTCACTTCCGATGGATCTTCTTCGGCGGCGATGACGACCGTTCCCGGACCGGTAAACCGCGCCAGGTCGTCAATGTGCCCGTGCGTGTCATCGCCCGCGATTCCGTTACGCAACCACAGCGTGTGACGAGCGCCGAGGTACTCGCGAAAGATCTGCTCCAGGTCGCAGCGGCTCAAGCCCGGATTCCGCGCCTGCACCGGGCTCAGCAGGCATTCTTCGGTGGTGAGTAAAGAGCCGGCTCCGTTTACGTCGATGCTGCCGCCCTCCAGGACAACGCGGCTGCCGTTCCATTTGGGCGTCCACATGCGCACGCCGAGCTGTGGAGCAAGGTTCTTCGGGACCGCGTCATCGCGTTCGCAGTTCGAATACTTGGCCCATCCGTTGAAACGCCAGTTGAGCATGGCACGATCGCCGGTCTGATTGCGCAGAAAGATGGGGCAGAAATCGCGCGTCCAGCTTCGATCCGTCTCGATCTGAAAGAACTCAACTGCTTCAAGCTGAGCGCCACATTTCTTCAGCACACGATGCGCTTTCTGCTCAGTATCGGCATTCTGAACCAATATCCGGACTTTCTCTACGCGCGAAAGATGCCGGACGACCTCGCCGTAAATCCAAGGGATGGGCGCGAATTTGTCCGGCCAATCGGTGATTTCATGCGGCCACGCTAGCCAGGTTGCTTCATGCGGTCCCCACTCGGCCGGCATCCGGAACGCGAGTGAGGCCGGCGTCTCGATATTGCTCATTCAATCAGCCAAGCCAGCGGTTTGTGATCGGCGCGTACGCGTCAATGCGCCGGTCGCGGAGAAACGGCCAGTTGCGCCGGACTTCATCCATCTGCTTTGGGTCGCATTCCACGACCAGCACTTCTTCTTCATCACTCGACGCCTCAACCAGCACTCGTCCGAACGGATCGGCCACGAATGAATTTCCCCAGAACTCAATCCCGCTTTCGGATGGCCCTTCAAACCCGGTCCGGTTCACGGCGGCGACAAACACGCCGTTCGCAATCGCGTGCGCCCGCTGAATGGTTCGCCACGCATCCAGTTGCGCCGCGCCGTACTGCTCTTTTTCGGATGGATGCCAGCCGATTGCGGTCGGATAAAAGAGCACGTTTGCACCCTGCAGGCTGGTGATGCGGGCGCCTTCCGGATACCACTGGTCCCAGCAGACGAGCACGCCGATGCGCGAATATCTTGTCTCGAAATTTTGAAATCCAAGATCGCCGGGGGTGAAATAGAATTTCTCGTAATAGAGCGGATCGTCGGGAATGTGCATCTTCCGATACATGCCGGCCAGCGAACCGTCCGCATCCAGAATTGCGGCCGTGTTGTGATAAAGGCCGGGCGCGCGCTTTTCAAACAGTGAAGCGATGATGGAAACCTGCAGTTCCTTCGCAACCGCGCCAAGCGCTTCCGTCGAAGGGCCTGGTATCGTTTCCGCGAGGTCGAAAAGTTCGGCGTTCTCCTCACGGCAAAAGTACTGGCTGCGAAATAGTTCCTGTAAACAGATAATCTCCGCACCTTTTACCGCCGCATCGCGGATGCCTTGGATGGCCTTCCTGAGATTCACGTCCGGATCGGTCGAGCAGCTCATTTGGACCAGCCCGACGTTGAACTTACTATCGCGAACCGAGATTGTCTTGTTTGCCATCTCTTCCCAAGCTACATGTAGATTCCACCGTTCACGTCCAGTACGTGTCCGGTGATGAAGCCGGCTTCTTCGCTGGCCAGGAATTTTACAGCGCTGGCCACATCTTCCGGTGCTCCCATACGCTTCAGGGGCGTCTCGCCGATCATCTTCTGCTTCAACTCGTCGCTCAGGCCGTGTGTCATGTCGGTAGCGATGAATCCGGGAGCGACCGCGTTCACGGTGATGTTACGGCTGCCGACCTCTCTGGCGAGCGACTTTGTCAAGCCGATCAGCCCCGCTTTCGATGACACGTAGTTCGCTTGTCCCGGATTCCCCATCTCACCTACAACGGACGAAATATTTACGATGCGTCCCCACCGCTCGCGCATCATGCCCGGGAGAACTTGCTGAATGGCGTAGAACGGGCCGCTTAGATTCGTTTGCAACACCATATCCCAGTCTGCCTGCTTCATGCGAACCGCAAGTCCGTCTTTGGTTACGCCCGCATTGTTCACCAGGATGTCAATGCGCCCAAACTCTTTTGCGGCTTTCGCAAACCCGCTGACAATCGATTCCTGGGTCGCAAGATCCATTCCAATCACAAACGCTTCACCACCTCGCTCGCGAACTCCGGCTGCGGCCTCTTCTAGCTGATCCACCGATCGTGCTGCCAAAACCACACGATGACCGGCCGTTGCAAGAGCAAGCGCGCAGGCTTTACCGATGCCCCGGCTTGCCCCGGTAATCAGCGCCGTCCGTTTGCTCATAATTCCCTCTCATGATAATGGGTGTACGCATGGCCTTTGACGATTTGAGCCAGTTCATCCGCGCTCTCGAAAGAGAACGAGAACTGAAGCGCATCACGCTTCCAGTCGATCCGCATCTCGAAATCACGGAATTTGCTGACCGGGCGGTTAAACAAGGCGGGCCTGCCCTTCTCTTTGAGAAGCCAAAGGGTTCTACGGTTCCGCTCGCGATCAACCTCTTCGCCAGCATGCGCCGTATGGAAATTGCCCTCGGAGTCGATCATGTCGATCACATCGCACGGCGAATTTCAGGATTCCTAGAAATACAGAAGCCGGAAGGCCTGCTTGACAAGCTTAAAATTTTGCCGAAACTTGGCGAACTGAGTGCTGCATTCCCGAAGACGGTGTCCAGCGGTCCGTGTAAAGAGGTCATCCGGCGCAAGGACTTCTCGCTAGATTACTTTCCCATCCTGCACTGCTGGCCGGGCGACGCAGGGCGCTTCATCACGCTGCCTCTGGTGTTCTCGCACGATCCCAAAACTGGCAAGCGTAACTGCGGCATGTACCGCATGCAGGTGTTTGACGGGCAGACAACCGGCATGCACTGGCAGAAACACAAGCAGGGCGCGGATCACTATCGCCGTCTGGCTGCCGAAGGGAAGCAAGCCCGAATGCAGGTCGCCGTCGCGATCGGAGCGGACCCCATCACGATGTTTTCCGCGGTTTTGCCATTGCCGCCGAATATAGATGAAATCCTGTTTGCCGGTTTCCTGCGCCACAAACCTGTGGAAATGGTTAAGTGCGAAACCTCCGACGTCCTGGTTCCGGCAAACTCAGAAATTGTTCTCGAAGGTTATCTGAACCTCGGCGAGCTCCGCCGAGAAGGTCCCTTTGGCGACCACACCGGGTTCTATTCGCTGGATGACGATTACCCGGTATTTCACATCGAGTGCATCACGCATCGCAAAAACCTCATTTACGCCGCTACGATTGTCGGGCCGCCTCCCATGGAGGATTTCTATATGGGGAAAGCCATCGAGCGAATTTTCTTGCCCTTGATGCGCATGCAATTGCCCGAGGTCCGCGATATCTGCATGCCCGCCGAGGGCATTTTTCACAATCTCGTTCTGATTTCCATACGCAAGTCTTATCCGGGCCACGCGCGGAAGGTCATGCACGCCATCTGGGGATTGGGCCAGGCCATGTTCAGCAAGTGCATTGTGATTGTGGACGAAGATGTTGACGTCCAAAATGTCCGGGAGGTCACCTGGAAGGCGCTCAACAACATCGATCCGCAGCGCGATATCGAATTCTCGCTTGGCCCGATTGATTCGCTCGACCATTCCAGCCGTTTGCCGAACTTCGGTTCGAAGATGGGTGTTGATGCGACTACAAAATGGCCTTCCGAAGGTTTCGAGCGCCGCTGGCCGAACGTGATTCAAATGTCGCCGGACGTGATCCAGCGCGTCGATGAGCTGTGGAAGCGCGCGGGCCTGAGCCGCAAATAGCGATGGAGCGCGTCCCGTACCGGGCCACTCTTGTTGCGGGCGCCTACTCCGACCTGCGCCTGCCCGTGTCCATTCTGCTGGATAATGTCCGCAGCATGTACAACGTCGGCGCGTTCTTTCGTGCCGCGGATGGCGCCGGAATTGAACGCTTGCTGATCAGCGGCATCACCGCGCGTCCGCCGAAAAGGGGTATCACGAAAACCGCCTTGGGCGCTGAAACGCGCGTCGCCTGGGAATCTGTTAGTGCCCCGCTAACCGCAATCGAGGATCTTCGCGCGCAGGGGTATGAGATCGCCGCGATCGAGACCAGTATGCAGGCTGTCGATGTCTTCGAGTGGCAGCCGCGTTTCCCCGTTTGCGTTTTGTTCGGTCACGAAGTGGACGGCCTCGCGCTCGAACTCCTTGCCGGGTGCGACACCCACGTGCGGATCCCGATGCTCGGTTTAAAACATTCGCTGAATGTTGCCAGCGCGGGAGCGGTCGTCATGTACGAACTGCTGCGGAAATACCGGAATCTCCACGATTCCGGATTTATTTAATGGGCCGCCATTCCCGTCCGTCCTGCTTTAGCAATTCATTCGCCTCCGCCGGACCCTCGCTGCCGGCTGCGTAGTTGGGAAACTTCGGTTTGTGCCCAGCCCAGTAGTCGAGTACCGGCTGAACCACCTGCCACCCCGATTCGATGTTGTCGGCGCGCTGAAAAAGCGTTGCGTCGCCAATCATAACGTCGTAGATCAGCGTCTCGTATCCTGTTGCAGGAGCCATACCGAAGTAATCCTCATATTTGAAATCCATCCGCACCTCGCCCAGTCGCATGGTGGGACCCGGTATCTTCGCGCCAAACTCGAACGAAATGCCTTCATTGGGCTGTATACGTAGCAGAAGCCAGTTCGGGGCCGGCTTCTTCACTTGGGTATTACGCAGCAGGGCGGCAGGGGTCTCCTTAAACTTGATTGCGATCTCCGTGTTACGGGTTGCGAGTCGCTTGCCCGTCCGAATATAGAAGGGCACGCCGGACCATCGCCAGTTCTCAATCGCGAGTTTCAGAGCAACGTATGTTTCAATCTCCGATTCCGGTGAAACGTCCGGCTCCTGCCGGTATCCCGCCACCGTTTGGCGCTCGATCTCTCCCGCGCCGTATTGTCCCCGGACGGCGTTGCAGGGGACATCCTTCAAATGACAGACCTTGATAGCTTGTATCGCTTTGACTTTCTCCGACCGAACTGCGTCCGCGCTGAATGAGTTTGGCGCTTCCATCGCGGTCATGGCCACCAGTTGAAAGACATGATTCGGGACCATGTCGCGCAGCGCTCCGGTCTTCTCATAGAACTTCCCTCGCCGCTCCACGCCCACAGTCTCGGCGACGGTGATCTGAACATGATCGATGCGGTCGCGATTCCAGACAGGCTCAAATAGCCCGTTGGCGAAGCGGAACATCATGATGTTCTGCACCGTTTCTTTGCCCAGGAAATGATCGATGCGGTAGATCTGGTTTTCGTTGAGGACGCTCAGGATCTGCTTATCCAGCGCTTGAGCCGATCCAAGATCGCGGCCGAAGGGCTTCTCAATTACCACCCGCCGCCAATTCCCGTTCGTCTGTGCCGCGAGCCCGCTCTGCCCAAGGTGCTCAACCGTCGTGCCGAAGAATCGGTCCGCTATTGCCAGGTAAAACACATAATTGCCGGCCGATCCGTTCTTGCCATCTGTTTCGCTTAACTTGGCCTTTAGGTTTTCGTAGCTGGCCGGATTGTTCAGGTCGCCTTGCACATAAGACATGTGGCTGGTGAGCCATTTCCAGACCTCCTGGTCGACCTTCCCACTCCTGCCCTCTGATTTCACGAAGGACTGAAGCATATCCGCCAGCGAAGCATGCCAGTCTTCATTCGTGTGCTCCGCCAAGTCAACGCCTACAACCGCGAAGTCTTTCGGCAGCAGGTTCGCGCAGGCCAGGTTATACAGTGCGGGAACGATCAGTCTCTTGGTCAGATCACCGGCCGCGCCGAAAATAACCATAGCGCACGGGCCCGCAGGCTTGGCGCCGCTTGCTCTGTCATGTGGCATAGGTCCTATTTTCGCCTGTGGCGTGTTTAGCTTGGCCTATCGCTCTGTTGCTGCTCCTCGCGAACGGCTAAGGGCCGGTTCAGATCCAAGGCGCTCACGCCTGCCAGGCAGATGATGGGAGCCATTAGCGAGCGGAAACTGAAGATGTGATCGCCAAACGCGCCACAGCAAGCGCCAATGACATACGCGAGCCAGATCAGGCCCAGCCATGCGCTCATTCGGAAAGACTTCTGACGAGTTGAACTTCTGAAAACTTTGCTCAGAGGCTGCTCCTTCCTGCGCACCTGATCCCAAGCCCAATCGATATATTTGGCCAGATTCTCCGCGCATTTCAACAGCGTTCCGGTGACGAAGCCGGTATGGACCGTGAGCGTGCTGAAGTGAGTCAGAGCGGCGTTTTGAATGCCCATCGCGACAGCAAGCAGACCAATGTATGCCACGGAGAGTTCGGCCGCGGTCCCCTTGACAGGTCCGGAAATCAGGCAAACGGGTAGCAGGAGACCGATCTCGATGAGCAGTGCCGGAGTAGCGATCCGGCGAATTCGCTGGCGTGCGCCGTTTGCAATCAGTAACCTGCAAAACAAAAGCCCACCAAAGTAGGTCACGACTGGCCAGAGGCGTTCGAGCAGTGCCGGCCATTCGCGCGAAACGGCGTGAATGCCGATGGCGACGGTGTTGCCGCTCATATTAGCCGTGTAGATGTGCCCTAACGAAATGTAGCCGACGGCATCGACAAACCCTGCAATCCAGGTGAGGAAGGCCGCTAACAGGAGCGGTGTTTTGCCGTGCATCCAGAGTGATGACGCGGGTTTCGTTCAAAAAACAACGAACGTAGCGTCAAGAATACGCATGAGCATCGGCGAACAACTGGCGTTTCTGTTTATCCTGGGCCTTCCTATCGCGTCCATTGCGTGGACGATTACACACGAGGAAGTCTTCCGCGAACCGCGCGAATGGTGCAAAAAAAACAGCGAGGAATGTAAGCGGCTGGCGCTGCGCAAATTCTTCTATTTGTTTACCTGCGAATACTGCTTCAGCCACTACGTGGTGATCATATTCCTGATCATCACCCGATTCAAGCTGTTGTACGGCAATTGGCGCGGATACCTGGTTTCCTTGTTCGCCCTGGTTTGGGTGGCAAACCTCTACATGAACGTTTACGCTCGTGTGCGCCTGGATATCAAGAAGGACCGGGTGGAGATTGAGGCGCAGGAGAAGTCGATGGAGAAGAGTTAAGGAGCCTTGTGTTTTTACTCCTGACCGCCCTGCCCGCTCAGAAGCTTCTCCTGGTCTGCGGGCGACAACTCGTCGTATAAATGTGTAAATGCCGCGTTAGTCCACCCAAAACCTGCCTGGTTTGCGCTGTAGCCGAAATGGATTTGTGCCGCAACGTTTGATCCGCCATTCACCACGTCGTATTTCTCCACGATGTAACCCTGCCGCAAAAACTCTTTGCGCACCAGCGATAGAAACTTCATCGAGATGCGTTCCGCATCTTTGTCATAGCCGTAGCGGCGGAGGCCGTCTACCGCGATCATTTCTAGAGGCGCCCAGCCGAAGGGAGAATCCCACTGGTTGCCGCTCACATGCGTACTGGTTTGCAGGCCGCCTATTTTCTCGAATATGGGCAGATTCTTCTCGACCCGTGCAGCCTGTTCCTTGGTTGCAAAACCGGCCCATAGCGGGTAGAACGTAGTCAGAAACGGATAATGCCGCACGCGCTGGATCTGAAAATCATAGTCGTAATAAAGACCATCTTTCACGTCCCACATCAGCCGGTTTACGCGCTCCGCACGCTGTTGTGCTCGCGTCCGCCAGGCGCCTGCTTCAGAGCTTCTGCGCAGAGTGTCCAGAATGTCGGCTGTCTGTAATTCCATCAGGTAAAGCAGCGAGTTCAGGCACACCGGGTTGTAGTGAATTACGTCCAGGTTGAAGGCTCCAAAGCGGTTCGACGGATCGAAACCCGATTCGCGCATGGACCGATCACCTTTATAGAACAGCGGCGTGAGCTGATCTGTTTTGCGGTTGTAGTACTGATCTACTTCATAATCCGTGATCTTGTGCGTTCGGAAATACTCTTTCACTAGATCGTAATGGGTCAGCCCTTGCGCGTTCCGCTCGGAAGCCAAAACCTCTGCCGCAGGGCCTCCGCCGAAATCCCAGTAGCGCGATAGCCCCGTATCTTCCGTCAAATGCGGTTTCGTGGTCCAGAATTTGTAATAACTCTCGATGAGGGATAGCGCATCGGCCAGCCATTTGCGATCATGCGTTTTGTTGTAAACGCCGAGCACCATCTGGGTCAGGAACGGAGGCTGCGAACGTCCCAGATAATACGTGCGGTTCGCATTCAGAATCTTTCCGTAGTTCTTCACTTCATACAGAAAGTTGTCCGCCATGTCCTTTGCCAATTCGAGTTTGTTGTCGCGCAACAACCCGACTTGAATGAAATAACTGTCCCAACCGTACATTTCATTGAATCTGCCTCCCGGCACCACGTATGGCTTGGGCAGATACAAGAGGCCTTGTTCTCGCAACTGAGATATATCTTCCGGCAACTGCCGGATCTCGATGGTTTTGAACGTGGCGGCGGGAATTTCGCGTTCCAGTCTCGCGCTTATTGCCGCGGCACTTTCGCTACGCGGCACGAACACAGGCCAGCGTCCGTCCGCCCCCGGATGGAACTTGGGATCGATTGCCGCCTTTGGCAGATCCTTATTCGAGCGAGTGAGCGTCGTCCAGGTCTGCTTGACATACGCTAGGATGTCGGTCGTCTTTGTCTGGGGAGACGGGTTCTGTGCGTACAGGGCCGCACCGGCGTAAGCGATGGCGGCAGCAGCCAAAGCTGCTGGAACGGACCTGCGAAGCGATTTCATTTCTTCCGGCACTCTACCAGATGAACGTGACGGCCAGTTGTCGATAACCTTGGCCGGGCGGAAACTGCAAGTGCAGTTTGTCGCTCTTGACCTCCGCCCCGGCCACTTTGGGATTACTTCGGTTGACTCTGACCGGTAGATCGTAAACCGAACCGCCTTGTGCCGCAAAGGTGAAACTGGCCCGCCGGGTCCCCATTTGTTCATCGAGGACTTTCAGCTGGCGCGTCTTCTCTCCCTCCCCAGGCAAAACGCCTGGAATTCCAAGTTCCACGGGCGGGAACGGGATATCCACACTTTGGGCGCATGAGCTCGGATTCGCTGCAGCGGCTCCGAGGCAGACGCGCGAATCGGACTTTGCGGAAATGTGCCACCCGACTGGCCTTCGCTCGTAGGCAAGATCAACGCTCGATCCTGCGATTTGCACGTGCTTCAAACTCGCATTGTCCCAATCCGCCGGAAGGTGCGGCGTAACATGCAGCGTGTGATTCGGCGCATCCCAATCTAAGCCGAATAACCCGCGCAGCAGAGGCGTGACGATCATCGCCGAAGACCACATTTGGTGCGAACTGCTGCGCCCCAGCGGCTGATAAAACTCTCCAGACAGCAACTCCGTTACCGATCCCAGATCCTGCGCCCAGGTCAAATTGAGATTCTGCATCATGTGCGCATATCCCGACAGCGGCCGTCCGGCGCGATACTCCGCCAGCGAAACCCAGCCGGTGAACAACGGCCAAACTGATCCCTGGTGATAGCTGATCGGATCATAGAAAGAGGTCTGATCGCTCACGTCGCGAGTGCCCCAGTCGGTTGAAAATTCGTCCGATGCCCAGCGCGTAAGCATCGCTCCGGCCTGCTTCAGCCCGAACGTGCCATCCCACCACGCCACTGATGGATAAATCGTAGCGGTGTGATCCACCGACCCGTCGGAATTACGGCTGAACGCATAGAACTTATCAGCCGGTTCGTAATACTCGGATTCAATTTTCGCGGCGATGTCCGCTGCCTTCTTATTCGCATCATTAGCCAGTTTCGAGTCACCCATTGTCGCCGCCAGGCGCGACATCGCATCGTTCGATTGTTCATCCAACGAAGCAAGGTAGATCTCCTCTTGCGGCATCGTAGGCGGCCACGATTCTACCCACCCGGTCCCTTCCTTGTTGTTGTAGATTCCGTCATTCCCCTCATGCGCGCGCGTGAACTCGTACGCCTTTCGGATCGCTCCCCAATTCGCCTTCAGGTAATTCGTGTCGCCGCTCGTATTTACGTAGTCGTTCATTGCCATAACCAGCAGGGGCGTGGAATCGGCTGAAGCATAGAAATATGGAGTCAACTTCCAATCCAATGCGTCCGCGGACTGTGAATATTCGTGCATGATTTTGCCATCCGCTCGCTGACGACGGATCAGAAAGTCGAGCGCTCTTCTAGTGAGTGCGAAATCGCCATAGCTGTTGATGGCGTATGTCGTCCAAAGCGTGTCGCGTCCGAAAAACCAGGCGTAACCCGGCCGAGCGGAATCGGCCGACTCGTAGTACCCCGCCACCATGCCGATCTCGTCGTGATATTTCACCTGCATCTGATCGATCGCGAGTTCGGCCCACTTCAACGCCGCATCGATATGGGGATCGGGCGTTTCCGCCGTCACTCGGTTATCAAAGAAATGCGAGTAGTAAGTTTGTGCCTGCGAATAGAGTTGTGGAATGGCGGATTCTATGCCAGCCGCTTGGTCGTACGGATCGCCGCTGCCTGCCAGTGCCATGACCAGCGGGTATACCATGCCGTGATCGCGCTTTGGATCGAACGAAAGCTTTAATTGGAGCGGAAAAGTCTGCGGATGCTCCTGGTACGGGACCAGAATTCCGGGCCGGGTATGCGGCATCGCAACGGTCGCGGAGAAGTGCGGATTGTCGGTATGTAAAACATACAACCCGCTGTTACCATGCGCTATCCATTCGCCGTTTGGCCGTCCGAAATTGGGCGCGGGCCACATGCGCAGCATTTCTGGAGTAAAGGAAAACGTGATCTCCATGGGTCGTGCGGATTCGATTTCGAAATAGGCAGTTACTCCGGTCACTGGAACGCCGGCCCCTCTCGCCGGAAACATGTGCTGGCGGATAGTGAACGCGGCGTGCGAGTAAGTGATCATTGTCTCGGCTGGCGCAACCTTAATCTCAGCCGCCAAAGCATTTACGTCAATCGGCACGGCGTAATCCGCCAACCGTGCGCTGATGCGAAAATTGCTCAGGATCTTTACCGGCCAGAGCCATGCCTCAAATGTCCCGTCCTGCCGGCCGAATAGCGCGCCGTGCTCGCCCGCCACACTCCATGGTTCGCGTGGAATGCACCGCGAAACAATTTCCAGCGACTTTGCTGTGCTTGAGAAATCCGGCAACGGACTTAAATCCGCTGCCGATGCTGCGCTTATCGCTAATAAGAAAAGAAGTGCCGGTCGATTCGCCATCCTTAATAGTTGATATCCCATCACATATAGGTTTGTAAATAGAACAATTTGGCCTTACAAAACCGGCTTAAAAGCGTCTCACAATTAGGAGGTTTAAGTAGCCATGACACCACAGGAACCAATCAACACCACGACGGGCATGAACGCGCCGCCGAGTAATGCAGGTATTACCGATACCGGCACAAGGCTCGGCGGTATTCGAGCTGCCAGCGTAATCTGCCTGCTGGCGGGCATTTGGCTATTCGTGTCGCCTTGGGTGTACGGCGCGTACACTAGCGGGAATGCATGGAATTCCTGGATTGTGGGCGCGGCCATTTTCCTGCTGGCCTGCGTTCGCGTTTCGCGGCCGGCTTATTCAACTGCTATCAGTTGGGTCAACCTGGTCCTTGGAATCTGGGTGTTCTTTTCACCCTGGATCTACGGATACGCAGGCGTTAACACGGGCCGTTTCATCAACAGCTTGTGTGTTGGCGTAATCGTTTTCGTATTTGCCTTGACCAGCGGCATTGCTGCGTCGAAAGTGACGCGCATGCCAGGCACTCCGCACTTAGCGCATTAAGGCTCTTCGGAACTTTGGCTGGCCGCTTCAACCATGACCGAGCCAGCCAAATTATTCCTGCCGTGGTAAACCTGGGGTCGATACCTCAGGATGCAAGCAACTGTCCAACTCTCCCTAGATTTAATCGATATTGATGAGGCGTTGAAAACGGCGGAGATTGCCGTTCGGGCCGGTGTGGATTGGCTGGAAGCCGGCACGCCGCTGATTATCGCGGAAGGCATGCACGGCGTCCGGTCGTTACGTGCCCGATATCCGGATGTGCCCATCGTGGCGGATTTGAAAACCATGGACGGCGGCGGATTGGAAGCGGAGGTCATGGCGAAAGCCGGCGCAAGCATGGTCGTGGTTATGGGCCAGGCTCACGAGGAAACAATCGAATCCGTTGTCAAAGCAGGGCGTGACTTCGGAGCCAAGGTAATGGGCGACAATATGGCCATGCCCGACCCGGTCGCCGGCGCAAAGCGCCTGGAAGAACTTGGCTGCGATTACATCATCCATCACATCGGCTACGATATGCGGACGCTGCGCCGCGCGCGAGGACTGCAGGTTCCGACGCCGCTTGATCGTCTGCGCGAAATTGTCGATGCCGTTTCTGTGCCTGTCCAGGCTGTGGGCGGCTTGACGTTGGAGCAAGCGACGGATACGCCGAAGTATGGCGCTCCGCTGGTGGTGATTGGCGCCCCTCTGGCTATTGACCCGCACGCCTTTCGGACGGCCGAAGGTGACCTTGCGGGAATCCTGCGCCTCATCTGCCAGAAGGTGCATGCTTACGGCGATATTCCCGTTGGGAAGGAGTCCATCGCATGAGCAGCACCATGCAGGGGCTGGTTAATTATGGCCGCGACCCGTTCTCAGTCGAATTGCGCGAAGTTCCTGTTCCCCAGATTGGCGAGCGCGACGTGCTCCTGCGTGTGGGCGCAGTGAGCGTCTGCGGCAGCGATCTACACCAATGGCGCGGGTCGCACGGTTGGCCCGTCAATTATCCTTGCATTCTCGGGCACGAATTCTGCGGAACGGTGGCGAAGGCCGGTTCCAACGTTGAGTGTTTCAAGGAAGGCGATCGCGTGGTAAGCGAGACCGCCGCTGTGATTGACGAATCTTCTCCTTTGAGCCGCTGCGGCCTCTATAATCTTGATCCGGCGCGGCGCGGGTTCGGGTATGGCGTCGACGGAGCCATGACGCAATATGTCCGCGTCCCGGAGCGCTGCCTCCATCGCATCCCCTCTGATCTCAGCTTCGAAAAAGCTGCTCTCACGGAGCCCTGTTGCGTCAGCTACAACGCCGTTTGTGTCAATGGGCGAGTCCGGCCCGGCGATAACGTTCTGGTGCTTGGCCCCGGACCCATCGGGTTGTTGTGCGCCATGATGGCGAAGCTGAGTGGGGCAGGAAACGTAATCGTCGCGGGGCTGCCAAGCGATCGAAATCGCTTGAGTGTGGCGCGCACCTTAGGCGCGATGACGCTCGATGGTGGCGTACCCGAATACATCGCTTCGCTCGGAGACGGCTTGGGCGTGGATGTCGCTATCGATGCTGCCGGCGTTTCTGCAACTTTGCAGATGGCTATGCAGGCTGTCCGGCCCGCTGGACAAATCATCAAGGTTGGCTGGGGCCCGCAGCCCATGCAGTTCAGCCTGGATCCGCTGGTTCAGAAGAACGCCACAATCTCGGGTAGCTTTTCCCACAACTGGCCGGTTTGGGAACGCGTCATATCCATGATTGTGTCCGGCCAAATCAATCTTGATCCCATCATCAGCCGCATTGCTCCCTTGAATGATTGGCGGGAGTGCTTTGAGAAGATGGAGCGCGGCGAATACGTGAAAGCGGTGCTCACGCCGGCATGTCAGTGAGGATCTCGGCTTTTCCGAAGTGTTATCTCGAGCAGATTGCCAACGGGCAGATGTCTGTTTTCGAGTGGATCGAAATGGCGAGACAGCTCGATGCCGACGGGCTTGAGATGTACGAAGGGTTCTTCACCAGCCTGGAGCCGGCCTATCTCGATTCCGTCGGAGAAGCGATCCATTCAGCCGGGTTTGCGATGCCGATGCTTTGCTGCTCGCCCGATTTCACCGCTCCCGATCCCGAGAAGCGCAAGCGTGAGATCGATAAAGAAGCGGACATGATCCGCATCGCGCGGCGCCTCGGCGGCTCCCGGACGGTTTGCCGCGTCCTCAGCGGACAGCACTATCCCGACGTGTCTTGGCAGCAGGGCAGGGAATGGGTCCTCGCCTGCATTGAACAGGTGCTGCCTGTGGCCCGCGAAAACGATATCGTGCTCGGCATGGAGAATCATTACAAGGATGGGTTCTGGAAATATCCAGAGTTTGCCCAGAAGATGGATCGCTTCATCGATATCGTAAACGCGGTTCCCGACCGCGACCATTTCGGCGTGCAGTACGATCCATCGAATGCCATCGTTGCCGGTGACGACCCCATCGCCTTGCTGAGGGCAGTTGCCGGTCGCGTGGTCAGCATGCACGCCAGCGATCGCTACCTGGCTGAAGGAACTACTCTTGATCAACTCCGGCAATCGGACGGTACACTCGGCTATTCACCCAATCTCCATCACGGTGTAACCGGCAAAGGCCTCAACGACTACGATTCCATCTTTCGCATTTTGGCCGAGCACGATTACTCGGGCTGGATCAGCATCGAAGACGGCATGAATGGCATGGAAGAGATGGCCGAGTCACTCGCATTTCTGAGGCGCATGATCGCCCGCTATCTCAAAACAACAGCTTCAGCCCGAACTGAATCTGCCGGGACGTTGTCGAAGTAGCGGTAATAACGCCTGCTGTCGGCGCGGGAGTCGCGGACGCGGACGTAAAGACGACCGGATTAGGCGTTCCAAAATTCGCGTGATTTAGCAGATTAAAAAGCTCCGCCCGAAATTGCAGCTTGAACCGTTCGGAAAGATTCGTGTTCTTCAGCGCCGAAAAATCCAGTGTCGTAATTCCGGGGCCAATCAGTACATCCCGGCCCACATTGCCATACGTTCCGTTGGGCGGAACAATGAAAGCAGCCGGATTGAAGTACCGGTTTGGACTGCCTGTGATGATCTCATCGCCGAATGCAGGATTCCAGGAAGGCCGGATCGGGTTCCGGCTGTCGCCGTTGTTCGTCGGGTTATAACCCAGTTGGGGTGTAAATGGCAGTCCGGATTGGATCGTCCCAATGCCGCTTACCGACCATCCACTGATGAGCTTATTTCGCCATCCGATTACGCCCCCAAAGAACGGTTTGCCGCGCCCCACTGGTAGTTCGTACGTTCCGTTAATCACGGCCAGATTACGGACATCCGTTGTCGAGAGGCCCCAATCCCATTTCGGATTCAGCGGAAACATAACGAACCCGGGTGCATTGGCAGCTACACTGCTGTTCCAGGCCGTGCCGTCATCCAGGCTTTTTGAAAACGTATAGACGCCGCGAAGCTGCAGTCCGTGGCTGAAACGGCGGTTTACGTCCACTTCCAGCCCGTTATAAGAGCTGACTCCCTCTGAGAACCAACTTGTGGTGTTGGCCAGATTAGGATTCGCCAGAGGCGCGCCTTTCGGATAGAAGATCGCCCCCGATTTCACAGCCGGAAACGGCTCATTTGCGTCCAGCGAGAGCATCTCGTGATACCCGCGTGACCCGACATATCCAACCGTCAGGGCAGTGTTGGGCGCAATCTCCTGCTCTACCTTGAACGTGTAGGAAATAATCGTTGGTGTGTACGCGTCGGGCTGAACGCCGCTCGGGGAAATCAGCCCTCCGTGCGAAAGCGTCGCACCGGGCGCAAGCCGCAGACTTGCAAGCGTGACATTCTTTAATGTCTCCGTTGTGTTGAACGGCGCGGTTTGATCCAGCCTGTAATCAAGGTTATCGAGCAAGGCGTTATAGATCCCGAAGCCCGCATGAATGACCGTTTTGCCTTTTCCAAATGGATCCCAGGCGATACCGGCGCGCGGCTGCGGCAAAAACTTTGCCCGATTCACCGTGAAAACGGAACCACCAATCCGAGGATTCGTCTGGATGACACCGTTCGAATCGAAAATGTAATTCGATCCGCGGCCGTGCGCCTCATTCCAGCCGTCAGTGGATTCAAAGCGAAAACCAAGGCGTACTTCTAAGGTGCGGGTGACCCGCATCGCGTCTTGAACGAACCCTGCCGTCTCCAGCGAGCGCCAGCCCAGCGGTGTCGGTGACGGAACCACCGTGAACGTCGATACAGTGCCCTGGAGAAAGCTCGCCAAGCTGCCGAACGACGCCTGACCATACTGATATTGCGCCAGGTTATCGTTGGCCTGGATTCGTTGAAACCAGATTCCGGCTTCGATCGAGTGCATGCCTCGGTTAATCGCAATATGATCGTCGTATGTAAATAAATTACGTACCGCCGACAGATTGCTTCCAGCGTTTGTGCCTGCCAGGCTGATCTGCGAAGCTCCATTTAGCGCTGTCCCGCCCCCCACTACCACCGCTCCGATCGGCGCGCCCTCTACCCAGCCCGGCAGATCCACTGAGGTGTTGCCCGTGAAGAAGTAACCCGCGCGGGAGAAACCGATTCGTGCCGTGTTTAGCACGTTGGGCGAGAACACGTGCTGCTCTTGCAAACTGATGACCTGTTCCCGGAGCGTTTCAATGACTCCGCTCAGCGGATTTATGGTGGGAGTGTCGTCTGCGCTGTCATCCACGGTATAAACCCCAAACAGGGTGTCTTTTTCAGAGAGGTTGTAATCCACCCGGCTAGTGCCAAAATCTTCGCGTATAGTCTGCAGCGGATGATTGAACGCTTCGCCAATTCCGCCCCCTAAATCCGGCCCGTTTTGAACCGGCCACAAGGAAAGCAGCGCCGCCGCGCTTGGCGCGATTTTAACCGGGACAAGATGCCCGTTCGCGTCGGGTAGAAAACCGGCGCGTGCAGCCTGATTCGGAACCAGCGTGACGTTGCTGAGCCCAAGATGCTGCCGGAATCCTTCGTAGTTTCCGAACACGAACAGCTTATTCTTCTTAATCGGCCCGCCGAGCGCGCCGCCGAACTCGTTACGTTGGAACTGCGGCGCCGCGC